>WNFI01695509.1_pt1 | contig 11666 bp, 11 predicted proteins | sample 5400471 | NCBI WGS metagenome assembly WNFI01 (sample SAMN13153348, study PRJNA577476) | soil metagenome | isolation source: 100 cm saprolite on Douglas fir-dominated hillslope | place: USA:California | collected 2013-09-17
TTGATATGGATATATCTTCACCCTGAACATATTAGTCTTCTGGCGTCTCTGAAAACCAGCCCAACGATGATGCCGCCCTCATAGAACAGCATCTACTACGCACTCAGGTCCTGTTGGCACCTCTCTTACCCCCCACAGCATCCCAACCACCCCCTCATCCCAACAAAATCTCCACCAAAGACACACGGACTGAGAGTTTGTTGCAGCTTGGCATACCGGCCGTCGGGCAGACGGCACAGTCCGTGATGGACCTCGCGAAACCGGGACCTCGTTTCGGATCGTTATTAGTAGGCGGTACAGTCCCTAGGTAGCACTTTCACGGCTCACTGTGATGTAACCTTGGCAATTATTACTACTATGAGGTGCCAGGGAGGAGAAAAGAACATCATCTGTGTCCATGTCTGCCCCCTAGTAAGGTCCTTGCACGATGTCCGACGGAAGCTTCTTCCAAAGCGCAGGTAAAAACCGCTGTATGCGCATGCGCAGCTCATCACCCACACTGTGCTGGTTCGCAAACTTGAGAAGAATGCGTGCGCCTTGCTCATCGGGCGGCACACCATGTGGCCCGGTGCCCATTTCAAGACAGAAGTACCGTGCGGCGTCGTCCAGCTGGCCCAAGCGACATAGACACTCGAGCCAAGCGTGCCAATTACGCAGGTTAAGCTTATACCCGCTTGCGCGCAAGCTAGCAAAGACCTGCACTGCTGTGCGTCCCGCCCGCGCGTATCCACAAGCGTCAAAGATGATACTGACGCTCGCTGCGTCCGCTCTCCCCTCGTGGAACAACTTGTCCCATACCCTTCGTGCATCTTCGAACGCGCCAGCGCGCTGATAGGTGTCCATGAGCTGGTTCCAGAATGGCGTGTCGAGCGTCTTCACGGTAGCAGTGCTCACAGTGACGAGATTCTGTACGTCGCGCGCGGCGTGGACTATTTTCTGCAAGTTGGGTATATAATCCGTATCTGACGGCTTCGCTCGCGCGGCCATGCGCACCATTTGCCGGAGCATGTTCGTGTAGAGGTGCGGGAGGACTGGGGACCCGTCTTCTTGCATGTCTTTTACGATCTGGAAATAGTCTTGCCATGGAGGGACGGTGCGATTGTCGAACTTGAGGGTCGTGAAGGTGTGGAGTATAGCTGCATAGCCTTTCGCTTGGAATGGTACTTGCGTGCGCTCGCGGACGGTCTTGTAGGCGTCGAACGCCTCGGCGAAATTGGACGCTGCGCAGTAGGGTCTGGAAAAGCGATACTTGCGGCCCAAAGTTTGTGGACTTTGCCTCGGAGGGTGGAATCTCTTCGATCTCTCGGTAAATCTTGACTGCCAAGTCGAGAGCTGCATCCGTGGGGGACTGCAACGACGACGAGCAGAGAGAGCGAATGACGGGCTCTGCGAGAGCCAGATCCACTGTTACTCCCCCAGTTTTTGCGGCACGATAGATCTCCAGGACTGCAGGAGGAGACCCCAACAACAAAGCGTTCCGAATAACCTTGGACCAAACGCGGGACCCCGCCTTGATGTCAAACGTCTGTTCCCAGAATGCGACATCCTCCACCCTACGTGTATCGCCAAGCAGAGACGTGAAGGTTGCTTGAGATGGTTGAAACCCATGTCTATGAAGGGAATGATACAACTGTACTGTGGCCACCTGCCCATGGGTACGAAACGTTTGAGCAAGTCGCATGTTGAAGTCCTGACCGCGTCGTTCTGAAGGCAGGTGTCGGTTGTCCAAAAACCGCGAGCGGTAGACCTCTTCAGCTCTTGCGGCCTGTGAGGGTACCCCTAGGCCATTAAAGCCTTCCAACATCATGGCAAGGAGTGTGTCATCGAACGGGAGCCTTGCACGTGAAATACGATTGATGATGCGGATGGTCCAAAGAAAATGGTGGGATGAGGACATGAATACTTTTTGGATGAGGAGCTTGTAGGTCACGTTGTTCGGGGGACGACCTTGTGATTGCATGACATGAACTCCTCGAGACATCGTCTGAATATTGCTATGCACCAAACAATGATCCATGAACATGTGCCAGAACTCCAACGCGGGGTGAGCATGCCCCGGCTTGGTCGACATCGTCGAGAGCCATTTTAGAAGGGCGGTCGTGCGGCCGCTGTCCGCTAATGCGCGGACAACGGCGCGATGGGTATCCTCTGTAACAACATGTCCAAAAATGGGCGTCATGTCATCAAATAAATCTATGATAAGTCGGAAGTCATCTAGTTTGGCGGAAGTAGCAAGGACATCGAGCGCGTTGTGTAAATCCGCTCGTGTGAGGAGACCACGAATGTCATCAGGAGATTCAACGCGACTAGTGTCGCGAAGAGCCCTGCGCAGGGACCGGTAGGCATAATGGAGTTCGTGGGTTGGAGGGAGCGGCGCGGTGCTACAATGCCATATATGCTCGCGTAGCCGCGAGGCGAGGACTTCAACTGAAGGGCCAGCAGAGCTTGTAGTGGAAAGTCGAGCTCGGGATGGAGGAGAAGGAAATAAATTAAAAGGGTGCGAGAGTGCTAAAAGAAGGCGACATCTCAGTGAGAACATGCATGGGTGCCCGCAAGGGAGAGCGTGAGAGAATTAAGAGGGCCTCTGAGGGACACATCAGCACCACCTTGCTTTGCTTTCCCCCCACACAACACACCTTCTGTCTTTCGTCGTTCATTCTCCCCTTCGTATCATGCCCGAAAAATTACAAGAGTTCCTCGACGTACCGCAGGAGTTTGTCCGCGAGGGAAATCAGGTTCGTCATTCTGCAGTCGCACGACCACGTCTCCCCCTCAGTACCTTCCATAGTTCCTTGTTCGATGCACAAAACCCTCTCGAAAAGGTCTTTAATCTGGTCTTTATATCACACAAGTGCACCTATTTATACGCTGCTTCGACGCGTAGAATTTGTCCAGATTTCCAAGGCTGTCGCGATCGGTTTCGCTGTCATGGGGTTTATTGGTTACTTGGTAAAGCTCATTCATATTCCCATGTGAGTGTGGACGAATTCGTATAATTTCGTGTGCCTAAACTAAAGTTTCTGACCTGCAGTAACAATATTCTCGTGTAAGTACTCATACCCCTTCCTTCCCTCGTTTCTCACTCGCCCCATTCAGAGGAGGTGCCTGAAACATGTTACCTTTGGTCCACACATTTCCTGTACATCCATATTAATTCAGACACCTGCGTGGACGCCTTAGCGTGCTATTCGCTGGTCTTTGAGGTGTTGCAATCGATATGAGTATGCCACATCGAAAGCTGTGATGCCAATGCCGCAAGGTGCTCGAGGCATTGTAGGGGCTGGCGTTGTGGCTGTCACGAGCCATGGAGAGCCATCTCTTCATTTGCAGAGGAATCGATGCCGGTATCTTGTTCCTGGTCGTGCATTTCCGAGTCCTCTCTTCGAACCCCCCAAGCTTCGAGTATATCCTGCCCAAACAGACCGGTCTAGATGAGTTTTCAACATTTATGTTGTCAAGCTCACTTTCTGTGTCCCAAATACGAGAAATGCAGCTAGGGGGACTTGGATACTTGAGCCTAACAGTATGAGCTCAATATGTGAAAGATACTCACCCCCAGCCTCAGCCAAATACAAGATTCCTGGTGCTCTTCCTCGATATAATATTGCCACACTAAGATCCCGTTAGGGATGCAGGCGAATCAAATCATAGGACGTACGCGAGTGCCAGCCACGTATACAGATTGAATAGGCACGCCCGAAAGCAAATTAGTGCTTGTGCTTTCTTCATCGCCAGCGGAAATCCTTTTTTCACATCGTGCCATCGCCGAAACCACTGGACCAAGACGACAGCTTGAGAACCCTCTATCAGTTCTGGAAAGACCGACAATCAAGCCAAGGGCTCACCCTCTAGTGTCGCAGTCATTGCTAGAGGAACGGTGCAGGACAGTGGTCCCATGTAGTCCGCCCTAGTGAATTGAGTCGTGTCAACCCGTGAAGAACGGCAACCGATGATAGAGTGATCTCGTACAGGGCCTTCCGTTTGAAAAAGCAATAAAGTCCATTATACTCCCAAACAGCGGTCAGTGGCGGTCATCACAGCCATGCAAGAAAGAGTGCAACGAACAATGAAAAGCATATAACGCCTCTCAAAGGCGACGAAAATGGCAGAACCAGGATCTTGGAACGTTGCCCACATCTGTCATATCATTACCCATTAGCTTGGTTACTTGTCCCTAAAAATTGTTGAATGTACCTGAAGAACAAACATGAGGAAAGCGACGGACACCCTACAGCGAAGTCAGTTTTATTTTCCCCCGAGGGAAGATTGGAACAAACGTACATCGGGAGAACAGCCATGACCATAGACGCTTGTGCAACGCAGAGAGCATGATTAGGCTCTGCGCGGCGATACTGCCCAGTATATATTCTATATCCAGTTCAATCCAGTTCAGTACCCATTGAGTTTGGAGATGGGAGTCGGAAGGAAGGAATGATCCACGAAGTCAGGAGGGCAGCAAAACGGGGTAAAGAACAACTCAACAATATACAAAATACGAGCGAGTAGATGATCGACGTGATGCAACAGTTCACGAATGTCGAGTGTCGGTTGAGCCTCTTGGAACGAAGACAGGTCAGAACGAGGATGGGCAGTCCTACTTGGCCACCAAGCGCCAACAAGGTTACGAATGCCGGCGCTAAACCCGTGTGGAGCATCGGAGTACGTGTTGCCAAAAATGCCCCCTGGGCCATGTAAAGAAAGAGTTGTGAAGTCGAATGGGAAGAAAAAAGTGGAGGTGTTATGGTTGATCTCTGGGCGTTATACCAACACCAACGTCCCATAGGGGGGATGATGCGCAGAGATCGACAGGTCAGGGTGTTCTCGCTCGAGATTCTATAGCCCATAGAGACAATCACAGCCTTGGCATGAGCCAATCGGGCGTTGCAACGGGCGCTCTCGATCAATATAATACCTGTCACCAACGTGTTACAGTACCAGCAAAATCATATGGCGAACAACTGGAATGTCATCAAATACGTGGCGATGCATGGTCACATACAAAGTCAGATCATCGCTCATAGCGCTCACAGTCAGATGAGACGTGGGAATCGCACGTGTTGCGCTGGTGGCGCCATTGATTGATGCATTATCCGGGTATTGTGGGTAGAAAACAGGAACACAATATATATATAGCGATACTACATGATCTAGGTGGACGAGATGTGTCACGGTGTGGATCAGTCTACATCAATCAGTCAAAAGTCGTTCGTCTCCAGATCTTTGTTGAAAAGTCTGGGAGCCGCTATAAAGTTAAGCCTGATCATGGGCACTTTCTTCCACGGACGGACAGTCACACTAGAGCCAGGAAGACGATATCAAATCAAGCTCAAAAGGGTCAATATTTGGAATACTCACAATGAGGTTTGTATCGCCGTAAGCTAATTAATTATCAGATCGTAAGCGCGGCTCCTTGGTCTGCAATGATTGCCAGCTCACCATCATCTACTCGTGAGACAGCGGGCCAGAACTTCCTTTCGCGAAGCCATGGTAGTGGATAGGCGGCTTGCTGACGCGAATAGGGACTGCGTCACACGGGCAACTGTGAATGATTCATATTGCCTCATCATAGTCCGCACTCACCGGTTCCACTCATCTTCAGAGAGCGCGATGACGGAGATAGGATGTGGCGCATTCTTCAAAACGTTATTATCCCGGGGTTGTTTTCCCGATATGACCTCCTCCGCCTCCTGACGAATGTTTATCATGGCATCGCAGAACCTTTTGAGAGTCGGACGTCGGCCTACAGCAATATTGCGGAGATTATGGAGATCTCACCTATCGATCTCTTCTAATGACTCAGATTCTGTGGGCTCGATAAGCATACAAGTCGAGATGGGCCATGAAACGGTCGGTGGGTGAAACCCGTAGTCCTGAGATACGCACTTGAGAGAGGATCCATTTACGGGACTACTCGGGTACTTACCTGCAGACGCTTAGCAAAATCTGCGACCCTCAAACCGGCCGACCCCTCAAACTCCGCAAGGTCTATCAACAACTCATGGGCAACCCTGCCATTGACATTCTTATACCGGAGGTTATAATGACCATAGAGGCGGTGAGCCATGTAATTGGCATTCAATAATGCCATCTTGGACGAATCAACGAGCCCTTGGCCGCCCAACATCTTGATGTACGCCCATGAGATAAGGAGGATTGACGCGCTTCCCCAGGGCGCAGCCGAAACCGCATTAATGGCCTGGTCGCCACCTACCGGAGCAACGGGATGCGATGGAAGGAATGGTACGAGGTGCTTGGCAACACAAATGGGCCTAAAATGCGGTTTCAGCTCGGAAATACTTGTTGGCTTAAACGGTATTACCCCATGCCGGGTCCACCTCCACCGTGAGGACTTTAAAAATTTGATATCAACTGAGTGCAACAATCACTGAGACTTTGACGCACATTGCGAAGGTTTTGTGTAGGTTCATGTGACACACATCACCACCACAGGTCGCGGGGTTTGTCAAACCAATCTGGGCGTTGAGATTTGCGCCTTCACTCATGTAAGAAAAGTACTTCAATGCACGTTAAGAGGGACTCACCGTCCAGATACACTTGGCCTCCGTTGTCATGGATGACCTGACATGCCTACAGGGGATATCACTCAATACATCAGTGAAAAATGACGGGAACAGATGGCGCACATCACGAACACCATCTTCGAAAACGCCAAATGTGGACGGATAAGTGATCTAACAATCATTGATCAGATATATGAAAACAGGTAATCTTTCATTCAGTCCTGACCATGAGCGCAGCCAAATTATCCTTATGCTTTTCGGCCTTTTCCTTGAGATCGGCGAGGTCCAAGCTACCATCTTGCAAACTCTTCACGGGCACAACCTTCAAACCGGCCATGACTGCGGACTACATACAGTGAGTACTAGTTCTCACGCAGAATGATATTAACTGACTGCTGGGTTCGTTCCATGTGCACTGACTGGGATCAAACAAATGTCGCGATGACTCTCCCCACGTGATTGGTGGTATGCCCGAATGACACAAAGGCCAGCGTATTCGCCAGCAGCCCCGGAGTTAGGTTGGAGGGAGCACGCATGGAAACCAGTAATTTTGCAGAGGTCGGACTCGAGTTCCTACTCAACGGTGTCAGCCAACTTGTCGGCTCCTGTGTCAAACACGTACAGAGATAATCTTGGAATATCCCTGTACTTGATCCAAGGGGGAGAAAGGATGGACGGCGCTAAATTCCGGCCATGTCAATGGGATCATACTGCTCGTGCTGTTAAGCTTCATCGTGCAACTGCCGAGAGGGGTCATGGAATGAACCAGAGAGAGGTCTTTGGACTGAAGATGGTGTATGTAACGGAGCATCTCAGTCTCCGAATGATGTTTGTTGAAAACCGGATGAGGGAGATATTCTGAGGTTCGTTTGAGGGGTTCAGGGATGGCTAAAGTGTGCGTTGGTCCCGGCAAACTCTCCGCTGTGATTATCTGCGCTCCTACAGATGCGGTGAACGCATTAACGATCCGAAGGAAGTCGACAGGTCCGACACTTTCGTCCAAAGTAATTCCTACATGCTTATCATCCACGGTCCTGAGGTTGACGCCAACTTTGTTCGCAGCAGCATGCATAGTCTGAGCAGAAGGCACCGCGCCGGTCACGTCTAGGGTTAATGTGTCGAAGAAGTGCTCGTTGATTGGGCGATAGCCAAACCTCTCCACGAGCGCTTTCAATAGGTGAGTCAGCCCATGCACTTTGTTGGCGATGTGCCTGAGACCCTCTGGGCCATGGTAGACGGCATACATGGCGGCCATGTTGGCAAGAAGAGCCTGGCTGGTACAAATATTGCTCGTGGCCTTCTCGCGTCGTATATGTTGCTCACGAGCTATCGACTAATTAGCCAACTGCTTGAAACGAAAACAAATATATATATTCACTTTGAAGTGCAAGCCGGTACGCCGGTAATCCCTGTACATCCTTACTCCGTCCGATGATCCTTCCGGGCATTTTCCTCTTCAATTTGTCGGTACATGCGAAAAATGCACCATGAGGACCGCCGTAACCCGCAGGAATACCGAACCGCGCCGAGTTCCCGAGCACCATGTCAGCACCCCATTCACCCGGAGGCTTGAGCATAGTAAGGGCAAGAAGGTCCGTGGCCACCGCAACAAGTGCATCCGCAGCATGTACAGAATCTGCGAGGTTCCCTAAATCCTTGATCTGGCCGTCTACATCCGGATAATGGAGAAGGACCCCGCAAAGGTCGGAGCGTAGCTTTTCGTCGCTCAGAGCAGTAGTGGCGTCACCGACAGCCAGTCGTATGCCGAATCCTTTCGCGCGGGTTTTGAGAACGGCGAGGGTCTGAGGAAGTACACCGTTATCCACAAAGAACGTCTTCCTCTTGTGGTTTGCAGCGACTAGTGCCATAACCATGGCCTCCGCCGCAGCCGTGGCTTCGTCCAACATGGAGGAATTAGCAATATCCATGGCAGTTAGGGACATGATCATAGTCTGGAAGTTAACCAACGACTCTAGTCGTCCTAAGAAGGGAAATAAAACCAGTTTAGAACGCGTTCGAGGACGTATCACACGACCATACCTTGGGCAACCTCAGCTTGATACGGCGTATACTGGGTATACCATGCGGGATTTTCCATAATCTAGACATCGAGATGAGACTGTATTTCCCCTGGGATTCGCCCGTGAAGCCCACATTGCGTAGAATCACCGGCGGAACAACCGCGTTGTGATAGCCCATCCCAATATAGCTCTTGAATGGCTTATTTTCTGCTCCCAGATGCTTCGCTCGCCTCAGTAACTCAGCCTCGCCCAGGGGGCCGATTGCCTTGTCCGAGATCGCGTCCGTAGGTATCCTGATCTTTAGCGGGACAGCGTCATTGACAAAGGTTTCCATAGAGCTGTAACCCAGCTTGGAAAGCATGTATGCGGCTTCTGCATTGTCGGGCCCTATGTGCCTGTCAGAGAAGGTGTCAAGAGCAGAGAACAATGATGTAGGCAGTTTTGTAGTTGCGAGTCCCCGCCGTGAAACGACGGTTAGGAGACGTCGTTCCACCTGTCTGGATAACGCGGGCATCTATGAAGAGGAGGTTGTTGGGGTGTAATAAAGGAGGAAAAGGGTGGCAAGGCCACCCCGGAGATGGCTATTCACCGAGCCATTCACCGAGTATTATCGTTCACACTTCACAGTTTGCTATCTTCCGCAACAGCCGGCGCCCCTCCTTAAGCGCCTGTTATCACTCAATTTCCCGAGCCACTACATATGTGAAAAACTTTTTTCTCTTTCCCAACTGGGAAATCGCTGCTGGCTCGGAGCATCCTCGTCTCGTCTCATCTCGGGTGAGTGGGACGTGGTTAAACCTTGAAAGCTTGAATCAGGAGTGGGGAGAGGTCGCTGAGCCCTTTCCCAAACACCAACCCTCAATTATGGGGCCATTTAGTTTACGAACATGAGTTCACAGCGCCAAACACAAGCATTACCAATTCTGTAAGTTCTAGGCAACACTCAGGGCATCAGGGCCATTCCATCTGAATACACGTGTCTCAAAAAAATAGTGACACCCTCAGACCACGACCTGAAAAATTGCGCGGATCAGTCAAGTTGACATCTCACCTAACAACCCAACATACGGTGGGTCTTCGACGTGTGAATCGCCAACGCCGTGAACCCCGTCACGCTCTATTTCTTTCGCCACGATGCGCATCGCGCTATCAGCGCTACGGCTCTTGTTTCCGACCTTCTCCTCATAGAAGCTTGTTACAGAAAGAAGGTGGGATAGCGCCTGCTCAGAGACGTTTTCCTGTGAGAGTCCAGATGGTGTTCGAGGAGGAGAGACGAAAGACCGCAGCGAGGCTGTCAACCTCTGAAGAGCGGAAGCCGATCTGACGAGCTCGTACTGTGCAAGTGAATTAGTCCCTGAAAACCCTCCGTTGCGTAGGCTCTTACAATGAATTCATGAATAGCCTCTGGCGAAGAAACGAAGGCTTCGGCATTCATACACACAATATCCAACAAGATGAGAGACTGGGTGGGGGATGTATCCGTCACCGTGACTGCTGGCGGAGAGGGACGTACAACACACCTCCTGAAGCAGTTGCTCAATGCCTGCGATCGATGACAACTCCTCCAATTTGCCGCCTAGAAAGTCTAGAAGTCCGATGATTGCCTTCCAAAGTTGTAGCCAATGATAGTCTGTTTTGTATTACAGTAATAGTCGCATGATACGAGGGCATGAAGGCATACCTGGTCGAATATGCTCCTTTTGCAGGAACCATATCGTGCGATGACATGTCCGCATACACGTCCTAGAGTAGCAGGGTAATCGCGGAAAAGTCTTGGAACAAAAATACTGCCTACAAGTATAGAGCCGTTTCAAATCGTTTGTGCAGGTTGTGTCGAAGCCAGAGAATGCAACAATCTAAAACTGCACAGATAAGAGGACGAGGAGATGGTACAAATGGGAGCATTGGGAGCCTCTTTGGAATGTCTTCAGATGGGAGAGGGTTGAGCAAACGAGAGGACATACCTGGCGACATAGCCTAACTGATTGTGGGCTCGGCTCACAAAACGCCCGGATGACCTCGTCTGATTCTACATATGCCAGTAGAATATGCAATGCTACATTAGCATAGCCAATTGCACGGGAAGAAGAAGTAGATGTCGCGTGCGTCAGTAAATATGAGGACAAAGATAGGATGGTATGGGGTAATGGTAGTTGCGAATTTTTGTTGTCGGGAGCGTCTTTTATGCCCTCTACGAGGACCGAGGGGAAGGTGTTGTTGCGCAGGACAAGCTCCAGTACTGGCAGGACAACAATACAGGCTTCGATAGGCCTTGCAGCACTTTAGAATCGAGCGACAGACCAAGATGATGATCGACGTACTGGCCCTTGAAAAGCTCTTTTGGTGTGTTGACCGGAGTGGCGGAGAAAGCCCGATCTGGGCGTAGGGATGTCACGAATGTACCTATCATCGAAGACACAGTTGGGGGAGAGTCATCAGAAATCTCTTGGTATGCCCTAAATACATGATTTCAACGGCGAACTTTTAGAAAGATTACAGTAATGGCCCTCACCTCGCGGTGGCTGCTGCTGCAAACTCAACAGCCCAGCACACCTTGCGCAGTATCTCAACATCCGCAATTTCTCCAATGTGGCGGAGGAAAGGATTGAGCTTTGCCGCATCCGACTTGTGAAAGTTAGACAAAAGTGTAAGCAAAAGCAGCGCTTCGAACGTGAACCTTCCCGTCTCTCTTCCCCTGATTATCTGAAGATCTGCAATGAGCTCAACGACTAGGAACAGATGATGATGTAAACCGACAGAAATGATAGCTGGGAAAAGATCCCCCCGCAAGAGATAAGCACCGGGGCTGAGTTGGTTGATTCCGCACATAAAGACGACGGCGAGCTGAAGCACCTCATGACGCAGCCCAGCTAGAAACGCAGCATCAATAATGATTCCGAAGACACGACAAGGAATGAGGCTCGCCTGGTGCGTCGTCATCTCCAAGCAAAGTTCTAATAGTGGCGGAGAATTCCTATAAAGTCTTCGTTAGAAGAGCACATAGTCGTGTACTGAACATGAATACATTGAAAAACTCATCGCTCTGGTTTACTTCGCCAGCAAAGAGTTCCATAACTTCCCACCCCGCAAGGTCATTCTTACTCAAAAGACCACGGGTGACCAC
>WNFI01262099.1_pt1 | contig 11665 bp, 12 predicted proteins | sample 5400471 | NCBI WGS metagenome assembly WNFI01 (sample SAMN13153348, study PRJNA577476) | soil metagenome | isolation source: 100 cm saprolite on Douglas fir-dominated hillslope | place: USA:California | collected 2013-09-17
GCGGAAGGCGTCCGCCCCCTGCTTCCCGTAGATCGGGATGCCGTCCTTCCACGTCGCGCGGCCGCAGAGCACGCCCGAGAACCGGGTCCCCGCTTCGGCGGCCAGTTCGAGCGTCTCGGTGAACTCCGCGTTGCTGACACCGGCTGACAGATAGATGAACGGCTTCGTGGAAACCTCCGCCGTCTTCCGGAACGCGGCCATCGCCTGCTGCTTCGTGTAAGCGGCCGTTCCCGCGAACGACTTCGTCCCCTCGACGTACTTCATGTTGATCGGGACCTCGACCTTCAGGGTGTCGACGCCGTAGCGATCCTTGGTGAACTCGCGCATGTAGGCAGCGACCAGTTCGGGCTTTTTCTTCGCGAACTCCAGGCCCTTCTCGTCGACGCCTTCCTCGTACGCAATGATCTCGAGAAAGAACGGGATGTCGTTCGCGCGGCACTCGTCGCCGATGCGCTCGACCCAGGCGTGCTTGTGATCGTTGATCTTCGGCGGGTCGGCGGGCGCGTAGTACAGAAGGATCTTGACGCAGTCGGCGCCGACCTCCTTGATGCGTCGAACCGACCATAGATCCAGCAGATCGGGCAGGCGCCCGGGCGTCGCGGCGTCGTAGCCGGTCTTTTCGTAGGCCATCAGGAGGCCGGAGTTCTTGGCGCGCCGCTTGCTGGCGGGAATGCCCCACTCGGGATCAAGCAGGATTGCGCTGGCGTGCTGCGTCAGCACCTCCGTCACGATGATCTTGAACTCTTCCATCTCGTGGTCGCCGACGCTGCCGCCGCGCTCTTTGGCGAGCGCTTTCTGCAGCGACCCGCGCTGGTCCATCGCCGCCGCGGCGATGACGCCGCGCGTATCGGAAACGGCCTTCATGCCCGCCAGCTTGCCTGGTGTCATCTTCACGTTGTCAACTCCTGGAACCTGAGTAAACGGATCATTTTATATCGGGAAAGCGGAAGTGCTCGATTTCGGCCGCCGCGACCGCCTGCGCCACGATGTCCTCGATGGGCAGGTCCGCCTCGGCCCGCTCGACTTCGTGGGGCTTGGCCTTGGTGGCCGGATGGCGGGGAGTGAACAGCGTGCAGCAGTCCTGGTCCGGAATGATGGAAATCGGGTAGCTCCCCAGGCGCTGTGCTTCCGCCGTGATTTCTTCCTTGTCCATGCCGACCAGCGGCCGCAGGACGGGCAGTGTCACCACGCTGCCGATCGTCGCCATGTTTTCGAGCGTCTGCGAGGCCACCTGCCCGACCACATCGCCGGTAACGAGCCCCTGGGCCCGATGCATCCGCGCGATGCGCTCCGCAATCCGCATCATCAGGCGGCGGTAGACGACGACGCGGAGCGGCGGCGGGACGGCGAGCACCACTCGCTGCTGGATCTCGCCGAACGGCACCAGGAACAGCCGCGAATGGAACTGGAATCGGGTGAGCAGTCGCGCCAGCTCCCGGGCCTTTTCCTGCGAGGCACGCGACAGGATCGGGTAACTGTGGAAGTGCACGAAGAGCACCCGGCAGCCGCGGCGCATCATGCGCCAGGCCGCGACCGGCGAGTCGATCCCGCCGGAGAGAAGACAGGCCACTCTGCCGCTCGCGCCGACCGGAAGGCCGCCAGGGCCGCGTTCCTTGCCGAAGGAATAGAACGCTTCGCTGGTCAGTGCTTCGACGCGGATCGTGAGCTCCGGATCAGCGAGATTGACGAGCCAGTTCCGCGCCTCCTTGATCCGCCCGCCGACCTCGCGTTCGATCTGCGGCGAGCTCAGAGGAAAGCGCTTGTCCGCCCGTTTGGCCGAGACGCGGAAGGTGGCCGGATTCTCAGGACCGAGGTCCTTCAGGATCTCCGTCGCAATCGCGTCCACATCCAGCGGCGCGCGGCCGGCCCGCGCGAAATTCCCGATGCCGAACACCAGGGCAATCCGGTCGCGCACCTGCTCCCACTGCGCCTCCCGACCGAGCACCAGCTCGATTCGCCCCATCAGGACGCGTACCTCCGTGATGTCGAGATCGCCGGTCACCGCGCGGATGTTGCGCACGAGCCGGGCGACAAACCAGGGGCGGTTCTTCCCCTTTAGCGCGATCTCTTGATAGTGGATGATGACGGACTTCATTGGCGACTGCGGATTGTCATGGCCGATTGCCCAATGTCGCTTGGGCGGCCATATGACCAGCGGCGGCGGCGCTCTCGATTGTGCCCGGAAGACCCGTTTCGATCCAGTCGCCGGCAAGCACGAGTCCATCGACCGGGGTCGCGACGCCGGGCCGGCTCGGCTCCCCGGGCGCCAGCGAGAACGTCGCGCGCTTCTCGCGAATGACCGTGCCGCGCTTCAGCACGGCGGCGCGTGCGCCGGGAACCGCCGCCGCCACCTCGCGCGCCGCGAGCGCCACGAGCGTCGCGTTGTCGGCGCCCACGAGCGTATCCGCGCCGCTCGCCACTAGTGACAGGTGCGACGCCGCTTCTCCGAAGGCCCGGCGCTTGTCGAAGACCCACTGCATCGCCCGTCCCGGCAGCCCCACGAACACATCGTCCATCACCGCGCGGTCGTACCAGAGATTCACGGTCACGATCGGCTTGGACGCCATGCGCGAGGCCGCCGCGACGATGGAGGACATCGGTGCGACGTCACCCACCAGCAGCGACTCGAGCGCGTACCACGGGACGGCGGCAACGACATGGGCGATAGGGAGCGGCTCGCCGCGTAATTCCACGCCGGCGATCCGGCCTGCTTCGAGTCGGACGCGCGCCAGGGCGTTCAGGCGGACTGCGCCGCCGCGCGCTTCCACGTACCGTCTGGCCGGGAGGGCATACATCTCGTGGGCGGCGGCTTCGCTGGTCGGCTGGTTCAGCGCCGCGACCGCCAGCGGCTCCCAGAGCCACTCGCGCAGCCGTCCCTGCTGCCCGTGCCGCGTCAGCCAGGCATCGACTGTTTCCTGCTCCCGTTGAGGACCTCCGGATCTCCTCGCGCGCAGCAGCGGCCCTGCCACGCGGAGCACAGTGAACCGGTCGCCCCAGCTGAGTGCGTCCCACCGCAGGATGCCGGCGACCAGGTGCAGGGGGGACGGGAGCGACGGGCATCGCAGGACCGATCGCCGGCCGGACTCGTCCAGGTATGGCACCTCGAGCGCGGGCTGGGTGCGGACATTGGCCTCGGCGCCGATCCGCCGCAGCAGCCGGAACGTCTCGCGGTAACAGCCAAAGAGGACGTGCTGCCCGTTGTCGACCAGCTCACCTGTCTCACGATCGATGAAAGCCGTGGCCCGGCCGCCGAGTTCTCCGCGCGCCTCCAGCACCAGCACGCGCCGGCCCGCCTCGGCGAGCGCGGTCGCCGCCGCCAGCCCGGCGACGCCGCCCCCGATCACCGCTACGTCGAAGTTTTCACCAGCCATCTCAAAGGTTTCAGCGGCCGCTAATGACGGTCTTGGCCCACGTCGTCGCCGCAAGCAGCGCACGGCGCGGGCGGGGCACCCGGATCACGCGGCTGAAGACGTCATAGTCCGCCGCCTCGATCCGATCGAGGATGCCGCGGTAGATCGCGCCCATGATGCGCGCGGCCGCGAGCCTCCGGGCGTCGGTCCGCGGCATGGCGGCGTCGGCCCGGCGATAGTAGTCGCGCGCGCGCTGCGCCTGGAACGCCAGCAGCTCTTTGACGGCGAGGGACTGGACGCCGTGGCCCGCGTGCGCCGCCTCGGCGCCAAGATCGGCGTCGCGGCAGCCGAACCGCACCAGGTCTTCGGTTGGCAGGTAGACGCGGCCGCGCGCCAGATCGCCGGGCACGTCCCGGAGGATGTTGGTCAGTTGCAGCGCAACGCCCAGGTCGATCGCGTAATGCCGGGACGCGGGATCCTCGCAGCCGAAGATCTCGACGCATATCAGCCCCACGGCCGAGGCGACCCTGATGCAATACTCGTAGAGATCCGCGAACGTCGCGTAGCGGGTCGTGTGGAGATCCATCTCGACCCCCTCGATCAGCGCCTCGAACGCCGGACGCGGCAGGCTGAACGCTGCGATCAGCGGCTGCAGCGCGCGCCCCTGCGGCGTCTGCGGCGCCCCCCCGTCAAAACATCGCGCGAGTTCTTCGCGCCAGCGTGCGACTTCGGCCGCGGCGCTCCCGCCGTCGGCTTCGTCGACGGCATCGTCCACGGCGCGGCAGAAATCCCAGACAGCGACAATCGCCCGCCGCTTCTCGGCGGGAAGCACCAGGAACGAATAGTAGAAGCTGGTATCCCGCGCCACGTCAGTGCGTCCGCCACGTCAGCATGCCCAAGACGATCGACGCGCCGTCGGCGGGCGTGAGGGTCGGACGTTTTGCGAAGACATCGAAGTCCGCGGCGGCCAGCTTGTCGAGGATCCGCACGCCGCCGAGCCAGGTGGCGCGCAGCTCCCAGCGCAGCCGGCCGGTCACGCCGTCACAAACGGGCGCGCCAGCGTGGAACAACGCCCGCGTCCGGGCGGCGACGTCGGTCAGCGCCGCACGCCATTCGGACGTCAAGCGCCGGGCGGTCAGGTCGCGTTCCAGCGCGCCGGCGGACTGCCAAATCGACGCCGGTACGTACAGCCGCCCCTTCGCCCAATCGATCTCCAGGTCCTGCCAGAAATTCGTCAGCTGGAGCGCGGTGCAGACGGCATCCGACGCGGCATCGAGCTCCGGCCGATCCGGCCCGGCGATGCGCAGCACCAGCCGGCCGATCGGGTTCGCCGATCGCCGGCAGTAGTCGAGCACCTCGTCCCACGTCGCATATCGCGTCACGGTCACGTCCTGCCGGAATGCGCTGATCAAATCGTGCAGCAGCTGGACCGGCAGCCGGCACTCCTCGATCGTGTGCCGCAGCGCCAGAAAGACTTCCGCGTGCTTCTCACCACGCTGCACGGCGCCGAGTGCCGCAGCGTTCAAACATGCGTCCCAGGCGTCGAGATCCGCGATCCGGCCGGCCGCCGGCCGGTCCCCCTCGTCGGCCATATCGTCGGCCAGACGCGCGAAGGCGTAGACGGCGGCGACGTGCCGGCGCATGCGCGCGGGCAGGAGATGCGAGGCGACGGGAAAATTCTCGTAATGCGACCGCGCCAGCCGCTCGCAATAGGCGTAGGCGCCCGCGAGCTCGGGATTTACCACTCGATTTCTGGCGTCCCCGCGCGCTGGTTCGCCCGCCGTGCCATCACGAAGAGGAGATCGGAAAGGCGGTTGACGTAGATCAGCAGGTCCGGTTCGAAGGCATGCGGGTCGCCGGCCAAGAGCGCGACCATGGCCCGCTCGGCGCGCCGGCAGATCGTCCGCGCAACGTGCAGCGCGGCCCCGGCGTGGGAGCCCCCCGCGAGGATGAAGCGCCGCAGCGGCGGCAGCGCGGACTCGAGCGCGTCGATCCACTCCTCGAGGCGGCCGATATCGTCCGGCGTCACCGCGGCCTTCGTGACCCGATTCGCGATCTGGCGCCCCGGGTCCGCCAGCCTGGCGCCTACCGCGAATAGATCCCGCTGGATCTGCTCCAGCATGCCTGCCAGCTCCTTGTCGTCCGCCGTGAGCAGCGTCGCGCGCGCAAAACCCAGCCAGGCGTTGAGCTCGTCGACGTCCCCGTATGCCCCGACCCGGGGATCCGCCTTCGACACGCGCGTCCCGCCGAACAGACCGGTCTCGCCGCTATCGCCAGTCTTGGTATAGATTTTCAAGGCTTGAAGATTATAGAAGGTTCAAAGGCGTCGAGGGGTTCAAGGCGTTCACGGGGTTCTGGTTCGACCTTCAAGCTTCCGTTGCCGGCGGATCGCCAGCGGTTCCGTCGCCGCCTGCTCAAGTGGTACCGGGCGAACGGCCGCGACCTGCCGTGGCGGAACACCAGCGACCCGTACCACATCCTCGTCTCCGAGATCATGCTGCAGCAGACGCAGGTCGATCGCGTGCTGCCCAAGTACCAGGAGTGGCTCGAGAAGTATCCGAGCCTGCGGGTGCTTGCGGACGCGCCGGAAGCGGACGTAACCGCAACCTGGCGGCCGCTCGGCTACAACGTCCGTCCGCGGCGGCTGCACGCGATCGCCCGCGAGTCGGTCGAGCGTTATGGCGGCGAGCTCCCGTCGGACGGGCCGACGCTGCGGTCGTTCAAGGGGATCGGCGAATACACCGCCGGCGCGGTCATGAGCTTCGCCTTCGGGCAACGTGAGGCGATCCTCGACACCAACGTCGCGCGCGTCCTCTTCCGCATTTTCGTCGGTCGCGGCACGCCGAAGGCACACGCGATGAAGCGGCACCTCTGGGACGTGTCGCGCACCGTGCTCCCCCGTCGCCATGTGTTCGACTTCAATCAGGCGCTGATGGATTTTGGGGCGACCCTTTGCACCGCGCGGAAACCCAAGTGCCTGATCTGTCCGATGCAGACCGGGTGCAGGGCCTATCCGTTCAATCCGGACAACGAGCAGGCATGACCCTCGTCGTCACTGCCGCGATCGTCGAAGATCGCGGCCGCTATTTCGTGACGAGGCGACAGCAGGGTGTCCATCTCGAGGGCTTGTGGGAGTTCCCCGGCGGAAAGAGCGAGCCGGGTGAATCGCTCGCCGAGTGTCTGCGGCGGGAGTTGAAGGAGGAACTGGGAACCGAGGTGACGATCGGCGAGGAAGTCTTGACGGTGACCCATCACTACCCGGATCGCAGCGTCGAGCTGCATTTTCTCTCGTGCAGGTTTCTCAACCCGCCGGCACCGCTGCTCGGCCAGGAGATGCGCTGGGTATCTCGCGAGGAGTTGAAGTCGCTGACATTTCCGCCGGCAGACGACGAGCTGATCAAAGCGCTGTCTCGGCAGACCTGAAGGTCTGCGCTACAAGACCACGAAGGGGAGCGCGGCGACCGCCGCCGCCGCCCCCTCGATGACGAGGTGGGTGCCCGGTTCGAGGAAATCGCGGTGAACGTATCCCAGGGCGATCGGCCGGGACAGCCCTGGTGACCACGCCGCACTCGTGACGCGACCGATTTCGCGATCGCCGGACGTGACACGCGAGCCCGCAGCCGGCGCCGCTGCTGCCGCATCGAACGTGAGTCCGACCAGACGCTTGGCCACGCGGCCCCGGCCGCGATCCTGGACCCGCACGATCACTTCCTGGCCGACGTAACAGCCCTTGCTCCGGGAGATCGCCCGCTCCTCCAGGCCGGCTTCCAGCGGAATCGTCTCCGTGTCCATGTCGATGCCAAATCGCGGGCGACCGCTCTCGATTCGGACGGCCTCGGCGTCGCGTTCGCTCACCTGGACGGCACCCGCCGCGAGCAGCGCCGCTCTGACGGTCTCCGCGTGCGCCGCGTCCACGATGATGTCATAACCGGCGACGCCAGCTTCGTCGCTGCGGACGAGGACGGCATCGGCGCCGGCGACGCGCACCCGAGTACTGTGGAATAGCGATGAGGGTGCGCCGCCGTCAGTGCCCGCCTTGACGAGCACGCCGAGAGCGCCCGGGCCATAAATGCCGATCACGCCGCGGGACGAGGTCACGTCTTCGACCTGTACGTCTTCGTTGAAGATGAACCGGTCGAGGTGATCCCGGATCGCCGTCGTCACCTGGAGCGGCACGTCGAGGAGGATGGAGTCGCCAAGTTCGAGGACGCGCATGTCGGTCATCATGCGACCCTGCGCCGTCAACATGGCCGCGTAACAGCCGGTGCCCGGTGTCAGCGCTTCGATGTCGTTGGTGAGCAGACCCTGCAGGTAGGTGCGGCGATCGGCGCCGGTCAGCAGGATCCGCCCCGTAGCGGGCCGTCCGATCAAGCCGGCGCCGCGCCGCAGCGCCGCGTATCCGCTGCTGTTATCCTGTTTCAATGCGACTTCATTGTACCGCCCTCGCGGCCGCCGCCATGCTGGCCGCAACGGCGGCGGCGTCCGCGCAGCCCGCGGCGCCCTCCCCCGTCCCGGGCGGCGCCGCGTTCGGCATCTTCATCAGAGGTACCCAGATCGGACGCGAGCAGGTCACGCTGGCCCGCACCGGCGCGGGCTGGGTCATCACGTCCTCGGGACAAATCGGCGCGCCCATCGACGTCACGGTCACCCGCTTCGAGATCAAGTACGCCGCGGACTGGCAGCCGCTCGAGATGAAGCTCGAAGCACGGTTGAAAAACATGCCCGTCGCCGTCGCAACCTCGTTCGCCATGACCACGGCGATCAACGAGATCACCCAGAACGGAAAGACGGTCTCGAAAGAGGATCAAATCAGTGCCAGGACGCTCGTGCTGCCGAACAACGTCTTCGGCAGCTACGAGGCGCTTGCCGCGCGCCTCTCCGCCGCCCCGCCCGGCGCCGAGTTTTCCGCCTACATCCCGCTGCAGGCCGAGGTGAAAGTGAAGGTACGCGCGGTCAGCGAGCAGACACTGAGCGGGCCGGACGGTTCGATCCCGACGCGGCGATTCGATCTCACGTTTCAGAACCCCGGCGCTCCTCTCGATGCGGTCGCCGTCATCGATGGCAAGCTCCGCCTCGTACGCTTCGAGATTCCCGCGGTCGGCCTCCTCGTCGTTCGGGAAGACGCCTCGAGCGTCGCCACTCGCGTCCAGACCGCACGCAATCCCACCGACGCCGATGTGTCGGTTCCGGCGAACGGCTTCAACCTGGCCGGAACGCTGACCGCTCCCCCCGGCGTGGCCGGACGCCTGCGCCACCCGGCCGTTGTCCTGGTCGGCGGGGCGATCCCGGCCGACCGGGACGAAGTGATCGACGGCACGCCCGTCTTCGCCCAACTCGCGAAGGGGCTCGCGGAGGCGGGGGTCCTGGTCCTGCGCTTCGACCGCCGCGGCGGCGGCCAGAGCGGCGGGCGCACCGATTCGGCCACGCTGTCCGATTACGCGGACGACGCCATCGCCGCGGTGCGCTGGCTGTCGAAGCGCGACGACGTGGACCAGCGGCGGATCGTGGTCGCGGGCTACGGCGATGGCGGCGCGGCCGCGCTGATCGCCGCGGCCCGCAACCGATCGATCAACGGCATCGTCACGCTCGACGCCGCCGGATCGCGGGGTGCGGATTTGCTCCTGCGACAGCAACAGCGCGTGCTGGACGACCTCAAGCTGCCGCCGGCCGAACGGCAGGCGCGGATCGATCTGCAGACGAAGATCCAGGCCGCGGTGGTCGGCGGCACCGGCTGGCAGGGAGTGCCGGACGCGATGCGGCGCCAGGCGGACACCCCCTGGTTCAAGAGCGTGCTGACCTACGATCCCGCTCAGATCGTGACGAAGGTGAAGCAGCCGATCCTGATCGTTCAGGGGGATCGCGATCCGTTGGTGCCGCCGAGCGAAGCCGAACGCCTGGCGGAGCTGGCGCGCGCCCGCAAGAACGCACCGCCGGTCGAGCTACTCCACCTCCCCGACATCGATCACAGGCTGGCCAGCCCGAAGGTCAGCTCCGCGATCGCGGAATGGATCAAGAAGCTCTGATGCCGAATTCGGTTAGACTTTCCGCATGAAGGTCGGCGTTCCGCGTGAGACGTGGCCCGGCGAAAACCGGGTCGCCCTGATTCCGTCTGCCGCGGCGGCGTTGAAGAAGAACGGCCTCGACGTGGTCGTCGAACAGGACGCGGGCGCCGCAGCGGGGTTCCCGTCCGGCGCCTACCAGCAGGCCGGCGCGACCGTCGCCACGCGCGATGCCGTGTTTTCGACGGCCGACATCATCCTCCAGGTGCGCTCCGTCCCGCCCGACACCGGCCGGATGCGGAAGGGTCAGGTGATCATCGGCTTCGCCGATCCGCTGGGCGCGCCCGACGCCATCCGCGTGCTCGCGCAGGCCGGCGTGATCGCCTTCTCGATGGAGCTCATGCCGCGCATCACGCGCGCGCAGAGCATGGACGCGCTGTCGTCGATGGCCACCATCGCCGGTTACAAGGGCGTCCTGATCGCCGCCGATCACCTGCCGCGCATGTTCCCGATGCTCATGACTGCCGCCGGCACGCTTGCCGCTGCGCGCGCCTTCATCGTCGGCGTCGGAGTGGCGGGATTACAGGCAATCGCGACCGCCCGGCGGCTCGGCGCGCGCGTCGAAGCGTACGACGTCCGCCCAGCCGTCAAGGAGCAGGTCCAGAGTCTCGGCGCGCGGTTCGTCGAGATGCCGCTCGAGACCGCCGATTCGGAAGACAAAGGAGGCTACGCCAAAGCGCAGGACGAGTCCTTCTATCGCCGCCAGCGCGAGCTGATGCTCAAGGTCGTCGGCGGCAGCGACGTCGTCATCACGACGGCGCTGATTCCCGGCAAGAAGGCGCCGATCCTGGTCACGGCGGAAATGGTCGAGGGCATGGCGCCAGGATCGGTGGTCGTGGATCTCGCGGCCGAGCGAGGCGGCAACTGCGAGCTGACCCGCCCCGACGCGGTCGTCGTCCACCAGGGCGTGACGATTCTCGGTCCGTCGAATCCCCCGGCGCTCGTTCCCAACCACGCGAGCCAGATGTATTCGAAGAACATCACGACGTTCCTGTCGCATCTCCTGGGAAAGGAGGGGGCGAAGAAGCCGTCGCTCGAGCTCGATCTATCGGACGAGATCACGCGGGAGACGCTGTTGACCCGCGACGGAGACATCGTCCACGCCCGGGTGAAGGATCTTCTTGGCGCCGCGGCCAGGTGACATCGTAGATGTGGCTACTCAAGACGGCAGGTGACGCGGAAGCGCCCTTCCTGTTTCGCATCCTGCCTGGCAGCATCAAGACCGTCGGCCGCGCTTCGCGCGCCGACTTCATCGTCGATGCGGCGCTCGTCTCGCGACTCCACTGCCGTCTCACCGCCGGCGCCACCGAGCTGGAAGTGGTCGACCTCGAAAGCACCAACGGCACGTTCGTGAACGGGGAACGCGCGGCGCGCGCCACGCTGAAACACGGCGACCGCCTCGGCGTCGGCCGCGTCGACCTGATCGTTGAAAAATCAGACTAGAAACGGGTTGGCGCGTTGCTCGCGTCCGATCGTCGTCTGCTCGCCGTGGCCCGACCACACGACCGTGTCTCCCGGAAAACTGAACAACACATCGCGGATCGATCGCCGCAAAGTGTCCATGCTGCCGCCGGGCAAATCGGTGCGGCCGATCGACCCGGCAAACAGCGTGTCGCCGACGAACAGCGTCGCCTTCTGCTCGCCCTCTCTGCTCACCGCCAGGCAGACGCCTCCCGGGCAGTGCCCCGGCGTATGGAGCACGCGCACCGAGTAGCGCCCGAAGCGCAGCGGCCCTTCGCCCTCGTAGAAGTGATCGATCGGCGGCTGCGGATCGACGCGCAGCCCGAACATCAGCCCCTGCTGCACGACCTGTTCGTACAAAAAATTGTCGTCTTTGTGCAGCCAGACGGGAACGCCGAGCGCCTTCTTCGCTTTCGCAACACCAGTGACGTGGTCGAGATGGGCGTGGGTCAACAGAATCGACCCGATGGACAGGCCGTGGCGGGTTGCCGCCTCCAGAAGATCATCGACTTCGTCCCCCGGATCGATGATCACCCCCTCGCGGGTCTCCTCGCAGCCGATGACAAAGCCGTTCTTGAAGAAGGGCGCGACCGCCCGATGCTCCAGAATCATCCCCTAAGCGTACCCCAGCAGTGAGCCGGTTGCGGGAGCGTCTGCGCCTTAGGGAGTATGGGCGCGAGGACGATGGAGTTTCGTATGGTGAGGGAGCACACGAGTGTGCTCGCCGAGGCTGAAAAGCGCTTGCTCGTGCGCATCGCTGGCCGGCTGCCCGGGTGGGTCAATTCCGATCATCTG
>WNFI01700201.1_pt1 | contig 11665 bp, 9 predicted proteins | sample 5400471 | NCBI WGS metagenome assembly WNFI01 (sample SAMN13153348, study PRJNA577476) | soil metagenome | isolation source: 100 cm saprolite on Douglas fir-dominated hillslope | place: USA:California | collected 2013-09-17
GCGACGGCAAAAGTGCCATCTGCAAATTTCGGAAATTCAAAAACGCCCATGGGGCCGTTCCAGACGATCAAGCGTGCCGATTGCAAGGCGGCTTTGAAGCGAGCGATGGATTTCGGCCCGATATCCATCACCCGCCATCCGGCAGGGATCTTATCCACATCGACGATTTGGCTCGTGGCCTCTCCATCGAATTTGTCCGCGATCACAGCGTCGATTGGCAGGACGAGCTTGTCCCCGGCCTCGGCCATGATGGATTTTGCGAGCTCGATCGAGTTTGCTTCCACTAGGCTGTCTTGCATCGGAAAACCCTTTCCGGCAAGGAAAGTGTTTGCCATCCCCCCACCGATGATCAGGCGATCGCATTTCGCCAACAAATTTTTCACGACACCGATCTTGTCGCTGATCTTTGCACCTCCCAGGATCGCGATAAACGGGTGCTCTGGATTTGATGTTGCCCGACCCAGATAATCCAATTCCTTTTCCATGAGAAAGCCAGCCACCGCTGGGAGGAAGTGTGCCACCCCCTCGGTGGATGCATGCGCCCGATGGGCTGAACCAAAGGCGTCATCCACGTAGATGTCCGCGAGCGCCGCCATCTGTTTTGCCAGGACCGGGTCATTCTTCTCCTCGCCCGCGTGAAATCGGGTATTCTCCAGCACCAGCAGGTCGCCCGCCTTGAGTGCCCTCGCCATTTTCTCTACCTCTGGCCCCACACAGTCCGGGGCCATTTGGACCGGCCTTCCGAGCAATCCGGCGAGTACTTGGGATGGCACTTTGAGGCTAAACTCGGGGTCGAATCCATTCTTCGGACGGCCGAGATGACTCATCAGGATCAGTGAGGCGCCTTGATCGAGCACAAATTGGATCGTGGGCAGCGAAGCTCGGATCCGCATATCATCTGTAACTTGGCCAGCTGCCATGGGCACGTTGTAATCCACGCGCATCAAGATGCGCTTGCCCTTGAGATCGATATCCCGAACCGTCTTTTTGTTCATCCGGCACCGATCATAAGCTGCGCGCGATGAAGGCGGTCAAGTCCGCAGTGCGGACAGAGTAGCCCCACTCATTGTCATACCAGGAAACTACTTTGATGAAATTATTTTTCTCCTTGCCAAGCACGGTCGTGAATTCCATATCCACCGAGGAGGAATGCGGATCACCTTTGTAATCAATGCTGACCAGGGGTTCATCAACAGCCTGTAAGATTCCCTTGAAGCGAGGAAGTTGAGCAGCGTCACGGAACGTCTGGCGCAGCTCATCCGTCGTCATGCTGATCTCGGTAACCGCCGTGTAGTCCACGACCGAGACGGTCGAGGTGGGGACCCGCAGGGCATAGCCATCGAACTTCCCGGCCATATCGGGAATGACGAGTTTGAGTGCCCGGGCTGCACCGGTGGAGGTCGGGATCACGCTCAGCGCTGCGGCGCGTGCGCGGCGCAGATCCGAATGGGGCAGATCGAGGATCCTCTGGTCGTTCGTATACGAGTGGATGGTTGTCATGAACGCACGCTGGATCTTATATTTGTCGTGGACGACCTTGACGGCCGGCGCGAGACAATTCGTAGTGCAGGATGCATTGGAAACGACATGGTGTTTCTTAGGGTCATAGATGTCTTCGTTGACGCCCAGAACGATTGTCAGGTCCTCCCCTTCTGCAGGTGCCGAGATGATCACTTTCTTCGCGCCGCCCTTGGTGATGTGGTTCACCGCTCCTTTGACGGTCCTGCCCTTCTTATTCACACCATCCTCTTTCACAGTAAAGAGGCCGGTTGACTCGATCACAATATCGATCCCGAGGCTGCTCCAGGGAATCGCGCCGGGATCCGTTTCCGCGAAGGCCTTGATCTTCTTTCCATCCACCACCAGCGAGTCGCCGGCTACCTCGACCTTCCCGTTAAAGTGGCCGTAGTTCGAATCATACCGGAGCAGATGAGCCATCGTGGGAAGATCCCCGATATCATTAAACGCAACCAGCTCAAGTTCCTGAGGATAATAATCGCGCAGTGCCTTAAGCACCTGGCGGCCGATCCGGCCAAAACCGTTAATGCCAACTTTCGTCGTCATACTGCCTCCAAATTGAATTTATTGTGAATTTTACCACAAATAAGATGGGCTGCTTGGTGCGCTGTATTAGTTGAAGCGATCGGCTATCCGCCCCATATGTTCATCAAAGAGATCGAGGATGGCCTTTGCGAGTTTGCCTGAATCATGCCGCCAGGGATGTTCTGCCTCGCGCAGGTCGGCACAATAGATACGGGCGTCCATATGAGTGCGTTCATCCGCGCGGACCCATTGAGATTGCGGGTTCAGCTCGCCAACATAATTCTGATTGCACAGTACCAGATCGAACAGATTCGCGCCTACATGTGCCTCGATCGCACGCACGTGGTCGATGCAGGAGTACAGGTCTGTTTCGCCGGCCTGGGTCGCGATATTGCACACATAGACCTTGACAGCCCGGCTAGCGTGGACCGCTGCCAGCAAGTCAGGCACCAGCAGGTTCGGCAGAAGGCTCGTATATAAACTGCCCGGCCCCACCACGATCAGCTCGGCGTTCAGAATCGCGCGCAAGACCGGCGGAAATGCCGGGGGATTATTGGGCTCCAACCAGACGCGCCGCACCTGCCCGGCCATTTCGGGGATCTTGCTCTCCCCGGCCACCCTTACTTCATTAATCACATCGGGCAGACGGATATCTGCCACCAGCCGAACGTCGTGGAGGGTGGACGGCAGCACACGGCCGTTCACCGACAGGGCCCGTCCCGACTCGGCCACTGCCTCTTCAAAACTTCCGGTCAAATCCGTCAGCGCGGTGATGAAGAGGTTTCCAAACGAATGACCTTCCAGCTGCGGCGCACCGCTAAATCGATATTGAAACAGCTGGGTTAGCAAAGCTTCATCATTGGAGAGGGCGGCCAGACAATTCCGGATATCCCCCGGAGGCAGAATCCCCAAACTCTCGCGCAGACGTCCAGAGGAACCACCGTCATCGGCAACCGTCACGACCGCGCTAATATTATGGGTATGTTCCTTGAGTCCCCGGAGGAGTGTTGCCAGACCGTGTCCCCCGCCGATCGTAACTACTCGCGGTCCTCTCTCGCGCCGCCGGAAATCTGCGAGCTGGCCCAGCACCGCCTGACCCGGCCTTAGAAACGGACGGAGGAGGGCCCGATTCAAGCCACCGATGCCAATCACGACCAGCGAGATTCCGAGGCTCCCAAAGATCAGGACACGCAGGAGTCGGGGTAGAGGGCGCAGGGACGCATAAGATAGGAAGGTGAGCAGGGCGGAAATGCCGGTGTCGGCCCGGTAAATATTGAGGAGAAAAATGGCCAGACCGACCCCGAGCAGTGTAATTCCGGCAAGGATCACAACCATCCATCGTTTGATCCCAAGTCCGGGCTTGAACCAGAGCAAGAATTGCTGAGATTTCAGATTCCTCCATCGTCCTGCCCATGAATCCGTTTTTTGCATGCAAAAGAGTCTAGCAGGGATGGAATGAAGAGTCAACTGTGGTCATTTTATGGCCTTTAATGCCGCTCAATCGCCCGCAAAGCGAATTAATTAATAACTCGAAGTATAATCAAAAATGATATGAGCTCGCTTTTCGGTCAGATATTTTCCCTGCTTACCGTGCCACCAGGCAATCTCATCTATCACCTCGTCCTGGTATTTTCAGTTGCAAGCGCGCTACAATCCGCGTTCAGTCACTGGAGACTGAGCCAATTTCCGCAGGCGCGTCGAGCAATGATCGGTCTGGGCTTGCTGCTCCTCGCCCAATTTTTCCTTTTTGTATTCAGCGGCCTGAGCTGGCAGGGCGTGATCGATCCAACTGCCAGCCTGCCTCCGCTCGATCGCGCATTTACCCTTTTCAGTATCTTATGGATCACCTGGCTATGGGCGTTTCCAGAACCGAGCCGGGGTGCGGATGCCGGCGCAATCTTGCTCAGCCTGCTCGTCGCAGCGATCATGGGTCTGAGCCTCCTTACCTGGCCGCGACAATCCGCAACCATCACATATAACAGTTCCATCGATGACCTGTTCTGGCAGATCGCCTCGCTCGGTTTTATTTTCGTCGGCGTGTCGATCCTGCTTTTGCGGCGTCCCGACGGGTACACGAACGGACTGGTCGTTTTGGCCATCGCATCTCTCGGCCATCTTGGTCATCTGTTGGTCCATGAAGACGGCAACTATTCGGGGATCATCCGCCTGGCCTACATGGCCGCCTATCCAATACTGCTGACTCTGCCGCAGCGTTTTCCGGCACCCAAGGCAGCGGCTCAGCCACCGAAGATCAAATCAGAGACGACAGGCCAGGAACGAAGACGGTATAGCACGGATCCCAAAACCTTCCACGCACTTTTGGCGCTGGCAGCCGAGTCAAGTGCTCCCAAGGTCAGCCAGGCCATCACGCGCGCCATTGCACAGACGATGCTCGCGGATCTCTGCTTCCTCGTGTATCTCACCGAGAGCAAGAATCAGATCACGATCGCCAGCAGCTACGATCTGATCCGGGAAGAATACCTGGAGGGCGGTAACTTGAACAAAGGCGCAATCCCCATGCTGGCCAGTGCGTTGCAGCGGGGTCGCCCCCTGCGGCTTCCGGCTTCGAGCACCTCCTCAGACATAAAAGGATTGGGCGAACTGCTCGGACTCAGCAGTCCAGGCCATTTGCTGAGCGTCCCGATCGTCACCGGCGAGAAAGAGCCGCTGGGCGGGGTGATCTTGCTCTCACCTTATTCGAACCGCTTATGGAGTGCGGAAGATCAGGCCTTCCTCGCGAATATTGCGGTCGCTCTCCTTCCGATCATGCAGCGAAGTCAGAAGGTGACCCGGCTCGAGCAAGATGCCCAGCAATCCGAACAGGAGCTGGCCGCAGCCCGCCAGCGCGTTGCGTCGCTGGAGGCCAAAAATGACGTGCTCTCAGGTCAAATCGAGTCCTTGAGCATGCGGCCGGAACCGGGGATGGATCGAAGTGCGAATATTGACGCCTTGATCGCGGAGCAGGAAGCCGCTCGGCGAACGATCGACAAACTGAAGAAGCAACTCGAGTCCCAGCCAGCGCAGGCTGAGCGCACCGATTCCGAATTGGAACAGGAGTTGAAAGCGGCACTGCAGGATGTGGCCCGTCAGCAAAACCAATTGGCTACGGCAAATATCCGGATCCTGGAACTTGAAAAAAATTCAGGCAATCCGGCTCGTACGGCCGATGACCAGGTGGAAGTCATTGCCTCCATCTCGCAGGAACTACGCCAGCCCATGTCTTCCATCGTTGGGTATGCAGATCTGCTGCTCGGCGAATCCGTCGGAATTCTGGGCGCCCTGCAGCGAAAATTTGTGGAGCGAATTAAAGCAAGCACGGAGCGAATAGGGAGCCTGATTGAAAACATGATCCAGGTGTCAACGCTTGAGCTGGGCCTGGCAGACCTCAAATCAGAGCCGGTGGATCTCAATACGATCATTGATAACGCGATGTCCTACACGAGCAGCCAGGTGCGCGAGCGAAATATTTCCATGAGGCTCGACCTTCCAAAAAAGGTGGCCGCGGTCAACGCAGACCGGGAGTCACTCCAACAGATCCTGATCCACCTGTTGCAAAATGCCGGTTCGGCAAGCCCTATCGAAGGCACGATCCGGCTCAGGGTCAAAACGACCTCCGAGAAGGACCAAAATTACGTCATGATCCAGGTTTCTGACACCGGTGGAGGCATTGCCCCTGAGGACTTACCGCGGGTCTTTACCCGCTTGTACCGCGCCGACAACGTGCTCATCGAGGGCGTGGGGGATACCGGGGTGGGACTCTCCATCGCAAAGACCCTGACCGAAGCACAACACGGGCGGATCTGGGTCGAGAGTGAAGCGGGCGTGGGTTCAACCTTCAGCGTACTTTTGCCGATCGCGAATGATTCATCGAACCATAAGTCCAAGAAGGACAAGAGCTGATGCAGTTCGTTCGCCAGCTGGGGGGTGGACTCGTGTACGGAATCTTGTCGCTGATATTGGTGGTTGGGGTCCTCTCACTGGCACTGGCTGAAACTCACACGAGCTCAAATCCCAGCCAAGCAACCTCATCGATTCCACTCGTGCCATCCTCTACGCCGACGCAGCCAATCCCGACCGCGGTAGGGACTCAGAGCGCCGGCGGCAGCCCCGCAATCCATGCTCCACCCGTCTGTTCTCCCCCTATTGGTTGGATCAGGATCATCATCGAGCCAGGCGACACACTCTTGGGTCTGGCGCTTGCGTATCGAACGACCACCGCTGCTCTGGCAGGCGCGAATTGCCTCTCGACCTCCAGCGTGATGGTTGGATCGGGTCTCTATGTGCCCCCACTGCCTACCCACACCTTCAGCCCCTGCCACCCTTTCCCGGGCTGGGTCGCCGGGTACCTCGTTCAACCTGGGGATACTCTGTTCCACATTGCCCTTCTCTACGGGACAACAGTAGAGAGTCTCAAGTTCGCAAATTGCAGGGTCGGCAACGAAATTTTTCCAGGCGAGAGACTATGGGTGCCGAACGTCCCAGTTCGAACACCCGGCTTGACCGTCATCCCGGATTTTGGAACACCGACGGAACAACCAACCCTACCGCTGACCCTCACTCCTTTACCATTTACCGAAACGGCTCAGCCGACGATGACCGATCTGCCTGCCAGCGATACAGCGACGCCCACCTCCACTCCCGTCACGGCAACCCCCACCCCGTATTAGGATGACTCGAATCCGGCATATCCGCCGGACCCAATCGACCCTCATGAAGTCATCGACGCGCTGGAATATCGTGCTCGCCTCCGTGATTCTGACGGCGTGTGTCCCGGCTCCAGCGCCGGTCGCACTGCCATTTGTTTTGATCACCTCAGCCCCCAACGCATCCCCCACGCCAACCCCTTTCCAACCACCCTTGACCGAAGAACTGACCCCTACCTCTTTGTATTATGTTCAAGTTCCCACGCTGGAGGCCGTTTTCCCGACAATCACGCCCTCCCTCACACCGGTCCTGCAGACGCAACCGACACCTACCGTGGATGTCGGTGCCCTTTTCCCAACCAGTGCCGCGCCCCCTCCGCCGCTTCCGGCCAGCTCGCAAGTTCCGCCCAAGCCAATTGTCAGCGGCAGCGGGAGCTTGAATTTCTTGCTGATCGGTGCCGACACCCGGTCGGGCAGCTCGTTTCGAACCGACTCGATGATGATCGTCATTTTGTGGCCGAACGAAGGTCAGGTATCGCTGATCTCCATCCCGCGTGATCTTTGGATCTATATACCGACCGTCGGGATGCAGCGCATCAACACCGCATTTGAGATGGGCAATGTGAATGGCTACCAGGGGGGTGGAGCCGCGCTGCTGAAGGACACGATCTTGCAGGATCTGGGCGTGCGGATCGACCATACTGCGATGGTGGACTTCAACGGATTCCGCCGCATCGTGGATACTCTCGGCGGAATCGATGTGCCGGTCTCATGCCCATACACAGACTGGCGCCTGCTTGATCCCAGTTATGATCCAAATAATCCAAACAACTGGTCCAAATATACGGTTCCTTCCGGGATCGTCCACATGGATGGAGACCTGGCCTTATGGTACGCACGCTCACGGCTTGCGTCCAACGATTTCCCCAGCCTCTCCAACGCGAGTATCCGCGGCTATTACGTCCGCCCACCATACGTCACCCCCTGGATCACGCCCGGCGGGGCGAGCGTGATCCTGCCCAATCAACCCGCCCTTCAAGAATTGCTGGCGGAAGGAACGAACCTTTCGAGCGTAGCAGTTCAAAGGCATGCGATTTCGGTCGAGATCCAGAATGGTACGACCTTTCGCGGCTGGGATTCCTTGGCCGCAAATCGCCTCAACTACGCGGGTTTCGCCGCGAATACTGCTCCCTCCGACGGAAAGAGCTACACCGACTCGGTTCTTACGGACTTCACGACCGGTCAAGATCCCGGCGTCCGCGGGGCGCTCCTGAGCGATCTGGGTCTTACTGCCGCTCATATCCAATCCACTCCGAACCCGAATAGTTCCAGCCAGTATCGTCTGGTTTTAGGATTCGATTACCAGCCCTGCTTTCAGCCCCAACTCCTGTCGCATTGAGGTTTTCGGCATCCTCCTAATTTGATGGAAAAGAGGGAATTGGATGTTGACATCCGTATTTTATCTGCTAAACTATACGCAAAGGCTACACGCTATCCGGCGGCCCTGCGAAAAGCCGGAGCTTTGGGAATCCGATGCCGTCAAAAGATTCTGCACATATCACCTCACACACCCACCTGCCCGCCGCGATCAAAGGCTGGGAATCCTACCTTTACGATCAAGGCCGCTCTCCGAACACCGTAAAGGCGTTTCTTTCAGATATCCGACTCTTGCCAAAATTTCTTTCTCCGGAGCGGACGGTCGGGGCGGTCACTACAAAGGATCTGAATCGTTTCTTTGAATGGATGGAAAAGGAACGCAAGATCCCGTGCAGTCCCAAAACGCTTGCGCGGCGAATTACCTCGACGAAATCATTTTTCCGCTGGCTCAATCAATACGGCGTTCTGGTCACCGATCCAGCTGAGAAGGTGCTTCAGCGTTCCGCGATCAGCCCACTGCCTCAAGTCTTGACGGACGCCGAGTATGACGCGGTACTCACCTGTGCAGACCGACACCGGCGCGATCGAAAGCCAGATACCCGTCCCTTTGCCCTGCTGCATCTTCTCCTGACGACCGGAATCAAGAAGAGCGAATGCCTCGGTATTCACCTGAATCATATCAATCAGGATAAATCGGGCGCAGCCGAGGTCTTTGTCCGCTACGCCAGCCCATCCAATCGCTATAAGGAAAGAAAGCTGGCACTCGCGGAAGACTGGTTACCTGCCTACAAGGAATATTTGGTTCAGTATCAGCCGGTCGACCAGCTCTTCCCATGGTCCCCGCGGCGGCTCGAGTATTTGCTCGAGGATATGGGAGAGGAAGCCGGTCTGACCAAGCACCTGTCTTTCGATATGTGCCGTTGGACTTGCATCTTGCGCGATCACGTGTCGGGTATGGAGGCGGATAAGATCCGGCAAAAGATGGGCGTATCGAAGATCCAGTGGCGCGAGATCCATTTAAAGCTAAGACAATTAAGTGAGACCAGCTGACCAAATCGCGCTCCGGAATTCCGGAGCGCAACAGTAACCGGCGTTAAGTCCCTGCAGCACAAGGCAGCTGGTCTCCTGCAAATAGCAGAGGCCAACGGTCACGGGCCCGCCGCGGTAGTTTGACATTCGTGAAGAAGTCAGATAATTTCTGGGAATGTCCATGATTTCCCAGGGGTTCAAACGAATCCCCCGCACGGCGCACACGTAATTCAAGAGTCTTTGACAAACGTTCTGCATCCAACCAGACCTGGAAACGATCCTGGTTCAGGATGGAGTGTTCCCAGGCGGAGGCTGGAACTGGCCATTCCTGGCTTAAGAACCGCCAACCAGCGGACAAGCTGACCGAGCAGGGGACAGAGAGCGCGATCGAATCGGATTCGTCGGGCATTTGGGGCCACTGATCAGTGGGAAGGTGCATCTGCGGTTTGGCAACGTACAGCACATCTCCTTCACGGAACATGACGAGGCCGCCGGTCAGGTCCATGCGGACGCGTGTCAGATCGTCTATGAATTGCCGGGTACGTTCCAAGACGGCGAATGTCGTCTCTTCTCCGGGGAGCAGGTGCTCGACGGCGCGCCGGATCAGGTTTCTCTGTAGTCCAGTTGCAGAGGCCCGGATGCGAGGCAGAGAAAACGAAACATACTCATCCGTGAGGTGGTTGACACAATTCGCCCAGCCCAATTCAATCAGTTCATTCAGCAGCGCGTGGTCCGCGGAGAGCGATTGAACGGAACGCCAAATTGTCTGGCGGAAACCGCGATTATAGGTTTCAAGGGTGGGAATCAGCGAGTGACGGATTCGATTGCGAAGATAATCCAGAGACTCGTTACTCGGGTCATAATGCGGAACCATGGCATGGGCAGCGCAATACGCGACGGTTTCGTCCCGAGCCACATCCAGCAATGGTCGTACCACGGGGATGGCCGGATCGAAGGTCTCCAGATGCGTCCGATAGTCCATGCCCCTCAACCCGTTCAGTCCAGAGCCGCGGATAAAATGCATGAGCACGGTCTCGACTTGATCATCCGCGGTATGCCCCACGGCAACGGCCTGGGCTTCGAAGCGATGGGCTTGAGCGAAAAGGAACCGGTAACGCAACATGCGTGCGGCCTCTTCGATGGCCAATCTTTCTTCCTTGGCCAGCTGGCGAACATCCCCGCTTCCGGCTGCGAACGGGATCTTAAATTGGGCAGCCGTCTCCTCAACTGACCTGGCCTCCTGGATGGATTCGGGTCGCAGGTTGTGGTTGAAGTGGGCGGCGATCAGCTGGTAGCCTGCCTCATGCAGGGCACCCAGAAGACATAGGCTATCTGGTCCCCCAGATACACCGACGATGATCGGCCGATTCAGATCCAGCTGGCATTGATCACGGAGAATCGTTCGGATCTTCTCGAGCATGTTTCCATTAGACCATAGAGTTGAATTTGTAAGGTGAACCCGCCCCACTAATGGTAGAGGATTCAAAATTGATAGAGCTCCACCAGAACGCCCGAGGTGCTCTCTGGATGGACAAATGCGTATTTTCTGCCGTCCGCTCCGAGGCGCGGCTCATCGTTGATGAGCCGGATGCCTTTTGATTTCAATTGGGTCAGCATGGAGTCGATATTGTCGACCTCGAGACATACGTGGTGCATACCCGCTCCGCGTTTGGCGAGAAATTTGGCGATACCTGAATCTCCGGTCGTGGGCTTGACCAATTCCAATTCCGTTCCCGAGACAGGGAGAAAAGCAACCTGAGCCTGCTCGGCCGGAACAAGGCGCAGATCTGTTACGGCAATACCCAACGCATCCCGCCAGAAGGAAAGAGACTTCTCCATATCTTCCACAACCAGGGCGATGTGATGGATGGCTTTGATGCTCGGCATGTTTGACTCCTGTAGGTCGCATCAATTGGGAGGGCGCAAGGGGGTCCTGGTCCGAAGCGTTACCCTGTCGGCCCGCCAGTCGAATCTATCGGGCTCTGATCCTATCTCGGATCGAGGAGATCCATATAGGCACCTTCGAGCAGATCCGTTGGATCGACGCCCAGTTGGGCCATCAGTTCGGTCGCAATGGCCTGCCCTTGCACGTCGGACTGGTCTGCGCGCATGACCACTTCCAGTTCCATAAAGTGACCCAGGCCTTCCACTTCATCCAGATGCACACGCGTCTGGTCGACCAGGTAGAGATAGCGTGTCTTGCGAACGATACCCCGGACACCCAAGGCCAATCCGAGAGTCGAGAGTAGATTCTGGGGATCGTTCGTTTCGAATATATGATAGTCCGAACGCTTGGGGCCTTCCTGATCCGGGCGCGCATAAAAGATGAGCTGAGCTCGCTGGGGTGTCAGGATTCGCAATTTGAGGCGTCCGGCAGGCGTATCGAAAAAAGTATCTTCCTGCCTGATGACTTCGACAGGAGTATCGCTGAGCAACTCGGCACGTTTCTGCAAGCGGGGAAAGTCCCGCACCCGGGCTTTGATCTCGATGTTCGAAGGCATCCGTCAACCTGTTTCCAGCGCACGATCGCGGGAAGAAGGCTCGGTTTCCGCCGCGGAGCCAGGCACGACATG
>WNFI01706952.1_pt1 | contig 11665 bp, 9 predicted proteins | sample 5400471 | NCBI WGS metagenome assembly WNFI01 (sample SAMN13153348, study PRJNA577476) | soil metagenome | isolation source: 100 cm saprolite on Douglas fir-dominated hillslope | place: USA:California | collected 2013-09-17
GATAGTAACCAGCGTCTGTGCAATCTCAGACGACAAACCCGTAACGATGACCGTCGCCCCCATCAAACGCGACGCGTCCACGGTCTGCACTAAGTGGTTGGCAACCGTAGAGTCGACTGCGGGAACGCCGGTGATATCGATGACGACTACTTTGGCGCGGTTGGCGCGAATCCCGCGGAGAAGCTGTTCGGTGACCTGGCGCGCGCGTTGCGGATCGATGACGCCGATGATCGGTAAGATCAGCAGCCGCTCGCGGACCTGGAGGACCGGTGTGGAGAGTTCGCGGATGGCCTCCTGCTGCTGGCGGATGATACGTTCCCGTTCCTGGACGAAACTGACGGCGACCGTGTTGGCAATGCGATTAGCCGCCGGCTCATAGGCGTCGAGCACACGATTGAGCAGGCCGAAGTCAGACTGGTATTTCTTGAACAGGGAACGGGCCAGCACGTCGCGCAGCAGGAGCACGATGCCCACCACCTCGTGCGTCTCCACGCCGCGTGGAATGATGCGTTCTGACAGATCGCGCGCGTAGGCTTGCAGTGCTTCCACGCTTCCCGACTCGAGCACGGCTACGTAGTTGTCATACACTGACGTGGCCTCGGCAAAGATCTCCTCCCGGGTCATGGCGGCCAGCAGCTTCGACTCGGCGATGCGCCGTACCCACTCCTCGCGAAGCTGTGTGCGGTTCTCGCGCAGGTGCGCGACAAGCTCTCGCAAGAGCGCGGCAGTAGATTCGGCACTGACTTCCATGACAGTGCTGGGCACCCGTTGCATCCTTCGTCCTTCCATCAGACCCCTCGCATGTTCGTCTGCAGCGGCCTCGGCTGCAAAGCCGTGGGGATATTCACGGCTCAACACTCTCAGTAGCCTCGCCGCCAAACGCGTAATATCGGACGCCGCCGGCGTGGCTTTGTAGCGGAACGTCCATCAGTATGGGATCGGCCAGCACGGCTTATCAAGCCTGCAATGTGAGGTAACTCACAGAGCGATGCATCACGGGCACAGCGTCCCGCTCTAAGTGACTTTATTTTGAGCCCGTTAGTTGTGGCCCTCTTCCGGCCCAAGGAGGAGTCCCTTGCTTTCCTCGGAAAACTCCGCCCCGGCATCGCAGTCGTGGGCGCCCAATGGCCGGATCCAGCGAACCCATCCACGTGCAAAGCCCGAGCGCCGCGCCGGTGTGTTGAGATCGATCAGAAATTCAACCACTTCTCCGGCGCCAAGCGGCCGTTTGGCGCGGAACCGCAGGCCGGCATAGCTGAGATCCACCAGCGTACAAATCTCACGTTCTCGGTTCTCGCCCCAATGCCGGATCAAAACCAACCGGCAATCCCGGGTGGCCATGTGCAGCCTCTTGTAGCGGCGACGCTCATATGGACCTCTGCTGGGGGTCATAGTCTGCCCTTGTGGTAATTTCGATCAACATCGTGACGCGTTCCTGCCTGCCGAAATGGCGCGACTACGGCGACGGTTACGTCAGGTTAAGCGCGGCTAGTACCATTCGCTCACGGTTAGAAAGTAATTGAAAAGTCAGAGTTTCTGGGCATGTGCCACGATCACTGTATCTCGCCCGAGAATGCCGAAACTCCATCCAATGGAACGCGGCTACCATTTTTCCGGTGCTGGCGCGCCGCGACCGCGCGATGCTCGACAAATTCTCCCAAGCGAAGTGGTTCATATCCACGTTGTGCGATATGGCACAGATGCGGTTGCGCCCGTACAGTAAAAAATACCCGTAGAAAGAACTCTGTCGGCTATGGCAAACTTCTATCTCTCGCGGCAATATTAAGAAAACATAAGAAACGAATACGATTGGCAATATCATTGCGGTACGGGTAGGTGAGGCAACAATATGACGATGCAGGCACAGCGCCTGGGATCGCTGTAGCAACCGGGATGTGTCCTGGCATTGCCCGTATAAAGCAGGTTAGCGGCAGCGAGGCTGGGCCGTCTAGAGGTCTCACGAATTGACCTCGATGTGCGGTCAGGCACTCAAACGTTCAGGCCGTCAGAAACGCTGATTCGTCCCTTCAGCGTCGTTACAGGAGCGGGCTCGGTCTTGAGACGCGCCTTTGTCTCTTAGTCTCCAACGAGGAGTGATGTGGACCAAAGAAGGTCTATTAGAACTGATCGAGGCCCGGCTCCGAGACCATAAGTTCATCCTGGTGTCAAACCGGGAGCCTTATGTGCACCGGTATGCCGGCCGCCAGGTGGAGTGCGTGCAGCCGGCCAGCGGCCTCGCTGTGGCTCTCGATCCGATCATGCGCGCTTGTGGCGGCACCTGGATCGCGCATGGAAGCGGTGACGCCGACCATACCACCGTGGACGCGAACGATCGCGTGCTTGTCCCGCCGCATGATCCCCGTTTCACGCTGCGCCGTGTCTGGCTCAACCGGCGCCAGGAAGAGCGATACTACTACGGCTTGGCGAATCAGGCGCTTTGGCCTCTATGTCACATAGTCTTCACGCGGCCTGTGTTCCGGCCCGAAGACTGGCACGCTTATCGCGAAGTCAATCAAATCTTTGCGGACGCGGTCCTGGAAGAGGCTGGCGATTCGCCCACGTTTGTGTTCATTCAAGATTTTCACTTCGCCTTGCTGCCCCGGATGTTGAAGGAGCGCAACGCGAATTTGATCATCGCTCAGTTCTGGCACATACCGTGGCCCAATCCTGAAGTTCTGCGCGGATTCCCGTGGAAGGAGGAATTGCTGGATGGAATGCTGGGCAACGATTTGCTCGGCTTTCACCTGCGCTTTCACTGTCAGAATTTTCTGGACACGGTAGACCGCAGCATGGAAGCGAAAGTGGACCGGGAACGGCAAGAGATCACGCGCGCCGGCAAGACAACCTCAGTTCGGCCTTTTCCCATCAGCATTGACTTCGAAGAGCACAACGCCATGGCGCAAACGGAAAGTACGGAGCAGGAAATGGAGCGCTGGCGGCGCGCGTTGGGGCACGCGGATGTGATCGGCATCGGAATCGACCGCATCGATTACACGAAAGGCATTTGCGAGCGCCTCCGCGCTTTGGACCGTTTCTTGAGCACCTACCCGAAATATCAGGAACGCCTCGTATTTGTCCAGATAGGTGTACCCAGCCGCACCCGCATTCCCGAGTACAGGTCCCTGGAAAAGGAAATTGAGAAGCTTGTGAACCGGATCAACCGAAAGCATCGAAAATGGTCGAGTCATCCGTGGCGTCCCATCATTTTCATCAAGAAACATTTTCCCCAGCACCGCTTGACCGCATTGCATCGCCTGGCGCAGTTTTGCATGGTCAGCTCCCTGCACGATGGCATGAACCTGGTAGCCAAGGAATACGTCGCCAGCCGCTTCGACGAAGACGGGGTCTTGATCTTGAGCGACTTTGCCGGTTCGTCGCGCGAATTAACCGATGCCATCGTAGTGAACCCGTTCAGTGAGGAAGAAATCGTGGAAGCCATCCGCCAGGCTCTCGAAATGCCGGCTGACGAGCGCAAGAAGCGGATGCGGAAGATGCGCGCCGTCGTCGCCGAAAATAACATCTATCGCTGGGCGGGAAAAATTATCTCAACGTTGTTGAAATTCGAATTCACCAGTCCCGAGGAAACCAATGTGCCCGTCTCTGTTTCAGGATCTTGCTAAGGTCGACGATCGCATCAGGGCCGCGGCCAGGATCTCCCTGTTCCTGGACTTCGACGGCACGCTCGTGCCGCTGAGGCCCGATCCGGCCGAAGTCCAGCTCAGCGAAGAAACGCGCGCCACGCTGATTCGCTTGATGCGCAACGACCGCACCGTGACCACCATGATTAGCGGGCGGTCTTTGTCTGACTTGTGCAGCCGCATTGGACTGGACGGCCTCATCTATGCCGGAAATCACGGAATGGAAATCAGCGGTAGGCATTTGCATTTCATCGAGCCCTCGGCCGAGATCCGGCGAGAGGAACTGCGCGCGCTCTCGGGCAAAATAGCGGCCGGTCTACGGGACGTCGAAGGCGTATTCGTCGAGTACAAGGGCTTGACCACTAGTGTTCACTACCGAAGCGCTGCTGTCCGGGACCTGGCCCGCATAGAGACCGTGGTGCGAGGCGCGGTGGCATTGGGGCCGAATTTGTTCCGGCTGGACTCCGGCAAGATGACTTTCGAGATTATTCCGCGTGCATTTTGGAATAAAGGCGCCGCGGCGCGCTGGATCAACCAGCACTTGGGCGACGGAGGCGCACTGTCCATCTATCTGGGAGACGACAACACCGATGAAGACGCCTTCTGCGCGCTGTCGGACGGCATCACGGTCAAAGTGGGAGCTTTCGCTGCCACCTCTGCCAAGTACCATTTGGCGGATCCACCGGCAGTGCACGAATTTCTAAACTGGCTGGCAAATCATGAACCTGCTTGAACGATCAGAAACGGCTCCTGCAATTGAAACTGGTAGGCAGAATGCTCCTTTCGCCTTTTACACCGAGCGGAGGCTGGTGGTGCTCACTGGACGCAAGGCCAGGAATCTGGAAGAACTGCTGAGTCATTTGTATCAGGTCTCTGGTTCTTCCGTTTTCTATCACACCCACTATCTCTACCTCATTCACCATTTCGAAAAGCCCAGGTTCTATAACGAATTCGCCAACTGGGTTTCCCATGCGCTGCTGGAAGAGCGTCTGGCAGAGCGCCTGGCGTCCATCGACCTGCTGGCTATCACATCGATCCGGGAATTGCGCGAAGCCATCATTTCGTTAGTGCAGAAACACATGGACGCCGCGGGGCGGCGCGATTGTCCCCCCGGTGACGAGTTTCATTTCTGCGAGGCAAAAAGCTTTATCATGCCGACCGGCAGGGTGGCGCACAATGTGCCGGAATTCTTCGAGGAAATCGCGCGCGTCAGCAACTCCTGCCTTCATTTTCATTTTTTCGAAGCTCGTCTGCGCCTTGAGCGGCCAACCAACGACTTTTCGAAATGGTTGAACGACCTCGGCGAGACTAAGCTGGCCGGCGCGATCGACAGGCTGGACCCATACGCCGTCACGCTCGACGAGCTGAAGGAACAAATCATGCAGTTGCGAAAGCATTACCGGGGACAGTGACATGGACATCACGCTGCAGGACTACCAGGAAGTCGTCGGCGCAGGAGTGATCGAAGAGCTGCGCGTGCTGGCGGATCGCGTCCGCGATCGCCGCATGCAACATATTAATTCCACCTCCGTGGGCGGCGGCGTCGCCGAGATCCTCACGCGCATGATCCCGTTGTTCCGTGAACTGGGAGTGAACGCCACCTGGGATGTGATCAAAGGCGATCAAGCCTTCTTCAACGTCACCAAGGCTTTCCACAACGCGCTGCACGGCAAGGCGGAAGAAATTACCGCGGACATGTATCAGATTTTCCGCGCCACCACGGAAATGAACCTGACGGAAGTCAATTTATCGGGCGATGTGATTTTCATCCACGACCCGCAGCCTGCCGGCCTGATACAGCGCAAGAAGGAAACTCCGCGCGGCTGGGTGTGGCGCTGCCACATCGACGTTTCCACTCCTCAAGCCGCCGTCTGGAACTTTCTGCGTCCGTATATCGAACAATACGACGCGGCCATTTTCTCGATGCCCGACTTTGCGCAGCAGTTGCCCCTGCCGCAGTTTCGCATTGCGCCGTCCATCGATCCGTTGAGCGACAAAAATAAACCGCTCGACGCCAAGGCCGTCGAGAGCGTGTTTGAAAAGTACCACATTGACCCCGACCGGCCAGTGCTCACGCAGATCTCGCGGTTCGACCGCCTAAAAGATCCCCTCGGCGTGATTGAGGCGTACCGCCTGGTGAGAAGGCGGCATAAGTGCCAGCTGGTTCTCGCGGGCGGCGGCGCGCCGGATGACCCGGAGGGCGAGCAGGTTCTGCATGAGGTCCAGGCGGCAGCCGCCGATGACCCCGATATCCACGTTCTGCTCCTTCCTCCGTTCAGCGACCTTGAAATCAATGCGCTCGTGCGCGGATCTACGGTTGTGATCCAAAAATCGATCCGGGAAGGCTTTGGCTTGACGGTTAGCGAGGCGCTTTGGAAGAAGAAGCCGGTGATCGGCAGCGCCGTGGGCGGCATCAAACTGCAGGTGATTGACGGCGTAACTGGGTTTTTGGTGCACTCGATCGAAGGCGCCGCCAACCGGGTAATACAACTGCTCGGGGACCGGAAACTGTGCGAGCGCATGGGCCAAAATGGATTCGAGCATGTAAAGCAGAATTTCCTGGTGACTCGGCAAGTGAAAGACTACCTTCTCACCATGCTGGCGCTGGAGCACCCGCACGAAAGCGTTGTGCACCTCAACTGAAGGCAGCCACCTTCTCCGTACGAAAACGAACTATTTAAACGGGCTGGGGAAATTCTCCCAGCCGCACTCCTCGAATTTACCTCGGTGCAACGCACGCAATTCTGATTCACAGGGGCCGTTTGTCCGGTTCTCCGTTTAGATAGCTATAGATCCGCGACCTGGATTTAATCGGTGAATTGGTGAACGGATTGCAGTTTCTCATCAAATCCGAAAACTCGGGAGGAATTCCATGGTCAACGAAGAGATCCATGAACGTGTATTACCGCACACTCTAGACGATACCTGGGAGGAAGAAGACCGGCGTCACCGGTTCAGAGTCCGGGCGTTCGGCGCTGTGTTGTTTCTGGCCGCGCTTGCCGCCCTGGTTTGGTTTGTCTATCCGGGTCTCGCCGGACACGGATTCCTTCCTGCAACGTTCACGGACCGAATAGACGCGCTGGCTAATGGAAGCAAAGCCCAGCTCGCGGACATGAAGGGCGCGCTTGCCACCGCTGGCAGCCGCATCGATGCCGCCGACAAAGTGCTGGGCGACATGGTCAAAGAGTGGGACGGCCTGCGGTCCCGGATGTCAATGCTTGAGGGCCGTGTCACCTCCAATCTTCAGGCGGCGCGAAAACAAACGCGCGAACTGATCGCACAGCAACAACAGAAGATCCAATCGGAGATTGACAGCCGAACGCAGGGCCTGCAGGCTCGCGTCACACGCATCGAGTCCGGTCAAGAGTCTCAACAAGCACGAGTCGCCAGGCTGGAACAGGAACTCGCCGAGGCCCGGCAGGAGAACAGCCGCCAACAGGCCCTTTTGCAGCAGGACCGCGATCGCGTCGATCATGCGCTTACGAATCTCGATCGGCGAACAGAGGGTGACAGGCAGGAGCTGGCCGCGGTTCACTCCCGAATCGATCGCCAGCGGGTGGACTTCGAGGCTGGTATCAACCATAGCCGTGAGCTGGCGCCTGGAATCACGCTGCAGGTTAACCGTACCAATGTTGGCTACCAGCGGTTCGAGGGATGGGTATTCCTCATGCCGGACCGCCGTACGATCTGGGTCCACAATCAAGGCGCACAGCAGCCGGTAGAGTTCTACAGCCGCGAGGACGGGCGCCCACGTGAACTGGTGATCACGCGCGTGACCAAGTACTCTGTCGTTGGCTACTTGCTGCTGCCCGAATCCAAGGGCTAAGACGGCTGGAGTGCGCGCCCAATTGTCATGAACCGCACGTATTGACTGAATCCGCTTTCCGCATGAACATTTGGCTTCGCAGGTCTCGCATTCTCCATGCTGAGCCTTGAGTTCTGTGGAATTGAAAGATAGCCGTAGAAGAAGTAACTTTCCATTCATTAAGGAGAGCTCAACGGTGTTCTATCGCACACCTTGAGGTGTAAGTGGTTCGCTGACACTACGCGTACCCACCGTTAGGCGTCATCCGTAATTTGGCAGTTCCCTTGCGGATCAGAGGCGGGAGGTGCAAAGGAGGGTGTGCACCTCAGGTAGCGGTAGCTTTGCCTTTTCGCGGCTCTTGGTGTCCCAATACGAAGCAAGTGCCAGAACTGAGAGGAGCAGTACATGTCAACGAAGTCCGTTTTGGCAGAAGAAACGACGGTGCCTCCCCAACACACCGCATCCCTGGGTTCGCTGCAAGTATTCTCCACGTGTCCATCCTCTTTCACGACCCCGGACAGCTACCTTGACAAAGTCATTCGTACGGCGCAGTGGAGTGAGCAGGCCGGCTGCACCGGGATGCTCATTTATACCGATAACTCGCTCGTAGACCCGTGGCTCATCGCGCAGATCGTCATCGAGAACACCAGCGCGCTGTGTCCACTGGTGGCAGTCCAGCCTGTCTATATGCATCCATTTGCCGTGGCGAAGATGGTAGCGTCCCTGGCATTTCTGCACGGAAGACAGGTTTACCTGAACATGGTCGCCGGCGGCTTCAAAAACGATCTGCTCGCTCTCAATGACACAACACCCCACGACAGCAGATATGAGCGGCTCATCGAATACACGAGTATTATCCGGCGGCTCTTGGAGGAGCGGCTCCCGGTTACATTTGAAGGCAAATTTTATAGTGTAAAAGGTCTCACTATATCTCCGCCGATGATTTCCGAGCTAATGCCGGAGATTCTCGTTTCCGGTTCTTCGGATGCCGGGCTGGCAGCGGCGCGTGACATGGGCGCCATCGCGGTAAAGTACCCGGAGCCTCCCGATCAGTGCAAAACGGACGTGTCGGAGCAGGACGGTTCATACGGCGTGCGCGTGGGCATCATCGCGCGTGCCGACGAGGACGAGGCGTGGAAGGTCGCGTATGAACGGTTTCCAGAAGACCGGAAAGGTCAGCTCACGCATCAGCTGGCCATGAAAGTGTCAGACTCGGCGTGGCATAGGCGTTTATCCGAAATCGGCAGCCAGGCAAGCGGAAATCGCGACACGTATTGGTTGCACCCATTCGAAACCTACAAGACCTTCTGCCCTTACCTGGTGGGTAGTTATGAGCGAGTGGCAGTGGAACTCGCGCGGTATATCGCGGCCGGCTACCGAACTTACATTCTAGACATACCTATGGAGAACGCATTAGTTACGGCGAACTGGAGGAGGCCAGCAACAGGCTGGCTCGTGCGTTGAGAACGGCCGGTTGCGGGCGGGGAGATCGGGTGGCATTGCTGCTGCCCAAGTCCATCCAGGCCCTGATCGGCATGTTCGCTGCTCTCAAAGCGGATTGTATTTATGTGCCTATCGACACTCATAGCCCCGCGGCACGCCTGGTTCGGATTCTGCAGGCGAGCGAGTGCCGGTGCGTGCTGGCGGTCGGGCCCACCGCCGCGATACTCAACGAGGGCGCGGGCCAGGCTGGCATAGCGGATTCCACACGGATCGGATGGATGGATGGCGGCGCGACTCTGAAGCATGGAGTCCGGGCCGCGTTTTATTGGGGTGACGTACTGCGCTGTTCCGCCCAGCCGGTGAGGGTTTCGAACGTCGAGACCGACCCGGCCCACCTCCTATTCACATCCGGTTCGACGGGAATGCCGAAAGGCGTCGTCATCACGCACGCCAACGTGAACCACTTTGTCGAATGGGCCGTCCGGTATTTCGGCATGCAGCCTTCCGACCGGATCTCGGGGCATCCTCCTCTGCATTTCGACCTGTCCACGTTCGACATCCACGGCACAATTGCCGCAGGAGCTCAGCTTCATCTTCTGCCGCCTGAACTGAGCATCTTGCCGCACCGCCTGGCCGACTTCATTCGCGATTCCGAGCTCACGCAGTGGTTCTCCGTTCCTTCCATCCTGAATCACCTGGCGAAATCGGACGCGGTGCTGGACCGAGACTTTCCATCGCTTCGCCGGCTGCTATGGTGCGGCGAGAAATTTCCCACGCCCGCGCTGATTTATTGGATGCGGCGTCTGCCTCACGTAAGTTTCGTGAATCTCTACGGTCCCACCGAAACGACGATCGCCAGCAGCCATTACCGCGTGCCGCATTGTCCAGAGGAAGATACGGCTGAGATACCCATCGGCGCACCTTGCGATGGGGAACGGCTCCTGGTGTTGGACGAGCAGTTGCAACCTGTTGCCGAAGGACAAATCGGCGACCTTTATATAGGTGGCGCAGGCTTGAGCCCCGGTTACTGGAAGGACCCGCAAAAGACCGCCGAGGTCTTTCTGCCCGATCCCGCCAGCGCGGATGGCTCCAACAGAATCTACAAAACGGGAGACCTGGCGCGGATCGCAAGTGACGGTTCGATTTACCTCGTCGGCCGGTCGGATTCGCAAGTCAAGAGCCGTGGATATCGCATTGAGTTGGGCGAAATCGAAGCCGCGGTGCACGCCGTACCCGGAGTGCGCGAAGGGGCGGTGGTGGCGATCGATGCCGGAGGGTTTGAGGGCACCACGATCTGCTGTGCCTATGTGCCCTCGCCGGACGCAGGGCTCTCGGCCATCGCGCTCAAGAAACATCTGTCTCAGGTCCTACCGGCATATATGTTGCCGGCACGCTGGCTCGTTTTGGATCGAATGCCACAAAACGGTAACGGCAAAACCGACCGGCCATGGCTGAAGGAGCAGTTCCGCCATGAGCCAGTCCCGAAAATGGCGTCCCCGCAGGTGCAGCCCGTGAAGGAGGCTCTACATGCTGTCTGAGGAGGATGTGGCAAGCCAGGTTCAAGCGCTGCTGGTGGAAAAACTGTTTGTGAACGTCGAGTCCCACGAGACGGATCTGCTGGCCGCCGGCATTCTGGATTCCCTCACCTTGGTGCAGATGTTGATGCATTTAGAGGAGCGTTTTGGGCTGAGAGTGGCGGTGGAAGATTTGGAGATTGAGGACTTACGGTCCATCCACGCTATCGCTCGTCTGGTGACCCGTCAGAAACATGCCTCCGCGGCCGTGTCCATGCACGGCGTGGGGCATGGCGTGGGCGCCGACTGAATCGGGGAACATGAATCGCGTGGCCATTCGGATCCAGCCCTATACGGAAGAATTCTCGGTAGCCGTCGCAGAATTCAATCGCCGTATGCGCCCCGCCGGCATCCCGTTCGGAGTTCCCGAAACGGGAGTCCCAGAGTGGCTGCCCAAGCTCGACGGCCGGAAGATTCATCAGGAAATCTTTCTGGCCGTGGAGGATGGTTGTGTGAGGGGCGCCTACACGTTCAAGCAGCAGCCGTTTTCTTTCGGCGGCCGCATCCTGTCGGTGGGGGCGTGCCAAATGCCCATTTCAGAAGGGATCATCGACAAACGCTACAGCCTGGTGGGCCCGAAGATCGTCAACGATGCCCTGCGGAGGCAGCCGCTTTCGTATGGTCTGGGAATCGGCAGTCGCGATGCCGCGGTGACGCGCCTGCTGGCAGCGATGGGCTGGCGCTTGAAGGTGATCCCGTTTTTCTTCAAAGTTCGACATGGATTCCGGTTTCTTAGAAATATCCGGTATTTGAGGACCACGCGGCTTCGGCGGTGGCTGTTCGATCTCGCCGCGTGTTCGGGTCTTGCATGGGCGGGCGCGAGGGCCGTTGATGCCGCGCGTACGAGAAGTTCCGGCGCCCGTCTCTCAGTGGAACGCGCCGGTGAGTTCTCCTCATGGGCAGACGAACTCTGGTGGAAGTGCCGCGACCGGTACTCCATGATTGGTGTCCGTGATGCCAGCGTCCTAAATGCTCTGTACCCGGCAGGCGACGCAAGATACATCCGCCTGAAGATTCTCGACAGGGGTTGTGTTGCTGGCTGGTCTGTGGTGATGGATAGCGCAAAGTCGGGCGACAAATATTTCGGCAATATGCGTGTGGGGTCAATTGTGGATTGCCTGGCTCTGCCGGAACATGCGGGCCAAGTCATGGGAGCCTCGGTGCGGGCCCTGGAAGAACGCGGTGTCGATTTGCTGGTCTCGAAC
>WNFI01278231.1_pt1 | contig 11664 bp, 8 predicted proteins | sample 5400471 | NCBI WGS metagenome assembly WNFI01 (sample SAMN13153348, study PRJNA577476) | soil metagenome | isolation source: 100 cm saprolite on Douglas fir-dominated hillslope | place: USA:California | collected 2013-09-17
GCCGTCATGGAGCGTGCCAAGTCCCTTCTCGTCGCCGCGGGCCACGGAGCGAGCCAGGACACCCTGCGGCGAGTGTCCGGCACCCTCGAAGCCCTCGCCGCGGAGTCGGCCCCTGTCGAAGGTGCGCGCGTCCAGCCGGGCCGCCTGATCCGTGATCTCGAGCCACCGGGGTTCGAGGCGGTCACGCAATTCGCGCACGATCTGCCTCCCGCGCCTAGGCCCACTCCTGGCCCCTCCGTCCAGGCACCCGCGCAGGCGGAGGGTGCCCCCCGAACGAGCATTTCACCGGCCGCCGAACGAACGAGCGAAACTCGAGCGGAGTCCCTGGAGCAGGCCCGTGCCGAACTGGCAGAGGCAGAAAAGCGCCTCGAGCGCGCAAAACGGGAAGCCCGGGAGGCCGCTGGGGCCCGGTCGGTAGCCGAGAAGCGGGCGGAAGGGGCGCGCGATGAGCTGGACGAGGTCACGCGCCGCCTCAATCGTGCCACAGAACGGGCAGGGATTACCGCTGCCGACGCGGTGGCCGCGCGTGAGGAAGCGGAGCAAAAGACCGTTGCCCTTGAGCAGGCGGAGGCGGCGCGGGACGCCGCCCGTCGCTCCCTACGCGATCTAGAGTAAGCAGCAGTCCATCCGCGGGATTTTCTGACTGACTGGGGGTCGTCGACGGCGGCAGACTATCCGCATTGATTGAGGTTGGGGGCTCGATCCCCTGCGCCCCTCGAGCCCCAGCCACGGCCGACCCTGCTTCGTGCGCCGATTCGCGTGAACGGCACGTTGAGGACGCTGACTCCGATCTACTCTTGACCGCCAGGCCTGAAAGGGGGTAGTTCTATCCCTCCAAGGTCGGCAAGCCACTGCGATGAATCGACGGGGTCCAGACCGCACGGCTGGTGGAGGGTTGGAGTGGAGTCCAAGGCTTCTCCCTCCGAGCTCGATCGACGGTCCGTGCTTCCTCAATGACTGGCCGTAACTTGTTGGATTGACATGGGATGGCGTTGCGGGTCCAGATTCCGAGCCAAAGAAGCGAGCCGATCACCGCGTATGGCCAGCGCGTGGACGAATCGGCGCCCCGGCCGGGGTCAGGAGGACTGCGCTCGCGATCTCTTCGTCCTCCCCTGCCTTTGCCGCACGACCGGCAAGCAGCGGATTCTCAGGATCTGCGTTTGCCACTGCCACAGGGAGAAGATCAGTGAAGACCAACACTTCAGGCCTCAAGGTTACCCTTGCCCTGCGCCTCCTCATAGGCTTATTGGTTTACCCGTCAGCCTCGGTGGGTCCGGCACTGGCAGCCAGCCTCCCTATTGTCGACGATTTTGAGAACGGGCTCCCCGCCGGGAGAGACGCCAACAACCTCCCCATCGGGTTCTATACGTTCCAGGATGGAAACGCAGGGACGACGGTAGCGATCTCGACCACGGCGGCTCCCCCCGCGCCTGTCCCCGGCGCCGGCGTTCCCAACCATGTTCTGAAGCTGGACTTGAACGTCGTCTCCTTCGCCGGCTTCGTCCACGCGTTCGAGAACGCCGCCCTCAACACCTGGGTCAGCCAAGACTGGAGCGCCTACGAGGGGATCTCCTTCTGGTTGTACGGCAACAACAGCGGAACGACCCTCTTCGTCGACGTGCTCGACAACCGCAACCCCGGTTCAACAAAGGATGATGCCGAGCGCTGGTCGATCGACGTTCCCGATAACTTCAGCGGCTGGCAGCAGATCAAGATCCCCTTCGCTTCCATGCACCGCAAGGAGATTGGCAACGGCGCCCCCAATGACGGTTTTGGACTGACCGAGGTGCATGGCTGGGCCTTGGGTGCGGTCACGACCGCGAGTCCCCAGACCTATTACGTAGACAGCGTCACGCTCTACGGTGTCGCGCCGGTTCGCCCCCTCACGGTCGGATTCACCAAGATCGACTACGACGTCACCGAAGGGGCGAAGGCCACCATCACGGCGAAGCTCAGCAAGCCCTCCAGCAGCTCGGTGACGGTTGACTACGCCACCACTATCGGTTCCGCGATTCCAAACCGCGACTACACGCCGGTCAAGGGATCCCTGACCTTCCCACCCAACAACACGCAACAGTCCTTCACGGTACAGACAATCGACAACCAAAAGTTCAAGGGCGTACGCGGCGCCCTCGTGGAGCTCTCGAATCCGACGAGCGGCCTCACTCTGGGGGTGCCCGCCATTGCCCGGGTCGCCATCCAGGAAGATGAGGCCTTTGACCCCAACCTGCTCGACGACTTCGAGACCCACCCCTATTTCTGGCGGGCGAACAAGAAGGCGGTCCTGTCCAACCCGGAAATTGCGGCCGACGACCCCCTGGCCCTGCCCGGTCAGGGTGCCTATGAGCACGTGCTCGAGGCCAAGCGGAACCACGGCGATGGCGGCTACGAGTTTAGGCGGGCCTTCCCGATTGGGCAGGACTGGAGCGACAAGGACGGACTCAGCTTCTGGTTCTACGGTCGGAGCAGCCAGCGAGAGGTCAAGGTCGAGCTCACCAACCGCGCGACCAGCGACGAATCGCCGGAGCTCCAGCTCGTCTGGCATGACGAGTTCAATGGCGAATTGGGGACTCCCGTCAACCCCCGCCGATGGGGCCAGGAGGTTGGCGACGGCACGGTCAATGGCATTCCCGGCTGGGGCAACAGCGAGTTGGAGTATTACACCGGCGGCGCGAGCAATGTCGCCACCGATGGCGAGGGCCACCTGCAGATCACGATCGACAAAGCGGATGGCTCCCTCATGTGCTACTACGGACCGTGCCTGTACACTTCGGCCCGATTGTTGACCAAGGACCGTTTTGAAGCGGCCTATGGCCGTCTCGAAGCGCGCATCAAGGTGCCGAAGGGCTCTGGCTTGTGGCCGGCATTCTGGATGCTCGGCACGAATATCGACCAGGTCGGCTGGCCACAGACCGGCGAGATTGACATCATGGAAAACGTCGGCCGCCTGCCCGCGCAGGTGTTCGGGACCCTGCACGGTCCGGGATACTCCGGCGGGCAGAGCTACGGCAAGACCGTCGACCTGGGTCAGCCGGTAGGAGACGATTACCACGTCTTTGGCGTCGATTGGCAGCCGGATAAGGTCGTCTGGTCCGTCGACGGCGCCCCGTACTTCACCGCCACCCCGGCCGATGCCTTCCTGCAGGGTAAGCAATGGGTCTTCAACCATCCTTTCTACGTGCTGATGAACGTAGCGGTCGGGGGGAACTTTGGCGGGCCGGTGGGGCCGGCCACCACCTTCCCTCAGACCATGTCGGTTGACTATGTGCGCCTCTACCAGGCCAAGCCCAGCCTGGCGCCCTTCGACGCCTCGTTCCGCGACGATTTCTCAGGCTGGAAGCGGATCAGCATTCCGTTTTCAGCGTTCGCGAGCGCGAAGGAAGAGGGAGACGGGGGTGGGGAGGGGCAACCAGAAGGCGAAGGGGAGGGGGCACCAGAAGGGCCAGGACAAGCGCAGGTGCTCGACCTCTCCAGTGTGCAATCCATCGGCTTCCGGGTCCCCGAGGACATGGATCATCCGGTGCTCGTGGACCAGATTCGCCTGAACGCTCCGCATGATCTGACCGTTACGAACACGGCCGACGGCGGCGCAGGATCGTTGCGAAAGGCGCTGGGCAGCCTGGCCGTCGATGGCACGATCCACTTCTCCCCCGCGCTGGCGGGCCAAACGATCACGCTGCTCTCCGGCCCCCTGACCCTCGCCAAGAGCGTGACCATCGACGGCTCGGCGGCCCCCGGTCTGACGATCAGCGGGAACCACACCGATCGAGTGTTCATCGTCAATGCGGGAACGAGCGCGACGCTCCACGATCTGACCGTTGCCGACGGCTACGGCTGGCAGCTCGCGGGGGGCATTCTCAACAACGGCTCCCTGACCCTGGACCATGTCGTGGTAACCCGGAACACGATGGCCACAAACGCCGGAATGTTTTGGCAGGGTGGCGGCGGCATTTACAGCGGCGACGGGGCGACCCTCAACCTGATTGACAGCAGCGTGGCGAACAATCAAGCCCGCTGGTCCGGCGGTGGCCTCTATTCCTTCTTCAACACCACCACCACGATCGTGCGGAGCACAATTAGCGGCAACGTGTCCAACGATACGGGGGGCGGCTTCCGCTCGCTGGGCAGCGTCCAGATCATCAACAGCACCTTCAGCGGCAACAAGTCGACCGGCTGGCACGGGGGGGCAATCTTCCATACGGACGGCGCGATGGAGATTGCGAGCTCCACCATCGCCAACAACATCGGACCGGACTTCGCCCCGTCGGCGGTCTTCATCGGATCCTTCAACGCCGCGGTCCCCAGCCTGACCCTGACGAATACGATCATCACCGGCAACCCAGCGACGCAAAGATCGGGCCCCTGGCCAACAACGGCGGCCCGACCCAGACCCACGCCCTTCTGCCCGGCAGCCCGGCGATCGACGCCGGTGATGACGCGGCGTGTCCGGCGACGGACCAGCGCGGCGTCCCCCGTCCCCAGGGCCCTCACTGCGACATTGGATCCTATGAAGCTCCTTGACCCTCCGCGAGCTCGCGGCTCTGATCCGGGCGCTGGCGAAAGGAGGGGCAGTCTCTGAAGTCCGAGTGGTGCTGAGGTTGCGAATGGCTCCATCGTGAGCCGGGCCGCATATCCTTCACAGACTGGGGGTTGTGGGCTTGAATTCAGAGCGGTGGTACGCCTCCCCTCAAGTCGGTGACGGACTCGCCCCCTCGCCGCACGCATCTCTCGGCGCCGGCTGAATCCAAAAGGCCACGCCCAATTCAAGAGACTGGATGGTGGACCTCAGAGCCCGCCCTCAAAAGGCGTCGCTTCATTGCCGTATACTCTCTACCCGGTCGCTTCCCACATCGACTCCTGAAAGGAAGGCCATGAGGGCTCTGCTCGGTTCGTGCCTCGCCGCCGCTTTTCTCGCGTGCTTTCTGACGCCGTCAGCGACATACGGCCAGGCGGGGCCGCCCCCCGCGCCTCCCGCAACCGAAGCGTCCAAGCCGAAGACCCTCTCCGACCGATTCGAGGGACTGGAGTTCCGGAACATCGGCCCTTATCGGGGGGGACGCTCGTCTGCGGTCTCGGGGGTGAGGCATCAGCCGAACACGTTCTATTTTGGCGGCACGGGCGGCGGCGTCTGGCGGACGACGGATGGGGGATCCAACTGGGAGATCCTCTCCGACAAGGACTTCAGGACCGGTTCGATCGGAGCCATTGCCGTCTCCGAGTCGGATCCCAATATCGTCTACGTCGGCACCGGGGAGGCCCCGATCCGCGGCAATGTCTCGCACGGTGACGGCGTCTACAAATCGACCGATGGCGGCCGGAGCTGGAAGAACGTGGGCCTGAAAGACTCGCGCCAGATCGCGCGCATCCGCGTCCATCCGCAAAATCCAGACGTCGTGTACGTCGCCGTGCAGGGTCATGTCTGGGGTCCCAACCCCGAGCGGGGCGTCTTCCGCTCCGAGGACGGTGGCAAGGTGTGGAAGAAGATCCTCTTCGTGGACGACAAGACCGGGGCTTCGGACCTTGCGATGGATCCGAGCAACCCGCGCATTCTCTACGCCGGCTTCTGGCAGGTCGCTCGGCATCCCTGGGAGCTCGTCTCGGGGGGTGTCCGCCGCCACCCCGGGGCGGGTCTTCGCATTCGTCGAGGCCAAACACGGGGGCCTCTTCCGCAGCGAGAACTATGGCGAGAAGTGGGCCCACGTCAACGACGACCACAAGATTCGCGAGCGGGCCTGGTATTACTCTTGGGTCTACCCCGATCCGAAGAATGCCGACACGGTCTACCTGCCCAACGTCTTCATGCACAAGTCAACGGACGGGGGAAGGACATTCGCGAACCTGCTCGTTCCCCACGGCGATAACCACGACCTATGGATCGATCCCGACGAGTCGAGCCGGATGATCCTCGGCAACGATGGCGGGGCCACGATCACCTACAACGGCGGCCGGACGTGGTCGACCCAGGACAACCAGCCGACCGCGCAGTTCTACCGCGTGGCGGTGGACAATCAGTTCCCTTACTGGCTCTACGGCTCGCAGCAGGACAACTCCAACGTCTGCATTCCCAGCGGCGTGGGCAGGTGCGCAACATCATGGCCTGGCCGCAGCTGGCGGACGGGCACGCGACCGCGGACCTGAAGTACCGCTTCCAGTGGAACGCGCCGATTGTCATCTCGCCCAACGACCCGAAGGTCCTGTACCACGCATCGCAGATCCTCCTGCGGAGTCGCGACGGGGGCGAGACCTGGGAGGAGATGTCGCCCGACCTCACCCGCAACGACCGCTCGAAGCAGGGCAAGTCCGGCGGCCCGATCACGATCGACGTCACGGGAGTCGAGGTCTACGACACCATCTTCGCCCTGGCGGAGTCGCCCCTGGAGCCAGGGGTGATCTGGGCGGGCAGCGATGACGGCCTTCTCCACGTCACCCGCGACAACGGCAAGACATGGCAGAACGTCACCCCCAAGGCGCTCCCGGAGTGGATACAGATCAATTCCATCGACGCCTCGCCCCGCGACAAGGGTTCCGCTTACGTCGCGGCCACGATGTACAAGTCCGACGACTTCCGCCCCTATCTCTACCGGACCAGCGACTACGGGAAGACCTGGACGAAGATCGTGACCGGCATCCCGGACGGCGCCTTCACGCGCGTCATCCGCGAGGACCCGGTGCGCAAGGGCCTTCTCTACGCGGGTACGGAGACCGGTCTCTTCGTCTCCTTCGACGACGGAGCGAACTGGCAGCCGTTCCAGCGCAACCTTCCCGCGACGCCCATCACCGATCTCGCCGTCAAAAGCAACGACCTGGTGGTCGCGACCCAAGGCCGCGCTTTCTGGATCCTGGACGACGTCACTCCCCTCCGGCAGTGGAGCGAGACCGTCTCCCGCTCGGCGGCCTACCTGTTTCCTCCCCGCCCGACGGTGCGGATGGACGTCCAGAAGCCAGAGGAGGAAGAGCTGCCCCGCCATGTGGGCCAGAACATCCCCGCCGGCGTCGTCGTGAACTATTGGCTCAAGGAGAAGCCGACCGAGAAGGAGACGATCAAGCTCGAGTTCCTCGACGGCGACACTGTGATCCGGACGCTTTCGAGCGAGAAGGCGCCCAAGGCGGAGGACCTCGCCGAACAGGCCAAACGGGATGAGGAGCAGAAGGATAAGGACAAACCGGTGGAGCCGAAGGCAGGCGTAAACCGACTCGTCTGGGACATGCGCATCCTGAAGCCCACCCTCGTACCAAAGGCCATCTTCAACGAGGGGACCAAGGCGCCGCCCAAAGTCGCCCCCGGGACATACAAGGTGCGCCTGACCGCGGCCGGGCAGGTCTCCACGGAGACCGTGGAGGTCAAGCCGCATCCGGCCGGATTCGCGACCGCCGAAGATCTGAAAGCCCAGTACGACCTCCTAAAGTCGATTCGCGATCGCCTCTCCGAGACCCACGACGCGGTGCTGAAGATCCGCGACTTGCGACAGCAGGCCAAGGACATGGGAGATCGGGCGGCGCGCCTCGGCAAGGGGGATGCCCTGAAGAAGCAAGCGACGGCGCTGGCGGAGAAGCTCACGGTGGTGGAGGAAAAGCTCACGAATCCGCAGATCAAGTCGGATGAGGATGATCTCAACTACGAGCCGAAGCTCGACCACGAGTGGACTTACCTGGCCGCGCTCGTCGCCCGCGCGGACGCCCGGCCAAACGCATCCTCCCTCCAGTACTACGCATGGCTGAAGGGAACGCTCGATGCGATACAGGCCGAGCTCCGGGCCGTGGTGGACAAAGAAGTGAAGGAGTTCAACCGCGCGGTCGCAGAGGCGATGATCCCACCCGTGGTGGCGGCTCCCCCGGCGGGCAGTTAGGGGAAGGGAGAGCGCTCGAAGGGCAAGCGAGATCGGTCCGGACGCCGGGCCCCCCTCCCTTGACGGCGGCGGCTTGGCGCGGGCCGGAATTGACCGAGGTGGTGGAGGTGGCTTGACTTGGAGGCCAGCCCCCCCTCCTAATCTCTGGGATCGGGTGGGCCCCAGCGGGTCGAGCCCCTGACCTCTCGTCGCGTACGAGAGCTGGGCTTCTGGCCTCCGGTCCAACCGCGAGCGATGCCGGACCGCACTGATCAACGAAACCACGCAAGCGCCGCCAGCACCCGCACGAGGCCCACCCGCGGCCCTCTCGGGCCGGACCGGCATCTGGTCGCTCCCCCGCAGGTCATCGCCAGCCCGGAGACGCAGCTCCGCTACCGCATCGAACGCCTGCTCGGCGAGGGCGGGTTCGGGCAGGTCTATCTCGGCAAGCGGCTGGGGCGCTCCTCGGTGGTCCCCGCCGTCGTCTGCATCAAGATCAGCCGACGCATCGACGGGTGGCTGCGCGAGGCGTACTTCGGGCAGTTGCTGGACGGGCATCCACGCGCCATCCGCGTCTTCGATACGTTTCCGCTGGTGCGGCCGGACGGCCGGGTTCTCTACTGCCTGGCCCTCGAATACGCGCAGCAGGGCGACCTGAGGGCCTTCCTGGACCGCACCGGCCGGGGTTGGCCGGAAGCCACCGCGCGCCGTGAGATTGCGGGCATCCTGCAGGTGCTCGGGAAGCTGCACCGGGGGCAGATGCTCCACCGGGACCTCACCCCGCTGAACGTGTTCGTCTGCGACGCCCGCTCGCTGAAACTCGGGGATTTTGGGATCGTCCGCCAGCAGAGCGACCGCCGAGGGATCACGGCCGGAACCATGAACCCTTTGACGGCCCCCAGTGACATCCTCGCGGGTGCCGCCCCCATGTGGCAGGCGCGCGACGACGTGTACCAGGTGGGGCAGCTCCTGGGGATGCTGTTGAAGGGGAACGCGCGGGTGCGGATACGCACCCACGAGATCCGCCTCCTCCCTTGCAGCGATCAACTGAAAGAGATCGTCTACCGCTGCATCGGCGAGCGGCGGAAGCGCTACGAGAGCGCCGACGAGTTGATCGAGGCCCTCCGCCGCCGCCCCGCTCCCCTGCGGGTCGGGGTACGGCGCACCCTCAAGGGCGTGCATCTCACCTTCACGGGCATCCTGAGCAAGCGCCGTCGCGACGCCGTCCGCGCGGCCCGGCGGGCGGGGGCCATCGTCCATCGGGGACCCTCGGCGCGGACGACGGTGGTCGTGCGCGGGCGGCCCAATCCGCAGCAGGCCGCCGGGCGGGACGGCGGCCTTAAGCTGATGGACATCAAACGGTTGCGCGAGAAGGGACACCGCATCACCCTCCTGAACGAGACCCAGTTCTGGCGGCTTGTCGGTCGACGTTGAGGCGGCGCTCGCGGGAGCCCCGTGGTTGCGGCGGCGGGCTTGCGCGTCCCTCCCCGCCCTCCGAATGGGATTGACGGTTAAGGACAGGTGATGAGGGGGCTTCTCCTAAGCGGGCTCAGCATGCGAGCATGAAGTCCTTGGGAAGGCCAGGGTGGGGGCCCGAGCACCCCTGGGGTGGGTGGCGAGTGTGGGAGTGAGGGAAGAGATCCGTATCCGCAAGGCAACGGCCGGCGACCTCGGGATCATCATGCACCATCGGAGGAGCATGTTCGCGGACATGGGCCACCGCGATCCCACGACCCTGAACGCCATGCTGGCGACGTCGGAGCCCCTTTTCAGCCGAGGCCTAGAGAATGGCTCGTATCAGGGATGGCTGGCGGAGGCTTCTCCGGGCGGGATTGTGGCGGGGGGGGGAATCATTGTCTTGGAGTTCCATTCCCACTCCGACCAACGAGATGCGACTGGACCTGGCTTGAGGAGTGGGCGGGGCCTTAGCCCCGCAGATTGCGAGCTTCGGCGATGTCGGGTGAGGAGGCTCTCAAGTTCGTCGCCAAGCACGGCATCGTGCTTCAGGCGGCGCGCGGCCCGGTTCCCAGCCTGGCCGAAGCCATCGCGGGGGGCCCGATTCGCGGGAGTTGGTGGGGCCATCCCAAGGGCAAACAGATCTTCCGGGCGGCCGCGGCTGTCATCGCCAGCGGCGATGTTCTCGTCTGCAAGCTCGTGGAAGGCAAGATTACGTACGTGCACCGGCGCCTATGGCCGGCGTTGGTCAGGCTCGCCTCCCGTTTCTCCAAGGCACAATTGACGAAGGTCGAGGAGGAGCACACTCCATCCGGGGCGCATAAATCGCGGCGCCTGGCATTTCCGCTCTGGGTTCCGCCCGAGGTCTTGAAGGCCGCGCAACGGCTGTCTGCGGAGAGGGCGGAGGGTCAGCTCTCGGCCTGGCTGCAATTGGGCAGAGGCCGGGGAGGACAGAAGCACTAGGCGGGTCGGTCGCCCGCCGCGACCGGCCCGGGAGGACCCCGGGGTCAGCGTTGCTGGGTGCCCGCGACCCCTCAGGACGCGGGAGCGGAACCCCCGCCCCCGGGGCGGCTTTGTCCGGGGCGATCGTGCGGACGCCGTCTCGTCCGCGAGACGATGTGGACGGAGGCCTGGACATGAGCAAGAAGCGGACTTCGAGGGCGACAAAGCCTCTCGTCGGCACCTGGCGGCTCACCGCCATGGAGGTGCGGACGGCATCCGGCGAGACCAAGTATCCGTGGGGACGTGCGGTGGGGGGTCGGCTGACCTACTCTTCGAACGGCCAGATGTCCGTCCAAATCATGAAGGCCAATCGACTTAACTTCTCATCGGAAGACCTCGAGGGGGGCACCGCCGAGGAGATACAAGCGGCCTTCGACGGATATCACGCCTACTTTGGGACTTACTCCTATGATGGACGTGCGCGCACCGTGATCCACAGAGTCGAAGGTAGCCTCTTCCCGAACTGGATAGGACACCAGCAGACGCGCTCGGTGAAGGTGTCGGCGAGACGGTTGACCCTCACCTCATCGCCCATTCTCTTCGGCGGCCAGGAGGAGGTCTTCGTGGCGGTCTGGGACAGGATCCGGTAAGAGGCTCGAGGCCCGGGCGCCCACGGTTGCGATACCTCCGGAGGCGGTTCTGGGATAAGCTGGCCAGCCGGGAGGTGGCTCATGAAATCCGCGGGACGACTCGGGATGACCGTGCTCGGGGTCTACTTGATCGCGGTCGGCATTTTGCCCTACCTACACGCTCTCTCTGGCCTTGCCCCCCTGCTCTCCCTGGCGGCCATCGTGGCCGGCATCCTGATCCTGCTCGGACGCTGAGCGGCCGGTCCCGATCCGTCAAGGTCCGCGGTTAGGATGGTCCCGTGAGCTCCCTCCTTTCCTTCCACCCCGCGGTCCGAAGCTGGTTCGCGCGCCGCTTTGGCGAGCCCACCCCCCCGCAGCGCGAGGGCTGGCCCCTCATCCGCCAGGGCCGACACACCCTGATCGCCGCCCCCACGGGTTCGGGCAAGACGCTGGCCGCGTTCCTTTCCGCCATCGATTCGCTCCTGTGCCAGGAGCCCCCTCTCCCCGACCAGACCCAAGTCCTGTACGTCTCTCCGCTGCGGGCTCTCTCAAACGACGTGCAAAAGAACCTGGAAGGCCCCCTCGCCGAGATCGCGGCCGTCGACCCCCTCCTGCCGAGCATCCGCGTGCTGGTGAGAACGGGCGACACGCCGGCCGGGCAGCGCGCGGCCATGGCCCGCCGGCCCCCCCACATCTTGGTCACGACCCCGGAGTCACTCTACATCCTGCTCACCAGCGAGGCCGGGCGGGGGATGATGGCCACGGTCCGGACGGTGATCGTCGACGAGATCCATGCCCTCGTGCGCGACAAG
>WNFI01701954.1_pt1 | contig 11664 bp, 10 predicted proteins | sample 5400471 | NCBI WGS metagenome assembly WNFI01 (sample SAMN13153348, study PRJNA577476) | soil metagenome | isolation source: 100 cm saprolite on Douglas fir-dominated hillslope | place: USA:California | collected 2013-09-17
GACCCGCAGGAACGCGATCGTCATCTTCATGTCCGTGGAGCTGATGCTGAACGCGGTCAACCTGGCCTTCGTCGCGTTCTCGCGGATGCACGGCAACCTGAACGGGCAGGTCATCGCCTTCTTCGTGATGGTGGTGGCCGCCGCGGAGGTCGTCGTGGGCCTAGCGATCCTGACCGCGATCTTCCGGGCCCGCCGGTCCGCGTCGGTGGACGACGCGAACCTCCTGAAGTACTAGCACGGGGGCCCCGGGCCGCGCGGCCCGGAGGCCTTCCTCTGGGGCACGTCGTCCCGGGGGTACCACTGCAGAAGGGTGAATAGCCAGTGACGGGCTCAGTTGCGGGCGCGCCGTCGGCTGCGGTCATGACCTCGCTGACCGCCGTCGGCGTCCAGCGCGCCGCATGGCTGCTGCTGGCCTTCCCCGTGGCGGGCGCGGCGATCCTGCTGCTCGGCGGGAAGCGCAGCAATAGCTGGGGGCACCTGGTCGGAGTGGCCATGCCGGTCGCGAGCTTCGTCTACGCGGTGATCGCCTTCGCCGCCATGCTGGGCTACCCGGCCAGCCAGCGCAGCCGCGACCTGCACCTGTTCTCCTGGATCCCGGCCGGCGGCCTCCAGGTCAGCATCGGCCTCCTGCTCGACCCGCTGTCGATCTGCTTCGTGCTGCTGATCACCGGCGTCGGCTCGCTGATCCACATCTTCGCGGTCGGCTACATGGCGAACGACCCCGAGCGGCGGCGGTTCTTCGGGTACATGAACCTGTTCCTGGCCGCGATGCTCCTGCTCGTGCTCGCCGACAACTACCTCGGGCTGTACGCGGGCTGGGAGGGAGTCGGCCTCGCCTCCTACCTGCTGATCGGGTTCTGGCAGTTCAGGCCCGCCGCCGCGGTCGCCGCCAAGAAGGCCTTCATCGCCAACCGCGTCGGCGACGCCGGGCTGTCGCTGGCGATCATGCTGATGTTCGCGACCTTCGGCACAGTGACGTTCACCGGCGTGTTCCACGCGGTGGGCGGCGCCAGCAGCGGCGTGACGACCGCGCTCGGGCTGCTGCTCCTGCTCGGCGCCTGCGGCAAGTCCGCCCAGCTGCCACTGCAGTCCTGGCTGCTGGACGCGATGGAAGGCCCGACCCCGGTGTCGGCGCTGATCCACGCGGCGACCATGGTCACCGCGGGCGTGTACCTGATCGTGCGGTCCAACCCGATCTTCAACCTGACGCCGGACGCGAAGCTGGCCGTCACCATCGTCGGCGCCGCCACGCTGCTGTGGGGCGCGATCATCGGCTGCGCCAAGGACGACATCAAGAAGGTGCTGGCCGGGTCCACGATGAGCCAGATCGGCTACATGATGCTCGCGGCCGGGCTCGGGCCCGCCGGGTACGCATTCGCGATCGCGCACCTGCTGGCCCACGGCTTCTTCAAGGCCGGGCTCTTCCTCGGCGCGGGCTCGGTGAAGCACGAGATGGACGACGAGGTGGACATGCGCCGCTTCGGCGGCCTGGCCAAGATCATGCCGATCACCTTCGTCACGTTCGGAATCGGGTACCTCGCGATCATCGGCGTCCCGCCGTTCTCCGGCTTCTTCACCAAGGACCCGATCATCGAGGCCGCGTTCGACAAGGGCGGCACCTCGGGGGCCCTCCTCGGCACGGCGGCACTGATCGGCGCGGGCATCACCGCGTTCTACATGACCCGGGTCATGTTCATGACCTTCGCCGGCGAGCGCCGCTGGGATGAGAAGGTCCACCCGCACGAGGCGCCGCCGGTGATGACATCGCCGATGATCGTGCTGGCCGTCGGCTCGCTCGCGGCCGGGGGGCTGCTGATCGTCGACAACCGGCTGGTGAACTTCCTGGCCCCGGTGGTCGGCTCGCCCCCGACCTCGCACGGCATCTTCACCCCGGTCAGCGGCGGCACGCTCGCGCTCGTGGTGGTCGGGGCCGCGATCGCCTGGGCCATGTACGGGCGCCGCGAGGTCCCGGTCACCGCGCCGGCCGGCGGGCCGCTCACGGTGGCGGCGCGCAAGGACCTGTACGGCGACGCGATCAACGAGTCGGTGCTGATGCGGCCGGGCCAGTGGCTCACCAGGCTCTCGGTGTACTTCGACAACCGAGGCCTCGATGGCCTGGTGAACACGCTGGCCGCCACCCTGGGCGGCACGTCAGGGCGGGTGCGCAGGCTCGAGAACGGGTTCGTCCGCTCCTATGCGCTTTTGATGTTCTTTGGCGCGGCGCTGCTCGTGGGCGCGCTGCTTCTGGTGAGGCTATAGATGAGCACGTTTCCCTGGCTGACCGTCGCAGGCGCGATCCCGCTGGCGGGTGCCGTCGTGGTCGCCCTGACGCCAGGCCAGTCCGCGCCGGGCGGCGCGGCGGACCGCCGCGCCCGCGACCGGCTCGTGAAGCAGATCACGCTGCTGTTCACGCTGGCCACGCTGGGGTGGACGATTGCGATGGCGACGCAATTCGACACCAGCGGGCCCACGTTCCAGTTCACCCAGACCTACCAGTGGATCCCGCAGTTCGGCGTGCACTACGCAGTCGGCGCGGACGGGATCGCGCTCGTCCTGCTCCTGATGACCGTGGTCCTGATGCCGGTGGTCGTGCTGGCCTCCTGGAACGACGCCGAGGGCGAGTCGGGCCCGGCCGGCGGGCCGCCCCCCCGGCGCAGCGTGAAGACCTACTTCGCGCTGATGCTCGTGCTCGAGACCATGATGATCGGGGTCTTCGCCGCCACCGACGTGTTCCTGTTCTACGTGTTCTTCGAGGCCATGCTGATCCCGATGTACTTCATGATCGGGAGCTACGGCGTCGGCCAGCGGCAGTATGCGGCGGTCAAGTTCCTGCTCTACAGCCTGCTCGGCGGGCTGCTGATGCTGGTCGCCGTGATCGCGCTGTACGTCTACTCGGCCCACGCCGGGCACCCGGGCACGTTCCTGTTCAGCCAGCTGGTGCACCACCGCTGTGGCCGTTCCACACCTGGCTGCCCGACGCGGCCGCCTCCGCCCAGCCCGGGGCTGCGGTGCTGCTCGTCGGGGTGCTGGACAAAGTCGGCACGTTCGGGCTGATCCGCTACTGCCTGGAGCTGTTCCCGTCCGCATCGCACTACTTCACCCCCCTGGTCATCGTGCTCGCGGTAATCGGGATCCTCTACGCCGCCATCGTGGCGATCGGCCAGCGGGACCTGAAGCGGCTGATCGCCTACACCTCGGTGTCCCACATGGGCCTGATCACGCTGGGTATCTTCGCGATGACCAGCGAGGGCCAGGCGGGCGGCGTGCTCTACATGGTGAACCACGGGTTCGCTACGGGGGCGCTGTTCCTGATCGCCGGATTCATGATCGCGCGGCGGCGCTCGCAGCTGATCGCCGACTACGGCGGCGTGCAGAAGGTCGCGCCCGTACTCGCCGGGCTGTTCCTGATTGCGGGTCTCGCGGGCCTGGCGCTGCCCGGCCTGTCCACGTTCGTCAGCGAGTTCCTGGTCCTGATCGGCACCTTCACCCGGTACGAGGCGGCCGCGGTCCTGGCCACGCGGCGTGTATCCGAAGCCGGTGCTCGACATCATCAATCCCGCGGTCCACCAGACCCTGGTGCAGGTGCACTCGACCGACCCGGTGCCTCCCCATCCCGGCACGCAATCCTCCGTTACGCAGTCTTCCGGCCTTCAAGCCCACTTTGGCTCCGTGTCCGCATCCACGCAGAGGAGTGCCCCGTGATCGGGACGCTGGCCGTGGCTCCGACCATCCCCGCGCCGCACATCGAGTACAGCCAGCTCGCACCGATGCTGGTGGTGTTCGGCGCCGCCGTCGCCGGGGTGCTGGTGGAGGCGTTCGCCCCGCGGGCGCTGCGGCGGCCGATCCACCTCGTGCTGACGCTCGGCGGCCTCGCCGCCGCGTTCGTGCTGACGATCGTGGTCGCCGCCTCGAACTCGATCTTCAAGGGCGGCAGTCCCGGCCACATCGCCGCGATGGGCGCGGTCGCCGTGGACCGGCCCACCCTGTTCATCCAGGGCACGATCCTGGTGCTGGCATTCATCAGCATGCTGCTCATCGCCGAGTCCTCGCACGAGGTGAGCCCGTTCGCCGCGCAGGCGGCGGCGGTGCCGGGCAGCGCCGAGGAGCGCGAGGGCCTGGAGGCCGGCATCGCGCACACCGAGGTGTACCCGCTGGCCCTGTTCGCGATCGGCGGCATGCTGCTGTTCCCCGCGTCGAACGACCTGCTCACGATGTTCGTCGCGCTCGAGGTGCTCTCGCTGCCGCTGTACCTGCTCTGCGGCCTCGCCCGGCGGCGCCGGCTGCTGTCGCAGGAAGCCGCCATGAAGTACTTCCTGCTCGGCGCCTTCTCGTCGGCGTTCTTCCTGTTCGGCGTGGCGATGCTGTACGGCTACGCGGGCTCGGTGCGGCTGTCGGACATCGCGGCGGCCGCCTCGTCCGATACCGGCAGCCTCACGCTGCTGTACGCCGGGATCGCGCTGCTCGGCCTCGGCCTGTTCTTCAAGATCGGCGCGGTGCCGTTCCAGAGCTGGAAGCCGGACGTGTACCAGGGCTCGCCCACGCCGGTGACCGCGCTGATGGCCTCCTGCACGCTGGTGTCGGCGTTCGGCGCCCTGCTGCGGGTCTTCTACGTGGCGTTCGGGCAGCTGACCTGGAGCTGGCGGCCGGCGATGTGGGGCGTGGCCATCGTCACCATGCTGGTCGGCTCGATCGTCGCGATCACCCAGACCGACGTGAAGCGGCTGCTCGCCTATTCCTCGATTGCCCAGGCCGGGTACGTCCTGACCGGCGTGGTCGCGGCGACCACGGCCGGCCTGTCCAGCAGCCTGTTCTACCTGGCGACGTACGGAGTGACGGTCATCGGCGCGTTCGCCGTGGCGACGCTGGTCCGCGACCAGGCCGGCGAGGCGCTGCACCTGTCCCGCTGGGCGGGGCTCGGCAAGCGGTCTCCGCTCGTGGCCGGGACCTTCGCTTTCTTCCTGATCGCCTTCGCAGGCATCCCGCTGACCAGCGGCTTTACCGGGAAGTTCGCGGTCTTCCAGGCCGCCATCGGCGGCGGGGCGCTGCCGCTGGTCGTCGTGGGGGTGATCAGCAGCGCGATCCTGGCGTTCCCGTACGTCCGGGTGATCGTCCTGATGTTCTTCAGCGACCCGGCACCGGGGGGGCCGGTGGTGGTCCGGCCGAGCCTGTTCACCAGCTCGGCCGTGGCCGTCGGGGCGGTCGTTACCCTGGTGCTCGGCATCCTGCCCCAGCCGCTGCTCAGCCTGGCCAACCACGCGGCCACCCAGCTCTTTGTCCGCTGACCGCCGTCGGGCGCCGAGCCGGTTGTGTTCGCGCTCGGCGCTGCGGGCATACCTGGGATTACCCTGCCTTGGACATAACGTGGAGTTGCCTTGCACTGTCACCGCTGACGGCTGGTTCGCGGGCAGTGCCGGGGCACCACTGAGGGAGCCCGAGTGAGCACCGTAGTCACCGTGGAGCTACCGGACGCCGCGCTGGCGGCCGATGTCGTCGACGGCCTGGCGCGGGTCGAGGACGGCCTGCGACAGGCCGCTCACGCCCAGAACGAGCTTCTGGCGCAGGCGGCCTCCTACGGGGTCGATGCTGGCGGCAAGCGGTTCCGGGCCACTCTCGTGCTGCTGGCCGCCCAGTTCGGCAACCCGGGGGACGAGCGGATCGTGCCTGCCGCGGTGGCGATCGAGCTGACCCACCTGGCGACGCTCTATCACGATGACGTGATGGATGAGGCCGACGTCCGCCGGGGCCTGCCGAGCGCAAATGCACGCTGGGACAACTCGGTCGCGATCCTGACCGGCGACTTCCTGTTCGCCAGGGCGTCGCGGATTCTCGCCGACCTGGGCGAGGAGGCCATCAGGATCCAGGCGGAGACTTTCGCGCGCCTGGTGGCCGGGCAGATCGCCGAGACCATCGGCCCGCGGCCTGGAGAGGACCCGCTGGAGCACTATCTGAGCGTGATTACGGAGAAGACGGCGTCACTGATCGCGACGTCGGGCCAGTTCGGCGCGATGTTCTCCGATGCTCCGCACGGGGTGGCGGCCAGGATCGCCGCGGCCTGCCAGGCGATCGGCGTCGCCTGGCAGCTGTCCGATGACATCCTGGACGTGGCGAGCGAATCCGCGCAGTCGGGCAAGACCCCGGGGACGGACCTGCGGGAAGGCGTGCTGACCCTGCCGATGCTGCACGCGTTGCGGTCGGCGGGTCCTGGCGACACCCGGCTCGTGGAACTGCTCCGCTGCGGCGAGCTGACCGATCCGGAGCTGCACGCGGAGGCGCTCGCGCTGCTGCGGGCCCATCCGGCGATGGAGATGGCGCGCTCGGACACGCGGCGGTGGGCCGCGACGGCCAGGAACGAGATCCTGGCCCTGCCTGACGTGCCCGCGCGGGCCGCGTTCGAGGCCCTCTGCGAGTTCGTGGTAGAGCGCACTGGGTAGCGCTCGGGACTCGGCCGGGTCGCTCGCTGGCAGGCCGGGCAGCTACCCGGCAGGGGGAACAGTGCCCAAAGACCCTGCCGCGCCAGTGCGCCGAGTATCCCGCCACCCCGATCACAGCAAGCCTGGACCAGGGGATTTGCTGCAACCTCAGCCGCCGCCGCGGCGTCCGTTGGTGCGTGTCTTCCACCTCGACAAAGGTGTGAGTTGGTGGCGACCGTCGGTGTCAGACTGAGATGCCAGGGAAACGCCCTGCGATCACGGACACAGGGGGCACGATGACCATCCAGCCCGAGTTCGGCGAGGAAGAGCGCATGAGGCAGCAGTCCGAGCGCCTCAGGGAGCAGTCCGAGGGTGTCCTGCCGCAAGATCGCGAGGAAGCGCCCGAGCGCGAGATAATGGAGCACGACCGCGAGGATCGAGAGGTGGAGTACCTCGATCCGGAAAGCCACGAGGCGCATGCCCCCGGCCAGGTCTGTGCACGGTGCGGAGCGGTCATCACCGCGGGCCAGGATGCTCGACTGCGAGCAGACGGCCGCTGGGTACACGAGGTGTGTCCCGTGGATCTCGGCGAGCTGCCGGAAGAGAGCACGGCTCCGCCGGGCAGCGGGTGACATAGCGATGAGCACTGCGCCGGCGCCGAGCGCCACCGACCTGCCCGACCGCCAGGCAGGCGCGGTCATCCATACCGAGGACCTGACCAAGGTGTATCCGGGGACCGACTTCGCCGCGGTCGACCGGCTCAACCTCGACGTCCGGGCGGGCGAGATCTTCGGCTTGCTGGGACCCAACGGCGCGGGCAAGACGACGACCGCGGGCATGCTGACCACGCGCGTGGTGCCGACCTCCGGGCGGGCGCTGCTCGGGGGCGTCGACGTCGCGGCGAAGCCGGCGCTGGCCAAGCAGCTCAGCGGGATCGTCTCGCAGCAGAACACCCTCGACCGCCAGCTCACCGTGTGGGAGAACCTGTACTTTCACGGCCGGCTATTCGGCATCGGGGCGAAGGCGTCCCGGCGGATCGCCGACGAGCTGCTGGAACAGTTCCAGCTCTCGAAATGGGCCAGGGCGTCGGTGTACGCGCTGTCCGGCGGGATGGCGCAGCGGCTCATGGTGGCCCGGGCCATCTTCCACCGCCCCTCGGTGCTGTTCCTGGACGAGCCGACGGCCGGGCTGGACCCGCAGAGCCGGCTCGCGTTGTGGGATCTGCTCGGTGAACTGCACCGGCAGGGGCAGACCATCCTGCTCACGACCCACTACATGGAAGAGGCCGACCGGCTCTGCGAGCGGGTGGCGATCATGGATCACGGCAAGATCCTCGCGCTGGACACGCCGGCCGCGCTCAAGCAGAGCATCGGCGCCGACACGGTCGTCACCGTGAAGGCGACCGGCGATCCCGCCCGGCTCGCGGAGGTGCTCGCCCGCGTCGTGGGCGGGGTCACCCGCACCCGCATCGTGGACGGCGGCCTGGAACTGCATGTGCAGGGCCACGAGCGGCTGGTCCCCCGGATCGCCTCGGCGGCGGAGGGCGGCGGCTTCGACCTCATCGACCTGTCGATCTCCGAGCCCAGCCTGGAGACGGTGTTCATCAACCTCACCGGCAAGGAGCTGCGGGACTGATGGCCGTTCCCACGACGTCGCAGGCGCCGGCCCTGGAGAGGACGCTGATCGGCGGCGGCCCCACCCGCTCGGTGGCCGCCGCCAGCTGGACCGCGCTGGGCGCGCTGCTGCTGCGTGACCTGGTGGTGCTGCGCAAGCACCTCTGGGAGTTCGTGCTGCGCACGATCATCCAGCCGTTCCTGCTGTGCTTCGTCTTCCTGTACGTGTTCCCGAAGATCGGGCAGGGCATCGGCGGCGGAGGCGGCCCGGCGGCGGAGTCCGCCTTCGCGACCGTGCTGGTTCCTGGCGTGGTCGGGATCTCGGTCATGTTCCAGGGCGTGCAGTCGATTGCCCTGGCCATGGCGCAGGAGTTCGGCTTCACCCGCGAGATCGAGGACCGCGTGCAGGCGCCCTGCCCGATATGGCTGGTCGCCGCGGCCAAGGTCCTGTCTGGCGCGGCTCAGGGAGTACTGTCCGCGATCATCGTGCTGCCCATGGCGTCGGTCGTGCACGCGGCCGGGGTGCACGCCCAGCTGTCGCTGCACTGGTGGATCATCCTGACGTTCGTGCCGCTGGCCTGCATCGCGATGGCCGGACTCGGGCTCATCCTGGGCACCAGCTTCGAGCCACGCAACATCGGGCTGATGTTCGGCTTCATCATCCTGCCGATCACCTTCCTCGGCGGCACCTACTACTCGTGGACCAGGCTCGCCCCGGTGTCCGTGGGCGGCTGGCACTGGTTGCAGACGATCGTCCTGGTCAACCCCCTCATCTACGTGAACGAGGGGATGCGGGCCGCGTTCACCGAGGCACCGCACCTGCACTTGTACGTCATCTACCCGGTCATGCTCGGGTTCGCCGTCGCGTTCCTGGCCATCGGGCTGCGCAACTTCCGGCGCCGCGTGCTCTCGTAGCCTCCCCGGGGCAGGGGTCACCGCCGATCGCGCACCGCCCGGGCCAGGTCGGCCAGAACGTCGGCGGTGACATCCCAGCCCAGGCAGGCGTCGGTGATGCTCTGCCCGTAGGTCAGCGTGCCCGGGTCGGCCAGGTCCTGGCGGCCAGGGACCATGAAGCTCTCGATCATCACGCCCGCAATCCCGCGCTGCCCGTCCCCGATCTGGGCGGCGAGCTCCCGCGCCACCACGGATTGTCGGCCGTGGTCCTTGCGGCTGTTGCCGTGGCTGGCGTCGACCATCACGGTGGGCGGCATGCCGGCCTGCTGCACGGCCGCGAGCGCCGCGGCGACGTGCTCGGACTGGTAGTTCGGCCCGTCGGTACCGCCGCGCAGGATCACGTGCACGTCGGGGTTGCCGGTGGTGGTGACCACCGACGCGCGGCCCGAGGCGTCCAGGCCGAAGAACACGTGTGACCCATGCGCGGCCCGGCAGGCCTCCACAGCGACCTTGACGCTCCCGTTGGTGCCGTTCTTGAACCCCACCGGCATGGACAGCCCGGAGGCGAGCTGCCGGTGGACCTGGCTTTCCGTCGTGCGGGCGCCGATCGCACCCCAGCTGACGGCGTCGGCGATGTACTGCGGTGAGTTCGGGTCCAGGAACTCGCACCCGACCGGAAGGCCAAGATCCAGCACGTCGAGCAGGAGACGGCGCGCGGTGCGCAGCCCGCGGTGCACGTCGTGGCTGCCGTCCAGGCCCGGGTCGTTGATCAGGCCCTTCCACCCGACCGTGCTCCGCGGCTTCTCGAAGTACACCCGCATCACCACGCACAGCTCATCGGCCAGCTCGGCCGCGGTCTTGGCCAGGCGGACCGCGTAGTCGACCGCAGCGTCGACGTCGTGCACCGAGCACGGGCCGACGATGACGAGCAGCCGGTCGTCGTCTCCGGCCAGGATGCGGCGCACCGCGTCGCGCGAGCTGCGGACCGTGGCGGCCCGGGACTCGCCCAGCGGCAGCTCGGCCAGCAGCTCATTCGGCGCAATCAGCGGCTGGAAGCCAGCAACGTGCAGGTCGCTGGTGGCGGGCGGTTGGTTCACGGCTGTCCCTTTCCGGCGGCCAGCCGCAGCGTCCCAGGCCAGCCGCCTAGATGACGAAAGGCAGAGACGCTGCGTCTCTGCCTGGCTGGCTCTGGATGGACCGTCGGTCAGCGCGCTTCGCTGCCGGCTCCACCCAGAGCCAGTCGAAAGCGCCAATACCAACGGGACATGGCAAGGAATCATACACGGTCGGGGCGGGTGACCGCGAAGAGGACATACCCGTAGCTGAGCCTCGTGACCGCGGGGTGCCGGGCGAGCCAGGAGCGCACAACCGTGGCCGGGAGCTCGATGCTCAGCACGGCGGCCAGATCCGCGCGGCCGGCGAAGCGCCCCTGTGACCTGACCTCGTGCCTGGTGGCCCCCCGTTCCCGCCACCATGCGTCGATGGCACGAGCCGTGTCCTGGGGCGCTGCCGTCGACGCCGCGGCGAGCAGGTCGGCGAACTGGCCCCAGAGGTAGTCGTTGTCGACGACGACCAGGCTGCCGCCCGGTCTCAGCACCCGCATGACCTCGGCGAGTCCCGCGTCGCCCGGGGCGCTGCCCGCCTGGCCCTGGCCGAGGATGCCGGGGGTGAGGAAGTAGGCGAACCTGGCGTGCACCACGTCGACGGACCGGTCGGCGAGGGGCAGGTGCTCCGCGGACCCCGGCATCACCTCGGCCCCGGGCAGGCCGCGGATCCGGGCCGCCGCCCTCGCGCGCAGCGCCGGATCAGGCTCGATGCCGATGACCCGGGTGGCGTCTTGGGCGTAGCCGGCCAGCCAGAACCCGGTTCCGCAGCCCAGGTCGACGATCCTGCGGCCGTTCCACGGCGCCAGGTTGCGCATCGCGGCGAGCACGTGGCCGTCGGGGTCGAGCGCTCGGTTCTCCATCTCGTAGACGTCGGGATGCCCCCCGATGTTGGGCGCAAAGCGCCAATCGGGGAACGCGCTCCGGCCGTCGGTCGTCCCGGCCCGGCCGTCGACTTGCGCGCTCAAGAGCGGCGGGGCGTGGGGATCTGCTCGTCGGGCGTGCCCCAGGACGGGTATGGCCTGGAGGCCGGTATGACGGCTGTCACGCCGGGGTTCAGCTCCCTGTTGATCACCTCGGCCGCGGCCTGGACGGTGTCGATCCCGTACGTCATGGTCGGATTGTCCCACGTCAGGACGACGATCATGTAGTTGCGCCCGTGGCCGGAGAAGCTCCCGATGCTGTTGATACGCCAGGCGTGCGCTGGCTGGGGCAGCCAGCCGTTCTTGACGTGGACGGTCACGTTGGCGGGGGCGCCGGCCGGGACGCCCCAGCGTTCGGAGGGAATGACATGAGCCATCAGGTTCAGGACGTAACTGCATGAGGCGGCGCTGAGAACGGAGTTCTTGCTCGTCAGCAGCTCAAGCAACGTCAGCTCGTCGTGCGCGGTGATCTGGGTCAGGCCCCAGTATCCGCCGGGACCCAGCTGCGTCTCCCGCATCCCCGCCAGGTTGAGGAAGCGCTGCAGGTCGAAGCGGCCAGTTTCCGCCCACAACTTCGACGCGGCGTCATTGTCGGAAATGGTGATCATCTTGGTGGCGAGCGCCCGCTGGGCCGCCGTCAGCCGGCCGTTCTGCCTCCGGAGCAGCGCGCTGAGGATCGTCACCTTCACCACGCTGGCCGAGTCGATGTGCCAGTGGGGGT
>WNFI01044586.1_pt1 | contig 11663 bp, 7 predicted proteins | sample 5400471 | NCBI WGS metagenome assembly WNFI01 (sample SAMN13153348, study PRJNA577476) | soil metagenome | isolation source: 100 cm saprolite on Douglas fir-dominated hillslope | place: USA:California | collected 2013-09-17
TAATTTTGCCTGCCCGAGACTACCCGCGGATGTTTGCCTCGTGGCGCAATCCAGCGAAGACGGCAAGAAAGTCACGATCACCGCGTTTGATCCCATGCAGGGCAAGCCGCGCGACGTGCTAACACTCGATATTCACCCCGGAACTCTCTATAACTGGATGCCGTCGCCCGATGGCTCTCGCATCGCGTTCATGGAGTACAGCCCACTGCAAGGTGTCATCCGGACGCTCTCGCTGAAAGGCGAGCCCGAGCGTGACATCACGGTGAAGGGCTGGACCGGACTCAATTCCGTAGATTGGGCCGGCGATGGCAAGTCCTTTCTTGTCTCCAGTCAATCCCCCACCAGTTCAACCCTGTTGCGAGTCGACATGGAAGGGCACGCCACTCCTCTTTGGGATCAACGCGGGGCGTGGAGGACGTGGGCGATCGCAGCTCCCAATGGCCGCGAACTAGCAATCCAAGGTATGACAAGCAGCAGTAACGTCTGGATGATCGAGAATTTTTGACTGCAATCAACGCGGAATGTCAGTGCACACGCGTTGGGCGAAGATCCTCTCATGCAGCGTAGCGTCGGGTCCGGTTGACGGGCAACCCGGAAGTAATGCCTCCCGGATTACGCTCTTGTGTCTGGAAACCCAATACTTCAAGTTGATCGGCAGGTCGGTCATATCGTCGTGGGTGACCGCCGTGGGTGATTTCATCCGCTTCTATTCGGTGACATCTTCCTAAGTCTTGTGGACTGAAGGCGTTCAGGTAACTGCTGCCAAAACCAACATCAGGCTTTTCAGTGCTACGTTATGCTGTATTTTAAACAACTTAAGTGACTTCAGGTGGCCGCCTAAGTACTTGAGAAGACGTGAGAGACATGCGAATCGTGGGTTGAAATCGTGGGTTCAGGTTTAGGCCGACGCGTCTCCCGATGCGAATTAATTCGGGACTGACGCACGGTGCCGCCATTCACCCTACCGCAACTCTGCTGAGGCTGAGATTAACTCTCAGCAACACGCTGTTATGCGGACCTTGGGTTTTGGTTTTCGGATATGGACACGGACTCTTGCGAGTCATTCTTGCTGATCAAATTCATCGCGGCCTGATATAACTTGGAACGCAATTGATAGCGCTCGTTTGCGCGTGTGATGTACCGCACGACGATTTCGACGCCACCGCCGACTGGCTTTACATTGATGGCAGGAGCGGCTGACAGCGCACTCATGTTCCGGGAACGCGCAGCGTGCTGCCATTCTTTTTCAGCTTGACCCGCGCTTTCTGCGGTGGCTTCCAGCAGGGTCTTTTGAACCGCCTCGACTATGGGGTACGGATTCTGGCTTGCGGCCACGACCAGTGTCAGTTGATCCCAAAGCCACTGGCCCGAAGTCGAAAAATTGAAGTAGTGGCCCTCGATGGCGAAACTATTGGTGAACGTAACACGTCGCCCGGTCGGATGCCCCGAGTCGGTCCAGTTGCCGGTTTCCAGCAATACGGTATGAAACATTCCGAGCTCGACTACTTCCCCGGTTACCCCGTTAATTTCCACCCAATCACCCAGGCGGATCCCATTTCTTCCCATCAGAACGAACCAGCCAACAAAGCTCACGATGAAATCTTTCAGCGCTACCGTAAGACCTGCGCCGGCAAGTCCCAGGATGGTCCCCAACTGGCTCGGCGGGCCGAAAACCACCAACAGGATCAGACCAAGCGCAAGCAGTTGCAACCCGGTGCGTATTACTGCGTGGAGAGTGTCGGCTTGACGGCGGTCCAATCTGACCTTGTTGAGAAGACGTTTTAGCCAGCTATCGAAGAATATCCCGATCAACAAGATAGCTATAATGACAGCAGCACCAGACAAACCACTATGAATTACGGTTCGTTGCCTTGCAGCCACCACTTCGATCCACTTTCTATACGTTTCGGCCAGTTGTTTCTGATCATCGATGCGCTCGTCAGAGTTTGTAACTGTTTTCACCACGGCTGAGCGGCGCTTCGTAGCACTGACGAGATCAGCCGAAGTCTCGCGGGTAGAGGGGGTAGGACTCACACCAGTTGAATGCGTAGGTCCGCCCCCGGGTGTTCCCGCAACTTCTTGTGTATTGGTCTTGATGTTCGATTCAAGCGCGTCGCGCTTTGTTGTGAACGCCACCGTTGACGATTCTGCATCTTGTTTGGCCTGCCGCAGTTGCAATTGCTTATCGTGCAGCTCCGACCATTGCAGGTAATGGTGAACCAGGCCGTGTGGATCGGGCGGAGTAACGGTATTAACGGTCGCGCTGTCTGCGATATGCGAGGCGTCCTCGTGCTCCTTCATCAACTGCTCAATTCGGCCCTGACCACCGCCACCGGCACGGATTAGCTCCTGCTTTGCGTTGTCCACCTCATCCTGATCGAGATCCACCTGGACTTTCGCCTGCTCCAGTTGATCCTCCAGGCGATCTTCTTTAGCACCGGTCGCCTTCGGCAACGCAGCTGTAAGTTGCGCGACCCGTGCCTTGTCGTCGTCCAGGGCTTTCTGCGCGTTTTGCAGTCTGGCTTGGCTCTGTTTCGCTTCGGCGCTCAACACGGCCGGGTGCGCTTGGGCTTCCCACACCCCTGCCGCAAAAGCCAGGTCCATCTCGCGATCACCGAGTCGCAGGGCCTCCTTTGCCAAGGGCAATTCATCCGCACTAGTAGACATTTGCGCCAACCGCTGGGCGGTATATAGAGGTGTCTGATCGATCGCAAACGGCGCTTGGGACAGCTCGCGTCCCGTGGTTATTTGCGATGTCGTCATCGAGCTGCCAGTTCGAAACAACCCGTAGGCAATGACTCCCAACAATATGATCAGCGTGGTCGTCGCAATTTGTTTCGTTGTATTCATTGGCCTCGGCGATACTTCTCCGCAGTCTATTATGCAGCCATGCTAACCGATTCAGGTCAAAAGAGAATCGTTTCGATGATGAAACTCTGCCCCAGCGCAGGACCTGCCGTTTGCCGTACCGGGTAACAAGGGAAGCCTTAGCAAATTCCTTTACAAGTTACACTCGCGGTCACGTATCAATTCTGAACCGCGAGGCGCTCGAAAATGCCTGCTGCGAGTGCTACGGAGTTATAAGGCAACAGTTGGATAGATGGAAGAATGAATCTCAATAATCGAGGGTAAAGACTCCGGGTCGCGCATACCGTGTTCCCGGATTTATTGAACTCACATTCGCGGGCTTGCTCTCCATCACTTATGGCTTGCCAGCCGCAGGCTTTGCACAATTCACTGGAAAATCATGAGGGGGCCCCACATCTCCCAGCTTCTGTCACGCGAGGGTGTGGTGCGCAAAAACTCGATCGGGACAAAACGGCGGACGAGAGTCATTTGCTGCTACAAATCATTGTCAGCCAAATACCGGCCATCACCATTCGAGTCGAGCCAATGGTAGAGATGGACTTGGTAGAGATAAGAGGCAATGATCTCCTCGCCCAGTTCATGCGTCTCCGTGCACACAAACGGCACGTTCCAGCCAGCTAGTGCAGCGATCAACGATTGCATGACGCGATTGGGGTTCACATCAGAGAACGGGTACGAAGACTTCACGGTGCTCAGGGCAGCCGTAATCACCAGCAACCGCTGAGGATACGCACTCATCAGGCGTAGGCGATTAACGAACACCGGGCGCTCCGCGGTGAAAGAGTGCACGAGGTCGGACAGATCTTTGCGCTCCACCACACATGAGTCCTCCAGAGTCGCGATCGAGTAGTCCCCTAGCTTCAAGGTTTTCTTCTCGACGCCGGCAAACCAGCCGGCAAATCGCGAGAAGTCGAACGGGTTCCGCTCTCGCGTGTCCACCAGCACCGTCGGACGCGGTGTTCTGAGCTGCGTCCCGCCACGCTCGGCAAGCACCGGAATAGCAGGACGTGGGACCGGAGCGGCCACCATATGCCAATCCAGTGGCGACTTGATCAAGCTTGTTGCCCGTCTCTTCATGCGGCAATCCTGTCCCAAGCATATTCGTGGTGCAACCCACCAAGAACGGAGCAAGCACTCAGTTGTGAAGCCTTTGCGATCGAGTGGCGATTGCTCCCAGTCGTTTTGGTTGGCCCTCGCCCTTGGTCAGGGATGCCGGGTCCGAGACTGCGGTGTGGACGGCCGCCATTGTAGTGGCGGACCCATCGTGAAGTAGCCGACGGAGATGCCTCTCTGTGAGAGGGATCAGGAAATCCAAGCACTCGCGTCGTACCGTGCCAACGAGTCGTTCGCAATGGGCATTGGTCTGGGGTGATTTGGGCGGCGTTCGCAGCACCGTCAGCCCAAATCCTTGCGCCAGTTCGTTGTCGAACTCAGCGGAGAAGATCGAGTCCCGATCATGAATGAGAAACCGATATCTGTGCTCGCTCGGGATGGCTTCTCGGACCTGCTGTGCGGTCCACTCTGCCGTGGGGTGGGCAGTCACATTGCAGTGCAGAATCCGCCGAGAACCCAGTTCCAGAATGACGAGTACATAGAGAAACTGGAAGCGGGCCGTCACCGCCACCAGGAAGTCGCTGGCGACTATAGCGTTGGCGTGATTGCGCACGAATATCGTCCATTGTTGTGAAGAGATCCTTCTCCCGCGGCAATCACTTGGCTCCCACGGCCAGTACTTGCGCACGGTGCGGGGTGACAGGAAAATTCCGAGTTTGAGCGAGAGTTCGGCGGCGACTCGCGCCTGACGCCACGTTGGGTTTTCACGCGCCATGCGTGCAATCAAATCGCGGATCTCCAAGGGTAGCGCAGGCCTGCCAGAGCAAGACTTCCAGCGCCAGAACAGCTTGAACCCTTTACGATGCCAGCCGATGAGGGTGTCGGGTTTGACGATCAGGAGAGCCTTCCTCCAGTCGAATAGCCGGGACAATAACACCAGGCTCAGCCGCGCGACATCGGTAATCCGCCGAGGTCTCACTTTGTGCTCGCGATTGAAGGCGAGCTGCTTCCGCAGAAACAGGTTTTCGGCCACGAGGGCGGTTCGAGACTGAAAAAGCGACGTCAGGAATTGGCCGAGGTCAGAAGCGAAACTGAAGAGGACCGCAATGAGAGATCTTACTCGCTGCATAGCAGCGGGATTCTACCGAATGGGCGTCGGGATTGGAACGGGAAAGACACCGGTCGAACTCCGGGCACGAATCGGAAAAAACCGATGCTTTTCTGCCCTTTGCAAGTCCCCCATTAGTTTTTGCGCACCACAAGGCTGCATTCATCAAGCGCCTTTCGGCCCGCCTTCTTCACAAGCTTTGCAGCAGTCTTCTGTCCACCTGGAAGTTCTTAAGGACGCCTTGTACCTATTTCGTGACAACATGATTTTCTTTGATTTTCTTATTGGAGTCATGCTCAATCGCGTTCAATTGGGTTTCGTTCCTTGCGCTTGCACCGCAGAATGTCTTCGATGTACCTGCCTCGTTAATCGCAGCTTTCGTATGTGAGATTTCTCCAAAGTCATCGACTAGGTATGCGCACGAATTCGCTCCACGGTGAGGCCAGATCCAACCCGTTGATGGTCCGAATTCTTGCGCGACCGCCCCTGGTGAAAGAGGGCATCGAGTCGTTCATGCACGGATTCGAATGTGAAAACATCGCCATCGATTCGCAAAGCGTCCTTCGGTTTGAGCAAGATGAAGATGCGTAGGGGCGCTCGAGGATCGTGGCCCGGATCATCCAATGAGTTGCGTATGACCTCTTCGGCCCATATTTCATATACGACCGGACACGCAGCCGGCTGGTTGACGGCTCCGCGAAATTCGCTGCGAAGCTTCGCGGGAGAAATCGTCGGCCAATTTACCGACACGAAACGCCGCACAGCGGGAACCGTGGGCACCGATGCCCCGTCGCAATGAGGATTGGGGAGCATTATGTGAAGCTGGAAAAACTGATCTACCTCTTGAGGAGAAGGGCCTCCCGAGATGTGCGGCGTTGTCGGCGAGCAACCTTCATCGTTAGTCGGGGAGAGTTCCGGAGTGCCATCACAACGATCGAGGGTATCGGGCACGAGGTCTCCATCGCATATCCGTCTTGTTCTCGCCAAGATGTCTAGCCCGATTAGGGACCCGAAAATCTCTCAGGGCTTCACGAAACCCGGATCAATTGCATTGTTAACCGTGCTCCGGAACTCTTCCCAAGTGCATGTCATATTCCGGTCTTCCCTGCTGCAACCCGGCACGAAAATAGGCGACTTCAGGGGTGGATTGTCGAGCGATAGGGGTAACACCTTCCGCATCTGCTCCAAGCTCTGTGCCGCAAAGTAGGTATTGACTACGAACTCTCCTGTTCCTTGTTGCCAAAGTTCGAATACCAAGGCACCCCCAGGCGGAGTCTCTGCGGGTTGATAGCCGCTAAGGAGCCACGAGATCCCAAGCATTCCGGCTATATTCGAGAGGTTTGTGTCGTGGCCTGCGATAACCAGGACGCGATCGCCCCTTTTGCCCAGGGATCCCCTTAGCGTGGTGTCGCTGACAGCCTGCGCCATTGAGCGAAGGATATGGCTGAGCAGGTTTGACGCCTGGATGCGAGCTACATATGGGGTCTGTCGCGCCAAGCGTACTCAAGCAGGAGCGCCTCCGAGAGATTCGATCCGATCTTGAGCGGGCCTTGAATGTCAGCCGCATGACTACCTGTGACTGCGACAACCGCCGAGGGTTGGTCCAAAAGAGTTTGCTTACCCGATTGTTTTTCTGCAGGACACTGGCTGTACGGCGCGCAACCGAATAGTACCTCGCGCAATGCTTCGAATGCGGATCGATGGCTTTCTATGAGCGCACTGGGATTCCCACCGATGCGCCCCGCAATAGACGCCACTGCCAGCGCACGATCCGGGTCGCCTATGCCAGAATTAAGTGGGCCGAACAGAGGATCGTCCTTGCCGCGCGCAACGTGTACCTCCACATCGCAACCAGGCATAATTCCCGAAGCCAGAGCACTACCCGTTTCGCGGGTCCGCGCATCAATGTCGGCGCGGATGTGAATACGATCAGCGTCTATGCAGCTAGAGTGGGAGAGCAGGCCATTACTCGAGAAGTAACCGCGATAATAGGACCCGAACAATTCCATTAGCTTACGACCCCGAGGTGTGAGATCTCCGGACGGAACATCCCACACCGGCCAAGCTTCGCTTGAGAACGCATCCAGTTCCTCGACGCCCGTGATCGGAGATCTCACGCCGTGTCGCGTTAGAATAACGGCGAAAGTAAGCTTTGCTTTTCGTGCTGGGGCGTCTTGGTGGGCTACACTCCCGGTAGAAGGGACTAGAAGGACAATCAATAGATTCAAAAGCACAGCCGCACGCGACGAGCAGAACTCAGTTCTTGACATGCAAGTAATTCATGCGAAGTAGGCCGATCAAGCCAAGATTGCAGTCTTTTACGAAAATGGGGTCATTCGCTCAAGTTCTCGACCTGGTTCTCTCGTCAGCGTCCAGCCAGGCTGGCCGAAATGGCACATGTGATCCGACAGCTTCAAAACGCACTCATTTCAAAACGCACTTACTTCCCCGTCGGCAGGGTCCAGCGCAGCCCTGCAGACACCGTCCGGCTGTAATACTCGCGCTGTATAGGAAATCGCTCGCTACCGTTATAAAAGCCGAACACTTCGTTGTTCAGGTTGAGCATCGAAAGAATGGCCTGCAGCCCATACCCGCCTGGAATCCAGTAGCTTACTTGAGCGTCCACCTGAGTGTGTGGATAGAGGTACGTATCGCCGCCTGGGCCTTTGTCCGCCGCCCCGGCGTACGACCAAATGTAGCCGTCATTGTGGGTCAGGCCCATTCGCGCCGAGAAGCCCTTCTTGTCGTAGGTCACATCGAAGTTCCAGTTGTTCGGCGCCGTGCGCACCAACGTCGGATGGTCGGTGCGCTGGCCAGAAATGCTCGGGAAGGTGGCTTGGGAAGCGGTGTAGCTGTAGTTCGCCCTTACCCCTATTCCGTTCAGCGCACCTGGCAGGAAAGACAAAAGTTGCTGCCATGACGCCTCGATCCCACTGATGTGCGCGTTGGGGCCATTGATCAAAGCCGCTACCGTTGCGGTTTGGAAAGGCAGGGTGACGTGATAGATCGGATCGCTGAGAGATTTGTAGAAGAAGCCAGCCTGAACAATGCCCAGCGGCTTCAGATAGTGCTCGATCAGGACATCAAAGTTCTGCGCATGGGTGGGTTTGAGGTTGGGATTGCCTTGGGAAAATTCAGGATTGGATGTTGGGTCATCAATGAAGTATGGAGCAATATCCCCAAAGTTCGGCCGCGCGATGCCCATCCCGTAAGATCCACGCAGAATCGTATCGGATCCGAACCGATATTGAGCCTGCACGCTGGGAAAAACATTGATGTAGCTGTTATTCCGGCGTAACGGCGTAACGGTAATCGGGTCGGTAGTGGTATCAAGGCTGTTGGCGAGCAGCGAATCCTGTGTCGCTTCGATGCGTACGCCAGCTTGCAACCTAATGTTTCCGAAGCTGATCGTGTTCATCGCGTAGCCCGCCCAGATACGCTCACCGATATCAAAGGCGTTCTGAAGGTTGTACTGCGTAGATGGACTAGTTCCCCCTGCTTGCACTGCAGCCAGTATCTTTTTGAAGTCCGTGACTGGCCCATAGGTATAGTTTCCCAAATAGTAATTGTTGTCCTTGAAGTTGCTAAGAAAATCACTGGCGTTCTGGCCGCCTGCCGCGTTGTAGAATTCTCTGTCGTAACGTTGCGTCTTGGCGGCGTCCCAGCCTTTAAAGCCCACTTCAAACGAGCTGGAATGTGAGCCGACAGAGTATTGCTTATTTAGTGAAATGTCTCCCACTACGTCCCGCTCGAAAATGCTGTTGTTCTCGGTGAAGCCAAAGCCGAGCGTGTATGCGCTCAGGTCATAAATGTTTACACCGTTGAGAACCTGGAATTTGGGAACGAAGGGGTCTTTCGTGTCGACTCCAAACGCGACATTGTTACTGTTAGGGCCACTACTGTCCGACCCTGGGCCACCGAAGCCCATACGAGGAAAGCCACCCGTATAATGTGCCTGCGATAGAGCGAGCTCGTAAGAAAGCAGAGTGCTTCGGACGGCGTGCCGTGCCCCGGCCTGAACGCTAAAGATCTGCTGTCCGGGCTTTCGATTCACATCCTGTAAACCGATGCTGCCACAGCCCTGAGCCCCTCCTGTGGTGCCAATACCACACGTATTGTTGGGATCCGCAGGATCGGAGATGAAGTTGCTGATCCCCGGCGTGTATGCCCACTGCTCACCGAAGTCCTTGAATTTGGAATAGAGCCCGCGCAGGTATACCGAGGACATGTCTCCGATCTTATAGTCAGCCTCCCCGCCAAAACCGTAGCGTGTGCGATCGTAAAGATAACTCCGCAGGTCCATGGTATTGGGGACCAAGGGTGGTGGCGCGTAAGCTGGCTCGATGTCGTCGATGCCCCGGGCGTTGTAGTCATAGCTTGCCCCAAACAGCAAGCCCAGCTTCTTGTCTGGCCCGAAGCGCTGACCGGCCGTACCCGAAAACTGGTACTGCTTGCGGCCATTAGCGATGGGGGTGTAGCCTCCCATCCCCAAAACCGACACATAAGGCTTGTCGGTCGCACTCTTGGTCACCAGGTTCACCGAACCGCCAATGGCATCCGCATCCTGATTGGCAGAAAGGGTCTTGCTGATTTCCACCATGTCCACAAGGTCGGAAGGAATCGCGTCCAGCTTCACGTTGCGCACGCCTTCGGGCGAGGGAACATGAATGCCGTTAATGGTCACATTGCTCAGACGCGGCTCGGTGCCGCGAATCTGGATGTACTTGCCCTCGCCCTCATCTCGCTCCAGCGACACGCTGGGCAGCCGGCCCACCGCATCTGCGATATTCGTATTGGGCAGGCTGGTGATGACCTCGTTGGGCAGCACCTGAACAATATTGTCGGAAGTCCTCTCGATATTGATGGCTTCGACTTCGCCGCGCTCCCGTTCGCCGCGGACAGTGACCATTTCGTTTTGCATCCCGATCTGCAGGACCGCGTCCACATGCACGGTCTGTCCCGCCGAAATATCAAGCTCCTTCGAAAATGAAGCGAACCCCACATAAGAAATAGTCAACGTGTAGTGGCCAGCAGCGAGGTTCAGAATCGTGAACTGTCCCTGAGTATTCGAAACTACCGACTGTCCGCCAGGCTGCAGTTCCACCTGCGCGCCGGGCAAAATGCTTTGCTCCGCATCGGTTACATTGCCCATAATCATGCCGCGGGTTTCTTGCGCCTGAAGTGGCATCAGCCAGAGTACGTTGCACATAAGCACAGCCAGAACTAGTGAAAAGGGTGACTGACGCATAATCCAAACCTCCAGTTCGGCTACCGCAAGCTCCCGGAAGGGTGCTAACCGGAAATTCCTTTTCGATTCAAAAAACGGCACCGATCATACGCCTATTCGCTGCTCGCCGACAGTGTGAGACAGTTTCATCAGGATCCGACCCGACGGTTCGAAATCCGAACCCACAGCGTCGAATTGGATCACACTTCGTTAATGGATTCGTCGCAGTACCGCACAGTAAAGACCGAGGGGTTCGTGGGCTAAGGCCGCTGAGATCTCCTCGCTACCTCCGCCGCTTCGCCCGATGCCCCGTCCTGAAATGCGGAGGCCTCTCCCTTGAATTGTGCGGGTGCAGCGGGGCTCTCCAGCCGCCTGGCTACCGCGAGTCAACGGACAAACGCAGCAGCCATACCTCCGCTCTGTCTGGCGACATGTGAACTGAATATGTGCCGCCCGTGGGGGCTGCGATCTACCTGACGGACGGAAGGCATCTCGTCGTTCGATGTCAAAACTTGTACTGCAAACCGAGTTGCATACGTCGGGGTGGCTGAGCTTCAACTGCACGTCCGAAAAAAGGTGACGAAATCACACCGATATATGTAACGTCGTTTCTGTGATTAATAACATTGAATGAACTCAAGGAAACCGACAGCTTCGGCGCGTCCTTCCTTGATTTGAACAGCACGAAATCGTGTGCAACATTCAAGTCCAGATTGATCAGGCCCGGTCCGTGCAGGGTATTGCGTGGCAGCCAGGTGGGACGATCGTTAATAATTCCATCGTGATTGTTGTCGGCTCCCGTAGTCACGTTGACCGGCTTTCCTGAGTACAAAGAGAATGCCAGACCCACGGTAAAGAACTTCGTCGGTTGCGCCGATCCTAGCAAATCGAACTTGTGCCTGCGATCGGTGTCCGCTCTAGCCCAGTCCGCGCGAGGATCATAACTGTTGCCAGGAAAGTACGTTACTCCACTCGTGTTGTTGTAGGTCTTGTTCAGTGTGTATTGCACTTGGCCGTCGAAATACTTGCTGGCGCGACCCCGGAACGTCAGTTCTAACGCGTTACCCTTCTGGTAACCCTGTGAATGGATGCTGCGCTCTTGCCCAATGTCCGGGTTAGGCCGAGCCGCATAAGCTGGGGGAGGCGGTGCATTTGCATCCACGGAACGGAACAAGTCGATGCCGCGCGAGCCCACATAAGTCGCACTCAACGTGCTTTTCTGGCTCAACTGCCGCTCAACCCCCAGGCTGTACTGCAAGGTGTAAGGAATATGTGCGCCGGGATCGAGCACAACAAGGCCAATAGGAACGCCCGTCAAGAAACCCGGCGTCACCGGGTACGTCGGATTCTCGAGGATAAATCGCAAAAGATTTACCCCATTGAAATGCAATAGGTCGGCAATCGGCC
>WNFI01284736.1_pt1 | contig 11663 bp, 12 predicted proteins | sample 5400471 | NCBI WGS metagenome assembly WNFI01 (sample SAMN13153348, study PRJNA577476) | soil metagenome | isolation source: 100 cm saprolite on Douglas fir-dominated hillslope | place: USA:California | collected 2013-09-17
CGGCGTTGCCCACGAAGTGAAGAATCCCATCAACGCGATCGTCCTTCACTTGCAGCTTTTGCAAAACAAGTTGACGCTGCTCGACCCCGATACCCGGCGCCACATGGACATCATTGGCAGCGAGATTCACCGCCTTGATCGCGTCGTGCAAACTCTGGTCGACTTCATGCGTGCCCGTGAGCTGCACCTGGTGGAAATGGACTTCCGCGATCTACTGGAGGAAGTTGCGGTATTCGCCGGCCCCGACGCGGAGCAGCATGGCGTCAACATCACACGCAACGTTTCCGACGAGCGGCTGCCGGTAAAAGCGGATCTCGACTTTATGAAGCAAGCACTGCTCAACGTTGTGCTCAATGGAATCCAGGCCATGCCTCAAGGGGGCGAACTCACCATCTCGGCACGCCGCGAGGACAATGCGGTCGTCGCCGAGGTCCGCGACCACGGCATGGGCATCGCCCAGGATGTTCAGGACAAGATTTTTGAGCTTTACTTTACCACCAAGAAAGAAGGCAACGGGATCGGCCTGGCTCAGACCTATCAGATCCTGCAGTGGCACTACGGATCGGTGGAATTTAACTCGAGCGAAGGCGAGGGGACGACGTTCCGCTTTCGGGTTCCTCTGGCTGCGCCGAGTCTCGACCCGGAAGCCGAAGCCGCTGCCCACTCCAACCGGTGAATTGGAATGTGCGGTGAAGCACCGAATCAGACACGATTGCCCGTTCCGATTCACATTCTTCCAACTTCGTGGCCCGAGCGGTCCTTTCGCGGCGTAACATGGGAACAGACTATGAATCGGGCCGCCATTCTCGGATTCTATTTTTTGAGTTTTGGATTACTGACACCGAATGGGCAAAGCGCTGGGCAGCCCACTGCGGCAACGTCGGCAGACTCGTCCGCTAAGCAGGGTCAGAGTAGCGCGTCGGCCTCCCAACAAGCACCTCCGGCTCAAAGGCCCGAATCTACTCAGCCAGCTTCTGCGACAGTTGGACAAACGTCAAATCCACCGGCTCAAGCCAAACCTTCTCCCAAACAGTCCAAGCATCACAAGAAAACGGTTCCTCCTCCCGATTGCGCGAGCGCCCCAACCCCGATGAACACCGCAGTTGGCAGTCCTACCGACGCCACCAAGACCACGAATGCGGACTCGAACAATGCAGGCTTGACGGACGGAGGTTCGACGAATGCAGGTTCGACGGACGGAGGTTCGACGAACGCAGCTTCCACGAATGCAGGTTCTGCGGGTGCAGCTTCCACGAACACAAGCTCGACAGCGTTGCCGCCCTGTCCGCCACCCAAGAAAGTTGTCCGCAATGGAGGATCGGACGAACCCTCGATACAGCTGGTTGGTGGCGAGACCGCCGAACAGTCAGCGCACCAGAGTGCTACCGACAGGCTCACCTTCGCAACCGAAGAGAACCTGAAGAAGATGGCCGGACATCCGCTCAGCCCAAGCCAGCAGGAGATGGTAAGCCAGATCAAACTCTTCATGGACCAATCAAAGACAGCCATCGCCGCCGGAGATGTGGAACGCGGCCGCAATTTGGCTATGAAAGCGCACTTGCTTTCCGATGAGTTGGTGAAACCGTGATTTCAATTCGAAGGCAGCTGCGTCGTATGCAAGCTCGACGGCTTTATCTAACGTTATCCTGTTGTGCAGGACTGATGGGAAGTGCGGTCATGTTTGCCCAGGCTCAAGAAATAAAACCTCCGAAGCCCATCCATATGGTTGACGCCAGGTACCCCGACTCCGCGATTTGTGAGGGGATAGAAGGAACCGTTCTGGTCAGGTTGACCATCCCGACCGATGGCATTTCGACGGACGTTAAAATTGCGAAAGGCTTCCGACCAGATTTCGACCAAAGCGCCATTGATTCAGTGCGACAGTGGAGATTTCGACCGGCGTCAAAAGATGGTAAGCCGATAGAAGTAACAATTACGCTTGAGGTTGCCTTCAAAGCACCACGGTCGCTCCGTCCGCCGGGGATTGACTGTCCATAAAGCACCACTTCGCTAATGATCCTGCAAGCCCACTCGCCTGGGAGCCAAGTTACCTCACTTCGCTTTCGCCCGCGCCGCGTTCACCTTGCCCAGCAAGTCTTCCGAGATCTTTTGCCACGGACTCTGAATCTTCACCGCTTCGGTCAGCACGTCTACTGCTGATCGTCTTGTCCCTTGAGCAATCCGGCGGCTGTCTTTAGCTCCGGGATCGCCGCTGTGGTCTTGTCCTGCTTGAAAGCGTAAACGTAGCCCACGATGGTGTGCGCGACGCCGGCTGAAACTTTGTGCGATTTATCGGCCTCGGGAGCGTCTGCCTTCGCCGCCACAATCGCCTTCTGCGCATAGCTGACGGCCTTGGCCGCGCTGCCCGGCTTGGTGTCGTCCCCGTAGAAATTCGCCAGCAGCAGGAGCGCCGGCAGCGAGTTCGGATTCGCTGCCAGAATCCTTTCCCCATAAGCCACCAGCCGCGTCTGGTCGTTCAACTGGCCCAGCGAATACATGGCGTAGTTCGCGACCTGGTCCTGAAACTTCGACTCCGGAAACGCCGCGGAGTACTTCTCAATGTCGCCCATCCGCGTCTTGGCGTCATTCTCGCTGGCGATCACGTTGAATCCCGCGGACTCCAGAAAATCGCAACTGCTCTGGGACGCGCTCTTCTCATCCGCAATCTGGCGCTTGAAATCGTCATCACTCACGCCTTCAGGCTTGGGTTGCTTGCCGACAGAAGTGCAAACTTCCCCGCCCTTCGCGGCGTAGTCAATCAACTTCGCGTTGTCTTTCGCCTGCTGCGCGATGCTGGCTTGCGACACCAGGATATCCAGATTTTTTTCGCAGCGTCCTGTTCGTTGGTGATGGCTTGCAGATCGTGGTCTTCGGGTGTGCCCGCGGCAATCTCGATCTTGTTTCCCTGCGCGCCCGCGTGGGCGAGAAGCAGGAAACAGCAGAACACCGCAAACAGCAGCGGCTGCGCATAGCGTTTCATCAGGCACCTTCCTGAGCGAGAGTGAACCCTCAACTTCCCACAGCAGGCGAATCCTAGCGCCGAACGCGGTTGGAAGCAAGCGTCCCCATCAGAAGAAAGCCAGGGACTCACCACGGAGACACGGAGAAAAGCTAAAGAGTGGTTTTCTCCGTGCCTCCGTGTCTCCGTGGTAGATTCCGCCTTGCGTTAAAGTAGAAGAATGCGCTCCATCCTCGGCCAACGTCCGCTGCGCTTCGTCTTTGCCGCCAACGTGATCTCCATGTTGGGCAGCGGGATGAACTCGGCCGCCGTCGCCTGGTACATCCTCCAGGCAACGCACTCGGAAATGGCGCTCGGTACCTTCGCCGTTCTGCAAAGCATTCCCGCCATGCTGATGCTGCCCTTTACCGGGGTCATCATCGATCGCGAAGACCGCCGCCGCCTGGTCATGTGGCTCGACGCCCTCCGCGCCGTCATCATCGTGACCGTGGCCATCCTCGCCTTTCAGCACCGGGTGCAGGTCTGGCAACTCTATTTGATGAATACCCTCGTCTCCGCGGGTTTCGACGTCTCCACGTATGTGATTTCGTTCTTGTGCTACTTCGCCGTGCGCAAGGGACGCCACGTCGTCTTGCGTCCCGAGGAGTTGCGCGCCGACATCCTCGCTGCTGAAACGCAGTTCGGGCGTTTCTGGCGTGAACTGCGCGAAGGCCTGCACTTTCTGCGCGACCATCGCGCCGTCGTGTTGCTCGGGATCAGTTGGGCGTTGTTTCTGGGAGCCATGATCACCGGTATAGTGGTCACTCCGTCATTAAGCGAGCGCGTGTTTCACGCTGGCGCCGTCGGCTACGGATGGCTCAACGCCGGATGGGGCACCGGAGCATTCCTCAGCGTCCTATATGCTCCCGCCGTCATCGCCAGCCTGGGCGGGCGCCGTTCCGTTGCATTTTCCATGGCGATCATCGCTGCGACCGTAATCTGTACTCCAGTTTCGCATTGGCTGGTTGCTGCCATCCTACTCTACGCAGTGATGGGCTCGGCCCGCGGTGTCGGCGGCATCGCCATGAACACCAGCCTGATGGAAATGGTTCCACCCCACCTGATGGGACGCGTGCAAAACGCTTTCTACTTCTTTGGTACTTTCCTCCAGCTTGTGCTCGCCGTTGCCGTAGGCGCAGTGGCGCACAGGGTCAGCCTGGTCGCCGCGTTCGCGATCCTCGCGTGCGTTTATGGATTATCGTTTGTTGCGGCGAGCTGGCCGGTGGAAGCGGCAGCCGCAGTAGAGGAAGTCAGCGCAGCGAAATGAAAATCAACTTACCATGAACCGCAGAGACGGGGGAGCCGAAGGAGGACCTTCAATGACTCCCTCACAAGTTCACGTTTTCCTCCGTGCCTCCGTGTCTCCGTGGTAAATTATCGCTCCCTGCTGCTATTCTTTTCCCTTCCAAGGAGCACGCATGTTCTCTGACTTACAGGGCCGTAACGCCGTCGTCTTCGGCGTCGCCAACAAGCGCTCGATCGCCTGGTCTATCGCCCAGGGACTGCACGCCGCGGGCATGAAACTCGCCATCACCTACCAGAACGAACGCCTGGAGCAGGAAGCGCGGGACCTCATCCTTTCCCTACCCGGCGCCGAAGGCTACATGTGCGACGTCAGCAAAGACGAAGAAATTGACCGCCTCTTCGCCACCCTCAAAGAGCGTCACGGGAAACTGCACACCGTTGTGCATTCAGTCGCCTATGCACCCGCCGATGAACTGAAAGGAGACTTCGTCAACACCACGCGCGAAGGCTTTCGCATCGCGATGGACGTAAGCGTGTATTCTCTGGTCGCGGTTGCGCGACGCGCCGCCGCGCTCATGGAAGATGGCGGATCAATCATCACTATGACTTACTTTGCTTCGGAGAAAGTCGTGCCCCGCTACAACGTGATGGCCGTAGCCAAAGCCGGCCTGGAATGCTCGGTGCGTTATCTCGCGTACGAACTCGGTAAGAAGAACATTCGCGTGAACGCAATCTCCGCTGGCCCCATCAAGACCCTCGCCGCCCGCGGCATCTCCGGCCTCAGCGACATGCTGAAATCGCACGCCGAGCGCGCCCCCCTCGGCCGAAATGTCGACGTGAAAGAAGTCGGCTCGACTGGTGTCTTCCTCGCCTCCGACGCCAGCAGCGGCATCACTGGCGAGGTGATTTACGTGGATTGCGGCTACAACATCATGGGATTCTAGCAATACTCGCTGGCTAATTGGTTCCGCGCTTTGGCTGGTGTGCTTTTTTCGGTGGGGTCTCGGGCTTCTGAACAGCATACAGTGCCACAGCAAGACTTTTCAGCAAGTATGCTTTTAGAGCGAGGTTTCGCACTTGTTCGACCTGGGAGATTGTAGTTGTCGGGTCGAAAGACACGCCGGGCTTGACTAGTTCGTCAAGAACGTTAAAACTGGCAGCGGTATATGTCGCCCTGCCAGGATGAACATCCAGGTCTTCCTCGAATAGCTCCTCTCCCAACGTAAAGCATCTGCGTACTAGATCACGGAAACCAGCGATATCGCCCGCGGCACCGGCAGCTCTCGCCTGTGCTGATAGAGCTAACAGCCTGTCCTGGCGGTCTTTGATGCCAGGCACGGCATCGGCGATGGCTTTTTCGATTTCTCCCGCTCGGCGTGGAACTGACGGTGCGACGGCACTCGCGATGTTGGCCAAGGCCACGGTCCTTAGCGACGGGTCGGCAATACTTTGGGCTAGTCGCATGGCTCCTTCCGGATCAGCGTGTGCCAATTCGCCCGCCTCTTGGGCACGGGACAGCTGGATCCCATAGCTCTGCGCCTCGGATGGCCCCGACTCCCCGGGAATGACAATGCCTTCGCCGGCTAGCTGTTTGCCGCTGTTTCCATCGGCTTGCCCCACCGCCGGATTGCGGCGAACAATTTGAGCCACCCAATCCGGATCGATCTCGTGGATCAAGGGAAGAAGGTCAAACAGCAGCTTCTCCTGCAGCCTATGAAACGTAGCGGTGCCCTTTTCCGTCTGCACGTGCGCCAGGTAGCTCTGCTTGTCAAGAGGTCTGTCTGTATCAAGCAATCGTTCCACTGCCAACTCCAATCCCTGCTTAAGAAGCGGAGCCGGCAATATGGCATGGAGGGCTTGAAGAAACTCCACGAAGTCGTCGTCCTCGACCTGAAATTTGGACCCACGCTCATAAAAGGAATATGCCTCCAGCACGAGTGACCTCGCAACCTCTGGCAATTGTCCTGGTTCTCTCGGAAGAGCAGCCGCAAGATCCACAACTATGCCGCGGATTCCTCTATAGGGATATTGCCCGGTCTGGCCAAGGTATACTGCTTCCGCTCGAAGCTCTGGCACGCCCTTCGGTCGATGGGCGTGCCAATAATTCTGGAAGACAATCGCCGCGCCGTCCGAGCGAACATCTTCGGGAAATCCAACGCCGTCCGAGACAGGAAGGTCCATGGACCGCAGCAACGTCATTGCGCGGTTCGGCTTTACATAGGACAATGCCACAATCGCGTTCTTCTCAATGGCCAAACGATTCCAGTCCATTGGCAGCTGCCGGGCGAGCTGGAGGTTTTCCTCCGCCCATGCGGAAGTGCACGCAAGGTGATGCTCAGCCGCGGTTCTTGAGAGGTAGTTGAGCAGAATTGCCCGCTCCGCAGCCTCAAGCGTCTTGCCGAGTCGGTAGCTTTCTGCCAGGATCGACCTTGCCGTTCTTCCACCCTTACCTGGTGGGACTGAGGCAGGCGGGGACTCAGCCAGCGCACTGGCACACAGAATCCCCACAAGAAGGGCCACGGTAAGTAGCATTCGCGAATGCATGTTCCCTACTTGGATTGGAGTTGCAGGAGCGTTTGCCCACTGGGAAGTCTAGCGCGCAGGACGTGTTGCCGCAATGTTGCGGCCATGGGACAATTGAGCAGTGAGAACTAAACAGCTAGCCTTCGCTCTCTTTTCCGCCGCCATCCTGTTTTCGATGATCCGAGAATGGAGCGCACCCGTCGCTTGCGAACGGGCCATCCTGATCCTGCCTATCACAGCCCGGCTGGCACGCTAACTCACAATCCTGATCCGCCGCCCGTTCTCCCCGTCCCACTTGAAAGAAATCTCCACATCCCGCTCCCGCAGCAGACGCGGAAACTTTTCTCCCCACTCAATCAGCAAAATACTTCCGTCAGAGCGCAGGTCGTCCAACCCCAGCGTCTCCAATTCGCGCGGCGTATCCACGCGGTAAAGATCAATGTGGTAGAGATTGGCGCGCGGCCCGCGATACTCGTGCACCAGCGTAAAGGTGGGACTGGTGACGTCTTCTTCCTCCGCCGCCTCGAAGCCCGCGGCGATTCCCTTGACCAGCGTGGTTTTTCCCGCGCCGAGATCGCCGCGCAGCAGAACCAGCTTGGGCGGCGCGAGTAACTCCGTAAGCGTGCGCCCGAACGCAATCGTCTCCTCAGCCGAGTGCGTGGTGATCTCCCGCGTCATCTCGACCAGTATAGCGAGAGCGCCTCGGCGAAGGACTGATCGTCCAGGTTTAGATCGTTCGCGTCACGCTTAGCACGGACGACTTCAGGCCGAGTAAACCCTGGTCCGCCACGTGATCCAGCGACGTGCGCAAGCGACGGTGGTCATCATCCTCGAGCGCGACGAAGCGGAACGGCTGAAGTACGCCCTCCGTCGTCTTCTGCGCGGGGCCAAGGATTTCCGCCATGCCGTGTACCGGGCCCGACTGCGTCTGAAATGCAACTTCGACGAAGTCGCCCTGCCCCAGCGAACGCGGCAATTGCAGCAGCCCGCCGGTTATTGAGATGGATTGGAGTTTAGCTTTAGCGTGCCGGCCATCTTCTAAACGAATCGCAGCCAGGACAGAATCGCCAAGCTGGACCCGGGCCGCGCGCCGCGAAGGGTGCGGTTGGGGAAAGTGGGTCATAAGCTACCTGCACTATGGCACGCGACTGGGACGGGTAACAGGTTACGGAAGCAGAGTGGCCGGATTCCCGCGCTGCAAGCCTGTTACAGGCGCACCGAACTCCCTGTAGCGAAGGGATTTAGCGTTGGTATTTACTATTCGGATAATGTCCTTGGGGGAGAGTTTGCGGACTCAAGACAAGCTGCGAGAGAACGTTTTTTATGGCGGTCGCGGCTGCGACGTTTAATATGTTGCAGGAGCGCCTGTCTCGGGGGACATCATGCGTTACTTTTCGTCCTTGGTCTCGGTCCTGGTACTTGCATGGTTCACATCCGCACAAGCTCAGTCCGCCGAACCTCACGCGCCTCTTCGTGTAGCCATTATTGGTCTAGTTCACGGGCACGTCCAGGGATTCCTCCAGCAGTCGCTCCACAGTCCTGAAATTGAGATCGTGGGCATCGTTGAACCCGATGGCCCACTTGCCGCCAAATACGCGAAGCAGTATGGCTTCGACCAGCGCCTGCTCTCTTCGGACCTGGAGGAGATGCTCAAACAAACACATCCGCAGGCTGTGCTGGTTTACACGAACACTTATGACCACCGCCGCGTGGTGGAAGTCTGCGCCCGGCACGGCGTTCACGTGATGATGGAAAAGCCTTTGGCAGTCAGCTTCGAGGATGCACTGGCCATCGAGAAAGCGGCGCAGTCAGGCAAGATTCAAGTCCTCGTCAATTACGAGACGACCTGGTACGCCAGCAATCGGGCCGCATACGACCTGGTGCACGAGAAGGCGCTGGGTGAGGTGCGCAGGGTCGTTGTCCACGATGGTCACCGCGGCCCTAAAGAAATCGGCGTCGCCCCCGAATTCCTGACCTGGCTCACCGATCCCAAACTGAATGGTGCGGGCGCGCTGTTCGACTTCGGATGCTACGGCGCCGACCTGATGACCTGGCTCATGGACGGTGCGCGCCCGGAAACGGTCACCGCCGTCACGCAGCAGATCAAGCCGGATGTTTATCCGCGAGTGGACGATGAAGCGACGATCATCCTGACCTATCCAAAAGCCCAAGCCATCGTGCAAGCTTCCTGGAACTGGCCGTTCGACCGCAAAGACATGGAAGTATACGGACAGAAAGGATACGTCATGACAGTAAAGCGGGATGACATTCGAGTGCGCCGCAGCGGTAATGGCGCCCAACAAGAAAGCCGCGAAGAACAAATAACAGCCAAACCGTTGCCGGCACCCTACGATAACTCACTGTCATACCTGAGAGCGGTGGTCGTGAACGGAATGAAGCCTGACGGACTATCTTCCCTTGATACCAATCTCACAGTGACGGAGATACTGGACGCCGCACGGCGTTCCGCGGCTTCGGGAAAGACCATTCGCTTGCCAGTTTCCAGATGATCGCAGAACTGTCAGCCGCTCCAGCACACCAACTTCTCCCGCGCCGCTTCCCGCGTGCGCCGGAAAGCTTCGGGAAGCCCCAGCAGCAGATCGGTCGCGACCAGCGAATGCTCTCCCACACTTTCACGCATCACGTCGCCCGCAAGTCCGTGCAGATGCACGGCGGCGAGCACAGCCTCGAAAGGGTGCTTCGTATGTTGCGCCATCATTCCCGCGACCATGCCGGTCAGGATGTCTCCGGTACCGCCGGTAGCCATGCCAGGATTGCCCGTCGTATTGACCCAGGCCTCGGCGTCCGGCTGCGCTACCAGCGTGCGATGCCCTTTGAGCACCACGATCAGTTGGTGTTCGCGCGCGAACTTTCGGGCTACTCCCAGGCGATCATTCTGCACGTCGGCGACACTACATCCGGCCAGACGCGCCATCTCACCCGGATGAGGCGTGATCACAAGCGTACGGCCCTCGCCCTTCAATTCATTCGTGCGTCCTTCAAACGCATTCAGACCGTCAGCGTCCACAACCATGGGAGCTGGCCGAGATCGTACCCGCATCCGTCTCGGGCAAGGATTCGGTCATCAGCTCGGGATGAAATGCCGCCACCGTAGGCAGAACTGACTTGGCCGTTGCCACGGTTGAAAGCCCCGCCCCAGCGCGTAGCGCGGCCATCCCCGCCATCGCCGCCGCGCCAGCCTTGCCAATCGATCCCCCGATAACCAGCACGTGCCCATAACTACCTTTATTCGATTCTGCCGGGCGTGGCCCGATCAACGCCCCGATATCGCGTGCCGTGATCACATTCAATTGCAGCGCCGAGAGAATCGCCGCGTGCGGTGAGCCAATGTCGGCCACAACCGTCGGCCCCGAAGTCAACAAGCCGAACACGTGTGCCGGACGCGGCGCCGTAAAAGTGACAACCGCATCGGCTCGCGCAATCGTGCCAGTCTGCGGACCCATCGCGTCCGCATTTGCGCCGGAAGGAATGTCGACAGCGATCACGGGAACCTGGCTCGCATTCATGATCGCGATCGCTTCGGCATAGAGTCCGCTCACCGGAGGCTTGAAGCCGGTACCCAGAACTGCGTCGATATACAAGTCCGCCTGCAGCGCCTGCCGCACAGGTTCACTCTTTAGCTCTTCGCCGGAATGTACGGGGATCGCTGCGTTCGGCAACTTGCCAAACATGACCGCCGCATCGCCCCGCAGATCGCCGGGCTCCGCCAGCAGGATCACCTGAACTCTCTTCCCCCGCTCATGCAGCCGCCGCGCCGCTACGAAGCCATCGCCGCCGTTATTCCCCTTGCCGCAGAAAACCACGATGCGCTCGGCCCCGGCATGATGCGAGAGCGCGTAGTCCGCCACCGCCGCGCCGGCATTCTCCATCAGCGTAAGCGACGGCACGCCGAAGCGCTCGCTGGTGGTGCGGTCAATGGCTCGCATTTCCTCAGCGGAAACGATTTTCATAAAAAGCGTCGTTAGTCGATGATCGATGGTCGTTGGTCGTTAGCGAATACCTATACACAATCCGAGCCTTGCGAACGACTAACGATTAACGAATAACAACTAACGACCGATCTTAAAGCAAAAAGCCCTCCGCGCGTGCGGAGAGCCTTCAAGTTTACTGGCCACTACCCACTGATCACTGGCCACTGTTCTTCCGCAGCGCCTGCACCCGGCTGTGCTTCACGCTATAAGTGAAGTAGACAATCAGGCCGATCCCAAGCCAGACCACCAGCCGGACCCAGTTCCACACTCCCAGCTTGAGCATCATGTAGCCGTTCGAGACCACGCCCAGGATTGGAATCAGCGGCACCCATGGAGTGCGAAAAGGCCGAGGCTGGCTGGGATTCGTATAGCGCAACACCATGACCGAGATCGAAACGATCACAAACGCCAGTAGTGTCCCGATGTTCACCATCCTTCCAATATCGTCGATTGGGGTCACGCTGCCCACAATCGCCGCCAGCAGGCCCACGAGAATCGTATTCTTCCACGGAGTGCGGAATTTGGGATGAACAGCCGCGAAGAATTTCTTAGGCAAAAGTCCATCATTGGCCATCGAATAAAGCACCCGCGTTTGGCCGAGTAACATCACCAGCATCACGCTCGTGAGCCCCGCCAGCGCACCCAGCGTAATGATGTGCGATGCCACAGGGAGACCGCGATCGAGGAATGCGCGAGCAACCGGCGCCTCGATATTGATTTGTTGCCAATGCATCATCCCTGTCAGCACTCCGGCCACGGCAATGTACAAGACCGTGCAAATCGCCAGGGAAGCGATCATGCCAATAGGCAAGTCGCGCTGCGGGTTCTTGGCTTCCTGTGCCGTGGTTGAAACCGCATCGAAACCAATGTAGGCGAAGAATATATAAGCAGCTCCCGCCCCGATT
>WNFI01491703.1_pt1 | contig 11663 bp, 8 predicted proteins | sample 5400471 | NCBI WGS metagenome assembly WNFI01 (sample SAMN13153348, study PRJNA577476) | soil metagenome | isolation source: 100 cm saprolite on Douglas fir-dominated hillslope | place: USA:California | collected 2013-09-17
CGCCAACCGCGTCCGCAAACCGGGCCGGTAATCCGAGGTGGCGCTCGCCGATGGCAAGTCACGCCACGCCTGGCCTGTGGATAAGCGCTTGTGACCCAAGCTCTCAACCGTCCACTGAAATGGGGCAACTCCAGTACCACCGAGGCTTGACCTTGCCTACCCTTGGCATGAGAGTATCCGAGCGTCATGACTCACCAGCGCACACCGTTCGATAGTATCGAGGGATCGCTCGAGTATGTCGGCCTGCTGCGCGAAGCGGTGCAGGAGGCCAAGGATTCGGTCGGAGAAGAAGCCGCGCGCGCCGGGTCCGAAGGGGCGGTGCGCCGGCTCGAAGCGTTGCGCCTTGTGACCTACAAGTTGGATCGACTCGGCAGGCACGTCGACGCCACCCACAGGCTCCTCCAAGACCTACGGACGCTTCGGCGGTTGCTCCGGGGTGAGCGGCAGAGCGTGGACGAAGCACCTGCTTTTTCGACCGAGAACGCTCCAAGATCGCATAAGAGCGACGCAGCGGCATGTTAAACACGGGATGTCACTTCTTCAATCTTCTATCTGGCGGCCACAGCAGCCTGGACCCACGCCTACCCATCCCGAACAGAACCGTGAAGCGAAAGTAGGTTACCGCCAGGCCATGCACAGTGAAAAAGCCCGATCTCCGCAAGGGGGTCGGGCTTTTTTGTTTACGGCCGGCCAGCAGCGCAGGGCGCGCGTTGCTCCTTAGCCCCCGGCCAGCTCACGCACCGCGGCGATCAGGTCTTCGAACTTGAACGGCTTGTTGAACGTCTTCACCGCGCCGACCTGGCGCGCGACATCGAACACGTCGAAATTCATCAGCGGGTCGCGGCCGCTCATGGCGATGATCTTCGCTTCGGGAAACTCCCTGCGCAGGTCGTGGATCGTCTCGATGCCTTCCATTTCCGGCATGAAGATGTCGGTGACGATCACGTCGGCCGGCCGGGCGCGCTGCAGCGCCAGCCCCTGAACGCCGTTGGCAGCGCCTTCGACTTCGATGCCGTAGCTCTGAAACCACTGCAGCGCAAGGTTCCTGAAGTCTTCGTTGTCCTCGATGACGAGAACGCGCATCATGTCCTCAGTCGAGGGTGAAGGTGTCCCACGCGACGCTGTCCCACGCGACGCTATCCCACGCGACGCTATCCCAGGCAACGCTGTCCCACGCGACGCTATCCCAGGCAACGCTGTCCCACGCGACGCTTTCCCAATCGAAGTTGTCCCAGGCGACGCTATTCCACACCAGGGTGTCCCAGGTGAGCAATTGCCAGAGAATGCCGCCGAGCGTTGGATCCTTCCAGCGCAGCGGCGAACTAAAGAGGACCGGGTACAGCGCGCGCGCGAAGCCGTCCGCGGGCCGAAGCGCGCGATTGACGCAGGCCAAGGGCGCCACAGCTTGGGGTGCGCTCGGCGCGAGCGCGCTCGGCGCGACGGCGCTCGGCACGAGGGCGCCCGGCACAAGCGCGCCCGGCACAGGTGCGCTCGGCACAAGCGTGCCCAGAACGAGCGGCACGAGCACGTCATCGGGCTCCATCGCGTCACGCGCCGCGGTCATGGCGGCGAATGCGTCGAGCAGCCCGCTGCCGTCCGCTATTGGATCGGGGAGGCCTTTGCCGCTGTCCTGCCCGTACTGCTGCGTCGTTCCGACAAGGAACGCCTTGATCTGGTCTGGCGTGAGGTTCGGCCGGCCCTCCAGGAGGAGTGCGGCGGCACCCGACACGACGCCGGTCGCCATCGACGTTCCGGTGAGGCGGAAGTAGGTCGATCCGTTCTGCGCCACCACGACGCGGTTGGGGAACAGCGTATCCAGGGTGCTCCCCGGCACGCGCAGGGAAACGAGGCGCCGCCCGGGTGCAACCAGATCGGGCTTGGCATTCGAGTCGGCGCTGCCCCAGGCGGAGAACCAGGCGAGCATGTCGTCTCGTCGGCTGATGGTTCCACGATCATCCGTCGCGCCAACGGTGACGACGTACGGGTCGATGCCTGGCGTCACGACGGTGTTGCGTTGCGGTCCGCCGTTCCCCGACGCGGCGACGACGACCAGACCACGGCGCCACGCGATTTCCACGGCCGCCGACATCGGGTCGACGCGGTAGGAAAGGTTGGCAGGCGCTCCAAAGGAGAGATTGATGACGCGGATGTTGTAGACGGCGCGGTGTGCGAGGACCCACTCGATTCCGCGCACCACCGAGGAGATCCGACCGCTCCCGGTGCGGCCGAGCACCCGGACGTCGACGATGTTGGCTCGCGGAGCAATGCCGACGAATTCGCCGTCCGAGCGGCTGCCATTCCCGGCGACGATCCCCGCGATATGTGTCCCATGCCCGCCCGGGTCGCTCGTGCGGCGCTCATCCGCGAAGTTGACCGAGGCGAGGAGACGGTTCTCGGGCACGACGAGATCCGCATCCGCCGCGACGCCGGAATCGAGGATCGCGACCGCCACACCTCTCCCGGCTATCCCCTGCCGCCAGACTCGATGGGCTTTCACCACGCGCGGGTAGGCCCTTGAGAGTTGATTCGGAGGGGCGGCCACCGGTGGCTCGGCGCTGCGCCGCGGTCCCACCGTCGCGTCGTGATGGATGAACGCCACCGTGGGCACGAGGCTCACCGCGCTGATGCCGGCGGCGTTCGCGAACCCCGCAGCTGCGTCGATGAGCGACAGCGCAGCGACCGGAATGCCGTAGCGACGGAGGAGATCGAGGGCCTCCAGAGCGCGATTGACATTCGGCGCGCCGACGAACCGGGGGAGCGGCTGCCGCATCTCCACGATGACCGGAAGCAGCGCCAGCGGATTGGCCTGCATCAGGGCGCGCAATGCAGGGTCGATCTTGTCCTCGATGAGCGATTGCACGGGCGCCGGAGGCGGCGCGACCACGGGCGCCGGAGGCGGCGCGACCACGGGCGCCGGAGGCGGCGTGAGCACGGGCGCCGGAGGCGGCGCGACCACGGGCGCTGGAGGCGGCGCGGGCGCAAGCAATTGCGCGCGCACCGGGGACGCCGCGGGCGCTAGCACAAACGCGAGCGCAAAGAGCGCGCAGTTGATGCCGAGCAGCCAGCGGCGATTCATGCGCGATCCGCCGCGGGGCGATAGGCGCTCCGCTCCTCGCGCAACGGCAGAATGAAGGAGAACGTGCTGCCTTTTCCGTGGCCGAGCGACTCCGCCCACATGCGGCCGCCGTGCGCCGCAACGATGCCGTTGCTGAAATACAGGCCGAGCCCTCCTCCCACTACGTTTCGCGCCGATTGCGCCCGGTACCCCCGGCGGAACAGTTGCGCCAACTCGGTGCTATCGAGGCCGATTCCCTCGTCGCGCACTCGGCCCGTCGCGATCCGCTCGCCAACGGCCAGCGACACCGTCACGGTCGAGCCCTCAGGCGAGTACTTCATTGCGTTGGAGAGAAGATTCATGAGCACCTGCCGGATCCGTCGCTCGTCCCACTCGCCCACCACGCTCTGGTCGGCTAAGACCTTGATATGGTGGTCGGCGGTCGATCGTATGCTTTCCGTCACGTCGCGGGCAAGGGCGCCGAGATCGGTCCGCCACCGCGAGATCGAGAGGAGACCTGCCTCGAGGCAGGAGACGTCAAACAGTGTCGTCAGGAGCTCTGCGAGACGGTCGGTGTGCGTGACGATCGACGCGGCATCTGCCTCGAGGGCCTTGCGATCGCGGTCGCCGGAGGACAGTCGCCGGTGGAGAAGCTCCGCGTGGCCCCTGATCACCGCAAGCGGAGTCTTCATATCGTGCCAGGCCATGTTGAAGATGTCTTCCCGCAGTCGCTCAAGATGGCGCTGCCCCGTGATGTCACGGAACGCGATGACGCCGCCTTGCGGGGCGCCTCTCGGCGAACGCAGCACGGATGCGCCCAAGCTCAGGACGCGCAACTGGCCCGAGCGGAGCTCGACCTCCTTTTCAGCAACGCTCGTGCCCGACCGGAGGGCATCGATGAGGGGGACGAGCGCTGCGGCGATCTCGCGCGCCGTTACTGGCCACTGCTCGAGCCGCTGCTGCTCGAGTGGCTGGCCGACGACGAGGCTCGCACTGTCCAGGCAGAGGAGCTCTCGGGCCGCCCGATTCAATCGCACGATGGCGCCCCGTGCGTCAACGATGAGGAGGGCGTCGTTCATGGTCGCGAGGACGGCCTCCAGCTGCAAAGCGCGTCGTTCGTGCTCCAGGGCCATCTGCTCCGTCGCGCGAACACGTTCGATGGCGGTACCCGCCTGCACGGCGATGGCGCCCAGACTGAGGAGATCCGCATCTTCGTAGGCTTCGGGCCGATAGCTCTGCGCAGAGAGCACACCGAGCACCCGATCGCCGGATAGGATCGGGACCACGACGCCAGACTGGGGTGTGACCAGCTCTCCCGCTTCGGTCCCGTAGAGCAGGTGGACCGACGGTCCCTCGGCAGACCATCGACGCACGAGCCGAGGCGCTCCCGTTCGAATGACCTCGCTCGTGAAACCCTTGCCCAGCGGGAACGTACCACCGGGGTACTCGACCCCGCGGTCCATCTGATGGACGACCTGCACGGTTTCACTCACCTCGTCGTAGAGGGCGAAGAGAAAGACCGTCGCATCCATCACGCGCGCAGTCTCGTCGTAGAGAGCGCGGAATAGCTCCGTGAGGTCGCGGGCGCCCGCGGCGAGCGCTCCGAGCCGACTCGCGAGCTCGAGTCGCACGCGATCCTTGTCAATTGCAGTCAGCGCGGCCGGCATGTCGACTTACTCTCGGTGCGACGATAGCAAGAGAGAGGAATTTCCATCCGCGCGTCGTCACCATCGTATGGCGATCCAACGCTGCAACGGTGCCTGATCTGAAGAGCAGAGGAAAAGGGCCCTTTTCGCCTCATCCTAGCCTTACTTCAATTTAGGCACGCTATCGGTCTGATGAGCCATTTGGACTATGGCGTGTGTCATAAATCAAAATCCGGGATTACCCACAAATGATGCCTTCGGCGCACGAAGCGGGTCAAGTGGTCGCTGATGGGTGACCCAAGGTGACCGCCAGGTCATTTTCAAGCGAAAAAACGGCCGTCGGTTTGCGACGAAAGTCACGTTTAGTCATTGATTTCGCTTGAAATTCACATTGCCAGCCGGACAATGGGCTGCGATGTTTACGCTTGCTACACGCGGCATCGATTGGCGATACGCGGCACGCGTCGCGACGCTGGCGGTTTGCTATTTGGCGGCTGCCAGGCTGTCGCTCGTGCTCGCGATTCCACCCGGGTACGCGACCGCGGTATGGCCGCCGTCCGGAATTGCTTTCGCCGCGCTGCTGATCTGGGGGACGCGCATCTGGCCGGGCCTATGGCTCGGCGCAGCGCTCGCGAACTACGCCGTCAACGGCTCGGCGCCGCTCGCCGCGACGATCGCGACCGGCAACACGCTCGAGGGCCTTTGCGCGGCGTGGCTCGCCGCACGGCTGCTTGGCCGGGGATTCGAATTCCGCGAGTCGGAAACCGTGTTCATGTTCGCCGCCATCGCCGCGGTGAGCAGCGTCGTCTCCGCCACGGTGGGGGCTTCCGCGATACACCTTTCCGGCGCTGCATCGAGCGAGCTGTTCTTCGCCAACTGGTACACCTGGTGGCAGGGGGATACCACCGGAATCATCGTTGTCACCTCCTGCGTGCTCGCCTGGAGCCGCCCGCCGACGGACGGCGACATCCCGGCGCGCCGCGCAGAGCTGGCGGTCTTCTGGGTGCTGCTTGCCGTGACGCTGGCATCGATATTCGGCCACCCATCGGACGTGCGCTCCGTCCCGGCGATGGAATTCCTGCTCATTCCCTTCATGGCATGGGCGGGCTGCCGCTTCAAGCAGCGGCTGGTGACTCTGACGATGCTGGCCGCCACCGGCACCGCGATCTGGGGAACGGTGAACGGCCGTGGGCCCTACCATTCGCTGTCGCTGAACGAGTCGCTGCTTGTGCTGCAGGCCTTCACGAGCACGCTGGCACTGATGGCGCTGCTGCTCTACGGCGTGATGCGGCAGCGCGGCGACGCGATCCGGGTCTTGAGCACCGAGCGCGCCTGGCTTCTGCAGATCCACGCGGCGCAGCACGATATCGCCTCTCTGGTCGCGCGAATGCCGCCGATCGACCAGGCGTTGCGCGGCGCGCTTCGCATCGTTTGCGAGCGACTTTCTTGGGATGGCGGGCAATACTGGGCGCTCGACGAAGCCACGGGTGCATTGCGCGAGGCAGCCTTCTGGCGCGCAGTGGCCCCCGAGGAACTCGAGCGCAGCCAGGCGCTCGCCGGCCTCGTGCGCCGCGAGAAAAGACCGGTCTGGATCGAAGGCGCATTCGCATTTCCGGTTATGGACGGCGACAACGTGCTCGGCGTCGCGGAGTTCCTTTCCGCCGGCCTGCGCGCGCCGGACCGGGGCCTGCTGGACATGTCATCGTCGCTCGGCACGCTCCTCGGCGAGTTCATCGTGCGCATGCGCGCCGATGCGCAACTCAGCGGCTACGCTGAACGCATGCAGACGCTGTCGCGCAGACTCGCGGACGCACAGGAAACGGAGCGCCGGCACGTTGCCGTCGAGCTGCAGGAGACCGTGCACCGCAACCTTGCCGCGGTGAAGCTCGAGTTGCACAGCTTCGCGCGAGGCACTGGTACCCGGCTTCAGGCGGGAGAGGCGTGGATCATCAAGGAGTCGCTAGCGCTGCTCGATCGGACGCTTGCCGCCTGCGATGAGCTGATCGCGGAGCTGCGGCCCGCGGCGTTCGGCGACGGCGGCCTGCTGCCGGCCTTGCGCAACTGCGCGGCGCGATTCGAGCGGCGCACGGGGATCGCCGCCGAAGTCGTCGGCGCCGACGCGGTTTCAGAGCTGGATCCGGCGGCCGAAACCGCCCTGGTGAGGATCGTCCAGGAGGCGCTCGACAACGTGGCTGCGCACGCCCAAGCGCGCACGGTGCGGATGCTGCTCGACGTGGCCGAAGGCAAGACGGTTCTCACCCTCCGCGACGACGGCATCGGCTTCCATGCCGCCGCCGACGGCGAAAAGCATCACGCCAAGGGCGGACTGCTGCGCATGCGGGAGACCGCCGAGGCGGCGCGCGGCACGCTGCGCGTCGAATCGCGTCCCCGTTACGGCACGGTGATTACGGTGCAAGTTCCGGCGTAGCCGGCTACTGCCAGGCGCGGTTATCCACCGTGTTCTCGTACGTGGCGCCCGGCGCAACCAGCCCCCATCCCAGCGTCCACTGATAGGTGTGCTCGAAGCGCTCGCGGCTGTACGGCTCGGGCGCGGCATTCAATATCCGCGACAGCTTGAGATCCTTCAGTTCGAGCAGACCTCCGGCCTCTTCGATCAGATAGTGCGCGTAGCGCTCGGGGCTCTTCTGGATCGCGTCGGCAGCCGAGGCTTCGGCGCGGAACATTTTCGCCAGCGTCGCGCCGTCCAGCTCGTCGCCAGCAGCCTCGCTGCGGGTCGAATGCGACTCCATGAGAACGCGAAAGCCGCGCTTTTCGGCGATGCTGATCCACGGCTCCATCAGGCTGACGGCAGCCACCTCGCCACGGCTCACGGCGTCCAGCCGTTCCCTCATCGTCCCGGCAAAAGTGGTCCGGATCTGCTCGCGCTTGAGGAAGCCCTCAAGCAGCTTCAGCGTCGTGAAGTGCGAGCCGTTGAACGGGCTGACGCCGATCGGCTTGTCCTTCAGCTGCTCCGGCTCGTAGATGCGCGACTTGGGATCCGTGACGAGCGCGAAAGTCGACATCGCCGAGCCCAGCGCCACGATCTTGGCGGCGCGGTGCCCGGAAGTCACGGTGGACTCGACCGCACGCTTCATGACTCCCCACTCGCACATCCGGAACTGGTCGCACGCGCCTTGATCGTAAAGCGCCTCCATGGTGCGATCGAACACGTTGGCGCGCAGGGCCTGGTGGTCCGAGTCGCGCTGACCGGAACCCGGGGTGCGGACGATCTCCACGTCCAGGCCCTCGTCCCTGAAGAACCCTTCGTCGCCGGCAACCAGCAAGGGCAGGTCATGGATGGCGTTCATCATCGACGCTCTTACTTTCTTCAACGACGCGGGCACGAGGGACCCTCCTCCAAGCGTGAGAGCCATATTCTGCCTCAAGACCCGTACCGCATCAGTGTGCGCGCATACGCCGGCGCCGTTGGCTCGTGCATGAAATACACGTAGATCTCGCGCCACGCCGTCGCCGCAAGCCTGCCTGCCCACTGCTCGAGATCGGCGTCCGAGTAGGTTTCGAGCCGAAGCCGGACGTAGCCCCATGGAGCCGTCTGCACCAGGGGCGGCGGCGCGTTGTCTTCGCGCTCCGAGAGGCACAGCGCCGCGCCGGCCGCCTTGAGTGCGTCGTAGACATCGTCGGCGAACCAACTCTCGTTGCGAAACTCGAACGCGGCGCCGTGTCCCTCGGGCAGCAGGCGGAGAAATTCGCTCAGGCGCGGCACGTCTTTCTTCATGAACGGCGGCAACTGGAAAAGCACCGTGCCGCGCTTGGCGCCGAGTGCCGCCAGGTTCTTGTAGAGAAAATCGACCGAATCCGCCGCGTCCTCCGCCTTCAGCCGCGCCTGGTGGGTAATGCGGCGCGAGGCTTTGATCGAGAATCGGAAAGCCTCGGGCGTGGACTTCGCCCAGTTCTCGAGCACGCTCACCTTGGGCATCTGATAGAAGGTGTTGTTGATCTCGACCGTGGGCAGGCGCTCGGCGTACCACGCCAGCATCGCCTCCGGCTTGATGCTCTCCGGATAGAAGTTGCCCTTCCACTCTTTGTAGGAATAGCCACTGGCACCGGCTAACATCTGCATCGCTCTCGCTCCTCGAATTGGCATGGCCAAGGACAAACTCAGCGAATACTCCGCTAAGCGGAAGTTCGAAGCCACCCCCGAACCGGGGCCGGCGCTGCCCGCGAAGCGCGCCGGGCCACTGTTGTTCGTGGTTCAGCAGCATTCAGCTAGGCGGCTGCACTACGACTTCCGGCTCGAGTGCGACGGCGTCCTGAAATCCTGGGCCGTCCCCAAAGGCCCTTCGCTGGATCCCAGCGAAAAGCGCCTCGCCGTGCAGACCGAGGATCATCCGTTTGAGTACGCCTCGTTCGAGGGCGTCATTCCGCCCGGTCAGTACGGCGCCGGGGAGGTGATCGTCTGGGATTGCGGGGTCTACACCCCGGACGAGGGCCAGAAGTACCGGTTCCACGATCCGAAGGAAGCGGAACGGCAGGTAAGGGAGGGTCTCGAGAAAGGCAAGCTAAGCTTCCTGCTGCGCGGGGAGAAAATCAAGGGCTCCTTTGCGCTGGTGCGCACCGCGGACAAGAAGAACTGGCTGCTCATCAAGCACAAGGACCGCTATGTGTCGACGGCCGACGTCACCGTGCAGGACCGCTCGGTGCTTTCGGGCGTGACGGTCGCTGACCTGAAAACCGTGCCGGTGCACCGGATTCCGGCATCGCAGCTGATTCCCGCGGGCGCGGCCGAAGCGCTGCCCGCCAAGCTCGAGCCCATGCACGCAGAGCTGGGCGATGCGCCCTTCAACAAGCCCGATTGGATGTGGGAGCCCAAGCTCGACGGCTACCGGGTGCTCGCATTCGTGGGCGAGGAAGGCGGCAAGCCGTCCTTCAACGCGTTGCAGAACCGCGTGCAGCTGAAGACGGAGCGCGAGCGAAGCGCAGCCGACCAGGCCGCGCCGGCGGTCTTCTACTGCTTCGACCTGCTGCACTTCGCGGGTATCTGCCTTCGCGACGCGCCGTATCGCGATCGGCGCCGGTATCTCACCCAGTGCCTGCTGCCTGCGCCCCTTGTGCAGCTTGTGCATGCATCGGAAGACGGGATCGCTCTGCACGAGGCGGCGCTGGCCAGGGGTTTCGAGGGCGTGATCGGCAAGCGCAAGGACAGCAAGTACGAGGCCGGACGGCGTTCGGCCTCGTGGCTGAAGATCAAGCCCACGCACAGCGCCGAGTTCGTCATCGGCGGCTACACGAAAGGGAAGGGCTCGCGCGCGTCGCTCGGCGCGCTGCTGGTCGGCTACTGGGACAAGGGCAAGCTGCGCTTCGCCTCCCACGTCGGATCGGGCTTCGCTGCCGATAGCATTGCCGGGGTGCAAAAGAAACTCGCCTCTTTGAAGCGCAGCTCATGCCCGTTCGTCGAGAAACCGGAGCTGCCCAAGCCCACCACCTGGGTGGAGCCGCAACTGGTCGCCGAGGTGCAGTTCCAGAGCTGGACCGAGGACAATCACCTGCGCGCGCCGGTCTTTTTGCGGCTGCGTGATGACGTGGACGCGAAATCGGTGCGGCGCACGGGCAGCGTGCCTGTATCGCTATCTGCAGAAAAACCGGTTCCGCACAGCAGCGGCGAGGTTGAGGAGGTCTTGGCGCAACTGGAAATTCGGAAGAATGATTTCCCGATTGCGCTGGGCCCGCATCGGATCCGCCTCACGCATCTCGATCGCGTGTACTGGCCCGCCGACCCGGCGCTGAAGCAGCCGGCGCTCACCAAGCGCGACCTGCTGCGCTATTTTGCGCAAGTGTCGTCGTTCATCCTGCCGCACCTCGAGGATCGTCCGCTCACCATGATCCGCATGCCCGACGGGATCCATGGGCAGCGCTTTTTCCAGAAGCACTGGGAGCAGGAGCGGCCCGACTTCGTCCAGACGATCACCGTTTTTTCGGCGCACAAGGACGAGCGGCACGCCTATCTGCTGTGCAACAACCTGCCGACGCTCCTGTGGCTCGCGCAATCCGGGACGCTCGAGTTCCATGTCTGGCATTCGCGCGCCGAGCCCGGCCCGGACAGCGCCGGCAAGGGCACCGATTACGCGAGCTCGCTGGCCGCGCTGGAAAGCTCGGTGCTGAACTATCCCGATTACGTCGTTTTCGATATCGACCCTTATATCTACTCCGGCAAGGAGGCGGCGGGCGCCGAGCCCGAGCTCAACACCGTCGCTTTCGAGAAGGGCAAGGAAGTGGCGTTCTGGCTGCGCGAGCTGCTGCAGAGCATGTCGCTCGAGCCCATCGTCAAGACCTCGGGCAAGACCGGCCTGCACGTATTCGTGCCGATCCGCCGCACGATAGATTTCGACGCTGCGCGCCAGGTCAGCGAGCTGGTGGGACGACACCTGGTGCGCAAGCACCCGAAGGATGTCACCATGGAGTGGAGCGTGCCCAAGCGGACGGGAAAAATCTTCATGGACTACAACATGAACGTGCGCGGCAAGACCCTCAATGTCGCCTACTCGCCGCGAGGTGCCCCCGGCGCGCCGGTATCGATGCCGGTCACCTGGGAGGAGCTCGCGAATGCCCACCCCCTCGACTTCAGGCTTGCAAACGCGGCCGAGCGCCTTGCTCGCACGGGCGATCGATGGGGCGACGTGCTTAAGCGCAAGCAGAGCCTGGAGAAGGCCCTTGAACGCGCCAAGGCATAATGGAGTATGCTTTGAACCTTTCGCTTGAAGTATTCTACTTAAGCTACTGATTTAATGAGGTGAGGCATGGCTGCGCGATCGATTGCGTCGTTGACGATCTCTTTCGGCATGGTGTCCATCCCGGTGAAGCTCTATTCGGCCACCGAGGCGAGTAAGGCGATCTCGTTCAACCTGCTGCACAAGGCATGCGGATCGCGCCTCAAGCAGCAATACCTCTGCGTGAAGGAAGAAGTGGTCGTGCCTCGCGAAGACATGGTCAAGGGCTATGAATTC
>WNFI01057969.1_pt1 | contig 11662 bp, 8 predicted proteins | sample 5400471 | NCBI WGS metagenome assembly WNFI01 (sample SAMN13153348, study PRJNA577476) | soil metagenome | isolation source: 100 cm saprolite on Douglas fir-dominated hillslope | place: USA:California | collected 2013-09-17
CCGTCGTGTGGGCGGTCGCCCTCGCCGGGCTGCACTTCGGCCGGCAGTGGAATACCGGGGGCACCGAGGCGTATTTCCAGGCGGCCTCCGCGGTGCTGATCATCGCGCTGGCGGCGTGGATGCTCATGCGCACGCGAGGCTGGGCGATGCTGGGCGCGCAGCACGCGCACGAGCACACGCACGATCACCAGCACGAGCAGCAGCGGCGCATCGATACCGGTCACGGAGTCGTCAGGCTCGTGCTGTGCGAGCAGGCGACGCCGCCGCGCTTTCGGCTGTACGCGCAAGGCGAGCACGCCTGGTCCGCCGCGCAGGTGCGCCTCGAGACCGAGCGCGCCGACGGCACCCGCCAGGTCTTCGACTTCGTGCCGCGCGCGGGCTATCTCGAATCCGCCCAGGAGTTTCCCGAGCCGCACGAGTTCGTGGCGCGCCTCACCCTCACGCACGGCTCTCACCGCCACGACTACGACGTGGAGTTCGTCGAGCACGATCACCAGCACGCGATCGGCGATTACGCGGGGCTCGATGTGAGCGCGCCGGGTTATCAGGATCCGCACGAGCTCGCGCACGCCAACGACATCCGCCACCGCTTCGCCAACCGCCAGGTCACGACCGGCCAGATCCTGATGTTCGGCTTCACGGGCGGCCTCACCCCCTGCCCGGCCTCGATCACCGTGCTCCTCGTGTGCCTGCAGCTGAAGAGGATCGCGCTCGGCGTGACGCTGGTGCTCTCCTTCAGCGTGGGGCTCGCGCTCACCATGGTGGCCTCGGGCGCCCTGGCGGCCCTCGGGGTGAAGCACCTGTCGCAGCGCCTGAGCGGCTTCGGCGTGCTCGCCGCGCGGGCGCCTTACGTCTCGGGAGCGCTGATCCTCGCCCTCGGGCTGTATCTCGGGTACGAGGGGCTGCGCGCGCTCGCCTGAGCGCGATTGCGGACGCCGCCGGCTCGAGAGTAGGGTGGAGCGATGAACACCACGGTCATCCAGGCCGCCGGCTGCGCACTCGCGTGGCTCCTGACGGGAGCCCCCGCCGCGCTCGCCGCGGACGATGCCGATGCCGCACCCCGCGCGGGGGGATCCGCCGCCGGAACGGTTGCCGTGCTCGAGATCAAGGGGGCGATCGGGCCTGCGACCTCGCGCTACGTGGTGCGCGGCCTCGATACCGCCGCCCGCAACGGCAGTGCGCTCATCGTGCTCGAGCTCGACACCCCGGGCGGGCTCGACAGCGCGATGCGCGAGATCATCCAGGCGATCCTCGCCTCCCCGGTCCCGGTGGCCTCCTACGTGACCCCTCCCGGTGCGCGTGCGGCGAGCGCCGGCACTTACATTCTCTACGCGAGCCATATCGCGGCGATGGCCCCGGCGACCAACCTCGGGGCGGCGACGCCGGTCTCGATCGGCGGCGAGGGCGGCCCGGTCTCACCGCCGACACCGCTCCCGGGCGCCAAGCCGGAGAATCCGGAGAAAGGTGGCGGCGGCGCCGGCGCGCCGGCCTCGCCCGAGGCCGCACCGCCCTCGAGCCTTCCGGGCACCGCCATGGAGCGCAAGGTCGTCAACGATGCCGTGGCCTACATCCGCGGCCTCGCCGAGCTGCGCGGCCGCAATGCCGACTGGGCCGAGCAGGCCGTGCGCGGCGCGGCGAGCCTCTCGGCGAGCGCCGCGCTCGAGCAGAAAGTGATCGACCTGATCGCGCGTGACCTGCCGGATCTGCTCGCGGGCATCGACGGGCGCGAGGTGCACCTCACGATGCCGGCGGCCGCCGGCCACGCCCTCGGGCACGGCGGCTCCGCCGAGCGCACGGTGAAGCTCGCGACCCGGGATCTCGCCATCGTGCGCATGAAACCGGACTGGCGCACGGAGCTGCTGGCGGTCATCACCAACCCGACGGTGGCTTACGGGCTGATGCTGATCGGCATCTGGGGCCTGCTGCTCGAGGGGTACAATCCCGGCGCGGTGCTGCCGGGCGTGGCCGGCTCGATCTGCCTGCTGATCGCGCTCTTCGCCTTCCAGATCCTGTCGGTGAACTACGCCGGCCTGGCGCTCGTGGTGCTCGGCACGGGGATGATCATCTCGGAGTTCTTCTTCCCGGCCTACGGCTCGCTCGGTGTGGGAGGCCTCATTGCCTTCGTCGTCGGCTCACTCATTCTCTTCGACACGGACGTGCCGGGCATGAGCATCGGCCGGCCGCTGATCGCGGCGTTAGCCACCGTCGGCGGACTCATGATCGCGGTCATCGTGTACGTCGCGAGCCGCTCGATGCGCCGCCCGGTGGCGACCGGCACGCAGGGCATGATCGGCGATTCGGCGGAAGTGGTCGCAGACTTCACCGGCAAGGGCAAAGTGCGCTATGGCGGGGAGCTGTGGAACGCGCGCAGCGGTGCCGCGCTGCGCGCCGGCGAGCAGGCGCGCATCGTGAAGGTGGAAGGTCTAACATTGTGGGTCGAGTCGCAGTAACCGCGCCTCAAGCCGCCGGAGATCCACATGCCGTTCGTAGTCGCCGTCCTTGTACTTCTGATCATCCTGGTGTTCACCGCCCTCAACGTGCTGAACGAGTACGAGCGTGCCGTGGTGTTCTCGCTGGGGCGCTTCACGGGCATCAAGGGGCCGGGGCTGGTGTTGATCGTGCCGATGATCCAGCGCATGCGGCGCGTGGACCTGCGCGTCATCGTGCTGAGCGTGCCCAAGCAGGATGTGATCACGCGCGACAACGTGTCGGTCAAGGTGAACGCGGTGGTCTATTTCCGCATCGTGGATCCCGGCAAGGCCATCATCCAGGTGGCGAACGCCTTCGACGCCACCAGCCAGGTGGCGCAGACCACGCTGCGCTCGGTCGTCGGCCAGCATGAGATGGACGACCTGCTGGCCCAGCGCGACAAGCTCAACGTCGACCTGCAGCGCATCCTCGACCAGAACACCGAGGCCTGGGGCATCAAGGTCTCGACCGTCGAGATCAAGGACGTCGATCTCGATGAGACCATGATCCGCGCCATGGCGAAGCAGGCCGAAGCCGAGCGCACCCGGCGCGCCAAGATCATCCACGCCGAGGGGGAGAGCCAGGCGGCCGCAAAGCTGGCCGAAGCGGCGCAGGCGCTGGCACGCCAGCCGAGCGCCCTGCAGCTGCGCTACCTCCAGACCCTCGCCGACATCTCGCACGAGCGCACCCAGATCATCGTCTTCCCGCTGCCCCTCGATCTGATCAAGCCGTTCTTCGGCCCGCGCGGTGACTAGCGCCCGCACGCTCGCCGTCGCGGGGCTGCTGCTCGCGCTCGCCACGGTGTGCGGCGCCTTCGGCGCGCACGCGCTCAAAGCCCAGCTCACACCCGAGCGGCTGCAGCTGTGGGAGACGGCGGTGCGCTATCAGTTCTTCCACGCGCTCGGCCTCATCGGCGTGGGCCTCGTGCTGCGCAGCCTCGATACGGGCGCGCTGCGGGCGGCGGCCGCCCTGATCATCGCCGGGGTGGTGCTGTTCTCGGGGAGTCTCTACGCGCTCAGCCTCGGCGCACCCCGGGCGCTCGGGGCGCTCACGCCGCTCGGTGGGCTCGCCTGGATCGGCGGCTGGGGGCTCTTCGCCTGGACGCTGTGGCGGCAGTGAGCCGGTGGCGGCAGTGAGGCGATGCCGGGGCTGAGGGTTGCGGCGCGCGGACCGCCTGACGGGATCGTGCGGCGCGGATGAGATCCGGACTACCCGTCGATGCGGCGCTGCCCGCGCTGCGGGCGGCCCTCGGCACGCACCGCGCCGCAGTGCTCGAGGCCGCGCCGGGCGCCGGCAAGAGCACCGTGGTCCCGCTCGCGCTGCTCGATGAGCCCTGGGCGCGCGGCAAGCGGCTGCTGATGCTCGAGCCACGCCGGCTCGCGGCCCGGGCGATCGCCGCGCGTATGGCGCAAACCCTCGGCGAGCGCGTCGGCGAGCGCGTCGGCTACCGCATGCGCCTCGACACCCGCGTGTCGGGGGCAACGCGTATCGAGGTTCTCACCGAGGGCGTGCTCGCGCGGATGCTGCAGAGCGACCCCGCGCTCGAAGGGGTTGCCGCGCTCATCTTCGATGAGTTTCACGAGCGCAGCCTGCAGAGCGATCTGGCTCTGGCTCTGAGCCTCGATGCGCGCACCCACCTCGCGCCTGAGCTGCGGCTCCTCGTGATGTCGGCGACGCTCGAGGGGGCGGCGGTGGCGAGCCTGCTCGGGGAGGCGCCCGTCATCCGCGTGCCGGGCACGCTGTTTGCGGTCGCGACGCACTACGCGGGTGCGGGCCTGCCGGCGCTGCCGGACGGGCCGGGTGAGGGCGCGCGCGGCGCGCCCGAGACTCTCGTGGCGCGGCTCATCCGGCGCGCGCTGCGCGAGGATGAGGGTGACGTGCTCGCGTTCCTCCCCGGCGCGCGCGAGATCCGTCGGGTGCAGGCGCTGCTCGAGGACTCACCGCACGGCCCCGGGGTCGAGATTCTTCCGCTGTACGGCGAGCTCGCGAGCGCGGCGCAGGATGCAGCCCTCGCGCCGGCTCCCCCCGGGATGCGCAACGTCGTGCTCGCCACCAACATCGCCGAGACCGGCCTCACCCTTCCCGGCGTGCGCGTCGTGGTCGATTCGGGGCTGGTGCGGCGCGCGTGTTTCGATGCGCTCACCGGCATGAGTCGCCTCGAGACGCGGCGCATCTCGCGCGCCTCGGCGGATCAGCGCCGCGGCCGGGCGGGGCGCCTTGCGGCCGGTGTCTGCTATCGCGCCTGGAGCGAGGGGGCGCATGCGACGCTCGCGCCGTTCACGGCGCCGGAGATGGCGGACGCGGATCTCACCCCGCTCGCTCTCGAGCTCGCGAGCTGGGGTGCCACCGATGCCGGCACCCTGCGCTGGCTCGATGCGCCGCCGCCGGCACTGCTCGGCAGCGCGCGCGATCTGCTCGCACGCCTCGGAGCGCTCGATGAGGCCGGGCGCATCAGTGCTCACGGCCGCGAGATGGTGCGCCTCGCCGCGCACCCGCGTCTCGCGCACATGCTGCTGCGCGCGCGCGCACTCGGGCAGCTGCCGCTCGCGGCGCAGCTCGCGGCGCTGCTCTCCGAGCGCGATCTGCTGCGCGGGGGCGCGGCGCGCGGCGACGCCGACATCCGCACGCGCCTCGAGATCCTGCGCGGTGAGCACGGGGCGCAGGCCGACCGGGCGGTGCTCGAGCGCGTACGGCGCGTGGCGCGCGATCTCGAGCATCAGGCGCAGGGTCGGCACCGCCCCGGGTCCGGGCACGGGAAGGCCGGGGATGAGCCGGGCCTGCTGCTTGCGCTCGCGTATCCGGACCGCATCGGCCGTCGACGCGCCGGTGGTGAAGGCCGCTTCACGCTCGCCAACGGCCGCGGCGCAGCCTTCACCGCCGCGCAGAGTCTCTCCCGCCACGAGCTCATCGTCGCGGTGGAGCTCGATGACCGCGAGCGCGATGCGCGCATCCTGCTCGCCGCACCGCTTCGTCAGGCCGATCTCATCGAGCACTTTGCCGGGCGCATCCGGCGCCGCGAGGCGGTGGAGTGGAGCACCCGCGAGCAGGCGGTCATCGCCCGCCGCACGCTCGAGTTCGAGGCGCTCACGCTCGAAGAGAAGCCCCTCGCCGCCGTGCCTCCCGAGGCTGCGCGGCTCGCGATGCTCGCAGGCCTGCGCGAGCTCGGGATCGGGGCGCTCCCCTGGGACCGCGAGGCGCGGGAGCTGCAGGCCCGGATCGAGTTCGTGCGCGCCGCTCCCGGCGGGCCACCGCCGGGCGATGCCGCGTGGCCTGAGCTCACGGATGCACAGCTCACTGCGCGGCTCGAGGAGTGGCTCTCTCCCTGGCTCGAGGGCGTCACGCGCCGCGAGCACCTGGCGCGCCTGCCGCTCGTGCGCGCGCTGCTCGCGCAGCTCACCTTCCGCCAGCAGCGCGCGCTCGAGGAGTGGGCGCCGGCGCAACTCACGCTGCCGGGCGGCGCGCGCGTGCGCGTCGATTACCTCGACGCCGGCGCACCGGCGGTTGCGGTGAGACTGCAGGAGGTGTTCGGGCTCGCCGATACGCCGCGCCTCGGCGCAGGCCGCATCCCCGTCACGCTGCGGCTCCTCTCGCCCGCGCGCCGGCCGGTGCAGGTCACGCGCGATCTGGCCAGCTTCTGGCGCAGCGGCTACCTCGAGGTGCGCAAGGACCTGCGCGGCCGCTACCCCAGGCACTACTGGCCCGAGGATCCGCTCGCGGCCGAGCCGCGACGCGGCGTGCGTCCGCGGCGCTAGCCCGCGCGCGCGGAGCCGAAGCGCCGCTCGAGCCAGTGATCGATCGAGAGCGCACCGGGGCCGGCGATCCAGGAACACTCCGCCGAAGAACTCGACCCCCGACACGAACGGGGCCAGCAGCTGCGGCGCCGGAATTCCCCAGCCGACGAAGTTCTCCGTCACCTGCGGCAGGCTGTGGAGCTTGCCCCAGCCGCTCAGGAGGAAGACCCACCCGACGGTGATGCGGGCGAAGAGCGGCGCGAGCCAGGTGAGATGCCCGGCGACCCGCCGGGGCCAGTCGATCAGCCATTGGAAGAGGAACTTCACGGGTGCTCCTGACGGGTCTGTGTACACAGTTGGGCGAGAAGACCGGGCAGTCCGCCGCGATATTGCCTGGGCGCGTCCCGGCCCGTGCGTATAATCGAGCGGGAAACCGCGATGCGCAATTCTGAGCCTGGATCCCCGGTCACCTCAATTGGCGGACGGCTGCCCGCGGCGGATCCGGCCGCGCCGATTGCGCGGATGTTCGAGACGATGCGCCCGGAGCTGCTGCGCTTTGCCCACTGGCTCGCGCGCGACCGGGCGCTGGCGGAGGACATCGTGCAGGAGGCGCTGCTGCGCGCCTGGCGCTCGCGCGACGCCCTGCAGAATCCCGGCGCGGTGCGCGCCTGGCTCCTGACGATCGTGCGGCGCGAGCACGCGCGGCTCTACGAGCGCAAGCGCCTGGAGCTGGTCTCGCTCGAGGATGTGGTCGAGGTCGGCTCGGGCCCTGATCTGGCCGAGCCCGGCGGCCGGCTGTATGTGTTGCGTCATGCGATCGTGAGACTGCCCTTGGAATATCGTGAGCCCCTCCTCCTGCAGGTCGTCGGTGGCTTCTCCACCGAGGAGATCGCGCGCGAGCTCGGGCTCACCGCCACCGCCGTGCTGACGCGCCTGTTCCGGGCGCGCAACAAGCTGCGCGTGCTGTGCGGCATGGGCGCGGTGCCGGATGCCCCCGGCGAGGCGCTGCCATGACCTGCGAGGAGGCACGGCTGCTGATCGGCGCCGTACCCGGCGCGAGCACCGCGGTGCTGGAAGAACACCTGCGCGGCTGCCCCGACTGTGCACGCTTGCGCGAGGAGATGCAGGCCCTCGATGGCGAGATCCGCATGGCGCTCGAGCGCGCCCCGGAAACCACGGCGCGCGAGCTCGTGCGCCGCGAGCCGGTGTGGCGCAGCTGGGCGCTCGCCGCCGGGGTTGCGCTCGCGACCTTCGCGGTGCTCGGCGTGTGGGTGCTGCGACCGACCGACACGCTCGCGCACGATGTGGTCGCGCACGTCCAACGGGAACCCGATAGCTGGCTCGCGGCGGAGCACGTGAGCGCCGAGGGCATCAGCGCTGCGCTGCGCGGCGCCGGGGTCGCCCTCGACATCACTTCCGATCGCCTCCGCTACGTGCACAGCTGCTGGTTCCGCGGGCACTACGTGCCGCATCTCGTGGTGCAGACCGCGCAGGGCCCCGTCACGGTGCTCATCCTGCGCCATGAGCGCACGCGCGCCGCGCGCGGCTTCAGCGAGGCGGGCATGAGCGGAGTCATCGTCCCGGCCGAGCGCGGCAGCCTCGCCGTGCTCGCGCGCGGCGTCAAAGTCGACACCATAGCGGCCCAGGTCCAGCGCGAGGTGCGCTGGCTGCCGGATAAGCCCTGACCCGCGGCGCGCTTCGCGCGGCGCTACGCCCCGACCTTGATGAGACTGAGGAGCCGCACGATGAGCAGGATCAACCGTCGCGAGCTGTTCGTGGGCGCCGGAGGCGCGTTCACCGCCTGGCTGGCGCGCGGCGGCGGCGCGGCCGCCGCGGCGATCCCGCCCGCGCCGGTGGCGCGGGTCGCCATCGTCAAGGACACCTACTTCGGGGAGACCCTCAGCGACCCCTACCGCTGGATGGAGAACGACAAGGACCCGGAGTGGACGGCCTTCCTCAAGGGACAGGATGCGCACACGCGCGCGGTGCTCGAGGCCATTCCCGGGCGCGCGGCGCTCTCCAAGCGTATCCGCCAGCTCTCGGGAGACACGGCCGCCACGGCACGCGTGCAGCGGGCCGGTGGCATGCTCTTCTACCAGCAGCGCCCCGCGGGAGCGGATAACTTCAAGCTGTTCGTGCGCGCGGGCGCGGTGAGCCGCGTGCTCGTCGATCCGACGCACCTCGGCGCTGCGGATGGACACATGTCGCTCGACTGGTGGCAGGCTTCCCCCGACGGCGCGCGCGTCGTGTACGGCCTGTCGAAGAACGGCAGCGAGGACTCGGTGCTGCACATCCTGAGCGTCGCGGACGGACGCGATCTGCCCGAGACCATCGCCAACACCGAGGCGGCCAACCCGCAGTGGCTGCCCGACGGCAGCGGCTTCTTCTACAACCAGCTGACCGGTGCGGTCGGCACACCGGAACGCTATCTCGACAGCCAGGCGCGGCTGCACCGGCTGGGGACCGATCCCGCAACCGACCCGACCCTGATGAAGCGCGGCCTGGATGAGCGCGTGCAGTACGAGCGCATCCAGGCGCCCTACGTCGTGCTTCACGAGGGCGCGCGCTACGCGCTGCTGTTGCTCTCCGATGTACGCCAGGAGTCGCGGATCTTCATCGCGCCGCTCGCGGATGCGGTCGCGAACCGCGCGCGGTGGATGCCGATCGCGGGCTTCGAGGATGAGATCACCGACATCGAGATCGACGGCGACACGCTGTACCTGCTCGCCAACCACGGCCATCCGCGCGGCCGCGTGCTCAAGACTTCCGCGCGCGCCCCCTCGGTGTCGGCGGCGAGCGAGTGGGTGGCGGAGGGCCAGATGGTGATCGAGGGCTTCGCACGCGCCCGCGACGGCCTCTACCTGCACCTGATCGACGGCGGCCTCGGGAAGCTGCGGCGGGTGGGGCGCGAGGGCGGCGTCACGGACATCGCGCTGCCCTTCGACGGCACGCTCGGCGCGCTCGATGTCACTCCCGCCGAGGACGGGGCGCTGTTCTCCTTCACGGGCTGGCTCGATCCTGCGGACATCTGGAGCGTGGACGCCTCGGGGAAGGTGAGCGCCACGGGCTTGAACCCCCGTCCGTCGATCAACGTGCGCGACTACGAGACGGCGCGCTTCATGGTCGCGGCCCGCGACGGGACCGAGATCCCCTGCTCGCTCATCTACAGGAAGGGGCTCAAGCGCGACGGCAGCTCGCCGGCCTTCATCTGCGCCTACGGCTCCTACGGCATCGCCGCCTATACGCCGGCGTTCGCGGGTCGCGCGCTTGCGCTGATCGATGCCGGGTTCGTCGTCGGCTACGCCGGCGTGCGCGGCGGCGGCGAGTATGGCCGCGAGTGGCACAGGGCGGGGCAGCTCACCAACAAGCCCAACACCTGGCGTGACCTGATCGATGTGTGCGCGCAGCTGTGCGCCCGCAAGTACACCGCGCCCTCGCGGCTCGCGATCGGCGGCCGCTCGGCCGGCGGCATCACCGTCGGGCGCGCACTCACCGAGCGCCCGGAGCTGTTCGCCGCGGTGGTCGATGGGGTCGGCTGGTCGAACCCGCTGCGCTACGTCGCCGAGGCGAACGGCTACGGCGAGGAGCCCGAGTGGGGCGCGATTTCCGAAGAGCCGGGCTACCGCGCCCTGAAGAGCATCGACAGCTACCAGGCGGTGAAGGACGGAGTGGCGTATCCGGCCGTGCTGCTCACGACCGGGGTGACCGATCCGCGTGTCGGCCCGTTTCACGTCGGCAAGATGGCCGCGCGGCTGCAGGCGGCGAGCAGCTCCGGCAAGCCGATCCTGCTGCGCGTCGACTTCGACGCCGGCCATGGCGTCGGCTCGACCCGCGCGCAGCAGGATCGCGAGACGGCCGACACGTACGCGTTCCTGCTGTGGCAGACGGGCGTGAAGGCTTACCAGCCGCTCAGTCCCGCTTCGGGATCGTGAGTCCGCGGATCACCGCCGGCCGGGCGAGGAAGCGCTCGAGCGTGCGCGTCAGGTGCGGGAAGGCGGCGATCCCGACGAGATCCGCCGCGCCGTAGTAGCCGATGAGATTTCGCACCCACGGGAAGACGGCCATGTCGGCGATGGTGTAAGCCTCGCCCATGATCCACTCGCGCCCGGCGAGGCGCGTGTCGAGCACGCGCAGCAGGCGCTTCGATTCGGCGACGTAGTGCCCGAGCGGCCGCTTGTCCTCGTAATCCCTGCCCTCGAACTTATGAAAGTACCCGACCTGGCCGAACATCGGGCCCACGCCCGCCATCTGGAACATCAGCCACTGGAGGGTCTCGTAGCGCTCGGCATGGGGCGGCAGGAACCGAGCGGACTTCTCGGCGAGATAGATCAGGATGGCGCCGGATTCGAAGAGCGGCAGAGGCTTCCCGCCGGGACCCTCGGGATCGAGGATGGCCGGGATCTTGCCGTAGGGATTGAGCGCGAGGAATTCGCCCGAACGCTGGTCCCCGGTCTCGAGCTCGACGCGATGCCCCTCGTAAGGGAGCCCGGTCTCTTCCAGCATCACCGAGACCTTGACCCCATTCGGGGTCGGGAGGGAATAGAGCTGGATCTTTTCGGGATGGCGCGCGGGCCAGCGGCGCGTGCTGGGAAAGCCCGAGAGATCCGTCATGGCGTGAGCAATATCCGCCCGGCAGCGACGATCAGCATGATGGCGATCAGCGCGCGCGTGATCGAAGCCGGCAGCCGGATCGCCGCGCGCGAGGCGAGCCACACGCCCGGTATCGAGCCGATCAGCAGATACCCGAGGATCGGCACGTTCACATGTCCGAGAGCGGCGTGACCCATCCCTGCCACGATAGTCACCGGCAGCGCATGCGCGATGTCGGTGGCCACCAGCCTGTCCGGGGGGAGCCGCCGCGGGTAGAGCCACAGCAGCGCCACCGTGCCGAGAGCGCCTGCGCCGACCGAAGTCAGCGCGATCGCAGCTCCGAGCAGGATGCCCGCGATCGCGGTCAGGATGGGCTTGTAAGGCTCGGCGCGCTCGAGGGAGGCGGTGGTGAAGTCGAGCGCCCGGCGATTGAACGGCAGCTGCAGCGCGAGTCCCAGCGCGGTGATGGTGAGCATCACCGCGAGGCCGCGGGTAATGACGTGGTCGACGAACGCGGGCGTGTGCGCCAGCCACAGCCAGCCGATCACGCCGGCGGCGCCCGGGATGCTGCCGAGTGCGAGCCGCCAAACGACGCCCCAGTCGATCCGCCGGCTGTAGCCGAAGGAAGCGGTCGCGACGACCTTGGTGGTCGCGGCGAACACGAGGTCGGTGCCGACGGAGGTGACCGGTGACTGGCCGAAGACCAGCATCAGGATCGGCGTCATCAGCGAGCCGCCGCCCACACCCGTGAGGCCGACCATGCTGCCGACCACGAGGCCGGCAATGACGTAAGGCAGGGAATCGGGCATGGGATCTGCCGGCTTGGCGCTTCCGTCAGTGCGTCGCCAGGGGTCGGCGGGCAGCGCATGACC
>WNFI01341724.1_pt1 | contig 11662 bp, 11 predicted proteins | sample 5400471 | NCBI WGS metagenome assembly WNFI01 (sample SAMN13153348, study PRJNA577476) | soil metagenome | isolation source: 100 cm saprolite on Douglas fir-dominated hillslope | place: USA:California | collected 2013-09-17
CGGCCCGGTTGGCGCGCAGCGTGATCTCGTCGTCGGCGGCACCGTCGATGTAGCCGAACACGGGCCCCGGCAGCCGGCGCCGCGCGGCCCGCCTGAGGTCGGCGAGGTCGTGACACCCGGCGAGCACCCGCCGGTCGCGGTCCAGTTCGAAGCGCCGCAAGCGCAGCAGCTCGCGGATCTCCCGGTACCTCATACCCCCACCTCCCGGCTTGGCCGCCGACGTCCCGTCCGATACCGGTCAACGCCGGCCACTCGGCTCACGGTGCCATCTCGTCGAGCGCGCGGGTGACGAGGTCCGTGCCGTCGGCGGGCTCGCTGCCCGCCACGACCGCACGGGCGAGGCCGAGCAGCCGCACCGGCTCCGGACGGCTCGCCGCGAGCAGGTTCGTGACCAGCAGCGGGCAGGTGAAGAGCGCGGACCGGACCACGTCCCGCCAGCCGGCCGCTAGCTGGCCCCGGTCCCGCAGCTCCCTCAGCAGCGGCACCCACACCAGCTCCACCACGCTGCCGAGAATCTCCCGGCGGAGCGGGGAGACCGCGTCATCGGTGATGTCGATGATGCCGTCGCGCACCGTGACATCGATCCGGCAGCGCTCGGCCGCCTCGGCCGGGTGATACAGCCAGAACGGATGCGCGAGCGCGTTATGAAACGTCGCCTTGACCGGCGCAAGCAAGACCGGGATGTCGCTGCCCGCGAACGCGCAGTCGAACAGCCGCAGCTGCGGGCCTGCCGCGCCGCCCGCAGTGCCAGCGTCGCCGGCAGCGGCCGCGCCCGGCAACACCCAGATGTTTCCCTGATGATCGTCACCGTGCGCGGTGGCAACCGGGAGGCGGGCCAGGGCTGGCGGCGCCAGCAGCCGCCCGGCCCGCTCGGCGAGCTCGGCGAGCGTCGAGGAGTACAGCACGCCGTTGACGCGCCAGAGCCGGGCCGCCAGGTCGTCCCACGACGGCCCGGCCAGGTACCAGTCGCGGTACCGGCCGCCAGGAAAGCGTCCCGATGCGTCGGCGAGACGATGGTGGAAGAGCTGGTGGATCGCTGACCGCGCCGAGGCGGGCGTCGGAGCGCGGAGCGTCGAGACGAGCACCGAGGCGACCTGGGCGTCGAGTGCCCGGCGAGCGGCGAGGAGCGAGACGGGCAGGCGGGCGGCCGGGCCATCTCGTCGCTCGATGTCAAGGCAGACATCGGCCAGCCGTGGCTCGGTCCGCAGCTCATACAGCGCGATCTGGCGGCCGGGCGCCGTGCTCACCGCGACCGGCACCTCGACGGGGAGGCCGGCCGCGTCCAGGAGACCGGTCCGGTAGTACTCGCCGACGTGGGCCTCCTCACTCTCCTCCTGGTGGAACTTGAAAAAGCGGACGGTGCCGACCCCGAGGTGCACGCGCCCGCTCACGGAGTTGAGGCTGTACTCGTCGAGGGTGAACTCGACCGAGCGGACGTCCAGCCCGAAGGACGCCGCGATCAGCCGCGCGGCGCGTACGGCCGCGGCCGACGGCTTCCCGGCCCGAAGCAGCGAGCGGATCTCCGCCGCCGGCGCCGCGTCCGCGCCCGGCACGCGGCTCAGATCCCGGGCGCGGGTCACGTCAGGCAAGGGGCCCGGCGGCGCTCGCCGCCACCTCGACGACACGCCCGGACGTGACCAGCCGCTCGGCCGCGGCGAGCTCCGGGGCCAGGTGCCGGTCCGGGCCCGGACCGGGCACCACCTCGCGCAGCGCCTCGACGACGCACCCCGTCGCCGGCCCGGGCGACAGCGGGGCCCGCAGGTCGATCGCGCGAGCGGCCGCGACCAGCTCGATGGCGAGAATCCGCGCGAGGTTGGCGGTGGCGGCGCGGAGCTTGGTCGCCGCGCTCCAGCCCATCGAGACATGGTCTTCCTGCATGGCCGAGGTCGGGATCGAGTCGGCGCTGGCCGGCACGGCCAGCCGCTTGTTCTCCGATACCATGGCCGCCTGCGTGTAGTGGGCGATCATGAGCCCGGAATCCACGCCGGGATCGGCGGCGAGGAAGGCCGGCAGGCCGCCCGAGCGGGCCGGGTCCAGCATCCGGTCCGTGCGGCGCTCGGACATCGAGCCCAGGTCGGCCGCGGCGATCGCCAGGAAGTCGAGGACGTAAGCCAGGGGTGCGCCGTGGAAGTTGCCGTTCGAGGACACGGTGCCGTCGTCGAGGACCACCGGGTTGTCGATGGCGGCGGCAAGCTCGCGGTCCGCGACCTGGCTGGCATGTGCCAGCGTGTCCCGTACCGCGCCGGCCACCTGCGGCGCGCAGCGCAGCGAGTACGCGTCCTGGACGCGCGTGTCGTCGAGCCGGTGCGAGGCCACGATCTGCGAGCCGGCCAGGAGGCGCAGCATGTTGTCGGCGCTCGCCGCCTGGCCAGGATGCGGGCGGAGCGGCAGGTGCAGGGACGGCAGCAGCACCTGGTCGGTACCGAGCAGCGCCTCGGTGCTCATCGCGGCCGTGATGTCGGCCACCGTGCACAGCCGGGCGAGATCCGCCAGCGAGAGGATGAGCATCCCCAGCATGCCGTCCGTGCCGTTGATGAGCGCGAGGCCCTCCTTCGCGGCCAGCCGCACCGGCTCGATTCCGGCCGCGGCCAGGATCTCGCGGGCCGGCCCGACGCGCCCATCCGGCCCCGCCGCCTCCCCTTCGCCAATCAGCACCAGGGCGCAATGCGCCAGCGGCGCGAGGTCGCCACTGCAGCCCAGGGATCCGTGGCGCGGCACGAGCGGGGTAATACCAGCGTTCAGGATCGCGGCCAGGGTGGCGGCGATCAGCGGGCGGGCCCCGGTGCGCCCGGACGCCAGCGTCTTCAGCCGCAGGAACATCATCGCCCGCACCACCTCGGCGTCGACCGGATCGCCCAGGCCGGCCGCGTGCGAGCGCACGACGCGGTGCTGCAGCTGGACCCGCTGCTCGGGGCCGATGTGCCGGTCGGCGAGGGCGCCGAAGCCGGTGGAGATCCCGTACACGGGGGCGGCCCCGGCGGCGAGCTGCTCCACGACCTGCCGGAATGCGCGCATCGCGGCGGTTGCCTCGGCGGATAGCTCGACCGGCGCCGCGTCCCTGGCCACGGCGAGCACGTCGGCGGCCGTGGTGCCGCCCGGCCGGACGACCACCGCCGTGGCCAGCCGGGTCATAGCTCGAGCCGGATTCGGACGGCGGCCTCGTGGGCGGGGAACCCCTCGTGGCCGGCCAGCTCGAGGATGGACCCGCTCATCCGGGTCAGCGAGCGCCGGTCCGCCCGCGCGACGGCCGTCCGCTTGCGGAACGCGTCCACCGTGACGCCGCCGCTCACCTTCGCGAAGCCGCTAGTCGGCAGCGATGCCGGGCATCCGATGAGGAAGTTCGCCGCGGAGACGGGCGTCCACTGCCCGAGCAGGATCTCGCCCGCGTGCTGGATGGAGCCGAGGACGGCATCCTCGTCGCGCACCGCGATCTGCATATGCTCGGGCGCGTACGCGTTCGCGACCTCGGCCGCCTGGGCCAGGTCGCGGACCAGGACCGCCCCGCCGTTGGTTCCCAGCGCCGCAGCCGCGTACGCCCGGCGCGGCTCAGGCAGCGCCTCCATTTGCCTGGCCACCTCCAGCTGCGCGTTGGCCAGCAGCGCCGCGCTATCGGTGACGAGCAGGCTGGAGGAGTCCGGACCGTGCTCCGCCTCGTTCAAGAGATCGGCCGCGAGCAGCCTGACGTCGGCGCTGTCGTCAGCGATGATGAGGCTCTCGCTCGGGCCGAGCAGCATGGTCGTGACGACGCCGTAACGCTGCACCTCCACCTGGGCGCAGGTGACCGCGGGGCTGCCCGGGCCGAGGATCTTCCGCACCTTCGGGAATGTCTCGGTCCCGAAGGCGAGCGCCGCCACGCCGGCCGGGCCGTTGGCCCGGAACACCGCGCGGATGCCCAGCTCATCGGCCGTGACCAGTACCGCCTCGTCGACGGCACCCGCGGAGCCCGGCACCGGCGGCACCACGACGGCGATCTCCGGCACGCCGGCGACGACGGCAGGCGTGCCGATCTGCACCAGCACGGAGGGATACGACGCCTTGCCGCTGGGCACGAACAGGCCAGCGCTAGCGATGGGGCTCACCTTCTCGCCGACGGTGAGCCCCGGCTCGCTCTCGAAGCTCCAGTCCCCGCGCGCCGCCACCTGCTCGTTGAACCGGCGCACGTGGTCGATGCCGTCCCGGATGGCCTCCAGCAGCGCGGGCGACACCGACTTGCGCGCTGCGGCGAACTCGTCGTCGGTCACCCGCAGGGCCGCGGCGTCGACGTCACACCGGTCGAAGCGGCGCAGCGCCCGCGCGACCGCGGCGTCGCCGTTGGCCCGGACGTCCTCGATGATCTCGGCGACACCGTCCCGCAGCGCCGGGTCGAAGATCTGGGCCAGGCCGCGGTCCAGCGCCCGGGATCGCTCGTCGTCGCCGAGCTCGTCCCACACTCCGATCACCCGGATCGGCCCGCTGGTCGTCATGCGCGTCTCCTTGTCGTGTCGCCGTCGAAGAGCGTCCGGAGCACCCGGCGCAGCATGGCCATCTGCGGAGCCCAGCCGATGGACATGCGCACCCACCCCGGCAGGCCGAGATCCTCGCCCGAGCGGACGACGATGCCTGAGGCTTCCAGCGCGGTGGTGAGCCGGGCATAGTCGAGGCGGGCGGTGACGAAGTTGGCCTGGCTCGGGAAGTATTCGATGCCGAGCCCGGCGAGCTCCCGCTCCAGCAGCGCGCGCTCCTCCCGCACCCGGGCCACGGACATCTGGCGCCAGCTTTCCTCGCGCAGGCCGGCCTCCGCGGCGGCCATGGCGACCGAGCTGACGCTGAACGGGGGGCGCACCCGGCTCAGCGCCGCGATGACCGGCGGTGCTGCCAGCGCGTAGCCGATCCGCAGGCCAGCCAGCCCCCAGTCTTTGGACAGCGTCCGCTGGACCAGCAGGTTCGGGTGCTCGCCCAGCAGCCGCGGCACATCCGGCCAGCCAGACGGGTCGGCGAACGCCCGGTAGGCCTCGTCGAGGACCACGACGCAGCCGGGCGGGACCAGGCCGAGGAACATGTCGAGCTCGGCCGGGCCGACCGCGGCGCCGGTCGGATTGTGCGGCGACGGCAGCCACACCAGCGCCGCGTCCTGCGCGGCCTCGGCCATCGCCTCGAGGTCGTGGGCGCCGCCCCGCAGCGGCACCCGCCGCAGCGCCGCGCCAGCCAGGACGCTCACCGTAGCGTCAATCTGGTAGCAGGGGTCACCCGCGACCGCGACCCGCCCGGGGCCGAGGAAGATCCAGGCCAGCAGGTAGCAGAGCTCGTCGCTGCCGTTGGTCAGGATCAGCTGATCGGCCTGCACGCCGGCATCTGCCGCCAGCCGCCCGGCGACGCCGGAGTCCTCGGGGTAGCGGTTCACCGACGCCACCGCCGCGGCCAGCGCCGAGCGCACCGCCGGACCCGGGCCGAGCGGCGACTCGTTCGACGAGAGCTTTCCCGCCTGCGGGCCCGGGCTGCGGCGCCCGGGCTGGTAGGCCGGGAGATCCCGGACCCGGTGGGCGGCCAGGTGCGCCACGGCATCTGCCGTCCTCACGGCCTGATCACCACCTTTCCGGCCGCGGGCGCGGCCGTGAGCTGGCGCAGGCGGCCCGCCGCCTCCTCGAGCAGCACCGCCTCGGTGATCAGCGGGCGCCACCGGCCAGGGTCAGCCGCCAGGACTGCGACCGCGTCGGGCAGCTCGGCATCGAAGCCGATGGACCCGGCCACGGTCAGCTCGGACTCGACGATCCGCGCCGGGCGGATCTCGGCCACGTCGTGTCCCAGCGCCACCGCCAGGACCATGCCGCCGTTCGCGGCGGCGGACACCGCGTCCGCCAGCGAGCCGCGGTATCCCGCGGCGTCGATGACGACCGGCCAGCGCCCGTCCGCGGCCGCGGCCGCCCCGGCGCCGAGGGCCGACGCGAGCTGGCGCCGGCCGGCGTCGGGCTCGGACACGGCGACCGTGGCCTGGGGCCAGCGCCGGGTGATCTCCAGATGCAGCAGCGCGCCGACCGGCCCGTAGCCGAGCAGCAGCACCCGCGTCGGGGGCCGCGGCAGCTTGCCGACGGCGTGTATGGCCACAGCGAGCGGCTCAGCGAGCACGGCGACCGAGAGCTCGAGCCCGGGCGGGCAGGCGACGAGCCCGCTCGCCGGGACCACGAGGTGGCTTGCGAACCCGCCCGGGCAGGCCTCTCCAACCCAGGCCAGCCGGTAACACAAGTTCGGCGCCTCGGCGCAGCCGTCGCAAGTCCGGCAGGGCATGCGTGAGTCCACGACCACGGGCGTCCCGGGCGCCACCTCGCCGCCGGGACACGACTCGACGATCCCGGCCACCTCGTGGCCGAGCGTCGCCGGCCAGCGGGACACCCAGGCTCCGGTCCGAAGGACGTGCAGGTCGGAGCCGCAGACGCCGGCCCACTCGACGCGGACGAGCGCCTGGCCGGCCTCGGGAGCGGCCAGCTCTCTCGATCCGAGCCGCAGCGTCAGGTCCTTTTCCAGCAGAACGCAGGCCACCGGCCCGGTCCCGGCGCCCGCGTGCTGGCCGTCTGCCGTTGGCTCGTGGTCGGGGGGCACGCTCAGCCCGCCCGCTCGCGCGTGCGGGGGGCGCCCAGGCGCGCGGAGGCCTGGACGGCCGCGGCGACGACGGCCCGGGCCACGATCTCCAGCTGCAGGCCGCTGTGGATCAGGTAGCTCACGCCAATGGCCCCGCAGCAGTCGCCCAGGCTGAACACCGGCGCCGCCACGCAGCGGATCCCGGGCATGGTCTGCCCCTCGTCGAGCGCGTAGCCGAGCGCGCGCACCGCCTCGAGCTCGGCGGCCAGGCCGGGGCCTGCCCCGGGTCCGCCGAGCGCCCCGGGACGGGCGGATGACCATGGGCCGTGGGCGAGCTGCGCCTTTCCCACGGCCGTCGTCGCCGCGGGCAGGCGGGCGCCGACGGAGCTGGCCAGCCTCAGCCCGGCCCCCGGCGGGTCGTGCTTGGCCAGATAGACGACCTCGTCCCCCTCCAGGACGGCGAAATGCGATGTCGCGCCCAGCGCCTCGGTCAGGGCCTGAAGCTCGCTCTCGGCGGCGCGGACCGGCGTCATGGACCGCAGGTAGGCGGCGCCGACCTCGAAGCTGCGCAGCCCCACGGAGTATCGGCCGCGCTCGTCGGTGACAGCGAACTCCGACCCGGCCAGGGCCCGGAGCAGGCTGAGCACGCTGCTCTTCGGCAGCCTCTGCTCGGCGGCGATCTCGGCGAGCGTCATGGGACGGCCCGCGTCCGCGAGCAGCCCCAGGATGGCCAGCGCGCGCGTGACCGAGCGGTTGCCCAGCCTCGCCTCGGCCGCGTTGCTGTCGTCGGCTTCTCGGACGGCCGCCCTCCGGGTCACTTCCGGTTCACTTCAGCACGTCGGCGAACCCGGCGCTGCGGGCCGCCTCATCGTGGATGAGGTCCCGGACGTGCTGCTTGAGCTGCAGGAACTCGGGAAGAGTCTGCTGGTCGAAGCGCCGCGGCCGGGCCAGCGGCACGTCGATGAACTCGCGGACCCGCCCCGGCCTCGCCGCGAGCACGCAGACGCGGTCGGCCAGGAAGATCGCCTCCTCGATGTCGTGGGTGACGAACAGCACGGCCAGCCGGTCATGCTCCCAGATGGACAGCAGCAGCTCCTGCATCAGGCCGCGGGTCTGCGCGTCGAGCGCGCCGAACGGCTCGTCCATGAGCAGGATGCTCGGGCGCAGCGCCAGGGCCCGGGCTATCGCGACCCGCTGCTGCATGCCGCCGGACAGCTGGGACGGGTAGTGGCCGGCGAAGTCGGCCAGGCCGACGACCGCGAGGTGGTCGCGGGCCACTCCCGCCCGCTTCGCGCGCGGGAGATGACGCAGGCCGAACTCGACGTTCGCCTGGGCTGACAGCCACGGGTACAGCGTGTACTGCTGGAACACCATCCCGCGGTCCCGGCCCGGCCCGACCAGCGGCGCGCCGTCGAGCACCAGCTCGCCCTCGGTGGCCTCCTCGAGGCCCGCGACGATCCGCAGCAGCGTCGACTTGCCGCACCCCGACGCGCCGACCACCGAGACGAACTCGCCGTCGGCCAGCGTGAGCCGGATGTCATCGAGCGCGCGGAGCTGGCCGCTCCTGGTCGCGAAGGTCTTGCCGACCCCGCGCAGCGCGAGTCGATCCGCCATCGTCACCGCCTGCCCTGAGACATGTAGGGGAAGGACCTGGCGTAGATCGCCTTGAAGCTGAAGTCGAAGATGAGGCCGAGAATCCCGATGACGATGATGCCGAGGATGATCTCCGGGGTGTTCAGGTAGCGCTCGGCCTGCTGGATCTGGAAGCCGAGGCCGTTCGAGGCCCCGACGAGCTCGGCGACGACCAGGTAGGTCCAGGCCCACCCCATCGAGATACGCAGCGTGTCGACGATCCCGGGCAGCGCCGCGCGGAAGACCACGCTGCGCAGGATCTGCAGCTGGGACAGGCCGAGCGTGTAGGAGATGTCGATGAGCGGCCGGGGCACCGTCTTGACGTTGTCCATCACCAGCAGCACTTCCTGGAAGAAGATGCCGATGAACAAGATCACGAGCTTCTGGGTCAGTGACGTGCCGAACCAGATGAGCGTGAGCGGGATGAACGCCACCGCGGGCATGTAGCGGATGAAGTCGATGGTGGGCTCGAGGCTAGCCTCGGCCAGCTTGTACGCCCCCATGAGGATACCGATCGGGACCGCGAACGCGGAGCTGATGATGAAGCCGAGCACGATCCGCTCCACGCTCGCGCCGATGTCGGACAGTAGCAGCCCGCTCTGGTACTCGGACACGGCGGCCTGCCAGACCTGCGTCGGCGTCGGCAGGAACAGCGGGTTGACCGCATGACCGTAGCTGAGGCCCGACCAGAGAGCGAAGAAGGCGCAGAGCCCGCCGACGGCCAGGGTCAGGTAGACGCGCCCGGAGACCGGCTCGAACAGCCGGACCCGGGAACGGCCTCGCGAGGCACGCCGTGGCGCGCCCGCCCCGGCCGGCCTGCCGCCTGCCTCGCGGCGCGGCAGCGTTCCCGGCGCGGGATCTGACGTCATGCCCACGCGCTGCCTCACCGAAGGAAGCTGAAGTTCGCCACCAAGCCTAGCGAGACCGGATGCGTTATCTGTCCCATGGCCTGCAGCGTCTTCCCGATCGCTAGGTACTCTCTGGCCAGCTGTCCCGAGCCGACCAGCGACAGGTTCTGGCCCACCGAGTACAGGATGACGCCGGGCAAGATCGGGGCCAGCGAGGCGGCGGTGGCGCCGATGCCCTGGGCCATGATGGCGATGGCCTGCTGGCGGTGCGCCTGGAAGAAGGCAATCGAGGCGCTCCACGCCTCGACCAGCTCCCGGGCCTGCTTGGCGTGGCCCGCGAGCCAGGACTTGTTCGCGACCAGGAAGTCGCTGATCAGCCCCGGTGCCTGCGCGCTGGAGAAGAAGGTGCGGACGTTGCCGCCGTTCGGGTTGCTCGTGGCCTCGCTGATGTAGGGCTGGTAGGTGACGACCACCTTGTTCTTCCCGGCGATCAGCAGCGTGCCAGCGTCGGCAGCGGGCACGTTGACCGACTTGACCGAGCTGAATGTCATGTTGTGCTGCAGCAGGTAGTAGTGCAGCAGCAGGTCGCTCGTGGTGCCGAACTCGTATGCGACCGACTGGCCGGCCAGTTGCGCGGGAGTGGAGATCGACTTGACCGACATGATGGCATCGGCGCCGTTCGAGTCGTCCTCCAGCAGCAGCGGCACGCCCGGCTCACCCTTCGACGCGAACTGGATCGTCCGGCCGGTGTCGATGTTCGAGACGTCGGTGCGGCCGGCGATCAGTGCCGCGTTGCGGTCGGCATCCTGCTGGAAGTTCACGATGTTGACGCTGAGGCCGTACTTCGCGAAGTAGCCTTCCTTCTGCGCGATGTACCACGGCGCGTAGCCGATCCACGGCTCGATCCCCATCGAGACCGACGCGAGGTTCGACCGCCCGCTGCTGCCGGCCGACGACGCCGTGCTGCCGCATGCGGTGAGTATCAGGGCTGATCCCGCCATTGCGGCGACGGCGGGGAGAAAACGGCCGGTGCGGGTGCGCGTCCTCATGGCCCCTCCAGGGTCTCAGGGTGTTCATTACGTGGCGTTCATAAATATGAACGTTATGCTTGATTATGAACGCAATCTTGCGCGCGGTACCCAAGTGGTGTCAAGGGAGCAGACGGTCGCAGGTCAGCGGACATGGGGCCGATCGCGGGCCGCCTTCTGCTGGTGCTGCGGGCCGGGCCGCCCGCGAGGCACGGGCGAGTTCACGCCGGAAGAGCCGCGCCCCATACCCGGGGAAATGTGCAGGCGTGCTCCTAATCAACGACGAGATCACCCGCCTGGACGCCCGGATCGAGAGCAGCTGGCGTCGATCCCTGGGTTTGGCGCCGGCCTGCACCACCTGCGGGCTGATCGGCGGCGGGCCCTCGCTGAAGCCGGGCTACCGCAAGGATCGCCCGTGCGTCGCGGGAGAAGGCCCCGCACCCGGCCGGCCTCGGCGACCCCTGGGCCAGGCCAGCTGGCCGCTGCGGGCGGCTTCTCCGATGACCCGCCGCCCTTGCGACCTTCGCCCGTCCGGCAGTCCCCCTTGCCGCAGGGGCTATGACCGCAGCAGGATCGCGCACGCCGAGGCCGGTGACCGCGCGTCCCGTGACCTGGTGGAGGCCGCCGACCAGGTGCTGGGCGCCGGCGGACGGCTCACCGCGTCTCATGATGCGATCACCGCGGCGGCCGCCAGCGCGGTGTCGCGCAGCGCCCGGGCGGCAGCGCTGGCCGACGCCGCCAGCGCGGTGTCGCGCAGCGCCCGGGCGGCAGCGCTGGCCGACCGCGACGGCCCGCCCGTGCCAGCCGCCGCGGTGAGCGTGCTCGAGAGCACCTGCCCCGCTTGTGCCCAGCGCGTGGCTATCCGCGTGGTCGTGTCGCTGCTGCCTGCCGTGCCCGCCGGCGCGGCGCCGTAGGCGTCCCGGGGACGGCGGGTGTGCCTGCCGTGTGCCGGGTTCCGCACGCCAGGCCGCGCGCCGCAGCATCGGGACGGCGCCGCGAAGACGCCATGCGCGCCCACGGCCGGCGGCGGGCCGCGGGCAGGCGAGACGACCGCCGCAGGGCAACGCGTCAGGAGCAAGGCAATGCACGGGATCGGCCCGGTCATCGCGGTCATCACCCCGCTCGCCGGCCCCGCCGCGACCCCCGTCATCGCCGCGCCCGCCGCATCTCGCCATCACGACGGTGACGCCCAGCCCGTCACCGACGCCGGCGGCGACCTGCCCCGGTACCACATCAAGCGCGAACCCCACCCCAAGGCAAGGATCATGATCATGGACGGATGGCGCAGGAGCACCTACAGCTTCTCCAACGGCAACTGCGTGGAAGTCCGCGGGGATCCCTCCGGCATCGTGGCCCTGCGCGACTCCAAGGATCCGGGCGGGCCGGTCCTCGCGTTCACCCGCGCCGGGTGGGACGCCTTCATCAAGGGCGTGAAGAGCGGCGAGCTCGACGGCACCACGCCGGGCGCCTCGGCCAGCGCGGGCTAGTGGCCGGGCGGCTCCTCCCGGGGGATCACGGAGTACCCCTTGCCGTGGCTCGTCTCGATCACCGCGGCGGCTTGCTGCAGACCATGTTGTGGTGGCAGGACCAGTGCTGGCGCGG
>WNFI01332374.1_pt1 | contig 11660 bp, 7 predicted proteins | sample 5400471 | NCBI WGS metagenome assembly WNFI01 (sample SAMN13153348, study PRJNA577476) | soil metagenome | isolation source: 100 cm saprolite on Douglas fir-dominated hillslope | place: USA:California | collected 2013-09-17
AGAATCGTGGATGAATCCCGCGACAGGCCCACTCACCCAGCCTGCGTCGCGCTGCATCGAGCGCACCAGCGCGGCGACGAAGGGATTCTGGCTCGCCAGGGCGGCCTGCATGACAGCCGCATTCGGGAGCTGGGTGACGGAGCCGGCCGCAACCGCGGGCGGTTGTTGCGCGCAGTCGTTGGTGGCTTGCGGAGCCGACGCCGTGCAGTAGGCCGCGTACGTGCCGGTCGCGGCCCACGGCAGCGCACCGCTCGCGCACTCGCAGAAGCCGCTGCCAGGCGATGGGCCGCAGAACACCTGAGAGCACGCAGCCCCGCTACAGCTCTGCTGGCACGCCATCCCGCCACTCGCGGCGCTTCCTGCCGCAGTGCTGAGCAACACCGAGCCAACCACCACTGATCGACCGAACCCTATCATTTTATCGGCTCCTCTCGGCGACTATCATTCCACGGCATGGCTGCCATTTCTCCAGGGTGCAGGGCGATAAACCGCTGTACCTTCATTTACCGATATCAAAGAGACTCACGCGACCACTCAAGTCGCCCGTTTTCTGATCATTCGCCGTCCATGTCACGATCCCTTGCCCCACCGTATTGACGGCTACAAAAAACCCGACATCGAAAATACCGCGAACGATCAGCGGTCGCGACAACCTCCCATCGCTCACTTCGTAAACGTAGATCGAGTCGATCCCAGTGCCTTTGCTAGCCACCCAGGACAGCAAGAAGCGACCATCGCTCAGGCCGCTCGCGAAGAAGTCGCCGAAGCCCACACCTTCGGGATGAAACGGCCTGAACGCCTCCCGGAGGGCTACACCATGGCGATCAAAGAGACGACCATGGACAGTCTGATGGTTGACACTAAAGGTATCTGCAACCCAAACAAGCAGGAACTTACCATCAGGAGCGACGGACACGACTGTCTGGCTATTTACCGAACCGTCATCGCCGACTCCCTGCGGCACGCCGTTCACCACCAGCGCTCCTGCAGTTTCACCGGAGGGGTGAAAGAGCTGGACACCCCTCGCGCATTCTCCGGGCGAGGTGGCATCAGCTGGACAGAACTCTTCGGCGGCGACAACGTGCCCAGCGCCGTCGATGCCAACATCATCCAGGTACCCATCTATCCGGGCCGGGTGACCCAGTGGTCGCGAGCTCGAAGCACGAGCCACGACAGTCGGCGTCAGGACCGGATTTCCGAGTTGAGTCTGTCCGGCCTGCCGATACGTTACTTCCAAGAAGGAATGGGCTGGGCTTGCCCCATAGCGATAGAATGGCTCGTAAGGAATCGCCTCTGAATTCGGCCAAGGAAAGACCGGCGCGAGCATAATTCCCGTGCGGCTCAGAAACGTCGCGAAGGTCTTCTCGGCGAAGCTCTGACGCCAGGTCACGAAGTACCGATTGCCGAGCGACCCGACTCCACCGTCATTCCCCATGGGCTCGCCTACGAAGGGCTCACCGAGCGCTGTGCCGTCACCTGAGAACGCCTGAACCTCAAACTGAGCATGGCCTCCGTGAGGACCGGCATCGGGGACGAAGCCTGTTCCTGCAAGCGCGAAGCTCCCGTCATCCAACACGGCGGCAGTCACCCGGAGATGGTTGATCACGAACGGTACGTCGATAGTCGCGCCAGGCTTGACGTCGGCAAGCGCGGAACCGCCGCCGAGCCATAAGACAGCGAAGATCGCCCAAGCCCATTGCGGAATGCCTCTGTCGCGCATCTCTCGCATAGTGTCTATTTCGGATAATAACAATTCGGCCCAGGACCTTGGTAGTTCACAACTGCCACGACATCCTCTCTGTAAAAAGGAGGTAGTGGCAGCGCGAAAGAACCGGCTGGAAAATACATGATGGTCTGCGCCAGATTCATACCACTCAGCGGCTCGATCCACGTCACCCACCAGCAGCCCGGCGTTTGCACATTGAACGTCACAGGCGTCTGGTAGTCGTTGGCGCAGGGAAGCTCACCATAACCGTCATGGGATGTGCCGAGTGGTAACGCGTGATGAATGTAGAGCGCGTTCGCAGAGGGCGAGGCAATCGTGGACCAGTAAATGTTGGCAGTCGGTGAGGAGCAAGAGAGGTCACGGGTGCCATAGGCCTGCACGGTGCACCAGCTGCCCGCTTGGTTGCACGTGGCGCGCTCTACGGAGCTTAGATTGAAGCTCCCGACATGGCCGAAGTAATAATTGGGCCCGCCCTCCTTGATGGGATAGTACAGTAAGTTGAACAACTGATTGAGCTGCATGCTGGCGGTGATGCTCGGTGTGCTCATGCTGCCGCTGTAGCCATTGAACAATCCGCCACCGCCCATCACGAACTCCCACGCCTCCGCACGGACATCGTCAGCATTTCGACCTGGAAACCTACCGTCGAGGTTGGGAAGGGACTGATTCTCGTCGAAACCCAACTCCCAGCTCGCTAGAAGTGTGGAGAGCGCAGGGTCGCTCTCGATGTCCAGAACCCCCTCGAATGGGGGGGCGGGACGGTTGTGGGTGTAGTGGGCGGTTTGAATCGACATGTTGTCGAAACTGGATGGCACGACGCTCCAGGCGAAGGTCGAGGGGGAGGTTTCGTGACCGTTCACCATCAGCATGTGGCTTGAGTCATGCTGCTGCAGGAGCTGGCCGATCATCGAGCGTTGCCAGTCCATGACATTGGAGACGGCCACGATGGGCGTCCCGCCGCTGCCGGGAGGGCAGAGGATGTTATTGGTCGTGGGAATGAAGTCGGGCTCGTTGACGATCTCCCATATGATATTGGGATATTTCTTGATCTGGTCCACGATGCGCCCCATGGCGGCGGTTTGGTACCCTCGGGTGGCCTTGTTCTGCGGATTCGTGTCGGTCTGGGAGCCCGGCGTATCGAAGCTCGCAAAATACTGAGGTGCCGTGAACCCCTGGCCTGGGAGTGCGTTCGCAGCGTTGAATGGGCTCTGGCTCCAGCAATGATTCCAAGGGTCGAAGAGCGTCACCTGGACGACCAGTCCCATCGTGTAGGCGGTGCAGATCACCATCTCCAGGTTGTTGAGGAAGGTCTGGTCGACGCGGGTGAGATCCCAGGTGGTGCCTTGTTGACCGCTGTGCGAATCCTTGGAAAAGACTTCCTCGTCGGCAAAGGGAAGCCCGTTGCCGTTCGACATGCCCGGACTCGAGTTGAAGATGACGTTGATCCGCACGATGTTGTTGGCCGCGTTGCTGAGCTGCCGAAAGACGGTGGGATAGTTACTCAACTGACAGTACTGCGCGGCCAATGGGTTGCTCGCTGGAATCAGGACGTGGCAGAGGTATTCGTAGGACATTCCCAGGAGCGGGACGGTGCCCGGCGACCCGCCCCAACCGACGATCTGGAAGTAGCGGTGGTTTTGGCTCGCCGACACCGGCATGCCGGGCGGCAGTGTGGTGTACGGGCAGGTCTGTGCGGCAAGCGCAGCGGGTCCTGCCAGGAAGCTTGCTGTGAGCACCGTCGCGAGGCAGAGGTGACGGGTGCGTTCGATCCTCGAGCCGAGAGAGTGCCTGCCGCCCATCCCTGCCTCCTCCTGTGACTTGCGCGCAACTGCTCAGTTACAGGAGATCCTATCCCTTTCTTCGCGCTCATCGCAAACGTGCCGAGTCCCCGCTGCCGAGATCTCGCAGCCAGGTTCTAGCGGATCGCGCCGGTCGCCGGCGGCGCGGCCTCCACCACCTCGCAGATCGCTGCGGTGTCCTGCAGGTCGGGGAGCTGTCCGACCCCGATCGGCTGCGGCGGTCCGGCCGGACGGACGCGCGCCTCGTGCTGGATGCGCCAGGTGAGGAAGCCGCCGCCCAGCATGAAGGCGCCGGCCGCCCAGAACGGCAGCATCGCCGACATCCCGAACAGCCAGGTGGACCAGAGCGGGCCGACGAAGCGGGCGATGCCGCCGAACAGCTGCTGCACCCCCATGATCTGCCCCATCTCCTCGCGCGGGCTGCGGCGCGACACCAGCGCGGTGGTGGACGGGAACAGCAGCGCGGTGCCCACCGGCACCAGCGTGATCACCACCGCGAAGCAGGCGATGCGCACCGCCTGCGGCGCCGCCAGCCAGGCCGGCAGCGGGATCGCCGCCATGCCCAGCGCCACCATCAGCAACACGCCGTAGACGCGGCCAAGGTAGAGGCTGAGCACGGCGTTCATCGCCATGAAAGCCATCATGCCGACGGCGTACACCCAGATCAGCGAGCCGATCGGCGAGATCGGCTGCCGCACCACCTCCCACAGCCGCCGCCAGACCGAGACCGGCAGGCGCGCCGGCGCCGCTGCCGCATCGCCCTCGCCGCCGCGGCGCTTCGACTCCGGCAGCCAGCGGGCGGCGAACATGAAGTTGAGCAGGCAGAGGCCGGCGGCGACGTAGCCGGGACCGGAGCGCCCCAAGATGGCGGCCAGCGAGCCGATGGTCGGCCCGATCACCACGCCGGCGCTGGTGGCGGCGGTGACCCAGCCCAGCGCCTTGGCCCGCTCCTCCGGCGGGATCGAATCGCCGACGTACGCCTGCACCACCCCGACGGTGCCGCTGCCGGCGCCCTGCACCAGCCGCGACAGGAACAGCAGCAGCAGCGTGTGGGCGAGGCCGAACAGGCTGTAGGCGGCGGCCGACAGCAGCAGGCCGGCGAGGATCATCGGCCGCCGGCCGTAGCGGTCGGAGAGGCGGCCCCACAGCGGCGAGAAGACGATCTGGGCGATGAAGAAGATCGAGACGAGCGGGCCGACGATCGACGGCTTGGCGCCCATCCTGAGGACGTAGAAGGGCAGCAGCGGCAGCACGATCATCGCGCCGATCATGTCCACGAAGACCGTGGCCATGAGCACCCACAGCCGCCGCATCGAGGCGCCGGAGCTGACGGGACCGGCCGCCGCGTGCGGCTCGGGAGGGGGATCGGGGGGACGGCGCATTCGGGTACCTCAGCTCAGCTGCTTCAGCGGCCCTCGGCGGGGCTCCAGAGCAAGAACGCCGCGGCGCTTCCGGCCATCAGCAACACGCCGTAGACGGGGCCGGGTGTCATACGTATAGAGCACGATGGAAGTTACGAAGTCCCCGAGGGCGGTGATGAACGCCAGCCCGGCGCCGGCGGCGAGCGCCGGGCGCAGCTGCGGCAGGACGACCCGCCGCAGCGTGCGCCAGCGGCCGGCGCCGAGCGCCGCGGCGGCTTCGGGCAGCGCCGGGTCGATGCCGCGCATGCCGGCCAGGGCGGCGCGGCCGGTCAGCGGCAGGCTGCGCACCAGGTAGGCGAGCGGCAGCAGCAGCGGCGTGCCGATCAGCACGAAGCGCCCCAGCCACGGCGCGTCGACGCTGAAGGTGGTGGCGAGGGCGATGGCGAAGACCGTGCCCGGAATCGCCCAGGGCAGCCCGACCAGCGTCTCGAGCAGGCCGCCCAACCGGCCCGCGCGCCGGCCTCCCCGCCCTCTGCCGCCGGCGAGCGCCGGGACCGCGGCGAGAGCGGCGCCCAGCCCGAGCGCGGTGGCGGCCGCCGTCGCCGCCGCCGCCATCCACAAGGAGTTGACGATCGGCCGCAGGTGCTCGCGGTCGGCGAGCTGCGCGTAGTTGGCCAGGTTCAGCACCGGCGGCCAGGGCTCGGCGATCCAGGTGCGGGCCGGCACCAGCGAGATGAGCGCCATCACCAGGTGCGGCAGCAGCAGCACCAGAGCCAGCGCGTAGCCCGCGGCGGCCACCGCGGCGCGGGTGAGCGGCGAGCCGACGCGGCGGCGCGCCGGCGCCACGCCGCGCACCCCGGTGGCGGGAACGCCGCCGGCGCCGGTGCGCTGCGACGCCCACAAGCCGGCGAGCGCCACCGCGCCGAGCATCACGGTCTCCACCTGCGACATCTGGCGGTCGCCGTTCAGCTTGGAGGCGAGGATCTGGGTGGGCATGACGCGGTAGCCGCCGCCGAAGAGATAGGGGGCGGAGAACGAGGCCAGCGCGGTCATGAAGGTGAGCAGCGCCGCCGCGGCCAGCGCCGGCCGCAGCAGCGGCAGCGTCACGCGCCACAGCCGCCGGGCACTGCCGGCGCCCAGCGACGCCGCCGCCTCGAGCATGGCGGCGTCCTGGCGGGCCAGGCCGGCGCGGGCGAAGAGATAGAAATAGACGTAGAAGGAATAGGTGTGGACCAGCAGGATGGCGCCGGGCCCGGCCAGCCGCCACGGCGCGTGATCGAGCCGCAGCAGCCCCTGCACGGCGCGCGACACGAAGCCGCTCTCGCCGTAGAGGAAGAGGAACGCGATCACCCCCACCAGCGGCGGCAGCGCCACCGGCAGCGCGGCGACCGCCCCGAGGACGCGCCGCCCGGGAAACTCGGCGCGCTCGAAGATGAAGGCGAGCGGGATGCCCACCGCCGCCGCCAGGGCGACCGAGGCAAGCGAGATCCACAGGCTGCGCCAGAGCGCCAGCCACTCGTCCGGGCGCCGGAAGAACTGCTGAAAATAATTTCCTGTCCACCCCGTCGGCCCGCGGAACGCTTCGAGCAAGGTGAGCAGCAGCGGATAGCCCACCAGCCAGCCCAGGAGGAGCGCGAGCAGCAGCGCGCCCAGGGACATCCGGCGCTTCAAAGCCGACCCTCCGCCGGCTCCGCGCGGCGGAAGATCCTGCCGGCCGCCGCGCCCGGGCCGGCGGCGGGAGCGACGGCCACCTCGTCGCCGACCGGCGCGGCGCCGGCGCCGGCGGCGACCTCGACCTCGAGCCCGCCGCCCGCCAGCTCGACCAGGTAGAAGGTCGCCGACCCGGCGTAGCGCCGCTCCGCCACCCGCCCGCTCAGCGACCCGGCGGTGCCGGGCGGCACCAGCGCCAGCGCCTCGGGGCGGACGACCAGCTCGACCGCCTCGCCCCCGGCGAGCGGCTCGGCCGCGACTCCCGGCCAGGCCACGCCCCCGCCGCCCGGCCCCGCGCCGCCCAGCCGCACCAGGCCGCGCTCGCCGCGCCCCTCGAAGATGCCCGGCAGCACGCTGGCCCGCCCTACGAAAGTGGCCACGAAACGGGTGGCCGGGCGATCGTAGAGAACCTCCGGGGTCCCGACCTGGGGTGGCCGGGCGATCGTAGAGATCCTCAGGGGTCCCGACCTGGTGGAGGACGCCGCCCTGGAGCACCGCCACCCGGTCGCCGAGGTGGAACGCCTCCTCCTGCTCGTGGGTCACCAGCAGGGTGGTGATGCCCACCCGCCGGATCGCCCGTCGCAGCTCCCGCCGGGTGCGCTCGCGCAGCGCCGGATCGAGGTTCGAGAGCGGCTCGTCGAGCAGCAGCACGCGCGGCTCCGGGGCGAGAGCGCGGGCCAGCGCGACGCGCTGCTGCTGGCCGCCCGAGATCTCTCCCACCCGGCGGCTCTCGAAGCCGGGCAGATCCACCAGGGCCAGGGCCGCCGCCACCCGCGACCGTACCTGCTCCCGGTCGAGACGCCGCGCCTCCAGGCCGAAGGCGACGTTCTCGCCCACCGTGAGATGGGGGAAGAGCGCGTAGTGCTGGAAGACCATGCCGAAGTTGCGGCGCGCCGGCGGCAGGCCCGACACGTCCTGGCCCTCGACCCGGATGGCGCCGCCGCCGGGGTCGAGCGACTCGAAGCCGGCGATCAGCCGCAGGGCGGTGGTCTTGCCGCTGCCGCTCGGGCCAAGCAGCGCCACGACCTCGCCGCGCTCGACGGCGAGGCTCAGGCCGTCGAGCACCCGCCTGGGTCCCGCGCCGGGCTCGGCGAAGCTCTTGGCGAGCCGATCGAGGACGAGGAAGGCGGGCGGCACGGGCGGCATGACGGCGGCGCGGCGCGGGGGCTCAGCGCGGAAGCGGCACGCTCGGCGGCGTGGGCGCCGGCGCCGGCGCGGCGGCTCCCGCGGCGGCGCCGTGCCCGCGCACCGACCGGTCCCAGGCGATCATCCATTCCTGCTCGCGGCTCTCGATCAGCTTCCAATCCACCCGCGCCGGGACCAGCGAGCGCAGCACCTCCTGCGCCCAGGCCGGCAGCCGCGCGGCCGGCAGGTCGGTGCGCGCCGGCAGCCGGTACGCCTGGCGCGCCGCCAGCTCCTGGCCCTCGACGCTGCCGACGAAATCGATGAACTGCCTGGCTTCCAGCGGGTGCGGCGCGCCCTTGACCAGGCCGATCGAGTCGTCGATGACCGGCGTGCCGCTGGCCGGGAAACGATAGTCGAGCGGCGCCCCGCGCTGCTTCTGCCACAACATGTCGGTCAGCTCCCACACCGTGATCAGGCCCTCGCGGCGATCGAGCTTCTCCATCAGCAGCGCCGGGTTCTGCAGGTACTCCTTGGTCTGGGCGTCCAGGCGGCGCAGCCAGGCGAAGCCGCGCTCCGGGCTGCCGGTCGCGGCCACCGACCGCGCCAGGATCATGTCGAAGAGGGTTCGCATGGTGCCCGAGGCGAGCGGATCGCGGATCAGGATCTTGCCTTTCCAGCGCGGCTCGAGCAGGTCGTCCCAGTCCTTCGGCGCCGCGGCCGCCGGCACCGCCGTCGAGTTGAAGACCAGCACGGGCGCCGTGCGGTAGGCGCCGAAGAAGAGATTGCCGGCGGCGCGGCTGGCGGGCGGCACGGCGTCGGCCCAGCTCGGGCGGTAGGCGGCGAGCAGCCCCTCGGCGGCGCCGCGCGCGAAGATCGACCGCGGTCCGCCGTACCAGACGTCGGCCTGCGGGTTGGCGGTCTCCGAGCGCACCCGGTCGTAGACGTCCTGCGACCCCATGTCGAGCCAGCGCACGTCGATCCGGGGGTGGCTGGCCTCGAAGCTCTTCTCCATCAGCGACAGCAGGTCGCGGCCGTGCGGCGAATAAACGGTCAGCGGCGTGCGGCCGTCGGAGCAGCCGGCGACGACGAGCGCGACGAGGCCGGCGAGGCTGGCCAGACCGGCGACACCCGCGAGGCTGGCCACACGGCCGGCCATCAGCGCAGCGCCAGCAGGTTGGCGAACAGCCGGTAGCCTCCCGGCAAGCCGGCGGGGAGCTGGCGGAACAGGGCGAGGCCGGTGTAGACGTACTTGCCCTTGCCAACGCCGGCGACCAGCAGCGCGCCGCGCTGCTCCGGGCCCCCGGGATCGGACATGGCGAGCAGCGGCTTGTAGGCCGGGTCCCAGCTTGGCGGTCTCGTCGGTGACCCGGTCGTGGGGGCGGGCGATCTCCAGCTTGTAGGGCGCGAAGCCGCCGTCGACGAAGGGATATTGCTGGTACTGCACGATCATCAGGCCGCCGGCGCGCACGTAGTCGAGCAGCCGCGGGTTGGCGCGCGCCAGCGCCGGTTCGCTCTCGTAGGCGCGGCTGCCGACGACGATCGCGTCGTAGCGCGCCAGCTCGCCGCCCGCAAGCTCGCCCGGGCCGAGCAGCTCGACCGGCACCCCGGCCTGGCGCAGGAACTCGGGCACCCGGTCGGAGGCGCCGCGCACGTAGCCCACCTTGCGCAGCGGCGGCAGCTTGAGATCGAAGGCGCTGATCTCGACGGCGGCGGCATGCGGCCAGGGAGCCGGACGGATGTGCTGGTAGTCGATCAGCGGCACGGCGAGGTCGAAGCGGGAGCCGTCGTCCAGCACCGCGGCGAGATGCAGCGGGTAGCGTCCGGCGGCCAGCGCCGGCGGCGGCCGCAAGGTGAGCGCCGGCCGTCCCCTCGAGCCGCCCATGCACCGGCGCCCGGCGGTGCGAGGTCACGACGACGCGCAGGTTCTTGGGCTCGCGCCGGCCGAGCGGCCAGACCTGCATCGCCTCGGACACCGCCACCTCGACCGCCGGCACGATCCGCAAGGGCCGCCGCACCTCCCCCAGCACCTCGTCGCGATGCTGGTGGACCACCTCGCGCGACAGGCTCAGCGGCACGCCCTCCAGGCTGAACGAGAAGCGCGCCGTGAGCGGCGGCGGCCCGAAAGGCTCGCCGCGTTCGGCGGCCGCGGCGTCGCTCCAGTCGTAGAGGCTGCCGGCCAGCGGCCGGTGCAGGAAGTAAGGCACCGTCGGCGACGCGCCCGCCGGCACCTGCGGCTTGAGCTCCCAGCGCGCGAGCGCCCCGCCGGCCACCTCCCGCCCCTCGCCGCCCGGCAGCTCGGAAGCCGATCCGCTCCAGCCGTCGCCCGGCGCCAGGGCGACCGCGGCGCCGGCGAGCGCTGCCGTGCCGGTGTTCCAGATCGCGGCGTCGAGGGTGAACGTCTCGCCCGCGACGAGCGCCTCGCGAGCCGTGACGGCGTCGACCGCGATGCCCGCCGCCGCCGCCGCGCCGATCTGCGCCACCTCGAGCTTCTCGGCGATCAGCTCGGCGGCGGACTGCTCGCCCGGATCGCCGCCGGACGGGGCCGCCGCCGCAGCGGCCGTGCCGGTCGCGCCCGCCCCGCCGCCAGGCCGCGCCCCGCCTCCCGCCCCGCCGGCGCTGCCCGGCTGCACGACGGCGAGCGCCGCCCGCAGGTGGCGCACGATGTCGAGCAGCGGCGCCAGCGCCTGCTGCGGCCGCGCCGGGTTGAGCTGCTCGCGGGTGCGGCTGGCCAGCGCCTCCACCTGGTCGAGCTCCGCCGCCACCCGCTGCCGCCGGTCCGGATCGGCGATCGTCGCGGCGATCGCCCGCGGATGCGTGTCGATGCCGGCGAACAGGTCCTTGGCGCCGGCGCCGCCGCCGCCGGCCACCCAGGCGACGCCGCTCTCCTGCGGGCCCAGCGGCTGCAGGCGCCCCATGTCCTGTGAGCGGTGCATGCTGCGGCTGGCCATGGCCAGCTGGTAGGCCGACTTGCCGGTCCAGGGATCGACGGCGCTGGTCGGCATGGTCACCGCCGGCCCCTCGCGCCCGAAATAGGTGCAGCAGTAGAGCGCCTGCGGCGTCCACGGCGCGAGACCCTCGGCGGCGAGCCGCGGCAGCGCGGCGGGATCGCCGGCCAGCGGGAAGGCGGCATAGGCGGCCACTCCCGCCGCCTGGTGCTGGCCGTGGTTGCGGTGCGGCACGCCCGGAAACACCGACACCACGACCTGCGGCTTGAAGCGGCGCATGACCCGCACCGTGTCTTCGACCAGGACCTCCTTGGGCCACTCCCGCAGCGTCTCGTCGAGCGACAGCGTGTAGCCGAAATCGTACGCCCGGGTGAAGTACTGGCGGCTGCCGTCGATGGCGCGCGCCGCCAGCAGCTCGCGGCTGCGCAGCAGGCCGAGCCCAACGCCGAGCTCCTGACCGATCAGGTTCTGGCCGCCCTCGCCGCGGCTGAGCGACAGGTAGGCGGCCTCGCCGCCCAGGCCGCGCGACACCAGGGTGAGCAGCGCCGTGTCCTCGTCGTCGGGGTGGGCGGCGATGACCAGCAGCCGCCGGTGGGTGACCAGCTTGGCGAGCGCGCGGTCGAGCGCCGGCAGGCCGCCGGTCGCCGCCGGCTCGAGCGGCGCCGGCCCGAGGTTGACGGCGGTGGCCGCCGCGGGCACGGCGGGCGCCGGCGGCAGGCCCAGGGCCGCAAGCGCGGCCAGCCCCAGAAGCGGCAGCGCGGCCCGCGCGAAGCAAGCTGGTTTCGATCTCATCTCGACGGCTCCGATCGTCCTCAAGGCCGCGCGCCCGGCCGCGGCAGGCGATCGCACTCGGCACGCGGCACTGTTCCCTAGACCTGGCCGCCGCTTGCCGGCGATCCCGCAGGCAAATCTCCGGGAACCCCGAACGCAGCGGTACTGTAACCCAACTCCCCCGGCCCGCACGGCGCCGGCCGTCCGCGAACGCGGTATCCTT
>WNFI01088710.1_pt1 | contig 11659 bp, 14 predicted proteins | sample 5400471 | NCBI WGS metagenome assembly WNFI01 (sample SAMN13153348, study PRJNA577476) | soil metagenome | isolation source: 100 cm saprolite on Douglas fir-dominated hillslope | place: USA:California | collected 2013-09-17
GGGCCGACCGGCGATCGGCGACGCGCCAGCGGTCCCCGCGTCGGCAACGGCCACCGATTGCGACGTGGGGGCGCTCGTGGGCGGGGCAACGGCTTCGGGGGTCGGCGGCGGCGTGGGCGCGGGTGTCGACGGCGGGGGGGGGGTTGGCGTCGGAACCGGCGTTGGCGTGGGCTTGGGCGAAGGTGTCGGTGTGGGCCGCGGCCGAGCGGCGTCGACGGCTGTCGAGGCCCAGACGACCGTCGAGGTTGTGAGGCCCCCCAGTGCCCCACAGGCGGCCACCAGCAGTAACGCCGCCGCGAGCGTGAGGCCACGCCGGCGCCGATCCATGGCTTCCCTTGCCTCCTCGGAGAATGTCTTGCCAACAGGATACCGACGGTGACCGAAAAAGAACAGCCCGTGACGTCGTCACAGCCGCCTACCATTAGCGGAATGCCCCCGTCCGATCGCGTGGCCGTCGTGACCGGTGCCAGCTCCGGCATCGGGGAGGCGACGGCGCGGGGCCTGGTCGAGGCCGGGTTTGCGGTGGTGCTCGGCGCCCGTCGAGAGGATCGGCTGATGGCGGTCGCCCGCGAGCTCGGCGGTCGAGGGCTGCCACTCGATGTCCGGGACCCTGCCAGCATTCAGGCGTTCGTCGCCGCGATCACCACCGAATACGGCCCGGTGGAGATCCTGGTCAACAACGCCGGCCTGGCGGCGGGCCTGCAGCCGCTCGCCGAGGGCAATGACGACGACTGGGTGCAGATGATGGAGACGAACGTGCTCGGCCTCCTCCGGGTGACCAAGGCGATGCTCCCGTTGCTTCGTCGGGCGCCCCGCGCGCACATCGTCAACCTGGGCTCGGTGGCCGGCTTCGAGGTCTATCCCGGCGGCGTGGGCTATACCGCGAGCAAGCACGCCGTCCGCGCAATAACGAAAACGCTTCGTCTCGAGCTCATGGGAGAGCCGATCCGGGTGACCGAGATCGAGCCCGGCCTGGTGGACACCGAATTCAGCCTGATCCGGTTCAAGGGAGACCGCGAGCGAGCAGACGCCGTCTACAAGGGGATGCAGCCCCTCACCGGCGCGGACATCGCCGATTGTATCGTCTGGGTGGTGACCCGGCCACCAAACGTGAACGTCGACGAGATGGTCGTCAGGCCGATCGCCCAGGCGACCGCCCGCGACGTCGCCCGCCACAGCTGATCCCCTCGCCTGCCAGGCTTATTCACAGGCCTTCCACATATTCACACCGGCAAGATTCCGCTGAGTGGCGTGCCCCCCGGTGCGCCAGCTCAGCGAGCGGCCAGGAAGCGGGGCCATCGCAAGATTTGACGGCGCTACAGGCACCGGTTATGATAGCTGAGGTATCAACTAACTGATCGAGGTACCAGGGAGGCAATTCAATGGCAGTCGTTCACGAGCACGACGACGACGGCGGCTCCAGCGCGGCGGTGGTGGCGATCTTCCTGATCGCCTTGATCGTTATCCTGGCTATCCTTTTCTACGGTCTTGCGGTCGCCCACTGGTTCGGCGTTGGCGGCGGCAACACGACCATCATCAACCCGTCCTCCTCCGCTCCCTCGATCGCAGCCTCGGTGTCGCCCTCCAAGTAATTCCCGGCCACCACCGAAAGAAAAAAGGACCGGCCGGTGCCGGTCTTTTTTCAGGTAGCTGTGGCCTGGCGCCCGCGGCGTGATCGGCGAGGCGGCCGGCCTGCCATTGTGACAGCCCCGTAGCGGGCCGCGAAAGGTTGCGCGCGGAGGATGCGATTGTGTATTTCGTAGAACTCATTCGCCGACACCTCGAGCGTTTGCTGCACAGCGAGCGCGGCCAGGGCATGGTCGAATACGCCCTGATCCTGGTCCTGATCGCGGTGGTCGTGATCCTGTTGCTGATCGTCCTGGGCAACCAGGTCGCGAACGTCTTCTGCAACATCAGCGGCGCCATCGGAACGTAGCCATCGCGTAGGCTCTTACCAATGCGCAGCGGCTGCAGTCTCGTGATCCTGGCTGGCGGCCTCAGCCGCCGCATGGGTCGCGACAAGGCCGCCCTCCCGGCGGGTGATGGGACGCTGATCGCGCACCTCGCTCGCCGGCTCGCGCCGGTCGTCGAGGAGACGATCGTCGCCGGTGAATCAGGGCGGTACCACCTGCCCGGCGTGACGATGGTCGACGACCGCTACCCCGGCCTGGGTCCGCTGGCCGGGATGCACGCCGGCTTTCGCGCGGCCCGTTATCCCTACGTCTGGGTGGTCGGCTGTGATTTGCCGGACGTTGATCCGGGGCTGGCCTTCATGCTTTTAGGACTGGCGGGCGACTACGACGCCGTCGTGCCGCGCATCGACGGTGAGCCTCAGGGCGTCTGCGCCGTCTACGATCGGGCGCTGGCGTCCCGCGTCGAAGGCTTGCTCGAGGGCGGTGACCGTCGTGTCAAAAGCCTTTTGGCCGCCAGTAATGTCCGGTATGTCACGCCGGAAGAGTTGCGTGTCGTGGATCCGGAGCTGCGCTCCTTCCGCAACATCAACACGCCCGCCGACTACCACGCCTGGCTCAAGACGCAACCGGCTTCGCGGTGAACGCATCCAGCTGTCGCGCCAGCTCCGCCGGGTCGGCCGTGGGCGCCTGGCAGACGAAGTGCTCGCAGAGATAGGCGGTCGCCTTTCCATCGATCGCGCGCCGGTCGGCCAGAAGCGGGATTCCCAGGTCGCTCGCGCCGACGGCGAGCAGGCGATTGGGGAGGTAGTGCTCGCGGACGACGTCGAGCAGGCGATCGGCCGACGCGTCCCCCGGTTGCGCGACTACGGCCAGTTCCACGACCCGGCCAAGGTGGAAATCGAGCGCTGCGAGGAGACGCCCGAAGGCGAGCGGCGCCTTGGCCGCGGTCGGCGCCAGCCGCTCGAGCGTCGCCCGGGCCTTATCGGTCCAGGATGGCTCGCCCAGCAGCATCCCGGCCCGCAACAGCACATCGACGGCCAGCGAGGTGCCAGAGGGAATCGCATTGTCGGTGACGTCCTGGGGTCGGGCCACGAGTCGCTCCTGGTCGGCCGCGCTATCGAAGAACGCGCGCTGCGTCTCGTCCCAGAACGCAGTCACCATTTCATTGACCAGGGCGCGAAGCGCGTCGAGCCAGCGGGGATCGAAGGTCGCCTCGTACAGGCTCAGCAGCCCGTCGGCCACGGCCGCCTGGTCCTCGAGGTAGCCGGCCAGCGGCGCGCGGCCATCCTTGTAGCTCCGCCGCATGCGCCCGCCCTGACGCATGTGTGAGAGCAGGAATCGAGCATTCGCCTCGGCGGCCATCACCAGGTCGCGCCGGTCGAGCACCCGTCCGGCGTCGGCAAAGGCGCGCAGCATCAATCCGTTCCATCCGGCGATCACCTTCTCATCGCGATGCGGCCGCACCCGCTGCGCTCGAGACGCCATCAGGCGCTCGCGGGCCCCATCCAGAATCTCGATCGCGCCCGACGCCACCGGGTGCAGAATGTTGCGACCCTCGAAATTTCCCGCCGCCGTCACGTCGAACGCCCCGGCGAGAAAGTTGGCCTGATCGGCGCCGAGCACTGCCTCCAGCTCCTGCGGTGTCCACAGATAGAAGCTGCCCTCCTCACCTTCGCTATCGGCGTCGAGGCTCGAGTAGAAGCCGCCCTCCGGCGATGTCATCTCGCGCAACACGAACCCCAGCGTCGCGTCGACGACACGCCGGAACGCCGGGTCATGGGTCAGCTGCCAGGCATCGAGGAAGGCGCGCGCCAGCAGGGCGTTGTCATAGAGCATCTTTTCGAAATGCGGCACGAGCCAACGCTCGTCGACGCTATAGCGGTGGAACCCGCCGCCCAGCTGGTCATTCATACCGCCGGCCGCCATCGCGCGTAACGTCTGCAGCGCCATCTCCAACGCGGCCGGCTGCCCGGTACGGACGTGGTGACGCATGAGAACCTCGACGAGCATCGGCTGCGGAAACTTGGGTGCGCCGCCGAAGCCGCCATGGGCCGGGTCCACGTCGCGCTCGAGCTGCGCGGCGGCCTCGTCCAACAGCGCTGGTGCGAGCTCGCCGACGGCGAGCGGCACCGATGGGCGGCGCAGAAAATCGCGGACCTGTGCAGCTGTCTCCTCGACGTCGGCCGGCCGTTTCGTAAAGGCGTCGGCGACGGCGGTGAGCACCCGTTTGAACGACGGCATCCCAAAACGATCGGCGGGCGGAAAGTAGGTGCCGGCAAAAAATGGGGTGCCGTCGGGCAGCAGGAAAACCGTCATCGGCCATCCGCCGGAACCGGTCATGCCCTGGACCGCGCGCATGTAGACCTGGTCGAGGTCCGGCCGTTCCTCGCGGTCGACCTTGATGGAGACGAAGTCGCGGTTCATCAGCGCGGCGGTTTCGGGGTCTTCGAACGACTCGCGGGCCATGACGTGGCACCAGTGGCAGGCACTGTAGCCGATGCTGAGCAGAATCGGTTTGTGTGCGCTCCTCGCTCGCGTAAGCGCCTCGTCGCCCCATGGAAACCAGTCGACCGGGTTGTCGGCATGCTCGAGGAGGTAGGGACTGGTCTCCTGTGCAAGTCGATTGCCCATAGCAACACTCTAGCGGCCGTCCGCCGAATGGCTGCCGTAATGGGCCAGATGGACTACGGGGCCGAAATACACAGTCCTTAGGATGCATGGCATGTGGGAATTCACCGGCGTCGCCGGCCATCGGGCGCTCTCCGCGGGCATTCTGCTGATCGCCGGCGGTGGCCTGGCCCTTTACCAGATGACATCCCTGGTGTTGGGTCCCGGCGGCAGCCGCCAGCTCCATGTCTCGCTCACGGTTCCCTCCGCCGACCCGGACGAACGGGCCGAATCGTGGGGCAACAACCACGCACTCGGCATGGTGGTCGCCCCGGCGCCGTTGGTCACGGCTCCGGGTAAGGTGCTAAGCGGGCCCGCCGAACCCCGCGCGACCGCGGCGTTCGCGCCGGCACCGATCGTCGTCGCCCCGCCTACGCTGCCGGTCCCAGCGGAAGCTGCGACACGACCCGGCCAAGGCCATCCGCAACTGTCCAAGGACCACGAGACCGACTAACTATCATGACCCCGATGAGCGAGGCCCTCGACTGGCTCGCCGTGGGCGACGTCGCAGAAGAACGCGGGGCGGCGAGTGGCCCAGGAATCCTGGGCGGTGGCGCGGCCCGGCTCGCGGCACATGCCGCGGCACTCCGAGCGCGGACCGCACTGGTCGCCAAAGTGGGGGCCGATGAGGCGGGGCGCCGTGTACGGGATGCGCTCGAACGGCTCAGGGTGGATCTTCGCTGGCTGCGCGATGTGCCGGGATTGCGGACCACCATCTGGCATCTGCCGGACGGTGAACCACAACTGCGGAGGGTCGAGCGCGGCGCCGACCTCGCCCTGCGACTCGACGAGCTGCCGCCCGTCTCGGTGACGGCCGCGCTCACCGTCGTCTCCGGTTACAGCCTTTCGGTCGAGCCCGCGCGGTCGGCGGCGCTGGGTGCGGTTACCAGCGCGGCAGCTCGCGGCGGTCGGTCCGCGCTCCTTCTCGAGGCCGACCTTCTCTGGTGGACAAATGCTCGGATGACCCGTCGCGTGCTGGAACCGGCGCTCGCCGCCGTGGAAAGCGTGGCGCTGCAGGCGGCCGACGCGCGCGTCCTGTTCGGAGCGGTGGACGGCCGCGAAGCACTTCGGTTGCTCGCCGACATGGGGCCTCGCCTCGTCTACCTGGCGGAAGCTGACGGCAGCGTTCTGCTTCGTGAGGGAGGCCGGGTCCACCTGTGTCCCGCCGACCGAAGTGAGGATGCGCCTCGCGACCGCTACGCGGGACCGGCCGCGTTCTGGGTCGCCCTGGCGCGCCGCTCGGCGCCGCGCAAAGCCGCCGCCGCGTCGCGGGGAGGGTCAGGGAGGAGCTCCCCCGACTGTAACGTCCCGATGGCGCGGCTGGAGCAGCCCGGCGACGCCGGGTTGGTGCCGCCCATCCGGCCCGTTGCTCTTCCGTGGGGGCGTCCTGGCGCCGCTGGCTGGTGATCGCCATCGCGTGTGCGGTCTTGCTGCCGTCCGCGGCCGCACTTCCGTCCCGGCCCCATCCCTCGTTGAGCGTCTCCTTTTTCGTGGAGCCCGCCGCGGTCGATGCCTCGGCTAACCCTTCGCCAGCGCCGATAGGTGAGGCTGGATCCGCGACCACGCGATAGGGTGGCTCGGGATCCCCGCCTGGCTCAGGTAGCGGTCGCGCAGACCGCTCACGTCCGGGTAGCCATGGACGTAGTAGATGGCGCGAATGCCGGCGCTGATCAGCAGCTTCACGCATTCGATGCAGGGAAAGTTGGTACAAAAGATGTCCGCGCCGGCCGTCGATGAGCCGCGATAGGCGCTCTGCGCCAGGGCGTTGGCCTCGGCGTGCGCGCAGTATTTGAGCGAGAGGTCGGCGCCACTGATGCCGCCGACGCAGGGACAGGGACGAGGAAACTCCTCCGGGTGCCAGGTGCCCTTGGGGGTTCCGTTGTAGCCGGTCGCAATCACCTGGCCGTCCCGGACGATGACGCAACCGACTTTTCGACTGAGGCAGGTGGAGCGCAGCGCCGCCGCGAAGGCCAGGATCATCGCGTACGAGGCCTTGTCGGGTCGTCCCTGCTCCTTTACGCTGTGGGATTCGACGGCGTCAGGATTGGGAGCGGCGCGGCGGGCACGTCGCGCCGCTGGCCGGGAGGGCCGGGACGTCACCGATCGATGTTAGCTTGCTTTCAGGATCCGGGTGATCGTGGTCCCGCAGTGCGCGCAGGTGCCGATCCGTGCCCAGTGTCCCGACCGCAGCGCTGTCGTGGTTGCGCCCAGGTCGACGGCGGAGTGGCACTGGTAGCAGAACGTCAGCTGAGCTGGGGTGCGATACGCATGCGGAACCGCCGGAGAGCCAAAGCGCAGCGAGAGGATATTTCCTGACTGGTGCATCTCTGTAATCCTCGTAACGTTCAGTATTCCTCGGCTTGTTCGCGGTTGGCGGCCACGATTCCGTAACGCTTTGTCACACCGGCTTCGACGATTACGGCGCGCCTTTCAACCGCCTCGACTTGACGGCATCATCGGCGGCCACGCCTAATAGAGGTGGGAGGGGCGTTCGCATTGGGTCACGCTCGGGGTGGTGGTGCTCTGCCTGGCGCTGCTGGGCGGCGCGCTGCTCTACCTGTCGCCGGTGCTGGCGCTGCTGGACAACGGTGAGATATCGCCCGCCAAGCCGCTGGCGACGCGGGCGGCCACACCGCCGCCGCTCGATTCCAAGCAGCGAATCAACATCCTCCTGCTGGGGAGCGACAACGACCAGAAGTTCCCACAGGATGCCCTGCTGTCGCAGACGATGATCGTGGTCTCCATTGACCCCTCGAAACGCCAGGTCACGCTCCTCTCGTTACCTCGCGATCTTTGGGTGCCGATCCCCGGATACGCGACCGCGAAGATCGACGTGGCGTACGCGAAGGGCGGCGCGCCGCTGGCGCGGGCCACCGTCGAGAAGGCCTTCAAGATTCCGATCCATTACTACGCCTGGATCGGCCTCAACGGGCTGGTGCGGGTCGTCGACCGGGTCGGTGGTGTCGATGTCGATGTGCTGCATCCCGTGCTCGACGACAACTACCCGAACGACTTCAGTGACAGCGGCTATGGTACAGAGCGGGTCTACCTGGCCGCCGGTCCGCAGCACCTCGACGGCCGGCACACGCTGCAGTACGTCCGCTCGCGCCATGGTGACATGTTGAGTGACTTCGGTCGATCCACCCGTCAGCAGCAGGTCCTGCTGGCCATTCAGCAGCGCACTGCCGGGATGGATCTGGTGACGGCGCTTCCCGCGTTTGCGCGCGAGCTGAACGGCCACGTCAAGACGGACCTCGACCTGGTGCGGCTCACGCAGCTGATGCTCTTCATGCGCGGCTTGCGCGCCGCCGACGTCCACCAGGCATTCATCACGCCCTACGTGCGCGACGCGGTCTCGCCAGACGGCCAGCAAATCCTCCTCGCTGACTGGACAGCAGTCAACATCTACCTGCGCCAGCTGTTTGGCGGCGACCTCTTGCCGTGACGCGCCGCGTCCCCGCCATGCGCCGAGCTTCAATCGCGAGCCGCGACCCGACCCGACGACGGCGGCGGTGTTGCTCCAGGCGGGCATGGTCTCACAGCCGGTCTGGGCCCCGGACGCCAGCGCGATCGCCTTCCTGATGCTAGCCAACGGCAGCTTCGACCTCTTCATCCTGCCGATTGCCACCGATGACGCGATCCACGCGACCGGCCCGGCGCAGGCAATCACGCACGGCAGCTTCCTCGATGCCGATTCGCGGCTGGCGTGGTCGCCCTGACGGTCGTTAGGCGCGGGTGGGGGTTGCCGCGGGGCGCTGGACGGGAACTTGGCGTCGTGCTTCTCCGGCTTGTACCAGTCGCTCCAGAGGACGTCGAGGTGGTGCTTGGCCAGCTCGGCCCGCTCCTCCTTGATGATGATCGCCCGCTGCCGGTAGACCTCGTCCTTCGAGTCGTTGTACTTCTTGATGATGTTGTAGACGGATTCTGCCTCGATCCGGGCCTGCTCGGGGTCGTAGATCCCGCAGGGAAGATCGCAATGGGCCTCGACCGTCCGGCTGGGTGCAATCCACTCCATCAAATTCATGGTGGCAACTCCTCCTATAGGATGAACCGCTGATCCTCAAATCAGTCTACCCGCTGCGCGTACACGGCGAGAGCATGGCACCGCGCTTGCCGTCTGGTGCGCTGGTGATCGCCCGTCCCATCGACGGCGCGACGCCGCTGCGGGTCGGTGATGTGGTCGTGGCCCGGCGTCCCGATCGACCCAGCGTAGAGATCATCAAGCGGATCCAGACGATCGATGGCCACGGAGCGATCTTCCTGATTGGCGACAACCCGTCCTCCAGCACCGACTCTCGGCAGTTCGGTGCGGTCGCGCGGGAGCACATCGTCGCTCGAGTGCGCTGGCGCTACTGGCCGCTCCCGCCGGCCCGGCTCTAGCGAGGCGCCGGCTCGGCGAGCGTCCGGGCGGCGCGTTCCAGCCGGACGAGGACCGTGTCCTTGTGCAACCGGCTGATCGACTCGATCAGCGGCGGCGTCACGGTCCGGCCGGTGACCGCGACCCGCAACGCCATGAACAGGTCGCGGGACGACCAGCCCAGGCGCTCGGCCAGTCCGCGCAACGCCGGCTCGATCGACTCCGGGGTCCAATCGGTCAGCGCCCGCAAGCTGGTGGCCGCGTCGGTGAGGGCGGAGGCGGTGGCGGCGGCGTCGCGGCCTTTGGGGACCAGCTGCTCCGGCCGGTAGCTATCCGGTTCCTCGAAGAAAAACCGCAACATGTCGGGAGCCTCGTTCAGGCTGCGCAGCCGCTCCTGCACCAGGGGAATCAGCGGCTTGAGCGCCTCGACCGGGACCGCAGGCATTTGCGGCGCCAGCCGCGCCGCCAGCTCGTCGGCCGTCAACCGGCGGATGAACTGGCCGTTGAGCCAGTCGAGCCGCTCGAGGTTCGCGACCGCGGGGCTCGCCTGGATCTTGCTGAGGTCGAAGGCCGCGATCAGCTGGTCCATGGTGAAGATGTCCTGATCGGTGCCGGGTGACCATCCCAGGAAGGCGATGAAGTTGTCGACGGCCTCGGGGAGGTAACCGGCCTCGCGGTACTCGAGGACATCCTTGGCGCCGTGCCGCTTGGCCAGCGGCTTCTTGTCCGGTCCCAGCACGAGTGGAAGATGGGCGAACGCGGGCGGCAGCCAGTTGAGCGCCTGGAACAGCAACAGGTGCTTGGGCGCCGACGGTAGCCAGCCGTCGCCGCGGATGATGTGGCTGATGCGCATCGCGTGATCGTCGACGGCGAACGCAAGGTGATAGGTAGGGAAGCCATCCGACTTGAGGAGGACATGGTCGTCGAGCGTCTCGTTGCGAAAGGTGACGGTGCCCATCACCAGGTCGTGAAGCGTCGTGGCTCCGTCGGTGGGCATCGCCTGGCGCACGACAAAGCGCTCACCGGCGGCGGCGCGCCGCTCGGATTCCTCCCTCGGGATAGAGCGGCAGCGGCGATCGTATCGTTCCGGCTCGTGTCGGGCCCGCTGCTCGGCGCGCATCTGCTCGAGCCGTTCCGGCGTGCAGAAGCAGCGATAGGCGGCCCCTGATTCGAGCAGTTCGGCGGCCGCCTGCTGGTAGATCGCCTTGCGCTCCGACTGGATCAGCGGGGTCTCATCCCAAGTGATGCCCAACCAGCGCAGGCCCTCTTCGATCTGTTCCTGGCTACCCGGCTTCAAGCGCGCCCGGTCGGTGTCTTCGATCCGTAGCAGGAACTGCCCGCCCTTCTGCCGAGCGAACAGGTAGTTGAAGAGGGCCGTCCGCGCGCCGCCGAGGTGCAGGGCACCGGTCGGGCTCGGCGCGTAGCGGACACGGATCGCCTCGTTCACCTGGGCCATCCGACCATCGTAAGTCAGCGGAAAATCGCGGCCCCGTCGTCACACCCTCGATGCCCCGCTACGCGCTCGGCTGTATCAAGGACCCTTACGACCATCGGGATTTCAGCATGGCGACCTTCCTGGAAGCGGCCCCCTTGGCCGAACAGGTGGACCATTCGCCGGCGTTGCCGCCGGTCTTCGATCAGGGGCCGGCCGGGACGTGCGTCGCCTGCGCCACCGCCTACTACGACAAAACGTTCCAGAAAGGCCTCGAGCGTCACTGGACGCTGAGCGATCCGGAGCATCAGTTCTCGCCGCTGTACATCTACAGCCAGCGGCGCAAACAGCCGGAGGATGCGGGGATGACGATCCGTGAGGCGATGAAGATCGTCCAGGACCAGGGTGTCTGCAGCCTCGCCTGCATGCCGTACATCGTGCAGCGGATCAACGTGGCACCCACTCCCGAGCAACGAAAGGCGGCGGCGCCCTACCGCGCGAAAAGCTACGCGCGGCTCAACAGCATCGTCGAGATGGAGGCCTACCTGATGGCGAATTGCTTCATCGCCGGGGTGATGGTGCACGAGCCCTTCATGGATGCGCCAGGTGGCATCATCCCAATGCCTGAGCCCGGCTGCGAATTCCTCGGAGGCCACGCGATCTGCATCGTCGGCTTCGACCGGCGCAACCGCATGTTCAAGTTCGCCAACAGCTGGGGCAGCCAGTGGGGTGACCGCGGCTTCGGCCACATCGGCTACGCGACGCTCCAGGCCCTCATGATGGATGCCTGGGGCATGGTCAACGCGCCTGACGGCGCTGCCTCACCGACCTAAGGATCGTGGAAGACGCCGATAATGCCGGCCGGTTTTGCGGCCACGTAAATGAGGTCAGTGGTTGGGTCGACGGCCACGGTTGCGGCCTTCCGCCCGGTGCCGATGACACCAAGGGGTTTCAGCGTGACGGCATCGATAACGGACATGTAGCGGCTGCCGCCGTCCGCCGTGTAGACGTGGTGGGTGTGCGGATTGAACGCGATTTGATCTGTCCCGTGTCCGATGTCAACCGCGCCCAGACAGCGGTCGAGAAGGACGTCGATGATTGAAAGTTGGGCGCTCCCAGCCACGAAGAGCTGTCGCCGATCGGCATCAAAGGTGACGCCACTTGGCTTTTGGATGTTGCACCCCTTGAAAGTCTTGATGATCGCGAGTGCGACCGGGTCGATGACGACGACGGCATCCTTGTCGTTGATCCCAAGGTAGATGTTCCCGGTACTCGGATCGACCGTCGTCA
>WNFI01170186.1_pt1 | contig 11659 bp, 12 predicted proteins | sample 5400471 | NCBI WGS metagenome assembly WNFI01 (sample SAMN13153348, study PRJNA577476) | soil metagenome | isolation source: 100 cm saprolite on Douglas fir-dominated hillslope | place: USA:California | collected 2013-09-17
CTGCAACCGGTGCCGGGCACGACGCGCTCGGACCGCTAGGCGACCTTGTACGAGCCGCCGCGGTGCCGCTGCTCGACATCGAGCCGGTGCACGTAGCGCTGCAGCATCATCCTCGCTTGCGGCGACAAATCGACGAACTCGCATCCGCAGCGGCGTGACAGACCGTCCGTCGAGGTTGCGACGTGCGCGACCCGCATGCGCACCGTCACGGTGCCCACCCCCGGCAGATCCAGGTAGCAGCGGTCGATGACGCTCGTGACGTTCGGATCGAAGTGCCGCGGATAGGCCAGCATCGCCAGACCGCCGACGCTCACATCGAGCACGCGCAACGACTCGTACTGGGCCCGGTCGCCTGAGTAGGGAACCAGGCAGCTTGCGGACAGGCCTTCCGGAGCTCGGACCCGGTAGTACTCGCGACGCTGAAGACGCAGCACGCGCTCGGGAATGGCGCACAGGAACGTCGGATAGCCACCATCCGAGGAGCGCCGGGGCGCGCCGATCGTGAACTGCATCTTGACGTTCTCGATGAACGCGATGCACACGAGCTCGGCTGCCTCCAGCAGCTGGGATTGCTGCTGCGGCTGGTTCGGCAGGTCGAAGTGCATCTCGTTGCGAACCCCGTTGACCTTCATGATCTGGCTCACCGCGAATTCGCCGTCGCGGCCCCAATAGACGGTCATCGGCACCCGGTCATCGCACAAGCGCGTGACCAACGCGTCGATTTCGAATTTCGAATACAGCCAGTAGCTTTCCAGCTCCGGTGCTTCGGGCTCCGGAAATGGCGTCCTGTCCATGGTTTGTTGTTGCGCGATCTCGGGTCTCGGACCTTCAGTAAATCACGCCAGTAGGTTGAGCGAAACCGCAAACAGGACCGTCATGCCCGACCAATTCCCGACGCAGGTGGCGCCGCCCGACGGCCGGCCTCAATCTAACTGTTTCCGGTTCCCCAACTTCGTCGTAGCGTTCCGCGAAGACGGGTTCGGCAGGCTTTTCCGCGCCTCGGGGATGGGCGAGCCACCCTACAGTGCCGGCATTCGCAGGGGAGAAACCTAAGAATGCAGCGGCTCGCCCGCAGCACGCACCGCAGCTCACGTCGGCCTGCGCCGCCGATGGGCGAGGCCGACTACCAGCGGGGACTGTCGCACGCCAACGACGGTCACTGGCAGGCCGCTCTTCAGGCTTTCGAGCGGCGCTGGCGCCCGGTTCGGAGCCCGCGCTGGCCGTCGCTGCCGAGTGCCTGAACGCGGCGAACCGGCAAGCCGAAACGATCGCGCTCCTGGCCGGCGCGGACCTGGCCGGCATCCGCGACCATCACGTCCACTTTCAGCTTGGCCAGGCACTTCATCACCTGGATCGCTTCAAGGAAGCGGCCGATCGCTACCTTGCGGCGCTGTCGCGCAAACCGGATTGCATGGTGGCCCACGTGCAGCTCGGAAACGTGTTCAACCGGCTGCATCTGCACGAAGAGGCGCGCGAATGCTACAAGACCGCGATCGCGGTCGGCGGCGACGCGGTGCAGCTGACCTCGGGGATGACCTTCGAAGACCTGCATGCCTGCCGCTGGGATCATCTGGGCGAGGATCTGCCTGAACTGATGCGGCTGATGGACGACGGCGCCGGCTATCCGCAGCCGTTTCAGCTGCTGGCCCAGCCGTCCACGCGCCGCCACGACCGGGCCCGATTCGAAGTCTTTGCCTACTCCTACGGGGTCAACGACGCCTCGCCGGCTCGCCGCCGTATCGAGCGCGCCGTCGACCGCTTCGTCGACGTGCGCGAAGTGTCGGACCGCGCGGCGGCCGAGCAGGTCCGGTCCGACGGCATCGACGTGCTGATGGACCTGAAGGGTTACACGCTGGGAGCCCGCAACGGCGTGCTGGCGTTCCGCCCCAGCCCGATCCAGGTCAATTACCTCGGGTACCCGGGCACGCTCGGCGCGGCCTTCTACGACTACATCATCGGCGATCCGATCGTCACGCCGCTCGAGCACGCGCCCGATTACTCGGAAAAGATCGCCCAGATGCCGGTCTGCTATCAACCGAACGATCGCAGCCGCGCGGTCGGCCCGCGTCCGACGCGATCCGAGTGCGGCCTGCCCGAGAACGGATTCGTCTTCTGCAGCTTCAACAGCCCGCTTATCTGGGGCGAGCAGTTGCCGCAGACGCGGCACTTGGGGCGGCTGCAGCTGGCCGACCTGGTGCTCGATACGCGCCCCGTATGCGCCCACACGACCGCCAGCGACGCCTTGTGGGCGGGCGTGCCGGTGCTCACGTGTCCGGGCGATACCTTCGTTTCCCGGGTGGCCGCCAGCGTGCTGCGGGCGGCCGGGCTGCCGGAGCTGATCGCAGCGGACCTGGCCGAATACGAATCGATCGCGCGCGAGCTCGCGCACGACCACCCGCGCCTGGACGCGCTGAAGTCGCGGCTCACGCGCAATCTCGGCGAGTGTCCGCTGTTCGACAGCGTCCGCTACACGCGCGACCTGGAGGCGCTGTTAGCGCGCATGCACGAGCGCTGCCTGCGCGGTCTGGCGCCGGATCACTTGGGAGCGCTGGCCGATTATGGACGGTGAGCGCGTTGCGCCAGGGACCCTCTCGACGCCACCCGTCGCCGACCCGATCGCGCAGCTGTCCGTTGATGAGCGGGAGGCCCTGCTGGGCGCGCTGGAGGCGTTGCGAAGCGGCAGCGGCCCGCAACGTCCGCGCCTGCTCGTCTACGGGCTCGGAAGCTTCGGCGACGCCTTGCAGCTGACGCCGCTGCTGCATTGCCTGCGCAGGCGTTTCGCGCAGGCCGAGCTGATCCTGGTCCACCCGCACTCGCTGGTGCGCTGCCTGTTCGCTGGACTCGAGGACATCGACCGGCTGATCGTGCTGCCGTCGCCGGCTCACGCGACGATGCGCTCGCTGGTGCGCGCTGAAGCGCTGGCCGACCTGCTCGTCGAGTGCCGCTACGTGATCCAGTACAGCCTCGTATCGGGCAGCGCAGGCCTGACACCGGAAGAGCGCGAGTTCGTCGAGTCCGCGCAGGCGGGTGAGCAGGAGTGGTTGCCGTTCGTGCGGCGCTTTCCGTTCGACAACGACGAATTGTGGCGGGCCGCCGCCGCGCGAGGCTGGTCGATGCCGCGCCTGATGGCGCGCACCTCGGGCTTTCCGGACGACGACTTCGAGGCTTACCGCGTGTCCCTGGCGGACGAGGACCTCGCCGCCCGGCGCGAGCTGCCACAGCGCTACCTGGCGGTGTGCAACTCGGCCGAAGCGCTCGCGATCACGCAGGGACCGTGGACCAAGGTGCTGCCGCGCGACAAGATGACGCGGATCGTCCGGGGCCTGAAGACGTTCTCGCTGCCCGTCGTGCTGCTGGGCGCCAAGGATGACGCACGGATCGAGGGGGTCGATATCGACCTGCGCGGGCGCACCTCGATCCGCGAGGCAGCCGCCGTGCTGCGCGACGCCGCCGCGTATGTGGGCCCGGAGGGCGGCCTGACGAATCTCGCCCGCGCGGTGCAAACCCGCAGCGTCGTCTTCTTCGGTTCGACGCCGCCGGAGTTCTTCGCGTTCCGCGCCAACATCAACGTGCTGCCGCGGCGCTGTGGCGGTTGCTGGTGGACCACCCCTTCATACCTTCACCAGTGCCCCAGGCTGCAGGTGATGCCCGAATGCACCGCATCGATTCCGGAGCGGGCCATATTGAGCGCGGTCGCGGAGATTCTTCAATGACCTCGGTGGACCCGGGACCGGCCCATGCCGCCCACGCCGAGAGCCTGCTCGCGCAGGCGTTCGACCAGATGCGGTCGCAGCGCTGGGAGGAGGCGATGCGGCTGCTCGAGTCGGCGATCGTGGCGGCGCCGCCCGAACTGCGCGATCCAGTGGTCGAGATCCTGGTGTCGATCTACGTCTCGCGCAACGAGCACGCCCGGCTGCGCGAGCTGATGCTGCGGATCGACCCGTCGACGCCCCAGATGATCAAGGGCGCTTTGCTGCTGGCGCGCAATCACGCGATCGGCATCGACGGCGAGTTGCCGCCGCATTGCAACGAGAAGTCGCTCGGACCCGCTTTGCGCGCGCATATTCTGTCCGGCGCCTACCAGTTGACCGAGCTACCCTCCATGGTCGCCTTGCTGGCACAGCTCAGATGGGCCGAGCTCGCCGGGCAGGTCGCGTTGTTGTGCGCGGCGGCGGGCATCGGAATCGAGGCCGGCGTGATCGAGCGCGTGTTTGCGGTTCTGTCGGCGGCCGGCCGGCCCGCTGACGCGCTCGAGCTGCTGCAGGCCCTGCAGTCGATGCCGCAATGCGACGAGCGGCCGGTTCAGCGCTGGATGCACTTGCTGGGATCGCGCGAGCGAGGATCCCAGGCCAAAGAGCCACCGCTCGAGGACAAGGTTGTGCGGTTTCTGCGGTCGACCCGGTCGCCCCACGTTCTGAACACAGGAAAGGAGCCAGCCCCGTGCTGACTGAACTGGAAGCGCATTTGAAACTGGCCAGGCCCGGGACCCTGATCGACGTCGGCGCGCACGCCGGCGCTTTCACGCTGCCCCTGGCGCAACTGCCCGACGTGTGCGTCCTTGCATTCGAGCCGATTCCGGATGTGGCGCAGCGCTTGCAGGAGCGCGTGAAGCACGAGCTGCGGGAGCGCGCCGGCAACGTCGCGGTGTTTTCGGTTGCGCTGGGTGACTTGCCGCGGCGCGCGACGCTCTCGATTCCCACGGTCGACGGCAACCCAGTACTGGAGTGGGCTTCGATCGCCAAAGACTTCGAGCGAATGCGTGCTCAGGATCCGCGGCGTCTGGGCGCCACCGTCAACTACGAGGTCGACGTGTGGCCGCTGGACAGTCTGGACCTGGACGACGTCAAGTCGATCAAGCTGGATGCCGAGGGCAACGAGTTCGCGATACTGCGCGGCGCGCGGCACACGATCGCTCGTTGCCGGCCGTTCATATCGGTCGAGCTGGAGGAGCGCCATGCCGCGGGTTGCACCTGGTCGGTGCCGGCCTTCCTGGATGCGCTGCGCTACGACGCCTACTTCGTCCACGAGCAGACCATATATCCCGTCAACGCGTTGGATCGGGCCCTGATGCACCGGGCCTCGAGTGCTCCGTCGTGCCGCGAATACTCCGATCCCTACATCTTCGAGTACTACTTCATCCCGCGCGAGGAAACGACGATGCGCCGCCGGTTCATGCAGCTGGCGGCGAACGGCTTCCGGATGGAAGTCGAGGCTGCGCGGCTGAGCGGACGAATGATCACACGCTGACGGAGACGAGAGGCATGAAATCACTGGCGGTCAATCTGTGCATCATGCAGCCGGCGGGCTACGTCTACTCGCTGCTGTTTCTCGACCCGGCGCGTTACCTGCGCTACCACCTGCGCCGCCTCGGCGTCGATTGCACGCTGACGCGCAACCGGCTGGCGCGCGACCGGGTCAACATCGTGTTCGGCGCCCACGTCGGATTCGACCGCGCGCTCGCCCATCGCTTCTGCTGCGTCATTTTCAACACCGAGCAGATCGGGTCCGGTGGCGCCCATTTGCCCGAGGCCTATCTGGACCTGCTGCACAACCTGCCCAGCCTGGACTACGACCCTTCCAACCGGGATTCATATGACTCGCCGCTGGCCGGTCCCGTGATCCCGATCATGGACGCCCCGTTCCTGCGGTCGGGACCGCCGGCGCTGCCGCTGACCGACCGCCCGCTCGACCTGCTGTTCTTCGGCGTCGTCAACGGCCGGCGCGCGAACCTGCTGGCCGCGATCGAGTCGGCCGGTTGCCAGGTCACGCTGTTCGACAAGCCCCTGTTCGGACCCGAGCGCGATCAGTTCATCCGCCAGTCGAAGGCCGTGCTGAACCTGCACCACTACGAGCTGGCCCGCTTCGAGCAGATCCGGGTCGCGCATTGCCTCTCGCTCGGCACGCCGGTCATTTCGGAACGCACGCCCGCCACCTCGCCCGCGGCGCATTTCGAGAACGCGGTCTTCTTCCTGCCGACCGACGAGCTGCCCCGATTCGTCGGCCAGACGTTTCGCTCGCCCGGGTTCTATTCGGACGCGAAGCGGATGTTGCGCGGCTTCCAGTCGCGCGACCCGCTCGCGCATTTCGGAGAACTGGTCGCCTACCTGCAATCGGTCCAGCGCGTCTGGCACGCGGCGCCGACCACGGAGACGGCGCTGCGGATGTGCCGCATGAATCTGGGCAGCGGCAAGGACTACCTGGCGGGCTGGATCAACGTCGACATCAACGAGCGCGCCAATCCGGACCTGGTGCTGGACCTGTCGAAGCCGGTCCAGTATCCGCTGACGGTGCCGTCTGCGACACTGGGCGCGCTGACGCTCAGAGCCGGCTGCCTGGAGACGATCTACGCCAACAACGTGCTCGAGCACGTGTCGGATCTTCCGGCGCTGATGACCAACGGCCTGACGCTGCTGGGCGACGCCGGCATCTTCGCGATCGAGGTGCCCTACGAGGGTGCTCGCACCGCGTGGCAGGACCCGACCCACGTGCGTGCCTTGAACGAGAATTCCTGGCGCTACTACACCGAGTGGTTCTGGTACCTTGGCTGGTACGCGCACCGTTTCGAGATCGCCCGTTTCGAATACCTCGACGAGCACCTCGCCGTGTGCCAGCAACCGGCAGCCGCCTTCATGCGCGTGCTGCTTCGAAAGGTGGAGACATCCCTGCAGGAGCGGATGCTGGCCCGGATGATTCGCCCGGACTTCGGCCCGGGCTTCGAGGACGACTGGCCCCCGGCCGCGCCGATGCCGGCCGTAGAGTCCCCGCCGGGCGCAGTACCACGGCAGCCGGCCTTCCTGAGGCACCCAGCGCCAGTCCCGTACGAACGGCAGCAACAGGCCGGCCGGCGTACCGAGCGCGCCGGCCACGTGAGCGATCGCCGTATCGACGCAAATCACTGCGTCCATCAACTGCAGCACGGCAGCCGTATCGTCGAAATCGGCCAGCCGCGCCGGCAGGTCCCGCAGCTTCGGCAAATCCCTATGCGCCCGCTCGGCGGCCGGGCCCACATTCAGGGCGTACGCGACCACGCCGTCCAGCTGCGTCAGCGCCTCGAGGTCGGCCGCACGGCAGGAACGGCGCGTGCACGCATTCTGCTCGGTCGAATGAGCAACCGACGTCTCGTGGACGATGCCGATGCGGCGCTGCCCGTCCGGCCCCGCTTCGATCGCCGCCGACCAGCGTGCGTAACGCTCCGGATCCGCGGCCAGGTAGGCCGAACGCTGCGCCGCGGCCGCCGCGCCCAGCCCGAGCACAAAGGGCAGGCTCATCAGCGGAAGGTGCGCATCGTGCCGCGGCCAGCTGGCTGCGCTGTCCGCAACGCACTCGCAGCCCAGGCTTCGACCCAGCAGCCCGACCAGCGCATCCGGACACACCAGCACCGGCGTGCACCCGCGGCTTGCGGCGTCTGCGATGAAGCGGGAAAACAGGATCGTGTCTCCCAGTCCCTGCTCGGCGACCAGCAGCAGGCGATCGACCGGCCGGCCATCCCATCGAGGCGAATCCGGCAGTTTCGCGTGCACCGCGCCGGCGGCGAACCGGTACTCGAAATCGCGCCATCCTGGCTCGAATCGGCCCAGTCGCAGCAGGCAAAGTCCGCGGTTGTACAGGTGGACCGGATGGCCGGGGCGCAGCCGCACCAGTTTCGAGAAGTGGTCGAGAGCCTTCGCATCATTGCGCTCGAACCCGGCCAGGCGTGCAGCGGCCAGATGGCCGACTTCGGAGTCCGGATTGTCCTTCAGCACGCTTTCCGACTGCGCCTTGGCGCCGGCGAGATCTTCCTGCGCCACCAGCGCATCGATCAGGCCCGATCGCGCCGCCTCGCTGGCAGGAATCCTCTGCAGAATGCCCCGGAAGTGCTCTTCAGCACCGACCGGCTGCTGCAGGCGCAGGCACAGGCGCCCCATCAGCAGGCGGCACAGCAGATCGGTCGGGTCGATGCGCAGCGCGCGCTCCAGGGCCTCGAGCGAGGCGGACAAGCGTCCGAGCTGCAGCAGCGAATAGCCGAGGCCGCGCAGCGCATCGATCGATTCGGGCGCGTGTTCCAGGGCCTTCGAGTAGGCGAGACGAGCCTCATCGAAGCGGAAGGCTTCGACGGCGCGCTGCCCTCGCGTCAGGGATTCGGTCGGTTCGAACATGCGTGACGTTCGAGCTGGTACGCCCATGCGAGCACTTCGGCGATCGCCACGTACAGCGCGGGCGGAATCTGCTGATCGAGTTCGAACTGCGTCAACGCGGCGGCCAGCACGGGCGACTCGTGGATCGGCACGCCGCTCTCGCGTGCGCGTCGGATGATTTCCTCCGCGAGGGCGCCCCTGCCCTTGGCGACGACTCGGGGGGCGCTGTCCGCGCCGGCCTCGTATCGAAGCGCGGCCGCCTGCGGTTGTGTTTCAGGCGCGCTCGCGCCGTGCGGGCGTTCCATTACGGGTTCCGCCCAGGCGCCATGCCGACATGCGCGGACACCAGGCCGCAGGCCGACAGCCGCTGCTGCAGCGCGGCCAGCTGCGGCTCGACATCAGCCGCTGCGGCGCAGTCGATCGACACGGCCACCGCGTTGCCGCACACGCGGATGTGCGCATCGAAACGCCCCAGTTGAGGCAGCTGCAGATGCAGGGTCGCGCAAACCACGGCGGATTCGTCCTCGGCACTCGCCGCGCCGCGGCCGCCTTCGCGCCGCACCTCCAGGCGCGCCGCCGGATCGAGCCACGGCAATGCGATCGATTCAAACGGCGTCCGATCGCGGGCCGCGGCCGTTGGGGCCTGCCACAGGATTCCGGGCGCCGACGCCCGCGACGGGGCAGTTCCGCCCGGATTCGTGTCGCGCGGGTCGGCGCCGGACGCCGCCGCTGCCCGGTTCGGCGTCGGCTCGGCCTGTGACTTTCCGATCAACGCAGTCAGCACCGAGTTGCGGGCAGCCGCCGTCAGCACGTAATGACTCGATCCGGTTGCGATCTCGGCGATTTGGCGGTCGGGCGACACGATCAGCTCGACCGAGCGGCCTGCCGAGGCGGCTCGCTGCAGATCGGACAGCAGCGCGCGCGCGACCGGCATGCCGCGCAGCAGCTCGAGCACCCGCACTGGATCGACGGACAGCCGCAAGCCCGCCTCGGGGGCCGCCGCGTGCCAGGCATCGGACCAGGCCACCGCCCCCAGTCCGAGAACTCCCGAATCCATGTCGAGTCCTCCGCTGCGCGCCGCTCAATCCGACGGCCCGGCGCGCTTGATGCCAATCAGCCGTTCCAGCTCGAGCACCCAGGGCTCGGCGCGCAACCGGATCTGGGCGTCATCCTGCAGGATGTCGCGCAGCAGCTCGATGCGGCGCTGCTGGTCGACCGGGCTCAACGGCTCGGCCAGCGCAGCCTCCTTCAGATGCCCGATCAGAATCCGGCACCTCGCCTCCAGGCGGACCACCTCTTCCCAGTCCTCCCGGCGCGCAGCCGCCAGCATGTGCCGACTCAGTTGCGCCACTTCCCGGTAGCGCTCGATCAGCGGTCCCGATCGCTGCTCGGCGCGTCCGGCCCATCCGCTCCCATCGTCCGGGGCCATCAGGCCGGCTTTCTACACGACCGGTTCGCGCTCAGCCTCACGCCGACGGCCGGGCGCCAGGGACCCGGCCGGGCGAGGCGGGAACGTTCAGGGGCGCTGCCGCGGTGGCCGCGTGCGGTCGACGCTCGCCTTCAGGCCCTCCTCGACGATCCGCAGCGCCTTGCCGATGGCCTCGCATTTGACCGCGACGCGTCTCGTTCCAAGGTGCGCCTGCGCCAGCCGGATCGCCTCGATCGCGCCGTCGTACAGCAGCAACGTCATTCGATGGGGATCGGCCGATCCCACGGCGGTCTGCACCGCGACGTTGTGATAGGCCTTGGCGCCGAATCCAGACACGTGCTCCTCCCGGTTGGTGAACTCCATCCCTTATTTCGGCGCCGGCACGCAACCGTTTAGGTCGAGCAGCGTGCCGGCCGTGCCGCAAATCCGGTCAAGCCGGCGGCAAGCCCGCCAGCGCGTTGGCCAGCGCGATCTGGTTCTGCTGGGCTACGACCAGATCCGAGTTCAACTTGCTGTACTGCTTGATCAGCTGCTGCTGGGTCTGGGCGAGCTGAGCCTGCAGCCGGGTGAGCTGGGTATTCATCGTGCTGATCGTCGACTGCAGGCTGGTCTGCGTTCCGCGCACCAGACCGTTGGGCGCCAGCATCGACTCGACCGACGAGGCGAGCTGGACCGCGAAGCCCTGCTGATGGCCGGTTCCGGTCGCATTCGAAAACAGCTGCGCCACGCCGCTCGGGTTGGCGGCGAGCGCTGAGGCGAATTTGGTCGTGTTCAGGCTCAGCGTGCCGTTCCTCTGAAAGTCGATGCCGACCTCGGCCAGCCACGAAAGTGCGCCGGATCCGCCGCTCACCTGGCTTCCCAGGATCGATCGAAGCTGGGAGCTCAGTTGGAACATCGTTGCCTGGCCGGTCAGTGTCGAGGCCGTGTTGGTGCTGGCGTTGTAGCCGGTCAGGCTAGTTTCGAGGTTGACCAGGCTGTTGTAGGCCTGGACAAAGGTGCTGACGCTGTTCGTCACCGCCGCCGCGTCGCTGCTGACGGTGATCTGCGCTTGCAACGTCGATCCCGACGGCGGAGCCTGCGTCAGGTTCAGCGTCAGCCCCGAGATGGCCGAAGTGATCGAGTTCGTCGAGGACGTCAGGGAAAGGCCGTTGATGCTGTACCGGGCGTCGGCGGCGGTCTGTGTCTGCGTCAGGTTCTTGCCCGCGCCGGCACCTGCCGTCGGATCGAAGGCGATCTGTGACAGGCCGGACGTATCGGTGCTGGTTCCGTCGGAGTCGGCCACGGTCAGCTTGAAGCCGTTGACCGTACCGGTGTTGCTCGAGGACACCACCAGCCGGCTGCCCGCGTTGTCCGTGACCACCGAGGCGGTGACGCCGGCCGATGCGCTGTTGATCGCAGCCGCAATGCCCCCCAGCGTGTCGTTGCTCGAGTTGATCGTGATATTGACCGGACTCGACCCCGACTGAGCGGTGAAGGTGTTGGCCGTGGAGTTGTAGGTACCCAGCTGGATCGTCAGCGTGCCGGTCCCGACCACGGTCGACATGCTGGCCAGCGGAGCGGACGCAGCCGCCTGCGCCTGGGCGATGCCCGATACCGTCACTGAATAGGAGCCCGATGCGGGCGTACCCGACACGGTCGCGCCGACCCCGCTGCCGGTCACCGTGGCCTGCGCGGCCAGAAACGCCGAATTCGTCTTCAAGGCTGCGAGCGCGGTGTCCAGGCTCGACAGCGCGCTCTGGACCTGTCCGTAGGCGCTGACCTTGGCCTGAACCCCCGACTGCTGCGATTGCAACTGCCTGAGCGGCTTCGATTCGACCGTCATCAGCTCCGTCACCAGCGTATTGACGTCGATCGGGCCGGTGCTGATCGGGCTGCCCGTGAGCGAGGTGCTGCTGGAGCTCCCGCTTCCGGAGCCGTTCACGCTGCTCAGCGTGCTGGACAGCAGGGAAGCGAGCGAGTTGGATGTCGTACCGGAAATTGTCACGAAACTCCTTCGAGCCTTGTTCAGGCCTTGCCTCTGAGCAAAGTGCCGCGCGTCGATGACCCGGACAGCGGCCGCGCCGCCGCCAGCATCTCCTCAGAAGGCACCTGTCGGATCACCGTATTCGTGCTCGTG
>WNFI01314075.1_pt1 | contig 11659 bp, 11 predicted proteins | sample 5400471 | NCBI WGS metagenome assembly WNFI01 (sample SAMN13153348, study PRJNA577476) | soil metagenome | isolation source: 100 cm saprolite on Douglas fir-dominated hillslope | place: USA:California | collected 2013-09-17
GGCGGCGGCGCCGGAAGCTTGGCGTGCGACGCCGCAATGGCGCCGATCAGGAGGCCGCCCAGCAGCGCGGCAACGATTCTTTTCATGATTTCTCCTTCATATGGGGGGCGCCCGCCGGTACCGCGCCGCCGGCGCCTTCCCGCTTGCCGGACTTCAGTTCGTTGTACCAATACTCGTGGTGCTCTTTCGCCCAGGTCTCGTCGGTGTAGCCGCTGCGCATGTTTCCATACGCGCCTTCGACTCCGATCGTGCCCATGTAGATATGGCCGAGGGAGATGGCGATGTACAGCAGCGCTGCAGAGGCATGCCAGATCCAGGCGTCCTGCATCAATGCGCGCGTCTGGTCGAAATTGGGGAACAGCAGGATGACGCCGCTCCAGCTGGCGACAATGCTCAGCCCGACCACGGCGAACCAGTACCAGCCCTTCTCCCCGGCGTTGAAGCGCCCCGAAGGGATGTGCTCGCTGCGGGTGAAAAAGGCCCACGCCCTGCGGAACCACATCCAGTCGTACGCTTTCGGCAGGTTGTCGCGGAGGAAAATGAACACCATCGCGATCACCGAGACGATGAAGAACGGCGCGACGAAGTTGTGCAGGTTCTTGCCGAGCGCCGTCAGCCACGCGAACAGCGTGTAGCCGATCACCGGAAGCAGGATGTATTTGCCGAACAGCATGATCAGGCCCGAGATGCCGAGCACGCAGAAGCTGATCGCGGTGCTCCAATGCACGATCTGCTCGGTGGTGCTGAAACGCTGCATCAGCCGCCCGGTGGGCTTGTCGTGCAGCTTCACGGGCCCCTTGGCGAAGTAAAGCGCGCCGATGAGCAGGCACACCAGCACCACCAGCCAGCCACCGTAGAACGTGACCGGCCCGTTGCGGAACAGGCGCCAGGCCTCGCCCGCCGTCGACCAGCGCTCCTGGCCGGGAAAGCGCGCCTGCGGCTGGATAAGCACGTTGGTCTCGCGGCCGGGAATGCTGGTGAAGGCCGGCTTGCCGGATTGGATGGCGCGGTAAACCGGCGCGTTGTTGCCCGGCTGCGTGACCTGGCGCTCCTGCTGGGTCTGCTGCGCCGGGGACACCGGGTCTTGCTGCGGGGTTGCCTGCTGCTGTTGCGCGGCTGCGGACGGTTGCGCAATCGCCGCGCCGGCGAGCACGAACGACAACACCAGGAAAATGGTCCTCATCAACGCCTCCTTCTCGAGGGCCGCTCTACCTATTGATAGATGCGTTTGTCTTCGTGCTGCCCGAGCTGCCGCGACTTGATCTGGGTTTCCCAGCTGGTGCGGTCGCCCTTGCTCCACTTGCCGCTGCCGTAAGCGAGCGGCTCGTTGTCCCATGGATTGCCGTCATGCTTGCCCTGGTAGCTGCGCTTGCTTTCCGCGACCTGCTCGCGCTCGCCGCAGGCGGAGAGAGTGAAAACTATGAATAAAAAAAACAAAATATTTTTCATGACTTGCGCGCCGGTTGGGCAGGCTGCGCGCCGGGCTTGCCGGGGCCGTACGCGGTACCCCAGCCCCAGACTTCGGAGCCTTTGCCGCGGCGGAGCACGCGCTCGCGATATATGTCGGCGATCACGTCGCCGTCACCGCCGAGCAGCGCCTTGGTCGAGCACATCTCGGCGCAGGCCGGGAGCTTGCCCTCGGAGAGCCGGTTGCGGCCGTACTTCTGGAACTCGGCCGCGCTGCGATCGGGCTCGGGCCCGCCAGCGCAGAACGTGCACTTGTCCATCTTGCCTCGCAGGCCGAAGGCGCCGGCCTGCGGGAACTGCGGCGCGCCGAACGGGCAGGCGTAGAAGCAGTAGCCGCAGCCGATGCACAGATCCTTGTCGTGCAGCACCACGCCGTCGTCGGTGCGGTAGAAGCAGTCGACCGGGCAGACCGCCATGCAGGGAGCGTCGGAGCAATGCATGCAGGCCACGGAGATCGACTTCTCCGCGCCCACTACGCCGTCATTGATCGTTACGACGCGGCGGCGGTTCACGCCCCACGGCACCTCGTTCTCCTGCTTGCAGGCAGTGACGCAGCCGTTGCACTCGATGCAGCGCTCGGCATCGCACAGGAATTTCATTCTCGCCATGGCTCTCTCTCCTTAAGCCTGGAACTTCGCCACCTGGCAAAGCGTGGTCTTGGTTTCCTGCATCAGCGTCACCCGGTCGTAGCCGTAGGTGGTCGCGGTGTTGACCGCTTCGCCGCGCACGATCGGGGCCGCGCCCTCCGGGTAGTAGGGCAGCATGTCCTGCCCCTGCCACCAGCCCGAGAAGTGGAACGGGATGAAGCAGGTGTCGGGGCCGACGCGCTCGGTCACCTGCGCCTTCACCTTGAGCTTCGCGCCCGAAGGGGTGCTGACCCAGACGTACTCGTCGTTCCGGATGCCGCGATCGGTGGCCGTCTTGGGATGGATCTCGACGAAGTTGCTCTGCTGCAGCTCCGCGAGCCACGGGTTCGAGCGCGTCTCCTCGCCGCCGCCCTCGTACTCGACGAGACGGCCGCTGGTAAGGATCAGCGGGAATTTTTCGTGGGCCTTGTCGGCGATCGCCTTCTGCTGCTCGCTCTTGAACCGGGCCGGCAGGCGCCACAGCACCTTCACGTCGTCATGCGTCGGCCATTTGGCGACCAGGTCGGGGTTCGGCGAATACAGCGGCTCGCGGTGCAGCGGCACGCCGTCCGGGAAGTTCCAGACCACGGCGCGCGCCTTCGCGTTGCCGAACGGATGGCAGCCGTGCTTCATCGTGACGCGCTGGATGCCGCCAGACAGATCGGTCTTCCAGTTCTTGCCCTCGGCCTCGGTCTTCTCCTCCGCAGTGAGGTCGTCCCACCAGCCGAGCTTCTTCAGCAGCACGTGGTCGAACTCCGGGTAGCCGGTGGTGATCTCGGCGCCCTTGGAGTGCGAGCCGTCCTCGGCCAGCAGGTTCACGCCGTCCTTCTCGACGCCGAAGTTGGCGCGGAAGTTGCCGCCGCCGTCCATGACGTGCTTTGAGGTGTCATAGAGGTTGGGCGACCCGGGGTGCTTCAGGGCCGGGGTGCCGAAGCAGGGCCACGGCAGGCCGAAGTAGTCGCCGGTCAGGTCGTAGCCGGTCTTCGCGTCCTTGCCGCCGCGCGCACGCAGCGTCTTGACATCGAAGACGTGCATGTTGCGCATATGCGCCTGCAGGCGCTCGGGCGACTGGCCGGTATAGCCGATGGTCCAGGTGCCGCGGTTGATCTCGCGCAGCGTGTCTTCCATGTCGGGCTCGTCCATGCCGCCCTTGCCCTTGACCAGTTTGATGTTCTGCTTGCCGTCCTTCTTGCCGACCAGTTGGTCGGCAAAACCGAATTTCTGCGCGAGCTGGTACATGATCATCTGGTCGGTGCGTGACTCGAACAGCGGGTCGATCACCTTTTCGCGCCACTGGATCGAGCGGTTCGAGGAGGTCGCGCTGCCCGAGGTCTCGAGTTGCGTCGCTGCCGGCAGGAGGTAAGCTCCGTCCTTCTTCGCCATCGCGAACATCGCGGCGGTCGCCGAGGGATACGGGTCGATCACCACCATCAGGTCGACTTTCTTCATCGCCTCCATCATGTCGAGCCCGCGGCTCTGCGAGTTGGGCGCATGGCCCCAGAAGATCACCGCGCGCAGGTTCGAATCCTGGTCGATGTTCTCGTTCTTCTCGGTGACGGCGTCGATCCAGCGCGACACGGTGATGCCCGGTTTGCCCATCATCGCCTCGGACGGATACTGCTTCTTCAGCCAGCCGAGATCGACGTTCCATACGCGCGCCCAGTGCGCGAACGAGCCCGGCAGCAGGCCGTAGTAGCCCGGCAGCGAATCCGGGTTCGGGCCGATGTCGGTCGCGCCCTGCACGTTGTCGTGGCCGCGGTAGATGTTGGCGCCGCCGCCGGAGCGGCCGACGTTGCCCAGCGCGAGCATCAGCACCGCGCTCGCGCGCACGATGGCGTTGCCATTCGTGTGCTGCGTCTGGCCCATCGCCCAGATGATGAATCCGGGGCGGTTCTCGGCAAGGATCTTGGCGGTTTCGTACATCTCCTGCTCGGAGACGCCGGTGACCTCCTCGACCGCCTTCGGCGTGTACTTGGCCATGACTTCTTCCTTGACCTTGTCCATGCCGTAGACGCGGGCCTTGATGTACTCCTTGTCCTCCCAGCCGTTCTTGAAGACGTGGTACAGCAAGCCGAACAGGAACGCGACGTCCGAACCGGAGCGCACGCGCACGTACTTGTCGGCTTTCGCCGCGGTGCGGGTGAAGCGCGGGTCGGCGACGATCACCTTGCAGCCGTTTTCCTTGGCGTGCAGGGTGTGCAGCATCGACACGGGGTGCGCCTCGGCGGCGTTCGAGCCGAAGAACAGCAGCGATTTCGAGTTCTGCTCGTCGTTGTACGAGTTGGTCATCGCGCCGTAGCCCCAGGTGTTGGCGATGCCCGCGACCGTGGTCGAGTGGCAGATGCGCGCCTGGTGGTCGGTGTTGTTGGTGCCGAACAGGCGCACGAACTTGCACAGCAGATACGCCTGCTCGTTGTTGTGCTTGGAGGAGCCGATCCAGAAAGTGGCGTCAGGCCCACTTTCTTTTTTAATAGAGAGTAATTTTTGTGAAACCTCTGTGAGCGCCTGATCCCAGCTGATCTTCTTCCACTTGCCGCCCTCGAGCTTCATCGGGGTCTTCAGGCGGTGCGAGTCGTGGGTGATGCCGTGCTCGCGGATCGAGGCGCCCTTGGCGCAATGCGCGCCGAGGTTGATCGGCGAGTCGAACACCGGCTCGTGGCGTATCCAGACGCCGTCCTGCACCACGGCGTCGATGGCGCAACCCACGGAGCAGTGCGTGCAGACGGTGCGCTTGATCTCGACCTTGCCGGCGTCTTCCTTGGCCTCGGCGGTGCCGATCATGCTGAAGGGAAGCTGCGAAGCCGCGGCCGCCGCACCGGCGGTCACGCCCGAGCGCCGCAGGAACGTGCGCCGGTCCATCGTTTTGGCGAGCGCGCCGTGCAATCCCCTCGCGAGGCGCGACTGCACGCCGGTACCGGTGGCCGATTTTCTCGTCAGCAGCATGGCGACCTCCTCAGACCTTCGTGGTGCGGTAGTAGTTGCTGACGTGCTCGCTCGCCTGGTAGCCGCGCGTCGCACGCTTGTCCTTGTCTTGACCCGATTGGACCGGGGCGGATTTCGTTGCCACGATCGCGGCGGCGGTGGCCGCTCCGCCGGCGCCCACGGTGAGAAGGAAATTACGGCGGGACAGACGCTTGGTACGGTCGCTCATGGCTGCCTCCTTCTGTCTTTTATATTTCTAGAATCCGGCTACGCACATGCAAGCACGCGCGCACGATTCTAGAGCATATCGAAGGCCGAATGCTCAAGCTGGAAGAAGGCATGAGCGAAGCGCGTGACCGGTCTATAGAAATACATTTGCTCCGACTTTTCTATTGCACCGCACAACGGCTGGACAGTGGGCCAAATCCATTGCTCGAAGAAACGTTTCTGCTGCTCAAGCTCCGCCTTCTGCTCGGCGATGAGGTAGCGCATGACCTCGCAGAGCGCGGCGACGTGATCCTCGGGCTCAGTGGCTTCGCTGCGGCGCGCAAGACGCAGCCCGGCGAGGTCGCGGCGCAAATCGACGAGCGGCGCCTCGTTTGTATAGCGAACGGAATAAGCCGTCGTGTAAAGCGTGATGGGCGACTTGCCGGTGCCGATGAAGGCGCCCTCATATTCCTCCCGCACCGCTTCCGGGTCGGCGGTAGCCGCTGCGCGCGCCAGATCGCGCCAGGCGAGCGCCATGCCGCCATCCTCCGCGTCGAGCTCGTCGGACGCGGCAAGCGTCTGCAGCAGCGCGGCGTCCGGCGGCGCGTAGAACAGGCGCGCGAGCAGGCCGTAGAAATTTGCGCGCGCAACCTCTTCCGGTACGAGGGTCGGGGCGAACTGCATTGGAACCGCCGTGGTCACTTCGTCTGCTACGCCGTTATTTCTTATAGTCGAAGATCGTCGCTTCGTTCTTATTTTCCACCATATCGACGACCCGGCAGTCGCCGCACATCTGCAGGCGCTTCAACGCGCCGGCGGCGGCGAACATCGAGTGGCCGCCGAGCTTGCCGAGCATGTTGTCGACCATCCGCCGCGTGCCGAAAGGCTTGCCGCAGCGCACGCAGTTGAACGGCTCGGCCTCGTTCAGCGTCACCGCCTCCTTCGCCTGGGCGCCGAGTAGCAGGCGCGGCACCAGGGTGATCGCGTCCTCCGGGCAGGTTTTCTCGCACAGCCCGCACTGCACGCAGTTGCGCTCGATGAAGCGCAGCGTGGGCGCGTCTTGCGCGTCGAGCAGCGCCGCCTCGGGGCAGGCGCCGATGCACGCCTTGCACAGGGTGCAGGTGCTCTTGTTTATTTCGAGCAAGCCAAAGGGGGCGCCCTTCGGCAATGGCAGTATTTCCTTCGGCTTTGGCGCGTTCTTCAGCAGGTGATCGAACTCGAAATCGAGCGTGGTGCGCTTCTCGGGCGACAGATTGAAGGTCGCCGCTTTGCCTGCCGTCATTGCGGGCCTCAGGGCCCAAAGTCGTTCTTCCAGTTTCCTGGGGTCATCCTCGACGATCAACTGGAAATGCAGCCCTGAAAAACCCAATTCATTCAGGATGGTTTCGGCAAACCCCATCTGCTCGCGCAGCGCGGCGGCGTAAACCTCGGGGTTGTTGTTGTCTGAAACTATGACGACCTGGCTCGCGCCGTAGCAGATCGCTCCCAGCAGCAAATCGATGCCGACCGACGCGATATGGAACACCTCGAAAGGAATCGCGCGCGCCGGCAGGCCCTTGCCGCCGCGTACGGCGTGCCGGCCCACTCCTCGTACGAGAGCGCTGCCTCCTTCCATATTGTGCAGAACGAGGCAGGCGTCCTTGCCGCCCGCTTCGCGGTAGGTAGAGAGAATTGCTTTTAACCTTAAACCGACATCACTGGTCTTCGGATAGGCGTAAGTCATCGCGCCCGAGGGGCACACGGTCGAGCAGCCTCCGCAGCCGGCGCACAGGTGCGGCTCGACCTTCACATGGTCGCCATCCTCCGTGATCGCCCCCGTCGAGCAGACATCCAGGCATCTGGTGCAGCCCGTGATCCCCGAGCGGCCGTGGGCGCAGATTTTTTCGCGGTACTGGAAGAAGCGCGGCTTTTCGAACTCGCCGACGAGCTGCCCGAGCTGCGCCGCGGCGAGCGCCTGCTCGAGCGGATCCTTGCCGGGAGCCAGGTAGCCCTGCGGCAGGTCGGGCACGCGGATGAGCGGCTCGGCTGAAAGATCGAGAATCAGGTCGAAATTCTCGTTTCGCGTTTTTTCGACGCGGGAAAAATCGATCGCGCCAATGGCGCCGCATGCCGCGACGCACTTGCGATGCGCCTTGCACTTGCCGAGGTCGATCTGGTAGCTGAAGTCGATCGCGGCTTCCGGGCAGACGTCGATGCAGGCGTTGCAGCGGGTGCAGAGATCGAGGTCGATCGGGTTTTCCTGCTGCCATTCGACCTCGAAGGCGCCGAGCCAGCCCGAGACGCGGAACGGCTTGCCCGACCAGATCGGGAAGCTGCGCTCGGCGGGAAGCTCGCCGCCGTCCGCGCGGGTGATCAGCGCGCTGGGTTTGAGGTTCTCGTTCCTGGAAAGCCTTTCCATCCAGGGAAGAACTTGAGATGAAGACCCGATCAGCAGAGTCTCGCCGCCGGACTTGTACTCGACGTTCGGCACCGGCTCGGGGTCGGGCAGCGCCGCGGCAGCGAGCAGCGCCGCAATCTTGGGCGTGGCGGCCCTGCCCTCGGCCGACCATCCCGCGGCCTCCCGGATATTGACGAAGCGCAGCTCGGCCTTGGAATCGGCGCTCTGGGCGAGCTCGGTGAACAGCGGCGCCTCCTGCGTGCACGCAATGAGCAGCTCGGCGTCGCCGAGAGAACCCTGGAGGCGCGCAATCTCCTTGCGGCACAGCTCGGTATGCACGGTGAGCGGCGCGGCCGACTTCAACGCCGCGGCGAGCGCCGAGGCGTCGAGCGCGATCGTCTTGTTGCAGTTACACAGCTTTAGGGTCTTGTGCTGGATCGCCATCGTCGTCCACAGCTGCCGCAGGCTGCTCTTCCTGCCTGGAAGCTTCTTCTTTTGCCGGCTCCATCAACCGCTGGCGCGCCCGCTCCAGGCGCGCGAGCATCTCCGGAGGTATGGTATCGGACCTCGTGTAGTCGTCGATGTAGGTATCGAGACCGTCCATGACGTTGAAGCGCGGATCCGAAAAGAGCTTCTTCAACGCCGCGCGCTTGACGCCTTCCTCGATCTTCGAGCGCATGAACGCCTTGAAGTCGGACTCGAACGTGAGGCTGTCCAGCGGCGGAAGCTCCGCGGGTGTTGCCGCTTCGCCGGTCTTCGCCGCGGGCGCCTTCGCCTCGTGCTTCAGGCGAGACCAGCGCCTCAGGAAATCCTGCTTTGCCTCGCTCATCGGCGCGCGCGGTCCTTCGGCGACAGAAACGATTGCGGCCTGATGCGTTTTTTCGGCGTGAAGCGGTAATTCTTCTCCACGAACTCGCCGACCCACAGGAACAGCTCAGGCGGCATCGGTACCCGGTCGACCTTCTCGCCGCCGTCCATCCAGCGGCTCGCCTCGTCGTAGCTCACCGTCGTGAACTGGGGCACCGCGGCCTCGCCCTGCATTCGCCACAGAATGAACACGCAGGGCTCCGCGGACGAAACATTGTGGTAGTAGCCCTCGGCCTCCGAGGGGCGCAGGACGAGGTCGAATCCCGGGTAGAGCCACTGCTTGATGTCCGCCTGGTCCACCAGGATGCGCGGCTCGCCAGTGCCTTCGTAGCCGGGAAGCACGCCAAGCGGCTCCCAGACCTCGCTTTGCCAGCGGTTGTCGAGCGCGCGGCACTGCATCACCACGGCAACGCGCTTTCGCGGGACGGTTTTATCTGTAACTTCGGCTCCCGACATGCCGCGCACTATACCCCTGTCTGCTATGATTTTTCAGAGATAAACATCATGGCGAAGAAGGTCATTCCCATTCAGCAGCGAAGCGGCTCCGGCGCGCGTCCGACGCGCCTCGCGGCGCCGTCTTTCGAGGGCGGCACGCTGGCCGACACGCTCGGCCGATCGATGCACGACCTGCGCATCTCGGTGACCGACCGCTGCAACTTCCGCTGCGTGTACTGCATGCCGCGCGAAGTCTTCGATGCCGGCTACAAGTTCCTGCCGCACGACGCGATCCTCAGCTTCGAGGAAATCGCGCGCCTCGCGCACGTGTTCGCCGGCCTGGGCGTGAAGAAGATCCGCCTCACCGGCGGCGAGCCGCTGGTGCGCCGCGATCTCTCCCGCCTGGTGGAGATGCTCTCGGAGCTCGATGTAGAAATCACTCTTACTACCAATGGCTCGCTGCTCGCCAAGCAAGCTGATTCATTGAAGAAAGCAGGATTGAATCGCGTCACCGTAAGCCTGGACTCGCTCGACGACGCGACCTTCCGCGCCATGAACGACGCCGACTTCCCGGTGGCGAAGGTGATCGAGGGCATCGAGGCGGCGGCCGCGGCCGGCCTCGGGCCGGTGAAGATCAACATGGTGGTCAAGCGCGGCGTCAACGACCGCGACGTCCTGGCGATGGCGGAGCGCTGGCGCGGCAGCGGCCACATCATGCGCTTCATCGAGTACATGGACGTCGGCAGCACCAACGGCTGGCGCATGGACGATGTCGTGCCCTCCGCCGAGGTGGTGCGCCGGGTCTCGGAGCGCTGGCCGCTCGAGCCGGCCGACGCCAACTATCCCGGCGAAGTCGCCGGGCGCTGGCGCTACCTCGACGGCGCGGGCGAGATCGGCGTCATCTCCTCGGTCACGCAGGCTTTCTGCGCGAGCTGCACCCGCATGCGCCTGTCGACCGAGGGCTCGCTCTATACCTGCCTGTTCGCGCGATCGGGCCACGACCTGAAGGCGCTGCTGCGCGGCGGCGCCTCGGACGATGAGATCCGCAATGAAATAGCGGCCGTTTGGACGAACCGTTCCGACCGCTACTCGGAAATAAGAACTCTTGAAACGGCGAAGGCGAAAAAAGTCGAGATGTCCTACATCGGTGGCTAAACCCCAGCTTACCAACGCCGCCCGGCCCGCGACCTTCGAAGTCGAGGCATACAACGAGAACGGCGAGCTGGTGCCGACCTCGGTCGCCGGCGAGCACCCGCTGACCCTCTACCTCGACAAGCGCGAGATCGTCACCCTCATGACGCTCGGCCACGCTCCCGAGGCGCTCGCCATCGGCTATCTGCGCAACCAGCGTCTGGTGTCTTCGATAAGCGAGATAACCGCCGTTCAGGTCGATTGGGAAACCGAGTCCGTGGCGGTTACGACTCAAGGGAAGCGCAAGAACGTGCAAAGGCAAATCAAGAAGAAAACCGTAACTTCCGGTTGCGGCCAGGGCACGATGTTCGGCGACCTGATGGAAGAAATAGGGACGGTCCGCTTGAGAAAGGATATTTTTCTCACGGATGCAAATCTTTTCAACCTGATCGAAAAGGTGCGCAAGCACGAAACCATTTACAAGCAGGCCGGCGCGGTGCACGGCTGCGCGCTCGCGACCACCGGGGGCGAGATCCTGATGTTCGTCGAAGACGTCGGGCGGCACAACGCGGTGGACGCCATCGCCGGCTTCATGTGGCTCGACGCCATGGATGGCTCCGACAAGGTGTTTTACACGACGGGAAGGCTGACTTCCGAGATGGTCATCAAATGCGCGCAGATGCGCATCCCGTTCCTCGTGTCGCGCTCGGGGCTCACGCACATGGGCCACGCCATCGCCCAGAAAACCGGCATCACCATGCTCGGCCGCGCGAGCGGCCGGCACTACCTCGCGTTCACGGGGAAAGAGCGCCTCGTCAGGTCGCTGCCGCGGCCGACGGCGATCGTCTAAGCCGCGAGCGGCGCTCCCTGGCGAAGGCGCTCGCGCGACGGGAAGAACAGCGCCGCGCCCATCACGGCGATGGCGAGAGCCGCGAGGACCAGGAATACGTTCCTGAAGCCGCCCTCGGTCCGGTGAAGGACCGAGATCAGGGGCACCGCCATCGCGGCGACGCCGAGCGAAACCACGTAGCGCACCGACAGCACGCGCGCCCGGTACTCGTCGGCGACGTATTTGCCGACGAGCGCCAGCAGCGGAATCTGCACCAGGCCGACCGCGAGCATCAGATGCTTCATCTCGAACCGGTCGATGAGGTTGCCCATCAGCACCTGGGCGAACGCCGCCACCGAGTAGACGAACGCCACCAAGGCGCCGATGCCGAGGTTGGTCTGCGTGAGGGCGCCCAGGCGCTCGTCGAAAACTTTCGGCATCGCCACGGTCGTGGCGTTGAAGATGACGCCGCCGCAGGCGGTCGCGACCAGCAGCACCGCGAAGATCTGCGCCATGGTGCGCGCGTCGAGGTGCAGGCCGATCGACCTGGACCACTTCGGCACCGGGCCCGGATCGGGCACGAGCAGCAGGAACAGGGCGCCCGCAGCGGCCGACGCAAGACCCGGGATGAAGAACGCCGCGCGCCAGCTCCAAAGGTCCATGAGCGCCCCGGAAGCGAGCGCGGCGAAGGCCAGGCCCAGATTGCCCCACAGGCCGTTCCAGCCGAGCGCCATGCCCAGGTTCTTCGGCGCCGCCACCAGCATGGCGATGCCCACCGGATGGTAGATCGCCGCGAAG
>WNFI01442399.1_pt1 | contig 11659 bp, 17 predicted proteins | sample 5400471 | NCBI WGS metagenome assembly WNFI01 (sample SAMN13153348, study PRJNA577476) | soil metagenome | isolation source: 100 cm saprolite on Douglas fir-dominated hillslope | place: USA:California | collected 2013-09-17
TTAACGATGACGATTCTGCGGTCCCCTTCTACGCCACCTTCTGTCAGCGAGGTCTCGCGGAGTTGCTCTCCTGCCAGGGATTTCACCGGGTAGCGCCAAATTTCCTTGAGGTACATTCCACGCATTTTATGCGGCCTTGATTTCGCCGCCTTCCATTCGAACGGCTACACCCGTTAGCCAACGCGATTGCGGTGACACGAGAAAGGCGATCAATTCGGCGATATCCGCTGGCTCGCCATATCGCGCGATGCCGGTTTCCTGCCGGAAGGCTTCGATCGCGGCATCCAGACCGAGTCCCTTGTTGGCGGCATAGTGACCCAACATGTTGCGTCTGCGGTCAGTCATTACCGGGCCAGGCAGCACGCTGTTGACCCGCACGCCATCCGTTATGCCCCGTTCTGAGAACGCTTTCGCCAAGGCAATGATCGCGGCATTGATCGAGCTGACGGCTGCCAGTGACGCTTTCGGTGCAAGCGCTGCAGTCCCAGACATAAAGACCACCGAGCCGGAGCTCGCCGTAAGTGCCGGCCACGCAACAAGCGTTAATTTGCGCGCTCCATGAAATTTCAGCGACAGGCCATCGGCCCATTCCTCATCCGTCATCTCGAAAAGATCGGTTTGTGGCACGGCGCCAGCCACATTCACGACTGCATCAATTCTTCCTGTAGCGGCCAGCACCGTCACAACCACGCGCTTCGCCGCAAGTGCTTCGCGCATATCCTGGTCAATCGGCAAAGCCGCAGGGCCAACTTCGCGTATGCTCGCGGCAGTCGAGGCAACTCCCTCACGGCTTCGGGCCACCGGCACCACCATGCGGAAGTCCTTTGCCAGACGCTCCGCAGTTGCCTTCCCAATTCCTCGGCTGGCGCCGGTAACTATCACCGTGCGCATCGATTCGGTCACTTTAGTCCCCTCGGTGGTCGGTTTCTTCAATGGCCCGTCGAATCAAGGTCACAACCAGTTCAGGGGCTGTCACGTTCGGGGAATGATCGACCTTTCGCGCGTCCAGGCGCGCATTCATCCGTTCTGCCATGAACCGCTGCGTCTCCGGCACGATCTGGCGATCCTCCTCCGCAACCAGGAACCACGAAGGCTTCTCGCGCCACGCCGGTTTCGTCATCGCCTCGCCCAGACATCGCAACGCAATCGGTCTCTGGACCGTGGCCATTAGCGCGATCTCAGCGCTTGTGGCATTTGGCGCAACGGAGTTCGCAAAGCCTTCCGCCGACATCCAGAGGAAGCCGTCGGAATCCGGAGCCAGCTTTGCCGAGAGAGGATGCGGGGTTGCTCGGTGCAGGAGTTCTCCCACCGTCTCGCCTTCGTCGGGGGCGATTGCTGCGACGAAAACCAAACCTTTGACCTTGGAGACGCCCGTTGCGGCCGCCGTCATGGGCGCCCCTCCATAGGAGTGACCAACCACGATGGCTGACCCTTCCAGCCGACCTAGCACTCTGCGTATGGCCTCTGAATCCTCCAATAAGGAAGTGAGGGGCAATTGCACCGATGCCGCGTTGATGCCCTCACGTTGAAGCCCAGCGATCACCTTTGACCAGGACGAACCATCCGCCCAGGCTGCATGCGCTAGGACCACCGTGGTGGCTGTATTCGGTTGCGTTTTCATTGGACCTTCCGCGCAAACCACGCGATCGGCACCCCGACAAATAACGCGTGCCCTATCACACCGTTCAGAAACAAGCCCCATCTGAACGGACTTGGGCCGACGGCAGACAACGGCAGGACAAGGTAGTTCATAAAGAAGTAGACGACCGCGCCGTAGAGCAATCAAAAGGTGACCGCCTGCTTCCTGCAACCACGTAGACCGCCGCAGCTACAAACGCGATCAAGAAATGCAGCACGGTGCCCAGTCCGGCAGTGGCAAGCCCCCCCTCGAATGACGCCTTCCCCAACAAACCGCTGGCGATGTATTGCAGCACCTGGATCGGATTCAATCCCTGGGTGCCGAACGCAATCACACCATCCACGGCGTCAAGCACTCCCGCTACCAAGCCGCCCCAGAAAATGGCTTGGCGAACCGTCAAAGAACGAATCGCCGGGGAACCAATCGCAGAAGAACCAGTTAAAGAATTCATTTGTGTACCTCCTCGTGCATACATGACCAAAATTCGAAAGTCCGTTCCGTGGTGATGCGGGCCTGCCCCTCCAACACAAACGAGCCCGCGATTAATTAAGCCGTTCGTCGGTCAGACACGGTCTTTGGCCGCCCCGGCAGGGCCACGCTAGGGGATGGCCTTGCCGCTAGAGAGTCCGGTCCAAACAAGGGTTCATTGTTTTGCGCTCTTGCCCACCTGTTTTTTCGCGTTTCGATCCACGAATTCCCGAATATGCTGACTGATGAAGTCAACTTCTTCTTCGAGTGCGAAGTGGCCGGCGTTAAGTAGGTGCAATTCGGCCGTTGGTAAGTCGCGTAGGAACGCTTTTGCTCCTTCGACCGTGAAGAATGGGTCGTTCTGTCCCCAGACAAGCAGCGTTGGGGGCTGCTTTGAGCGGAAGTAGTCGTGCCAATTCTCGTAGAGAGCGACATTCGACGGGTAGTTATGAAAGAGATCGAGTTGGATACCGTTATTCCCAGGACGGTCGAGGAACCACTGGTCAAATGTGTACGAATCCGGACTGATCTTACTGGGATTTCCTGCGCCGTGCGTGTATTGAAACTTGGTCGTCTCGGCGGTTAGTAGAGCGCGTACTGGCTCCTCCGTTTCAGCATTGCGATTCGCCCAAAACGCCTTGAGCGGTTCAAACGCCGGGCTGATACCCTCAACATAGGCGTTCCCGTTCTGGATAATGAGGCCGGTGATGGCGTCAGGATGTCCCGCGGCAATCCGAAAACCCACAGGAGCTCCGTAGTCTTGCACGTAGATACTAAAACGCTCTAGTTTGAGGACGCCAAAGAGCAATTCCTCGATGTGGGCGGTCAGGTTGTCGAACGTGTATCGGAACTCCTTGGGGTCTGGCTGCGCACTAAACCCAAAGCCGATGTAGTCCGGCGCGATGACGCGGAAGCGATCCGCGAGTCGCGGAATCAGCTCGCGGAACATGTGCGAAGACGAGGGAAAGCCGTGCAGCAGCACGACGGTTGGTGCGTCTTTTGGACCCGCCTCGCGGTAGAAAACCTCAAGACCTTTGATAGCAACCCGATTGTAAGTGGTCATAGTTGTTCACCCTTTGCTGATGGCCCTCGCTTTAGCGAGCGGCGGCCGCCAAGGGTTTCGTTACTGGAAAGTCCACGTCCACTTGGAAGGCGATGTTGAAGTAGTTGGTAAAAATGTTCAGCACGGTGAGCGCCACTACTTCCGCGAGTTCCCCGTTGGTAAGTCCGCCTTTGCGCGCGGCGTCCACGTCCGCTTCAGTTACGGCGCCGCGCTTTTCGACAAGCACCCGCGAAAACTGCAGCGCCGCAGCAGTCTTGGCGTCGGTCGCGAGCGCTTGGCGGCTCTCGAGAATCTCTGCTTCGCTCAAGCCCACCAGCTTGCCAATGGCGGAATGCGCGGCGAGGCAGTAGCCGCACTGGTTTGCTTCAGCAGTTCCCAATGCAATGCGTTCCCGGATCTTGGCATTCAGGCTGCCGCCATCCAGTGCGCCGCTGAATCCGGCGTACGCTTCCAACACCGCGGGCGAATTCACCATGACCCGCGTCATGTTGGGAATGACGCCCAGCTTCTTCTGTATAGCCGCGAGCACCTCGTGCGCTTTGCCGGTGGCACTTTCAGGATTAATGATGGGAAGACGAGCCATTTGAATCTCCTTTGCATCTAATGTTAATGTAACCCCCTATCGTGTATGTTTAGGGGTTACGAGTTTAGATGTCGAACTTTGAAGAAGGTTTCATTTATTTCGCACTACCATGAGGTTCCTATGCCTAATTTCTTGTTTGTTGCCAACGACCCCTCGTTAGACTTTGTAAATACAGAGGTTATGCTCGATGGAGTTCGCACCGATCTCCTGCAGAGCTTCGAGAACCTAACCGAGTGGTTCGAGCAGGCGAACCTGGCATCGGTGAACGACGTGCAACGGTTTGCAAAGGTCTGGACGGACACTTCAGGTGCCAAGGCGACACTTCAAGCGGCCCGCACTCTGCGAAGTGTTCTTCGGAATGCCGTGGAGCGAGTCGCGGGAAGCGGGTCCATACCGAGCGATCTGGCAATTACGCTAAAGAAGGAGTTGCAGCAGCCACGCCTGGCAACCGACGTAGTGCATGATCGAGGGAGATTGAAGACGAAGCCCCATTGGATGCTGGAAAAACCTCGGGACCTCTTGGTGCCGGTGGCACACCATGCCGCAAACTTCTTCGCCACGGCAGACTACTCAGCTATCCGCAAGTGTGAAAATCCCGACTGCATACTCTGTTTCTACGACACCAGCAAAAACCACAGTCGTCGCTGGTGCAGCATGGAATTGTGTGGCAATCGGTCGAAGGTTGCTGCCTTCCGGGAGCGGCTTTGATCACTCTGAGTCGGCTTGAGGCACCCACTGGCCCACGGCTGGGCCCCCTTGTGACTACGATCTCAAGTGTGGGCTTTTCTTTCAACGCCTCCGTGGCCTCGTGGAAATCGTCCGGATATTCACGGCATGCATATCGCCCATCATGTCTATCCATTGGACATGACCTAGTTCGCGGAGTACAACCGCATAGATAAAACCAGCCCACATCCTTTTCCATTCAGATGCGAAAGGAGGTGGAAGCAATGGTTCGAATTAGGAAGTCGCAATGGATGCTCCAGACTTCCGTGATTTGCGAATAGCGCCATCCCAGATACGCGACGTTCGCATATTCGTTCCATCAGATCTCTGTGATCATTAAGAACTTCTTCAAAGTGAAACAGAGCAGACTGCGTGCTGGTCCCGAGGCTGTGTCCGTCTCACTGCTCGTTTGCCGGCGTCAGAACACGTTGGGAATACCTTCGTAGTCTACTGAACCGCTGAAGCGCTTCGCACTAGCCACTCGCTGTCCGCACCTGTATACCCGGCACACTTGTGCACGTTTTCCGGTTTTGGGGGAGTTTCGTCTGCGCTACTCAGGGAAGCATACGAAACGGTACAGCCCGATATTGCGGCTCCTGGTTTAGGGGTTCGATTGCGTCGGCTTAGAAACGACATTTCGACATCGGAATGTGAAGACCTTGTGATAACCAACTTATTTAAATCAAAACAATAGCGTTTTTCTGGAGACACATGACGAACCACATAGGAGGATCTGGGCTATGCATCAGCGAGATGCCCGCACGCAAGAGTTGGAGATGCTTTTGATTGAGCGGGTTTTGGCCGGTGATGTCGAGGTGTTTTACGAGTTGGTGAAACCATATCAACGCATGATTTATACATCAGCCGTGTTGATCCTGCGCAATAAGACCGATGCTGAGGACGCGACACAAGAAGCAACGTACAAGGCATTCGCGAATCTGAGAAGATTTCGCCGTGAATGTAGATTTAGCACATGGATCGTGAAGATCGCGATCAACGAGGCGCTCATGCAACTCAAGAGGTCGCGCCGTATCATCCATGTAGGCTCGTTCACCCACGCCGGGGAAGACAACAGTGCCCTCATCCACGAAAATGCTGATCATCGTGAAACACCTTGCGAAGCTCTGCTGAAAAGAGAACTTCACAGCGCTGTCCGCAAAGCGGCTGATTCACTTCCGCCGAGGTATCGGGATGTGCTCATTCAGCGCCACTTATACGATCGCAGTATCCGGCAGACAGCTCTTTCTTTGGGGATCAACGAAGGTCTCGTGAAGACGCGACTCTTCCGAGCGCGGGTCAAAGTGAAGCGCGCGCTCCTTAGTCTAGGGGTAAACGAGCAAGACCTTCTCTTCCTCCTTGAGGCCGGTCCCATTCAACAGTACTGGGGACGAAAAGCTTCGCAACAGAAGTGTGGGTTCGCACGGCCATGAGTGGCAATCTCTCGCCTGATAGGCGACGCCAAACGCCGACTGACCTATGGCGCGGTCAACGCAATTTACTTCCGAGGAGTGGCCGACATCCGGGAGTTTATGCGGGCAGATAGGACCTTACCAAGCATCGCCGCCAGCCGGTGGCGGCCAGCATCCTGAGATTTGGCGCGGTTGAACGATTCGTCCAAGATGATAGGCGTTATGCACAGCCAGATTCACAATGAGTTCCAGTAGACTCAGAGGGTCAGTGCCCGAGCCCGGTTCTTCCAAGGTTGAATAACGTTCTGCTAGCCGCGCCTGTCAGCATGCAAAATTGGGATGGCGGCGGCTTGATTCCTTTAGTAACTCGCAGTGGCAGGAACTCGTTGCGCGGTTTGAGTCCGGTTTGAATATGCCAAAGTTCCTCAGCAATTGAATGGGGAACGTTTGGGATGCGCAGTGTGCGTGTATTCTTCGGAATGGTCGAGACGATGTGGCAGGGTGGCGTAAACGCAGCGTTTTGAAGCAACAGTCTCTGAAATTCATTGGTTGTCATCAATTCATGACTCCAGGTATAAACGTTCATCGCCGTGGGGTGACTCATTTTAGAGGAAACAATTCGGGAATTGAGAGTCTTGCGCCCTAGCCTCAGTCCGGGCCGCGCTTCTAGCGCGAGCGTACTTGGCCTTTCGGCCGGAAGCGCAATGCTGACCAGACTTCGTCGACCGCAACGATGGACACGGCGCGCCATCCCGTGCCACTCATCGCTTCGCGAATTATGTCGCGACTGAGTTCACTGCTGATCTTCGATGTTTTCTTTGGGTAGGAGATCCACACCAACGCGTTCGGAGCCGCGTGTTTCGGCAGTTTCTTGGCGAACGCGCTGATCTCCGCGAGGCGCGTTGCAAAGACCTGCACGAACGGGTACATGCTATCGGCTCTCGAAGAGACGGTGAGTCCGTCAGGTAGGGGTGTCAACAACTTCAGATAGCCGGGGGGCGGAGCGATGATTAACGCCCGGATGCCGGGGTTCATACCGAGCTTTCTGCCAATCGACTTTTTCATTTGCGATTGACCTTGCTGGAGAGCGCGAACCGATTCCCGTCGGGATCTTTGAAGATGGACGTCGCTCCCCAGGGTTCATTCTTCGGTTCCTGCGCAAACGCGACGCCTTTGGCCTTAAGGGCCTTGGCGGTTGCGAACACGTCGTCGCACCAGAACGCGATCGACTGAAACTCGCCGATGCGCTTCTCATGACCCTCGGGTGTGTAGAGGGCGACGCCCGTCTCCGCTCCAGGAATGAGGAGCTCGATCCATCTTTGCGTCTCCGTAAACGGTTGGTCGGTGGCCACTTTGAGTCCCAGTGCCTGGGTATAAAACTTCAGCGAAACGTCCTGATTGCGAACCGGAATGCCAACAAACGTTATTCCCCGAACCATAGGTGCTCCTCCTTGGAGCATCCGGAGCATAGTGTGCAGAATTCTTGCGTGCAATGAGCCAGTCTTTGCTATATTAGTCGCCGGTATAGCTATGCTGCAGCTGGATGATTACGTGGTAGACGTGTTGATGCGCGACTTGGTCGGCCATGATCGCCGACCCGCCAGCTTCCTCGTCTATGTATGGCTCACCTCCGAACAAGCGCGGAGGCAGGGAGCCGTTCAGGTGAGTTATCAGGAATTGGCCGAGTCGGTTGGACTGTCGAAGAGTTCGGCGCAAGCTGCGGTGAGTTGGCTGGTCCGAAGGAAACTCCTCGCCGCTAGCAAGGAAAATGCCACAGCTATCCCGTCTTATACCGTGCGGAGACCGTGGCGGGATGCTGCACGCCGCGTCGGTCTCCGCCGCACTAAGTGATTGTTTCTTCTGGATCGCGGTAAACCGGATAAGGCCATTGATCCAGAGAGTTGAAAAAAGGTGTCCAAGCAGGATTATCGAGGTGTCCTCCTTCTTAACTATACCAACGAATAGCATACCATCCCTTAGCTCATTGACACCCCTGTAGCCACGGATTATGGTGCGCTCCGTTCAAGATCCGCTTGAGAAAGAATTTTAAGAACGCTGTTTCATTTGCTTAACCGCATGCGACAGCGCGGGGAAGGGATACTGCAATGCCGCGCGCTGCTCGGGATTCGAGCCCTAAGGAGAGCTAACGTGAAATCTAAAATTGGATTGATTGCAATTTGCGTTCCTTTGCTTGGCCTTGCAATGCAGGCACAATTTCCGAAGGAAGCGCCTAAGCCCGGACCGGAAGTGAATCGACTCGCGTATTTCGTCGGCAACTGGAAAATAACAGGCAAATACCTCATGCACGGTAAGAGCGTGCCAATGATGGCAACACAAAGGTGGGAATGGATGCCTGGGAAAGTCTCCATTATTCAGCATGCAGACAGCCGGTCGCCTCTTGGCATCTTTAAGACGATGGCGGTAATGAGATATGACCGGGACGCGAAAATGTATATCTATAACGAATTCGACAGCACGGGAGGAGCCGTAACATCCAGGGGTACGGTGAGCGGCGACACCTGGACGTGGACAAGCGATATGATGGACGGCAAGTCCACGAAGAGCTGGGTGACTATCAAGGAGATTTCAAAGACACAATGCACATTCACTCTAGAAACGTCTCCGGATGGCAGCACCTGGACGCCCGGGATCGAATCCACACTTGCCAAGGTGACGACAAAATCTGCTGTCCATCGCGAGTGAGTTGATTTGCATGCTTAGGGAAAACTGTAAATCCGAGGCGATACCGCGCGCTTTCAGTCCGAATTGCGACTGGAGGTTAAGTCACCATTTGCGAATGATGCCCGTGCGCGGGGGAAGTCCGCTTTCGCTGTACTTGGCTACCCTCCTCATCTTCGGAAATTCTTCGAACGCATGCGCCCAATCCGCTACTGCCGCACGACAGGTCTGGGTGAACCCCAATTCACAAACATCGACCTCCGATCTTGACCGCCTAGTGCGGGAGAAACGATACCCCGAACTGGAGCATCAGCTCCCCTCGCCAAACTTGACGGAGATAGAGCACTCCTACTTCGAAGGCATTCTCGCGGATCGCCGCAACCACGTCTCAGAAGCCATTGCCATTCTGGAAAAAATAGTTCCCAGCTTGCGGACGACTAATTCTCATCGAGCTGCGACTGCGCTTCGCACTTTGGCCGGCGACTATTTCAAAGTTGGCCGTTGTGCCGATGCCAGCGGTGTTTACTCCGACCTCAATCCCGAAGGACCGCTCCGGTGAAGCTCCGCAAACACTTTCTGGATGTACTGTTGATTCGCATCTGCCTTGTCGGCTTTAACTTTGTATCGAACTATTAGTCTCTTCACGTTTGGTCCCCCACGTCCTGGCACTCCGTCTTCAAGAGAGTCGTTCTTGGGCTAATGTTGGCGCGTTCGCGATTCGTGACCTTCGAACTTGCTGCAGATCACTAACCGGCCGTCAACCAGGCTTCGGCCTTTTGAACATCATCGAAGGTCTCTGTCAGAAACTTCTCCTCCGGCGATGACCGCATCGGCGGGATCTGCGCACCCTTCGGAAAAAGAAACGCCTGACGCTTAACGCCTGCAGCAGCGTAACGATTCGAGATGTTTTTTACCCGCCATGGCTGTACCTCTGGGCCCGGCTTATGGCGAAAACGGCTTACATCCACAAGAATTCCCCGCGCTTTCTTCTGCTCGACGTGCCCGGCGAATAACGTCAGTACGGCTTTGAATTCCTCGTCAGTCATTGAAGAGGTGGCTTCCTTCCAATCGATGCCGATAACACGCGCCTTCTCTTCCCAAGAAATCTTTAGAAACTTGTCTTCGTGCAGTTCAATGGCTTGCATAATTTTCTCCTCCAATTTTCGGTTGTCGCTAAAATAAAACACACTCCGTTTGCGTACAAAACATAGCGAGTAAAAGGTCAGGTCGGCTTCATGTGGACCTTCGCCCAGTCGGCAAAAGCGGTGAACCCGCCCGGGACCGAGGCATTGGCCGCGGCGGTGCGCTTCTCGTGCTCGGGACCGAAGTAGGTATATTGCTCGTAGTACTGATACATCTCGCGCATTTCTTGCGCACCCGGAAAGAAGTTGTCCGGTGGCTGGACTCGGACCACCTGCAGCTTGTGCCCCTGTGTACTCAGTGTGGAAACGAAGTCGTTCCAGGAGTAGAGGCCACCGCAAACGGCGAGGTGGCTACCGTTTGGCAGCTTATCGCCCGCGGCGAACGCGGCGGCCACCGCGCGGCCGACCTCGGTGGGATCGCCGGTGTGCATGACACGCGCCGCCGGGTCCATCGGGACCGCCCAGCCACGACCGCCGTTCGGCAACGGCTGCGGGGCGTTCATCGTGAGGAAGTTCTGGAAGTACATTGGCGCTTGTACAAAGGTGTAGCGCGGAAACCCGGCCGCTTCAACTACCGCATCGATGCGCGCCTTGTCCGTGTAGTGCGCAACCTTGAGACGCCCGCCGCTTATCCTCTCGCAGTCGGGGAGCGTCGACCAGACGAGATGCTTTACCCCTGCCGAGTGCGCCGCCCGCACTGCTGCGGCGCCGATCTCCGTCTCGTGGTGCATCTGCGCGGGATCCCAGAAGTTCGTCATGACGAAAGCGCCATACGCGCCCTCGAACGGTAACCGCAGGCTGGGAGCGTCGAGCAAGTCGCCCTTGATCACCTCGACTCCCCGCTTATTGAATGCCTTGGCTGTAGCGCCGACAGGGTCGCGACTGACAACGCGAATCATGAATTTGCCCGATGCGAGCAACGCGTCGACCACGCCGCCGCCCTGTCTCCCGCTGCCACCGATCACCGCGATTACTGGCTTTGCCATTGTTTGCTCTCCCTGATGAGTGAGTACAGTGATTTGGTGTATTGCTGCTCTAGGCAGCGGACTTTATAACCCGACGCAGGTCGTGACAATAAGGGACAAAAATGTCCATATAGACTTTCCTTCTTCAGCGGTATTAGTCTTTGTCGCCGCAATCCTAGGAGCGCACCATCATGACGAGTAACCCCGATGGGCAGGTGAAGTCCGACATTCTGACCGTGCAACGAGGTGGTAAAACCGTCTGTCCGGCCTCCAGGTTTCAGCAAATGGTTAGCGGCAAGTACAAGCTGAGAATTCTGTGGGGGCTACGGAACGGTTGGCGGCGCTATAGCGAAATCAACAAGGGACTCCTCACAGGAAGCGTCGACAGCGAGGAAATCGCTCCAAGGGTCCTAAGTCGCGAATTAAAGACCTTGGTAACAATGGGAATGGTCGAGCGGAAAGATCATCAGGTCTTTCCTCTCAAAGTAGAATACAAACTGACGCGCAAAGGGCGAACTTTTCTGCCGATAATCGCTGTGATTCATAAGTGGGGCCTTCGGCACTTAGTCTAGACGCAGATGTGGGAAACTGCCCGGATCCTTCTCAATCCGAGCGGATCAATAACGGAGCTCGTAGTAGGCATATTCGACGGACGAAGCGCAATGACAGAACACAGTTTGCGAGAGCGGTTCCCCGAAGCAAATCTTAAGCTTGATGACCACCAGCTACGAATCGTGGAGAAACGCGCCAACCTAAGGGCGTATCGAGACGCCGAGACGATCATCGCTGCAGGAACGCGCGATCCGAATTTCTATGTGATCAAGTCGGGCGAAGTGGACGTGGTCGAATATTCTGCGGGAAGGCCCCAAATAATCTGGACCAGCTACGCCAAAGAGCTTCTGGGCGACGTTTCCTTCTTGTCCGGGCGAGCCTCCAATCTCAGCCGCGTGGCTAAGGGCCAGGTGGAAGTTTTCGAGATTTTGCC
>WNFI01400998.1_pt1 | contig 11658 bp, 8 predicted proteins | sample 5400471 | NCBI WGS metagenome assembly WNFI01 (sample SAMN13153348, study PRJNA577476) | soil metagenome | isolation source: 100 cm saprolite on Douglas fir-dominated hillslope | place: USA:California | collected 2013-09-17
GCGCTGATGCGCGCGGCTATGCTACACATGCTGCATGCCCGATTTTGCCGCTCCCGTCGAACGACTCATCGATGAGCTGAAACATCTCCCCGGAATTGGGCAGAAGACCGCGCAGCGCCTGGCGTTTCATCTGCTGCGGGCGGCGTCCGAAGATGCGCTGGCGCTGGCGGACGCCATTCGCGACGCCAAAGAAAAAATCCGCGCGTGCTCCGTCTGCCACAACATCACGGATTCCGATCCTTGCTTGTACTGCGTGGGACCAACGCGCAGCAAGAAGACGATTTGCGTGGTCGAAGAAGCGCACAACATCATGGCGATTGAAAAAACGCGGACGTACAGCGGGATGTACCACGTGCTGGGCGGGTCGCTCTCGCCCCTTTCGGGCCGCGGGCCGGAGCAACTTCATATCAAGACGTTGATCGAGAGGCTAAAAGGCGGCACCGTCGAAGAGATCATCATCGCGACGAATCCCACAGCCGAAGGCGAAGCCACGGCGGTTTATCTTTCGAAGCTGCTGAAGCCGCTGGGTGTGCGCGTCACGCGAATCGGCGTCGGGATTCCGGTGGGCGCGGACCTGGAGTATGCCGACGAAGTGACCATGTTGAAAGCCCTGGAAGGACGCAGGGACTTGTAGGGTACCTCGCCCGTACAGCACTGAAAAACGCGTTCTCCTCAGTTCGCAAGAGATGGCTTGGTTTCCCACCGCAATAGGCTAACAGCGGCATAACTCTTAGTACGTTCAGGACGCTCTAGTCAATCCACCCATTTGGGTATAGAGTTTGGTTCCCACGGTGGATGTCCTCCCACCAAACCTATGGCAGCCGCGAAAAGGCTGACAGGAGGTGCGCTAATGCCGAGCCTGGCGCACTACATGACGCAGTACGATCACGAGCACGAATCCGGCTGGAATAAATTCCTGCATGGTGTCGGTATTCCGATGATTTTTGCCGGGATTATCCTTCTCTTCTTCATGAAATGGGCATGGGGAGCGGGATTTTTTCTGGGCGGATGGGTGTTTCTGTTTCTCGGTCACCGGATTGAGGGAAACCATCCGGCGTTTTTCCAGGGACCGATCTATTTGCTGGTTGGGCCAATCTGGGTGGCAAACGAAGCATGGATGTTCCTGACAGGAACGCCCCGCAGGCCGACCTCGGAAGGCACTCCGCAAAGTGATGCGATGAAGTAGGTGCAGCGATTTCTCTCGCTGGCGCGAAATCGGAAAAGACTGAGGGACGGCGGCGGTCTGCATGAATGATTCAGGCGGCAATTTTGCCGATGAGACAAGGGAAATGGTGTCCGAAACTGTTACGAGCGCGAGCACGGAATTAAGGAAACGCCGCAGCACCCGGATCGTGCAGGCGGTTCCTCTCGTGGTGACGGGTGTCGATGCATTGGGGCGTCCGTTCGTGGAACGAACGTCGTCGCTGATTATCAATTGCCATGGCTGCCGCTACCAGTCGAAACATTACGTCCTGAAAAACATGTGGGTGACGATGGAGATCCCGCACGCGGAAACAGGGCAGCCTCCCCGCACAGTGCGGGGAAGAGTGGCCTGGATTCAGCGGCCTCGAACAGTGCGCCAGCTTTTTCAGGTGGCGCTTGAACTGGAAGTTTGCGGCAACGTCTGGGGCATCGCGTTTCCGCCAGAAGACTGGACAGCTTTCCCCGAGTTGGCGCAGGTCGTGATCAAGTTGGATGCGGTACCGGACACACCGCAGTTGCCGCCGCAGGCGCCTGAAATGGAGGCGGCGTCGCCCTTGGGCGAGGCGGAGCTTCCACCGGCGGCTGGAGCGGACAACCTGAGAGTGTTCCCTTCTCCGACGAGCACGACGGATGCTTCGTTACAGTTGGCGCGGCAGGTTGCGCGCCTAATGGCAGATGCCAAGCAGCAAATTCAGGCGGCCACGCGGGAAGCGGCTTCGCAGGCGGTGTCGGCGGAGCGGCGGCTGTCGTTCGAGCAGTGGGAGCAGAAGTTTGCGGCGGGACGCGCGGAAATCGCGAATGAGACCGCGCATGCCATTGAAAAGGTTCAGCACGAAGTGGATGAACATTCACGGACGGCCTATGCAGCGGCGGCCGAGGCCCTGCGAGCGGAATTGCCGCGCTGGCTGGCGCCACAACTCGAGCAACTTACGCGCGACCTGACAGCAAGGCTTTCCCGCGAAGGCGCAGCGCAGCGCAATGAACATGCGCAACAACTGGAAAGCATGACGGATGCACTGCGGAAGGCAGCTCAGCAGGGCGAGTACGCAGCAACACGGCTGAAGACGCAAGCAGAGCATACGCAATCGCAAATTGCGGCGCACATGGAATCAGCTATGCGGGCATGGGAAGTGGCTGCGAGAGAAAGGGAAGCGGCAGCGGAGGCGCAGTGGGAGGCGCTGCGTGTTGCAGCAAGCGAAACTCGGCAACAAGCGCTTACGGGGCTTGCAGACGCGCAATCATCATGGCAGAACCAGGTTGCAAGCGAACTGGAAGCGGGGCAAGCGCGATGGCACGAAGTCCTGGAGACCAAGTTTGCAGAAGCACAGGATCGCGCTGCCGGCGGGTTGAACGAGCACGTCAGCAGGTTGATCGAACAAGTGCAGGATGAGATGGCGCGTCACGCCACGGCAGCGCGCGAATCGGCGACAGGTGCGGCCGCGGAAGCCGAACAGCGAATCGCCGCGCTGCGGGATTCGTCGCAGGAGCAGACGCAACGGCTGGAGTCGGCGTTGGCGCGTGCCGGGGAGACAAGCCAGCGGCTCGAACAACATTCGGCGCAGCTTGAAAACGTGCAGCAGCAGGAGCTGGCTGGATTCCAAGCGCAAATCGAAAATCAATTGAGCCCGCACCGCGAAGAAATCCAGCGCCGGTCCGAAGCGATCCTTGAGGAGGTCAACGCGAAGATTCGTGCAACGTTCGAAGAGGCGAGCCGCCAGGCCGTGGCGCAGTTTGACCGGCAAATCGCGGAGATCGTGCAGCCTCACGTCACGCGCGCCGAAGAAGCGATTCACCGGCTGGCAGGGGGGCGGTCGCTGCTGGATGCGGCGCTGACGATGCAGCAGGACCGGATTCGCAATTCGGCAGACGAAGCATTTGCGGAATCGTTGGCACGCTTCCGGGAAAATCTGGGCAGTGTGGAGCAAATCCTGCAGGAATCTTCGCAAACGATCACCGGACGCAACCTGGCAGAACTGGAAGGAAGAGCCGGCGATTTGAAGCATCAGATGGTCGAAGAGCTCCTCAAATCGGCGGAATGGTACGAAAAGAAGGCGCAGACGCAGATTCAGAATCTGACGGAAAGAACCATCGAGCACGCTGGAAACCAGTTGCGGGAAAAAGCCGGGGAGATTTCCAGCGTCTTCGCGAGCGAGCTCGATCATGCAAGCCGCAACTTCGTGGGACACTCGCAGACGCAGATGGAAGAGGTCGTGCGGGATTCGTTCGAGCGCGCGCGGGCACTCTTCGCGGAAGCGGCGGACACGACCGCGGCGGCGTTCACGGATGAAATTCAGCGTACAGGCCGCCAAGAGCTAGAGGGATTCAACGAAGAGGTGCGACGCTCCGCGGATGGGGCGCGGGTGGAACTGGACGCGGCACGTATGGATCTGGCGCAGCAGACGACCGCCGAACAGGAAGCTTTCCTGCGGCGCTTCCAATCCTCCATGGGCAGAGCACTTGAAGCGGGCGTTGCCGAAGCTCAGAAGAAAGTCTCTGAGGGATTTGGGCCGCTGCTGGATTCCTGGAAAGCGATGACGGTTGCCCATCAGCAAGAGATGCAGAGCATCTACGGCCACATGGGCGAACACGCCACCGAGCAGTACAAGAACCGTCTGGAAAATGTTTCGAACCAGTGGATGCTGGCGACCGTGACGTCGCTGGATCACCAGTCGCGGGAGATGATTTCGGGAATTGCCGCAACAGCGGAAGAAAAACTTCGCGAAGCCTGCGCCCAGGTATTCGAAGGCGTGGGAGAATCCCTGCGCGAACGGCTGAGGGAGATGGCGCAGAGTTTTGCGCCGCCGACGGAGCCTCCCGCGCGCGCAAAAAGCGCCAACACGGGAAGCTGAAAGCCAAAAACTCCACAGCCAAGAATGGCTGTGGCACAGCAACGCTGCCCAACACCCTCCGGCTGCGGATTCGCCACTTCCCTGCTGGCCCGGTATAATCCCAAAGGTTTCAACCACAATGGCCAACCATGCTTACCTGCGCGTGTGGACGCGCGATTTTTCACTGGAAACGATGCTCGCTGAATTCGCGCGGTTCCTGACCACCGCTCCGCTTTCGGCGACGCAGAACACCTTTAGCGAACTAATCGTGCAGGCCGTGGACCCAACGGAGATACCCGTGGCGGAGTGGGATCTGCGTCCTCTGAAGACTGGACCCGCGGAAGTCGCGGCGCTGGCGGTGCAGCATCTGAACGCCGACACGGCGTATATCGCGAGCGCAAAATGGGACTTGTGGGGGTTCGATATCGAGAGCCTGAAGTGGCAGCATAAGCCGGAGCCCCTGGTGCTGGCGTGCCACGGACAGGAGTATGACGACGCGCTTGCGGCGACCTCGGGACACTTCATGGCCGATTTGGGCTTCGAGCACTTTTTCACGGGGCATGGAGGGCTTCTGGCGCCGGGAGCGGCGTCGAATCCGTTCAATTCTTCGGATCATCCGATGGAGCATACGTTCCGGCAGTGGATGGCGGCGAGCGGCAACCTGAAGGAATATCACGCGAAGACCCGGGAGAACATCCAACAATTGTTCCATTGGGTGGAAGCGATCGAGCGGGCGCTGCCGGTGGAGCGCAGCGAGCTTTGGTCTGAAGGAGAGGAAAACTTTGAAGCGCGGCTGGACGCGATTCTGGCGCAGCGGTAGCCCATTCAAAACTTGGGCAACCTTGATTCGCGGAGTCCTTCCACGAAGGGCGGCCAACAGCTAGAATTGCTGTAGCAGGCATTTGATGGAGCGGGTCCGGGTGTGCCGCAGGTAATGGATGTGCTCTGCACACCGGAGAAAGATGGCAAGCCCGGGCGAGTGGTGGAAATCACTCTTGCGGCGGCAAATCTCTGATGGAGAAAACTTCACAAAGATGCTGTTCGTGTGCTAACGAGGCGGGTATCGGCCCGTCCTTCCTCAGAGAGGGCCTTGCTGTTGGCGCGGCCCGCAAGTGGGGAATCCCGCTGAAATTCTCAATGAGTTTCCTGTCCCTGGCTATTCTTCTGGGCGGGTGCGGTGCGGAGGCCCCAAAGCCTGCGGCGCAAGCGGAAACCAAGCCCGCGGAACCTGCCGTGCCCGAAGAGATTCAGTTGGCGGCAAGTTCGCTGCTGGGAAGCGAGTCGCAAGTGCTGGCGTTCGGAGACCTGGCCAAGAACAGGAAGCAGGAATTTCTTGCGGCGAACGTGGTGCCAAAAACGCCAACCAACAATTTGCCGGGGACGATTGTGACGCGCGTCGTCGTGGCAGAAAATACCGACGGGAAATGGGCGGAAGTCTTGCGCTGTGATGAACACCTGAAAAATCAGAAGGGCTTTCTGGGTTTGACGCCGCTGGTGCCAGTGACCGGCTGGCGGCTGCAATTTGAGCAAAACGATGAAAAGGGCCTGCAACTCTATTTTACGGCACTGAAGGGCACGACGGACTCGCACGTGCTCCCAATCGGTGTGCGGTGGAATCCGGAGACGAAGCGCTACCAGTCGCTGGATCGCACGTACGAACACTTCCTGCTCGAGTCGCCGTCCATGCAAGAGGCGAGGTCGACGCTTCGATGAGCGCGGTCCCGCCAGCCACCGGTAATCGAGCGTCCAAGAGCACCGAGGAATCCCTGCCCAAGAAGGGCTTGAGCGGCCTGATGCCATACTTGCGTCGCTATCCCGGCGGCATTGTTTTTGGCGTGCTCACGGTCGTGCTGATGGGGATTGTCGGCAACGTGCTCCCGCTCGCCACCGGAGTTATGACGGACACGCTCGCCGGCAATTCGGTTCCCTTTGAACACTCCGCACAGACTGGAACTCCGCTGGCCCTGGGGCTGAAAGCGTCGAGCCTCAGCCGCTCTATTCCCTACTACGCGCCAAGCAGCCGCCACACGCTGGGCATCTATTGCCTCATCGTAGTTCTATGCGTCGCGATTAAAGGCGTTCTTTCTTTCTCGGCGCGCTGGACGCTGATCGGGGTCTCCCGCGACATCGAATTCGACATTCGTAACGATCTCCTGAAGCGCTTGCTGATCCTCGAGCCCGAATTCTACGTGCGCAATCGCACCGGCGAGCTGATGTCGCGCGCCACCAACGACCTGAACGCGGTCCGCATGGTGCTCGGCCCCGGCATCATGTACAGCGCGACGACCATCATCACCATGATCATGGCCATTTTGGTCATGGTCGCCCTCTCGCCTTCCCTCACTCTATGGGTTCTGCTTCCCGCGCCGGTCGTCGCCATCGCCGTCTGGTTTTTCGGCAAAACGATTCACGACCTCTACGAATCAATCCAGGCGGCGCTCGCCACGCTCACCGCCCGCGTCCAGGAAAATCTTGCCGGCGTGCGCGTCGTGCGCGCTTACGCTCAGGAAGAAGCGGAAATCCGCGGCTTCGACGAGCCCAACCGCGAGTATGTTTCGCGAAACATCCGCCTGATCCGCACCTGGAGTATGTTTATGCCGTCGCTCCAGGCGCTCATTGGCACGACCTTCTTGATCGTGCTATGGCAGGGCGGCCATCAACTCCTCCGCGGCCAGATTTCCCTGGGTGCGCTGATTGCCTTCAACGGCTACCTCGCCGTGCTCGTCTGGCCCATGATTGCCCTGGGATGGGTCACAAATATTTTTCAGCGCGGCGCTGCTTCCATGGGCCGGCTGAATTACATCCTCACCGCCGAACCGAATATCGATGATCGCGACGCGAAAGTACCTGAAGACACTAAGCCTCTCGGCGAAATCGAATTCCGTCATCTCACCTTCAGCTATCCGACCACTCTTTCAGGAAACGGATCGAACGGGGCTTCCAAGTCCAATGGGAGCGGCTCTCACCCGGTACTTCGTGACATTCATTTGAGAGTTCCCGCCGGCTCTACACTCGCCATCGTCGGCCCCACAGGCTGCGGCAAGACCACGCTCGCTGCTCTCATCGCGCGTCTCTGGGAAGCGCCGGACGACTCAGTCTTGATCGACGGGCGCCCGATACGCGAGTGGCCTATCGCCACGTTGCGCCAGGCCATCGGATTTGTGCCGCAGGACACCTACTTGTTCGGCGAGACCGTCGGCGGCAACATCGCCTTCGGCCTGCCGGAATACGACGAGCAGCGCGTCCGCGAAGCGGCCGAAATTGCCAGCCTGCACGGTGACGTCCAGGACTTCGGCAAGGCTTACGAGACCATGGTCGGCGAGCGCGGCATCACTCTCTCGGGCGGACAAAAGCAGCGGGCTGCTATTGCGCGCGCCGTCGTTCGCGATCCGCGAATTCTAATCCTCGACGATTCGCTTTCCGCCGTGGACACGCAAACCGAGGAGCGCATCCTTAGCGGGTTGCGCGGAATCATGGAAGGCCGTACCACGATTCTGATCTCGCACCGTACCTCGACGGTCCGAGACGCCGACCAGATCGTTGTTTTGATCGACGGAGCCATCGCCGAGTGCGGAACTCATGACGAACTGCTCGCACGCGGCGGCTATTACGCGGATTTGTATCAGAAGCAGCTACTGGAAGAAGAGCTCGAACGCGCATGAGCAACCTGCACGAAGAAGAGGCCCTCGGCAAAGCGTATGATTCGCGCTTGATGCGGCGGCTTCTGCAGTACATGAAGCCGTACAAATGGCACGTGGCACTCGCCCTCGTCATGGTGGCCATCGTCACGCCGCTCGAGCTTGCCCCGCCGCTGATTTTTCGAAAGGCCATCGACGGCTACTTTGTTCCCGCGCTGCATCGTGTGATCCCGGAAGCCTCGGCATGGTCGGGCATCGGCTGGCTTAGCGTGCTCTTTCTGGCCGTGCTGGCGTTCGATTTCCTTGCTCAATACATCCAGATTCGCATCATGCAGCGCGTCGGCCAGCAAACGATGTACGACATGCGCGGCGAAATTTTCGGCCACATGCAGCGTTTGCCGATGAGCTACTTCGACCGCAATCCCGTCGGCCGGCTCGTCACACGCGTGACCACGGACGTCGATGCCCTCAACGATCTCTTCGCTGCGGGCGTCGTTACCATGATCAACGACTTCTTTCTCCTCGTGGTCATGGCCGGACTGCTCTTCAAGATCGACCGCCGCCTGGCGCTCGACACTCTCGCCGTCCTGCCCGGCATCCTGATCGTCACCATGATTTTCCGCAAATTCGTCCGCGACGCGAATCGCCGCATCCGCACGGCCATTGCCCGCATCAACGCTTTTCTTCAGGAATACATTTCCGGTATGAGCGTCGTTCAACTCTTCAACCGCGAACGCAAAGCCGTCGAGGAATTTGAGAAGCGCAATCGCGACAATATGCTCGCCTGGCGCGATGCGATTCTCGCGTACGCTCTCTTCTATCCGGCGGTCGAATTTCTCAGCTTCGCCACCATCGCCTTGATTTATTGGTCCGGCGGAAACCGTATTCTCTCCGGCCCGCTCACCCTTGGCGTTCTTACGGCCTTCACCATGTTTGCTCAGCGCTTCTTCCGGCCGATTCAGGATCTTAGCGAGAAATTCAACATCCTCCAGTCCGCGATGGCTGCCTCCGAGCGCATCTTCAAGCTGCTGGATGAGCCGGTGCTGGTCGAATCGGATCCCAACGCCATTCCGCTCGACCATCCGCGAGGCGAGATTGAATTCCGCAACGTGTGGTTCAGCTACCGCAACGTCCCCGAGCCAGCCGAGGAAGATTGGGTCTTGCGCGATGTCTCCTTCCGAGTGGAGCCCGGGCAGACCATCGCCATCGTGGGACACACGGGCGCGGGAAAAACGACGCTCATTTCGCTGCTGCTCCGTTTCTACGACATTCAGCGCGGACAAATCCTCTTGGACGGCAAGGACATTCGGCTGATCGAATTGCAGGATTTGCGGCGGCAATTCGGCATCGTGCTGCAGGACCCATTTCTTTTCACCGGCACGATCGAAACGAATATCCGGCTCGGCACGCCCGGCATCGACCGCGCCACGGTCGAAAGCGCGGTCGAAGAGATTGGACTTGGCGAATTCATGCGCTCGCTGCCCGAGGGTGTGGCAAGCAACGTAAACGAGCGCGGCTCAACGCTTTCGGTGGGGCAGCGGCAACTCATCAATTTTGCGCGAGCGCTGGCACACAATCCACGCTTTCTGATTCTCGACGAAGCAACCTCGAGTGTGGACACAAAGACGGAGTTGCTGATTCGCGAAGCGTTGAACCGCTTGCTCTCCGGGCGCACGGCGCTGGTCATCGCGCACCGGCTGAGTACGATTCAGCACGCGGACAGCATCCTCGTATTTCACAAAGGGCGCTTGCGCGAGCAGGGCGCGCATCAGGAGCTTCTCGCGCAGCGCGGAATCTACTATCGGCTTTACCAGCTGCAATACAAGGAGCAGGAGCTGCACCTTCCGATCGAAGCCAGCGGCTCGGCTGAACCCTCGGTGTTACCGGCCAGCGACTGATCCTCGCGCCATCCACACATGCCACCAATACCGCTCCTTCTCTCCGCCGGCGAAGCTTCCGGAGACATGTACGCCGCGCGGCTCGCGACGGCGCTGAAGCAGCGACTGGACGTGGCGATTTTCGGGATGGGCGGGCCGCAGATGCGCGCGGCGGGCGTCGAGATCATCAACGATTATTCGGAAGTTTCCGTGGTGGGAATCACCGAAGTGCTGAAGCGCTTGCCGTCGCTGTTCCGCGCCATGAGGCGGCTCGTGGACGAAGCGGAGCGCCGCCGGCCGCCGCTTGCGATTCTGACGGACTTCCCCGGTTTTCATCTGCGGCTGGCGCGCAAGCTGCGCCCCAAAGGGATTCGTAACGTCTATTACATTTGCCCGCAATTCTGGGCGTGGCGGCCGTGGCGCGTGAATCTGGTGCGGCGGCGGTTCGCGCAAGCTTTGTGTATTTTCCATTTCGAAGAAAAGTTCTACGCCGATGCCGGTGTGCCGGTGAAATTCATCGGCCACCCGCTCGTGGGAAATGTGAAACCCACAATGACCCGGGAATTATTTTGCAAAAAATACGGTCTGGAACAAGGGGATCCTATCGTAACGATCCTGCCGGGAAGCCGGCGGGGAGAAATCGCCCACCATGTTCCAATCCTGGTGGAAGCGCTTGCGGAGATGGGACGGACCTTGCCGGGCAGTTTTGGCGTTGTGGTTGCGGTAGCACCCGGGCTCGACTTGGAAAAATTGAAGTCCATGTTTCCAGGGCAGCGGCAAGTCAAGTTCATTCAGGAAGACACCTACAACGCCCTGGCAGCCGCGGACCTGGCGATCGTCTCCAGCGGCACGGCCACGGTGGAAACGGCGCTGCTCGGTAGACCGATGATTGTCGTTTACCGGCTCTCTCCGCTGACGGCTCGGCTGGCAAAATCGCTGGTGAGAACCAAGTTCTTCAGCATGGTAAATCTGATCGCGGGGCGCGCTGTCGTGCCTGAGTTGATTCAAAACGCCTTCTCGCCGCAGCGCGTTGCTGCGGAAGCAAAGAATCTCCTCTCAACCTCAGAAGAAGGCAAAATACGAATGCAGCAGATGAGCCTCGGGTTGGAAGAAGTGCGAAAGCTTCTGGGCCCCCCGGGAGCTGTCGAAAGGGCGGCGGATGAGATTGCAAAGCTTTTGGACGCGGCCCAAAGCAACGCAAAGTGATGGGTTTGGTATCCTATAGACGTACATTGGTGCAGAATTGAAGATATTTGAAAGGGGTCCGATGGCCCTTCGCCGAAGAGCTTCCGCTATATTCTTCTTCTTTATGCTGTTCTTTCTGTCTTGCGTTGCCGCGCCGCTCCAGGCGCAGGTTCCCCGGCCCGCGAATTTCCTCGCCGAACACTACGATGTGTCCGCTTCGCTGGACGCGATTGGACAATCGATCTCGGCGACCGCAAAAATCGATTTCAAGGCTGTGGAAGCCTCCAGCAGCGTGCGCGTCGAGCTGCACCCGAATCTGAGTGTGAAAGAAGTAAAAGGAACCGACGGCAAGCCGCTGAGCTTCGAGCGCGACAATCAGAACCCGCTCATCGTTGTCGTCCAGCTGCCCACACCCGTGGCCACCGCCGGCCACGTCACCCTCACCTACACTTATTCCGGGTTGCTCGTAAATGAAGAGAACAGCCCTGTACCGGGTGTGCGTGCCGCGCTCATCAACAAAGAGGGCGCTTACCTGCTGCTCCCGGCAAGGTGGTTCCCGCTCACAAACTTTCCGTCGAACCGTTATACGGCGACATTCCGGCTGAACGTTCCAGACATCTTTGCTGTCGCGGGGACCGGGAAAGCCTCCGCGCCGGCACCCATGCCCGGCAAGAACCCCGTGGAAGGCGGGCGGCTTCTCTACACCTTCGAGTGCAAGAACCTCGCACCGCATGGCACGTTTGTAGCGGGCAATCTCCAGCTCAATCCAAAGCAGGCGGAAGGAATCAGCGTTGCGGTTTACGCCCCCAGGGCGTCGTCCGCGAATGCTGCGGATTTTGCGGCCAGCGTGGCGCGCTCGGCGATTATTTTTTCAGACATGTTTGGGCCCATTCCGGATCCGAACTTCACGTTAATCCAGCTGCCCGA
>WNFI01068400.1_pt1 | contig 11656 bp, 9 predicted proteins | sample 5400471 | NCBI WGS metagenome assembly WNFI01 (sample SAMN13153348, study PRJNA577476) | soil metagenome | isolation source: 100 cm saprolite on Douglas fir-dominated hillslope | place: USA:California | collected 2013-09-17
AAGGGGACCGCGGCCGCGGCCGTGCTCCTCCCCATCCTGCTCGTGTGCTGCTGCTGCGCAGCCGCGATCGCGATCTCCGTGGGCGGCCTGGCCGCTCTCGTGAGCCGCGCCCGATGAGCGCGGAGGCCCACCTCCCACCCGTCCCCCCCCGCCTGCTGCGCTTCTCCGCTCCGGTGGGAAAGCTGCCCCTGGGCGCCATCTTCGCGGCCCTGGGCGCGCTGGGAGCAGTGGGGGTGGGCGTGCTCCGGCTGGACCGCCTGCCCCTCACGCTGTGCGTGTTCAAGCACTTCACGGGTTTGCCCTGCCCGACCTGCGGCTCGACGCGGGCGATGGGTCGGCTGTTTGCCCTCGACCCGGCGGGGGCGCTGGCCATGAACCCCCTGATCACGGCCGCTGCCCTCCTCCTCCTGCCCTGGGCGGCGGCCGACCTGCTGCTCCTGACCCGGGGGCGCGCCCTCGATCTGGAGGTCTCGGGCCCCGCCGCGCGGGCTCTGCGCGTGCTGGCGGTGCTTGCGCTTCTCCTGAACTGGGCGTTCCTGCTGGCCGCGGGGCGTTAGGCCAGCCCCCCGTCCTGCACCCCGGAGCGCTCTCCGTCCGCCTCCGGCTCCGCCGAGAGCGACGGGGCTCGGTCGGGCCCGCTTTTAGGGCCCACGCCGGACCCTCGCTTATACTCGTCGCCGATGTTGGATAGCGTGCGTCCCCAGATTTCCGTCGTCATCCCCTTGTTCAACGAGGCGGAAAACCTGGAGGACCTCTACCGCGAGCTCACGGCCACCCTGGAACCCCTCGGCCGCGCCTACGAGATCCTTCTCGTGGACGACGGCTCCACCGACGGGACCCGGGAGGGGCTGGCCGCTCTGGAGAAGCGGGACCCCCGCGTGCGCGTGCTGCGGCTGCGGCGCAACTTCGGCCAGACCGCGGCCTTCTCCGCCGGTTTCGATCACGCGCGCGGGGATGTGGTGGTCACCTCGGACGGGGACCTCCAGAACGACCCCGCCGACATCCCGCGGCTCCTGGCCAAGCTGGGGGAGGGGTTCGATATCGTCTGCGGATGGCGGCGCCGGCGCATGGATTCCCTCTCCAAGCGGGTTCCCTCCTGGTTTGCCAACCGCCTCATCTCCTGGGCCACGGGCGTGCATCTCCACGACTACGGTTGCTCGCTCAAGGTCCTGCGCGCCGATGTGGTGCGGCAGATCAAGCTCTACGGGGAGATGCACCGGTTCATACCCGCGGTGGCGTCCTGGATGGGGGTGACGGTGGCCGAGATCCCGGTGGGCCACCGGCCGCGCACGCGCGGGGCCAGCAAGTACGGGCTGGGTCGAACCGCCCGCGTGGTGCTCGACCTCTTCACCGTGAAGTTTCTCCTCTCCTACGGTACGCGGCCGGCTCACCTCTTCGGCCTGATGGGGCTGGGCTTTGGCGGGGCCGGCCTGGCCATCCTCACCTACTTGTCCTACATCCGCCTGTTCGAGGCTACCCCCATCGGCGGCCGGCCCCTGCTCCTGCTCGGTGCCCTCCTCTTCCTCACCGGGGTGATCCTCGTGAACTTCGGCCTCATGGGAGAGCTGCTGGTGCGGACCTACCACGAGAGCCAGGGCAAGCCGACCTACGTGCTGCAGGAGAAGCGGCCGCCCGCGGAGCCGGAGCCCGGACCAACCCTCTCCCCCCGTTGATACGGATCCTTTTCCTGACCGAGTCCTTCCATCCCGTGCTGGGGGGAGGCGAGCAGCACATCCGGGCTCTGGGGGAGCGCCTCGTCCAAGCCGGGATGGGGGCCACCGTGGTCACGCGCCGGGGGGAGGCCTCCTGGGCGCGCGAGGACCTGCTGGGGGGAATCCGGGTCGTGCGCGTATTCCCCCCCGGGCCGGGGCGGACCGGGAAGTACGCGATGGTCCTGCCCGCATTGGCCGCGGTCTGGCGCGAACCCCACGACCTTTTGGTGGTGAGGGGGACCCGCATCCTCGGCCTGCCCGGCCTCCTCGCCGCCCGCGCTCGGAGACGGCCGGTCGTGCTGCAGCCCGAGCTCAACGGCGAGATGAGCGGGGAGGTCTACCTATGGGGGACGCCCTGGGGGCAAGGGCCGGCCGGATCGCTGGTGCGGGAGGGGGTCGCCCTGCGCAACGCCCTGCTGCGCGACGCGGACGCCTTCGTGGCCATGTCCCGGCAGATCCGCGACGAGCTTCTCAACGCGGGCGTGGCCGGGGAGCGCATCGCGCTCATCCCCCACGGTGTCGACACCCGGCGCTTCCATCCGGCGGACGCCCGCGAGCGGGCCGAGCTCCGGGGGCGGCTGGGGTTGCCGGCCTCTGCACTCCTCGCCTGCTACACCGGCCGGCTCCTGAAGGGCAAGGGGCTGGAGACGTTGATTGAGGCCTTCGCCACCCTCGCCGCCCGCGACCCGCGCCCGCATCTCCTCCTGGTGGGCTCGGGGGCGGGCCAGGCCCTTTCCATCGAGGCGGAAATCAGGGCGGATGTGGAAGCTCGCGGCCTAGGTGGACGCGTGACCTTCACCGGGCGGGTGGAAAACGTAGAGGACTACCTCCGGGCCTCCGACGTCTTCGCCTTCCCCTCCCTGTTCGAAGCGCTGGGCCTGTCGCTCCTGGAGGCGGCCGCCTGTGGCCTCCCCTGCCTGGGCAGTCGCACGGGCGGGATCGTGGACGTGATCGAGGACGGACGCTCCGGCCTGCTCCTGCCGCCCGGGGACGCGCAGGCGCTCGGGGGCGCCCTGCTCGCGCTCGCCTCCGACCCCGACCGGCGACGCGCCATGGGCCTGCGGGGCCGCGACGTGGCCCTCTCTCGCTTCGATGTCGAGGACAGCACCGACCGCTACCGCAGCCTATTCCACGAGCTTTGCTCCCGGGCCGCCGGCCCGCCGCTGGCAAGGGGTGCTGGTGCCTGAAGCCCCGCCCGGGCGGGCGGAGCCCTACGGCAATTCCGGGAAGGTCCGCGCTAGGCGCAGCGCGGCGGCTTCCTCGATGAGAGCCCCCTCCCCCTGGCCACCCGGGTCCAAAACGCCCCCCATAACGCTTGCTTTGGGACTCGTGCTCTGGCTCTTCCTGCACAAGGCCCCCGCCGGCGCGGCTGCTGAGACCTTTCGGCGCCCGCTTCTGCAACCTCTTGGGCTTTGGGCCCTGACGGGAGCGCTCATTGCGAGGCTGCGATCGCATCGATCGTGACGGTCCTGCCGCCGAACAGCGTCCAGAAGTTGGGCTCGGCGAAGAAATCGAGGTCGTTGTCGACAGCTGAGCCCAGCACCACCGTCTTGGTCGTTGTTTTCGCGATGAGGATAGCGCTGACATCGCCTGTGCGCTGGGCGACGACGCGCGGGACCCGGGGGGTGCAGCCCGCTACATCCACGGGATAAAGCCATTTCGGGCTGTGGCTTGAATTCGTCAAGATGATCAGTGCCATGTCCGGCGGCAGGCCGAACGTAAGGCCGAACGGTCCTGGGATGGGGAATTTGCTGATGTTGATCTGCCAGCCGTAACCAGTGCTCTTGGCTGAGCGCATCGCTATAGCGTATTGCGTTGTCTCCGGCATTGTATTCTTGTTTTTGAACTGACCCATCGCTACCGATGCCAAAGGAGCTGCGACGGGAGGGTTATCGGATGGGGTCAAACAGGGAACAGCCGTACCGTCCGGCAGCATCGGCGGGACGATGCTGAAGATGACCTCACCGGCCGCAAACGGCGTGGCGCTGGGCCGCAAAGCGTAGGCCTTAAACTTGACGCGAAACGTCCCGCGGTGGCTCTCGGTAAGACCCTGCCCCGTCAACCTCAAGGTTGCCGGCATGGAAACCGGAATGTAAGGCGGTAGACCCACCGGTCTTTGAAACTCGATCGTCTGTGGGCTCACATCGAATGAAACGGCTTGCGCAGCGCCAGGAGCGGCGGCACCGGTCCGGGCGTCCTCACAGCAGACCGCCTGCAGGGAGATCGACCCTTCGAAATTTATGGCCATGAGGTTCAGCCGCACGTCAGGAGTCGCAGCGTCGGCGAAGACCAGAACGGTGTTCGGGTCGACGAGCGGATCGAGACTTTCCGGCGGGGCACCCGGGGGGCTACCCCTGTCCGAAGAGATCACCAGAAGCTGACTCCACGACGGCGCGGGCGCTAGAATTACGAAGAGAGCCAGCACTGCGATCGTCGGCAGCCATCGTGTCATAGAATCCCTCCTCCTAGAAAACTCCCTCCAAGATCTCGCCAGTCTGGCCGTTTACCAGGCGAGAGCAGCGACTGAACTTACGGTTCGTTGTCTACGATCACTCATTCGAGGGCTCTTCCGCCTTACGCTGAAGTGGACTGATGCAAGCACCGACGACACGCACACCCGAGCGCTCAGCATGGGCGCGGCCTCGGAGCACTGGACCAGCCCGCCGTCGATGAAGTATCCCGACATCCCTCAAAATGACCCACTATCGCTCATTCGATGAGTTTCACCACAGGCCTGCTAGCGCTTGTAAATCCCCACGCAGACCGAAGCGGCCTCGATCCGCTCGCAATACGTGGACTTCGGCAAGATCCTCTTCGTCACCCGATCTGAGAATTTATGGTCCTGCCAGAAGTGTTTCTTGGCGCGGGCCAACTCAATGCGCTCCTTGGCGAAGGCTTGCCCTCGGCATCACGCATCCCGAGGAGGTCCTCGCCCACCATCCTGGCGTTGCCCCCATGGGCGAGGGCGCGGCCGGACAGATCGTGACCACGACGGAGAGGTCCCGGTCGCGAAAGGCAGGGGCAGCGTAGGTGAAGTCCTGGTAGGCCTTCTCCGCGCCCACGGACTTGATTTGGGCGACCGCCTTGTCGACCATGGCAACCGCCTCCGTGACGGTCCCGAATTCCTGGGTGGCGCCCGGGGGCGGGGCTGCCTCAAGCCCCCGAGGAGAGCGACCACGACGAGCGGTGTCATCCAGCTTCCCCTTCCGCCCGGTATCAGGAGCAGGCTGATTTCATGGATCCCGGGCGTAGACCAGGCCCGGCCCGGCTGGAGGGGGCCACCCAGCCGCCCGTCCGCATCAACGATCTGGAGGAGCTTCAGGACCGGGCGCACCGCAATAAAGTCGCGGAGGCGCGCGGCCAAAGACGACTCCAGGAGGGGGGCCGTTGATTTGGCGTCCGCCCCCCAAGCCCAAGCCTGCTCGCGACGCCGGGCGCCCCCGCCCAGGGACGGACGCGGGCCAGAGACCGCTTGCCGAACCTGGGGATCGATCGGGATCAGCCGAAGGTGGACGATCTGGTCGGCGACATAGCGCTCGACGGCAGCTTTCGTCTGGATGGCGCGCTGCTCCAGGCTCGACCCTAACGATTCCTGAAGCTGTCCTGTTGCCATCCTCACGACCATGAAGAATCCGAGGGCGACGAACGGGATGGCCACGAAAAAGAAAACCGTGAGGATCCGAGTGTCCAGCACGTATTTCCGTTTTCCCATGGGTCCCTCCGTTGGAGAGGGCGGATCCCGGATCCCAGCGCCCCCTCGGGAGGAGGGGTCCGCGGGAAGGGCCTAGGGCTCACGTACTGTCGATTGAGACTTCTCCGGTAAAGTACGTTTGTGATCCGCCGAAGTCAAGGGGAACCCGGCCAGGGAGCCTCCGCATGAGGGTCGCCCTGACGGGCGCCTCGGGTTACACGGGTGGACGCCTTCTGGCCGCACTCCTCGCCCGCGGCGACGAGGTCTCCGCCCTCGTCCGGGGAGGGCCGGGGCGGGGGGTCCCGCCCGGGACGGGAACCCGCATCGTGGAGGGCGACCTGGCCGACGGCCGGAGTCTGGCCAGCTTGGTGGAGGGGGCCCAGGCCGTGCTCCACGTGGCGGCCGTCTACCGCACCGCCCGCCACCCAGATTCCTACTATCGGGACGTGAATGTGGGAGGGACGGAGCGCCTGCTGGAGGCGGCGGTCCGGAGCGGCGTGCGGCGCTTCGTCCACACCTCCAGCGTCGGGGTCCATGGTCACGTAGCGACGCCGCCCGCGGACGAGACCGCACCCATGGCCCCGGGGGACATCTACCAGGCCACGAAGGCGGAGGCGGAGCGGCTAGCCTTGCGGTATCACGGAAAGAACGGCTTGCTCGTTTCCGTGGTTCGCCCGGGCGCCATCTACGGCCCCGGGGAGACCCGACTCTTGAAGCTCTTCGCCTTCCTCATCGCGGGTCCCCGCTATGTCTCGCAGTCCGAGCTGGCCGCGATCATCGCCCGGCACACCCACGGCCGCGTGCTGCCCTTCCGCATCCCGGCCTGGCCCGTCCAGCTGGCGGGCGATCTCTGCGAGGCGCTCTGCGTGCCCTTCGGGATCGAGCCCCCCCTTCACCGGCGGCGCGTGGACTTCTGGACCAAGAGCCGGGCCTTCTCCATCGAGAAGGCCCGGCGGCTGCTGGGCTACGCGCCGAAGGTCGACGTGGAGGAAGGCGTAGCCCGGACCGCCGCCTGGTACTCCAAGGAAGGATGGTTGTGACCGAGCGCGGGGCCCGGCTGGTCCTGGGTGGTCTCGTAGCCGGCCTGGCGGCGGCGGCCCTGGCCACGGATTTGCCCAGGCTTTCCGGCGGCCGGTTCTGGGGCGACGGCGCCACCTACTACGCGATGGCGGCCAGCCTGGCCGACGACGGCGACGTCCGCTATGAAGCCCGGGACGTCCTGCGGATCCGGCGCGAGTACTCGTTCGGGCCCCAGGGGGTGTTCCTGAAACGAGCGAGCGGGGGCTTCACGCTCGACGGGGCGGCCGGGTTTCCGTGGATCCGCCGCGTGGACCCCGCCGAGCCCCGCCTCTACTACGCGAAGGCCCTTGTGTACCCGGCGGTGGCCGCGCCCTTCGTGGCCTTGCTGAAGACGAGGGGTCTGCTCCTGGTGAACGCGCTCTTCCTTGGGCTGACGCTGGTGCTCGGCTACGGCGAGCTGCGCCGCCAGGCGAGCCCCGCCTCCGCCCTGGCCCTGACCGTGGTCCTCTTCCTGGGGACGGTGACTCCTCTCTACCTCCTTTGGCTCACGCCGGAGATCTTCACGCTCGGGCTGGTCACGGCCGGTCTCGTGGCCGGGCGGCGTGACCGGCCGGCCCTGGCCGCGGTCCTCCTGGGTATCGCCGTCTACTCGAAACCTAGCAACCTGTTCTTGGCCCTTCCCCTGGGCGTGGAGCCCCTGCTGGGGGCTTGGAAGGGGGAGGCGGGGGCGCGCGCCTGGGTCCGCGGCCTGCTGGAGTCGGTGCGCCGCGGCGCGATCCTGGCCGCGGTCGTGCTCGCGCTCTTCGGCGTCAACGCGGCCCTCACCGGGGAGATGAACTACCAAGGCGGGGAGCGGAAGACGTTCGACGCGCGCTATCCGCTCGAGTCCCACGGGGTCACCTTCGACAACAGCGGCTTCTGGATGACGACCGAGCACGTGGGGCCCCTGGTGCAGGGGGAGGACGAAGGGCAGCAGTCGGAGCGGACGGACCCCGTGCGCTCGGCGACGGAGCTGCGTGCCTCCTTCCTCTGGAACCTCGGTTACTTCTGGGTGGGCCGGTTCGGGGGAGCGGTGCCGTACTATTTCCCCGCCGTTCTGGCCGTGTGCCTCTTCTTGTTCACGGGCCCGCGGGAGGCAAGGGGCGGTCTGGCCCTCGCCGCCCTCCTGGTGTCGTACGTGTTCTACATCTGGCTGATACCCGCCAACTGGTACGGGGGCGGGGGCGCGGTCGGCAACCGTTATTTCCTGAACCTCCTCCCCCTCGTGCTCTTCCTGGTCCCCCGCGGCCGGGAGTGGGTGGTCGTGGCGGGGGGAGCGGTGGCGGGAGTGATCTTTCTGGCCCCGATCCTGGGCGCCCCGGTGGAGCACTCATTGAATCCCGGGCGGCACGCCACCTACGAGACCTTCCGCGTCTTCCCCATCGAGCTCACGGAGCTCAACGACCTCGCGATCTTCACCGAGACCTGGCGAAAGAAGCTCCGATTCGGCGACACGGAGGGCAGCCGCGCCGAGCATCGGGCCGCCGACCCCAACGCCTACTTCCTGTACCTGCCCGACAACGGGACTTTTGGGAAAGAGACGGCCTTTGGGGGCGAGGGGGTCTGGCTGCGGGGCGGAGCGAGCGCGGAAGTGATCCTCCGGGCCCTCGAGCCCGTTCGGAGGATGACGGTGCGGGTCACGGGGGGCCCGGGGGGCGACGAGGTGAGCCTCAAGGTGGAGGGGGCCGCCCTCACGACCCGGGTGGGCCCCGCGGAGGAGCACGACCTGGTGCTGACCCCGGCCCCCGGATTCCCTTACTACGGGACGGTCCTCTACGCCCTCCACTTTCGCTCGCAGGCGTCGGGGCCCCCGGGCCCCGACGGGCGCATCCGGGGGGCCTTCGTCCAGATCAAGCTCGAGGCGGAGCGGCCCTAGGCCCCCGCCGGCGGCCCCGTTCATCTCTGGCTGGTCGCCCGCCGGCCTGTTGCCGGTTAGGCTTGTCGCGGCCCGACGCCCCCCTCCGCGATCGCGTGCGGCTCGCGGCGGAAGAGCCGGCGCAGCGTGGCTTTCTCCGTGGCATCCCAGACCCCGAGCAGGACCGTCGCCAGCAGGAAGACGGCGCTGGCCAGCGCGGCCGCGGCCAGAAGGCCGAGGTCGCGGGAGAGCCAGAGAGCGGCCGCGAAGGCCGCGGTGGCCAAGAGCGGCCGCAGGGCCACCGACGCCCATTGCGTTCGGTAGCCGTAGACGTGCAGGGCGGTGACGGTCAGGAGGGCGTAGGCACCCTCGGCCAGCAGGCGGGCCAGGGCGGCCCCCGTCCCTCCATAAAGCGGGATCCAGAGGACGTTGAGGGCCACGTTCAGGAGCAGGACGAGGGTCGAGGTCACGACGATCGTCCCCCAGCGGTTGACGCAGGCGAGGGTCGTCTCGCTGAAGTTGGAGAGGAACATGAAGAGTGCGGTGGGGAGGAGTACGCGCGAGAGGGGGATGCTCTCCATATAGTCGGAACCGAAGACCAGGCGAATGAAGGGCGCGGACGCGAGGAGGCCAAAGGCGGCCAGGGGCAGGCCTGCTAGCAGCAAATACTTCTGGCCCCGGCGATACAGGTCGCCCACCGCGGCCGGAGAGCGGACATTCAGGGCGGCCATGGTGGGAAGGAGGGCGTAGCCGAGGATGCGGGGAACGAGCGTCAAGCCCTCCAGGACCCGCACGGGCGCGCTGTAGAAACCGGCCGCCGCCGCGCCCCGCATCCTCTCCAGGAGCACGATGTCCACTTGGAAGAGCAGGGTGATGACGAGGCCGACGTAGGCGAAGGGCAGGCCCTTGCGCAGCAGCTCCGCCCAGAGGGCGGGGTCGCGGGCGGGGCGTAAGCGAAGGACCCGGGCGCTGGTGTAGGCCCAGAGGCCGGTGGTGTCGAAGCTACGGACGATCACGAACACGAGGACGAAGCCGATCGCCCCTCCGCCGGCACGCAGGCTAGCCAAGCCCAGAGCCAGGAGCGCGGCCCGCTCCAGGAGCAAAGAGACGGCCTCGGTGCCGAAGCGCTGGAAGCCCTTCAGAAGCCAGCGCAGCGTGGCCTTGGCGGCCTTCAACACGAGGTCGAGCGAGAGCAGGACCACCGCGGTCCAGGTGATGCGGTCTTCGGGGGTGGGGAAGAGCAGGCGGCCCAGACCGAGGCAGAGGACCACGGTCAGGAGCGAGAGGACGCCTTGAAAGCCGAGGAGGTTGCCGATCAGACGGCCGGCCAGCGACCGGTCCCGGCTGATCTCCAGGGTGGAGGCGTAGGCCATGCCGAAGTCGGGCAGGATTCGAAAGATGCCCACGAAGGCGAAGGCCGCGCTGTATGCGCCGAAGGCCTCGGGGGCCAGGTAGCGGGCGGCCAGGAAGCCGAGCAGGAAGAGAAGGAGGTTCGACCCTTCCCCGATGGCCGAGAAGATCGTGTTGCGAGCGATCCGGGGGCGTTCGGGAGCCGTATCCAAGCTGCCCATGCTACCATCACCACCCGAGTGGCCGAGCGTGGCGAGACCAGCCTCTGGGAGGACGCGCGCGACAAGCTGAAGTCGCTCCTCTTCCACGGCCTCAACGCGGGGCTGGGATGGGACGTCACCCTGGACACCGATGACCGGCGGGTCCTGGACGGGATCATCCTGCCCCATTTCGCGGCCGCCCCCGAGTTACGATCGACAAGGACCCGAGCCGAGCGAGGTACGGTGCCTCCCGCCACGTCACCGACGTGGTCGAGAACCTCGAGCGACATTTCCCTGCCGGCTATTTCGACCTCATCCTCTGCAACGGCGTGCTCGGCTGGGGTCTGGATGCCAAGGACGACGCGGAGACCGCCTTCGCGGCCTGCTACCAGACCCTGCGCGAGGGGGGGGTGTTTGTGCTCGGCTGGAACAACATCCCCCGTCGGCGGCCGCTCTCGCTGGAGGCGTCGACGGGCCTCGCCCGTTTCAAGCCCTACGTTTTCGCCCCCCTGAAGGAATCGCGGTACCCCACGCGCAGCCGGAACCGACACACTTTCGACTTTTACGTCAAGTGACCGATCGCCACGCACGCGTCGCCCTGGGCCTGGTGACGGCAGCTTTCGTGATCGCCGGCCTGAGCCTGGACTTGCCCAGGCGCACCGACCATCGCTTCTGGAACGACGGGGCCACGTACTACTCGATGGCCCGCAGCCTGGCCGAAGACGGGGACCTGCGCTTCGAGGCGCGTGACCTCCAGCGCGTGAAGGCGGCCTACCCCGCGGGGCCGCAGGGCATCTTTCTGAAGCGGACGCGCGGCGGGCTCGTCTTCGATTCCGGGGCGGGTTTCCCCTGGCTCCGGCGCGCGCGGGTGGAGGAGGGGCGGCTCTACTTTGCCAAGCCGTTCGTCTATCCGTTGGCATCGCTCCCGTTCGTGTGGCTGTTCGGGGCGCCCCGGGGCCTCCTCCTCACCAACGCCGTCTTCCTGGGTCTCGCGCTCTACCTGGGTTATGTGGAGCTTCGCCGCCGGGCGAGCCCGGCCCCGGCCCTGGCCGTCGTGCTCGTCCTCGTTCTCGGCACGGTCACGCCGCTTTACTTCCTTTGGCTCACCCCTGAGATCTTTGGGCTGGGGCTCATCACCGCCGGCCTCGTGGCCTGGCGGGGGGGGCGGCCCCTGCTCTCCGCGATCCTGCTCGGCGTCGCCACCTACGCCAAGCCTACGAACTTGTTCCTCGCCCTCCCCCTGTGCCTGGCTCCCCTCCTCGCGGGCGGGGGAGACGGAGAGCCGTGGGCCTCCGCTCGGCTCCTCGCGGGTTTCCGCGAATCGCTGCGGCGGGCGGCGGTGCTGGCGGCGGTGGTGGTCAGCCTTTTCGGAGCCAACGCCCTCGCTACGGGGGAGATCAACTACCAGGGGGGCGAGCGGAAGACCTTCTACGGGAAGTTCCCCTACGAGGCTCCGGGCCTCGATTTCGACAACACCGGCTTCTGGATGACGACCGACTACGTGGGGCCCTTGGTGGAGGGCCAGGACGACGAAAAGTACACCGGGCGCACGGCCCCGCCCCGCCCGCGGGAGGAGATCCCGGACTCGTTCCTCCGCAACCTGGCCTACTTCTGGACGGGACGCTTCGCGGGGGCCGTGCCCTACTTCTTTCCCGCCGTGCTGGCCGGGATCCTCTTCCTGGCCCGGGGACCCCGCGACCGGGCAGGATGGCTGGCCCTGAGCGCGCTCGTCGTGTCCTACCTCGTCTACATCTGGCTCATCCCCGACAACTGGTACGGCGGAGGGGGG
>WNFI01270227.1_pt1 | contig 11653 bp, 15 predicted proteins | sample 5400471 | NCBI WGS metagenome assembly WNFI01 (sample SAMN13153348, study PRJNA577476) | soil metagenome | isolation source: 100 cm saprolite on Douglas fir-dominated hillslope | place: USA:California | collected 2013-09-17
CTGCGCCCAAAGGCGCTGCGGTCAGTCAACCAACAAGCTACCGGATTGCGCTGGAACAGCCTGGCCGGGCCAGGTCATGGATGTTTCCGCTCGAACGAAGTTAAGCCGTCGCCAGCTGCTCTACATGGAGAAGCAGAAGTTGCTCACGGTCGAGCGTGTGGCCATCGGGGCACGCAATTACCGCGAGGACCAGATGCCATATCTCCACGGCATCCGCAGCCCTGCGGGTCGGTGGCATGCGCGTCAGCGAGGCGAACGCCGTCGCCGCCGAGCTCACGGGCGGCGCGCCGAAGGTTGCCGCGCGTCTGGCGACGCTTGCGGAGCGCTCGTGCACCGAGGTCGAGACGCCGCTCCAGAAAGGCCTCGTGCTCCGGCGCGTCGTACGCGCCCGACCCGGTGACGCGGCGTGACGGATTGTGGGGTTCTTCGTTGAGCTCAGCGCGCGGTCGGCTGCGCGGCCACCTCTTCGATGAGCACCCAGGCGTTCCAGACGTTGAGACCGAACATGAAGAGGATCGCGACCGCGAGCAGCGGGAACCCGAACGCCGAACCGAGGGCAAGCGCGACGGCGCTCGCGTCGAACGTCGCGAGCCACAGCAGCCAGATCGGCCACTCGATGACCCAGCGTCGACCGGGGCGACGTCGAGTTCGGGTATCGGCAGAGCGGAACGACAGGATCGACCGCGCCACGCGGACGTTGAAGTACGCGGCGACGAGCCCGACCTCGAGGCCGAGGGCCAACGGCTGCTGACCGGGAGCGAGCACCGCGGCGGACAGCGCGATCGCGCCCATCAGAGACGAGATGCTGGCGAACGCGCGGTCACGGAACAGCGGATGCCCGATGATCGCCTTCGCCTGCAGGGACAGCGCTACGAAGATGAGGCCGGTGAGCGCGGCGGCCGCCCCTCCGGTCATGAGGTAGAAGTTCTGCCACGCCGAGGGGTCAGCGGCCATCAGCGCCACACCCTACGCCGGTCGGCGACCGATCCCGGCACGCCGCCGACAGCCTGCGCCATGTGCAGATCCTCGCGACCCTGCGCCTGATCGTCGTGCCGTTCCTGTCAAGCACTTGCATGTTGCCGTGCCGCCGAGCGGTATCGCCGTTCGCGGCCGCACGACGCACACAGACGACAGGGATGCACTCAGTCGGCCGGAGAAGCGATCTGGCCGTAGTGCCGCGCGCGGCAGGTCAAATAGCGACAGCCTTGTAGCCCGGAGGGGATTCGAACCCCTGACCTCTTCCTTGAAAGCGATGCGGTCAGGAGAAGGGGCCCAGCGAATTATCCGAGCACGAACTGATACCGGTCCCGCAAGAAAACGGGTGTCAGAGAAGCGGCTTAGCGCATCGACCTGAATGAGAAACGGCCCAGAGAAATGGCCGAAAGAACGAGGCGGGCAGCAGGCCGCCTTTCTTGCGCGGTCACGCGACAGTTAGCGAAGTAGCTGGTGCTCTCGAAGGAATGTCTCCCAAGCCGACAAACACTCCTCGATGAGCGCGACCGCATCGCGGCTCTCGCCCGCACCTGTAACTTGAAAACGTCCGGATACGCTCGGCACTTCTCCGCTTTCGAACTTCAGAGAGTAATGGCGTTGGCTGATTGCAAGGTCGGGATCGATGCGGGCTCGCCGCGTTGCTCTGAGATGCTTGGAGCCATTCGCGAGGTCAGCACACCAGCGAAGACAGCCACTTTGGTTCACGAGTGCTTCGACATCGACCCCACCAGGTAGCGGTTCGCGCGGATCGTTCCGGAGCCAATCCTTGAAATGATGGATCGCTTGAAAGAGCGCATACACCTCATCCTCGTAATGAGACGTCGTCAGGTCGTGTGTCCTTCCCGCGGCAGTGGACTGGACGCGAGCGTGCCACCGACCAATGCGATCCCACTGTTCGCGCCATGAGCGTTCCACCGAGAATTCATCCATCCCGATCTCGCTCACGGCATCGGTGGCCGTCGCATGATCCTCGGCGCTTACGAGACGGACATTCGATGTGCAGCCTTCGGTTGGACAGGGCAAGTGCATGCGCTCCGGCGGGATCTCCACCTGACATCCGGCGCATGCCCCCACATTTCAATTGTCACGCAGCAGATGCGGGTAGCGGGCCGCCTCTCACTCAACCACCGCCCGGTGGAAGCCTCAAAACCCGGTGGAACCGCGAAAGGGATCTCACTGGCCGACATCGCTGCCCGAGAGCACGGCAGCCCGCAATTCCTCTTGGGACATCCAGCCCGACTCAAGGCCACGCCGCAGCAGCCGAGACGTGAGCACTTTCGCCGTCCTCACGGTCTCTTGGAGAGCTGCACCCTCGACTCTGCTTCCGTGCACGATCTTGGATCGCGTCTCATAGATCCGTTTGAACTGCGTGTAAAGTTCGGGACGCTCCGCATTGACGGCACCGCAAGCAAAGGAGCCGAACAAAGCGAACCTGAAGCTCAACTCACCGTCGGATTCACGCGGCAAGAGAACCGCCTCGAGGGCCACGACCAGGTCGATGAGTGAATCGGTCGGCGTTCTGTTTCCATGCGCTGAGAGGAAGCGGGATAGCGCGATCTCGTGGGCCTTCCGCGGATCGATTGCGATCGAGTCGGACATACGCCCCGCAAGGCGCACAGCCGTATCGAGTTCAGCCTGGGTTAGCGCTGTCGCCTCGCCGTATGGCGCCATGGGTATTGGCTTGCCGCTTGTGCCCATTGGCACCGGAAACTCACGCGTGAAGGCCGTCGGTCCTCCGGCGACCGGAACGCCGAGGAGATGAAACCCAAGGAGCACGCGCTCGACGAAGCCAGTGGGCTGGGGCCACTCCTTCTTCGCCCGAGCTCCCGTGAGTTCGAGCATTGCCTCCCCGCTCATGTGTCCCCAGGGCCGCAGCACACTCTCCGAGTCCTCTGGTCGGAAGCGATGAAGTTGGCCGAGTTCCTCGGGTGTTAGGGGACGCACCGTAACCGGACCCGACGAGAGTGCGGTTTTCACCCGCGGGCTCTGCAGCACAACGTACGTCCGAACCATGACGCTGTCGCCCGAGACCAAGTCCAGGATCTCTCGCGCGAGTGCTCTTGCGAGTGCCTCGTCGGGCCGATCTAGACGCCTTACCCCGCGGATATATCGCCAGGCCACCGGCTCGAGCAAGCGCTGCTCGATCCATCGGACGGGTTCATCGTCGAAGCTGGGTTGCATGTAGGACTGTTGGAACCAGCACTCGCCCCCAAACGCTGCGTAGAGCGCCGCCGCAGGCGATGGCGCGTGAACCCGTTTCTCCCACGGCAGTCCGGCGAACGGTAAGCCCGTAGACAACGGATTCAGGTCGCGCTCCTCGTCCGCAATCGTCAGCCCACCGTTGGAGTTCTCTGTTGCGATCGGCATCATGACCCGCTCGACGGGAGGGATGCCGTACTGCGTCAAGAACTTGAACATGCCTTCGCGTTCGCGCTCAAGCCAGTCCGTGAGTTGGTCGTCTAGCTCTGCCATTGATTCCAATGCTCGTCTTGGCGGCTCGCCGCTTCAACCCTGAGGCGGGTTGGCCTTTCGTAAGGCCGATCTCAGGGTCGACATGACTACATGACTCGGCCAGACTCACATGACATGAGCCGATCGACGCGCAAACAGCCGGCCGCGCGCCAGATCGACGACGCGCGGAAGGCGCCGGACCCGTCACGGCTGGATATCAGCGTGCTGACGATGTCGAGGGGCGATCCGCTTGACCTGTCGCGAGAACTTGCTCTGAGCAAAGCGGCCCTCTTGTACGGCGACGATGTGACGCTGATTGGACCTAAGGTCACGCTTCTTTCGTACGTCGATCGTTTGCAATCGGGTAGCCGCGAGGAGCGAAATGCCTTGCTACTACAGATGCTGCGCGCGTACCCCGGCGGAAGGGACGCGCTGATGCAGCTTGACACGGTGTCAGCCGGCGGACCACGCCAGCGCCGTGCCGTCGAGTTACTGAAGGCCAAGATGTTGGCGCAAGCACGGGGCCAAATCGAAGCCGCGATCGCGCCTGTGCTCGAAGAGACGCACTTTGCGGAGTTCGCTCGGGCCCTTCGAGCCGGACGCCTGAAGCTCGATCCACTCACGCCCGATGGTCGTCCACCGTCGCGTAAGGTCGTTGGCGACGCACTCGCGAGCACCATCACCGCGGCTACGCACACTGCATCCGGAGCCCCGGACCCGATGGTCGAGGCCTTTAAGGAACGACTCATCGGGACAATCCTTGGCGCCTCGACGGCACTGCCCCTGCTCGACAGTGATGTCAGGTCACTCGCGCAGTCGATGCGGGATGTGCTGGTCGCGATGGGCGTCACCGCACGCCCCGTCCCGCCTGACCCGGCGGTCGCCGCGGGCCTCCTCGAGGCGCTCCCTAGCTTCCCGGATGCCCCAATGGACGAAATCCTGGACGCGCGTCGTTCCCTCGAGCCGGCGCTCGTACGCTTCCGCGCGGCCATTGCACGTGTCGCAGCCGAAACACCGCTCGACGTCATCGCCCAACCCATTGACGCGGAACTCGCCACCCTGTGGCGAAGAGATGTGTCGCCAGCCTTTCAGGAGCTGAGGGAATTCCAAGAACAACTGCGGCTCGGGCGCCAACTGACCCGCCATGCCATCGACTCGGGAAAGAGCATCTCGAAACCCGTACTCGGCTTACTGCTCGCGTCGAGCATTCACATGGACGAGCTCGTCAAGACATTCGCCGCACTGCTGCCAACCGCGCTAGACATCGCCGCGAGGGTCGCAGCGGAACGTCGGCGCCTTGAGCGGGAAAGACGCGTCAACCCGTTCGTCTTCCTCTACGACGTCGAGCGGCGGCTCTCCTAGCAGCCTCCCGCGCCGATCAGGCCTGCAATCAGCTCTGCGAACGGTTCTCGACGCCTTCCGGCACAAGGCGCCAGCGACCCCGACGCAAAGGCACTTCGTGCCGCAGAACAACGGAATCGGCCTCGCCGTCCCAGTCCGCCTCTGGTGTGTGCTCGGCCGCGGCAACGATCTGCTCGAACCGCTTTAGCAGGTCAGCGTCGGTCGGTGCGTTCGGTGGAGCATCGGGCTGCTCCTTCGACCGTCGACGTCCGGGGAGGCATTGATCCCACAAGTCCGTGACAATCGTGTGCGGTTCCGCCGGCGGCTCTGGCGCATAGCCCATGACGCCAACCTTTTCGATCTCCTCTACGTGCTGCGTGTAGTACTCGTTGAGCTGCTTCAGGCCGGCTTTTAGGTCGGCAGCGCGTACGAAACGCTGGTTCGGTCGAAGGAACAACGGTGCGAGGCGCGCGTGAAGATTGTCGCCGGAGGCGAAGACCATGCAGAAGGGTAAGTAGTACAGATAACTCGCGTCGACGATGTTGCTCGGCCGTTGCGCCGAGATCTGACCGATACGCATGCCGAGGTAGAAGACGATGTCGATCGTCAAGACGAACGCGGCGTAGGGCGCGAACTCCTTGAGCGGGGGCCTACCCGCCTCGGCGAAGCGACGCTCGACCGCAGGCCAGACGTCGTCAGGGATCTCGAGGAACTGACCTGCGAACGTGAGCACCTCGCGTCCGGCAGTGCCAATGAACGCATTCGCGAAGGCGCTGGCGTCGGCCAGGCTCGCGATCTTTCGATCTGGAGACACGAGGTTCCGGACCCAATTGACCTTGGCGTCGAAATCGATGCCCGAGAGCATGCTGCGCCATTGCCGTGCATGCCGTCGCTCGATTTCCTCGAACTGTCGCGCTTGCCAGCGCCGCATCGTTTCTGCCTCGGCAGGCTCGCGGAAGACAACGCTCTTTCGGCCCTGCGGATCCTGCTTGACGGAACCGCCAGCGAGCATGATCTGGCCCGTCATCGGAACGCGACGGCCGAGAAGGTCCTGGATGACCAACGATCGGTGGAAGACGTTCGGGTGTGGATGCTGTACCGGCGTCTTATCCGCAAGGTTCCCGACTACATCGTCGGGCGAGCGCCTTTCGCGTCGACTTTCTCAAGGTCCGCGAGGGTCTCTACGTAGAAGATCGGCGAGATGTTCGTCAGAAAGAAGTGGTCAAGCCAGACCGCTTCATCGATGGTGAGCGCCTGCAGCGCGGACTTGTCGAACATCAAGATAGGCCCGGGTGCCACCGATCACCCCTCCCGGATATCACGTCGCCCCGCGGGAGTTCTTCGCTCGCCTCGGTCGTGTACCACAACGCTACTGGCGGTACTTGTCCTCGTCGTTCGCCGATGCCGCGACGCGCGGCGGGATGACACCGAGAGCCATCCGCGCATCCCCAGGATGCCGCACGCGAGTGAGCGGAAGGACCAGCGCGCCAGCGCTGGGATTAGTCACCGCCCGATTCGAGCGAGTTGCCGCGGGAAATCCGCGATCTCGTGTACCCCGACGGTAACGCCAAAGGAACACGCTGTGTATCACGCGAGTTGAATGCTGCAAGCCGCGAACGCAATTACCAGTATGCGTTTGTCGCTGGGTAGACTCGCTCTTGGCCTGCTGCCCGCCGGGAGGAATCAGAACCATGCCCGGCGAACGAACCTTTACAGCTTCATCGCGCCGATTGCGCTGGACCGAGATGCGTGACGAGCACACCCCGCTCCTCGAGGTGATCGAGAGCTTCTTGGTCCACCGCCATGACCTATCCCCCGCGACGGCGACGAACTATCGCCTCGCGATCCGCAGCTTCACCGAGTGGGCGACGACGGCCCTCGAGCGACCTGCCGAGATCGGCGACCTCGAGGCCGGCACGGTCGAAGCGTTCCTCGCCCACCGCAAGTCCACCGGCTCGGCTCAATGTGCGCGCAGCGCCTGGGTGGCGCTGCGCTCCGTTGCGCGATTCCTCGCCGAGCGCCGGATCCACCACGAGCACGGCGAATCGACGATCCGGGCCGTCCGGATGCCGAAGGTCAAGGACGAGGTCCGCAGGGCCCTCACGGACCCCGAGATGTGGCTCCTCATCGAGCGCGCATCCGAAGGCGAGCAGGGCGGCCGCGATGCGGCCCTCATCTGGACGTTGCTCGGTTGCGGCCTTCGCCGCGAGGAGCTCGTCGGCCTCCGTTTGCGGGATCTCGCCGTCGCGGAGCGGCGGCTCCACGTCCGCGCTCTCACGAGCAAGTCAGTCCACTCACGCGACGTCACCGTGCCGATCGAGACGTTGAAGGCGCTCGACGCGTACGTGCACGACCACCGGCTCGGCTCGGCCGAGCCGGACGAGCCGCTCTTCACGGACCGCCACGGACGCCCCCTGACGGGCAACGCGGTCCGTAAGCTCTTCGAGCGACTCAAGACCCGGACTGGGATCGGCGACCTCTGCGCGCACATGCTCCGCCATACCTGGGCGACGAACTTTCACCGCTCCGGCTCCGGCTCGCGCTTCGACATGCAGGTCGAAGGTGGCTGGACCACCGGACGGATGGTCGAGCGGTACTGCAAAGCGCGACCATTCGAGGAACGTCGCAAAGCACCGTCGCCGTTCACCGCGTCGCGCGCCGCGCAGAAAGAGAAGCGGCCTGCAGAGAAGCGGCCCTCACAGCAGAGAGGCGCCCTGGACGGAAACCGAGCGGCGTAAGGACCAACAACGACGCGGTCTGTAGCCCGGAGGGGATTCGAACCCCTGACCTCTTCCTTGAAAGGAAAGGGGTGCAGAGAAGCGACCTAGGCAGACGAGAGAACTGAATCGATCAGGAACAGCGACGAACGGACGCGCCGGACGGACCAAACCGCGCGTCAGAAAAGTGACCTAGTAACGGCTCACTCACGAATCATCCCGCGCCGCAAGAAGTCACGCCGTCGCGTCCGTGACGCGGCCCACATTTCCAGTTGTCGATCCGTTCCAGCCATTTCACGCCTCATCGCGTCCTGGTCCTCTGGTGCCTGAAGATCGGGATGTCCGAGAAATGACTCGACAACTCCGCGCCAGCGTTTGAGTCGGTCACCCGCTTCGGTGTGTTCTTGATCGGTGTCGAGGTCATACACGTTGGGCCAGCCTTCGTTCACCGGTGCCCCCTAGCCCGCATGATCTAGCGCGTGAACGCGACCCATAGCAGAATCGCCGATACCGCAGCAAGACCAACCAACTCGCTGACCGGCGCAATCCGCCCGGCCCTGCGGCTCAGGACCCAGGCCGGCACGTCTAGCAGGGCGATTCCCGTGTAGACGCACGCCGCGGCCCTGAGGCCCCAGACGGCGGCGTCGCTACCTGTGCTCCGCCCGACGAGTGCTCCGACGATCCCCGCACCCACGGCCCACGTCAACCCACCCGCCACCGGCGATCGACCTTCGCGCAGCATTTTCTCCGTGTGCTGCGTGACGGGCCCCGGAAAGTTGGAGGACATGTCGGTAAGTGTCTCTCATGCGGCGCGTAAGGTCGGACGGACGACACCGCGCGTCAGAAAAGTGATTAGCCGCGCCGGCGGAGCTCCGCGTTTACGTCGCCCTTCCGCTCGCGACGACTCGGAGGCGGCGTCATGACGTTGGCCTTTTGTTCACGCTCGGCTCGACGTTCACGGCCCGCGTTGATGAATGCGCCCGCGAGACCTACTAGGTCAAGGGTCCCCAGGAATGTCCCGGCCAGCGGCTGGCCTACCAGGAACGCGACTGCTGCTACGGCCAGAACAGCCAGGCACACCACCGTACCGGCTCCAAGTCCGGCCCAGGACCGATTGACGTCTGAGTCGACTACCTTGCGTTCGATCGCCATGCGGTGATGACTCTGATCGTCGAACGTATCAAGGATCTTCTTCGCAGCACCAGGCACGAGATCCTCGTAGCCCCGGAGGATGTCTGGGTGTGGAATAAGCCCCTCATAGAACTCAGCTTTGATTTGCGCTAGGACCTCAGGGGGAAGCGTGTTCGGCGTAGAGGGGACGACTTCGGCTGAAGGCTTTGTCGGGGAGTCGGCCTGAGGGGCGCCGGACGATTCCGGCTCGGGCGCCGGGCCGCTCACTCGATCTCGTCACCCATGACGGTGGCCGTGGCAATCTCAATGTCTTGACCGACTGCACGCCAGTCATTGCGAATTGCGATGGCGTCTGGGTTCGAACTGCGGTTGTATTCGTTGAGCGTGCCGAAGATGTCAGCAATACGCGCGATTCCTTCGAGGGCGGAAGGGCGGGCGAAGAGGAACGTCGTAAAGTCGTTCCCTCGCCTGCTGTTATTCCCCATGAGATGCCTCCATGTCAGCGGTCGGACGAACCGCCCGTTTCACAAGCCTACCGCCGTCGAATCGTAGACGGGCGTGCTCTCCGATGCATAGGTTCGGCCCGCCCTTGCTGTGTCGGGATTCGGTACACCGGTCCCACGCTTGGCCGGGCGTGTCCTAGTACGCGGGCTGTTCAAATCGGGCTGCGTTTCGGGTGCCGGAAGCGTGTCAAGGGCTGGCGTATCCAGCGGCGGAGCCGTGCGTAGCACCCTTGACGCGCGGGGTCAGAGACACCCTCGTTAGGGGCCGACGCACGGCGGACGCCGGGCGGCGGCCCTACGCGGGTCGCCTCCTCGACGCAGGGCCAGTCACGTGCGAAAATGTGTTTGCCATGAAGATGAAGCAGTCCGAGGTCACCGACCGGCTCATCGCGAAGCACGGGATGGTGAACGCTCTCCGCCTCATCGGGTGGCTGTGGAAACTCGAGCTCGAGGGCGAGGACTGGATCGCTGCGAAGGTCAGCCGCCAGCAACTCGCGTTCATTCAGCGCCAAGTCGCGGAAGCCAGGGTGCCGTGGGAGCGAGGGACCATTGAGTGGCCGACGATCATGCGCGCCGGCAAACGCGCCGTGGACCATTCGCGGGCGCTCAATGAGCGGACCCAAGAGGCGGCGCGACTCGCGCGCCGGAGACGCCGCACCACCTAGCCTGTCCGGTTCGCCCGTCAAGGAAATACCCTTGCCAAATCCGCAAATGTGTTTACGCTAGCGTCGGCGGCGGAAATACCTTTGCTAACCGTCGCCGGTGGCGGGTGACCGATGCGGCGCCTCTCCGCACCCCGTCCCCTTCTTGACTAGTCGCAGTCTGCCCAAATGGAAGAAGGGACATCGCGCCGGTGGGAATCCCCGCGGACGTGCTCGACGCCTACGGCATCTGGATCGCGGGGCTCGCTCCGTGGTCGCACTTCGTGACCCTCACCCACCGGCTGCCCGACTCGTCCGACGCGAACGTCGCACGGCTCTACACGCGCGTGGGCATCGGGCGGCACCGCCGCCTTGTCCGCGAGTGGTTCCACGGTCAGGTGCGGCCGCGCGACCGGGGCGCGCAGTGGTGGTCGGAGATGGAGCTGCACGCGACGGGGATCCCGCATGAACACGCGTTGCTCGCGGTTAGCGGTAAGGCACCGGTGTTGTCGATGCGGCAAGCGTGGTTCGATGTGGCCGGGTATGCGCGCCTTGAAGGCATCGAGAATCCGGGGGCCGTCGCGCGGTACGTTGCGAAGTACGCCGGCAAGAGCGCGGCGTGGCCTCCGTGCGTGTGGGGCTTCGGCTTGTTGCCGCGACCGTCGTTCTCGCAGGTGCTTCGACCGGCGCCCGTAGACTCCGCGACGGTCCGTCCGGCGCGGGAAAGAAGCACACATGCCCGCGCCACTTCGTTGGAGAGACATGAGGGGTCCTGAAACGCCCCTCGAAGGGATGGTGGATTCGTTCATCGTGCACCGGAGCGATTTATCCGAGGCGACGGTCCGCAACTATCGCGTGGCGCTCAAGGTGTTCACGCGCTGGTGCGAACGCGAGCTCGGACACGCGACGGTTGGCGACATTGAGCCGGGAACGGTAGAGGCGTACCTGAGACACCGGAAGGTCAGCGTCTCGGCAGAGACGGCCCGCGTTGGTTGGGTCGCGCTCCGGTCCATCGCTGAATATCTCGCGCAGCTCCGGATCCACGGCGATGGCGAATCCGTGCTGCGTCACGTCCGAATGCCGCGCGTCAAAGAGAACCACCGCCGCAACCTCAGCGACGCTGAGATGTGGAAGGTAATCGAGTCGGCATCAGAGGGCGAACAAGCCGGGCGGGACCGGGCAATCGTCATCACGCTGCTCGGAACAGGCGTCAGGCGGGAGGAACTCATTTCGCTCCGGCTACGCGACCAAGACCCCCAGGAACGCCTCCTGCGCATTCGTGCGACCACCAGCAAGTCCGTACACGCCCGCGAGATTGCGCTGCCGGTCGAGGTCGTCAAGGAGCTCGACCACTACATCTTCGACGTCCGCCAGGGCGAGCAAGACGACGATGCGCCGATCTTCACGAACCGCTACGGCAACGCACTGACCGGAACTGCGATTCGGCGGCTCTTCGACCGGCTCAAGGTCCGTGCGGGCATCCCAGACCTTTGCGCGCACATGCTCCGTCACACATGGGCGACGAACTACAACCGCTCGCGCACCGGCAGCACGTTCGACCTGCAAGTCGAAGGCGGCTGGACGACGGCGCGAATGGTGGATCGCTACTGCAAGGTGCGGCCACTCGATGAGCGCCGTCGCGCTCCGTCACCGTTCAGCGCACCGAGGGCCGCGCGGCTCGGTGTAGAAAAGCGACCGAGAGAAAAGCGACCGTCACCGCAGAAAAGCGCACCAGCGCGGAGGCGCTTCGCCACAATCCCCGCTTAAACATTCAGTCAGTAGCCCGGAGGGGATTCGAACCCCTGACCTCTTCCTTGAAAGGGAAGCGCCCTAGACCGCTAGGCGACCGGGCCTCGCGTTGACTGATTATCGCGCT
>WNFI01655147.1_pt1 | contig 11653 bp, 8 predicted proteins | sample 5400471 | NCBI WGS metagenome assembly WNFI01 (sample SAMN13153348, study PRJNA577476) | soil metagenome | isolation source: 100 cm saprolite on Douglas fir-dominated hillslope | place: USA:California | collected 2013-09-17
TGTTTTCTTTTCGCCCATGCCGCCAATCAAAATAGGTGGATGCGGTTTGCTGAGTACCTGTGGGCTATTAATCGGCCCCGCAAGCTGATGATATTTACCATTGATCGGCTGCGTATTGCCTTCCCACATTTGCAGTGCGATTTGCAGGGCTTCTTCAAGCCGCTCAAAACGCTCCTTGATGGGCGGGAATGGGATGCCTAATGCCTTTGATTCGTCCTCATTCCAGGCCGCGCCGATACCGGAATAAGCGCGTCCGCCCGACAGTACATCGAGTGTCGTCACGGTCTTGACCAATATACCGGGATAGCGGTAAATCACGCCCGTCACCATCGTACCGAGCTTGACTTTTTTGGTTAGCGCCGCAAAATAGCCGAGCGTCGTGTACGCTTCCAGCATATCCATTTCTGGCGTGCCGACGCTTCTGATCTGGAAGAAATGGTCCATCACCCACAGACTGTAAAATCCAGCATCATCCACCGTCTGCACGATCTCTTTGAGCTTTGCGCCGAGTTCCGCCGGACCGCCGGGATAGGTAAAGTTGGGAATTTGTATACCGATTCGCATCAATTTCTCCTTAGGCATTCAACTAACTTCACGGCATCCTATACATTGTGCCGCAGTATACAACTTCGAGTGCACTCTAAGTCAAGGAGGCAAAACCCATGCGAGGCTTGCGAGAATGTTCTCGCGCTGGCATCACTTGCAGCTATCGGGCAGCGGCGCGTTGGGATCGGGCGGTGTCGTAACAATATTGAATTTCTTGACACCTAACCCATTCACAAACTGCCCAACCGCCGTTTGAGCGCTGGTCTGAACTTGCGAATAGATATCGGAGTTAAGTGCGTCGGCCCTAAACTGCGCGATAGCGAAACGTCGTGCCTCCTGGTCGAGGTTCGGCGCGGGTTTGGCAAACAGGCCCGTTTCGCGCGAAACCACATACGAATTCTTTTCGTCAAGCGAGCAACTTTGCAGTTCGGGCGGGGGCAGTGTAATCGTCATGGAGTCGCCGTTGCCTGTTGCGGTCACTTTGTGGAGGTCGATGCCTGCATCAACCTGACCTACCGCCACCATGATCAATTTGTCACCGTAAAGTCCGTTCAAAATGCCCGGCATATCCCGGTTGCTGGTGACCAGACTTGAGTAGTTATAGCGCGTCGTGACCAGTGACGACAGTGACTGAATCTTGTCCAGTACCGTCGTGGCAGTTATCGTCGTTTGGGCTGGTCCACCCGTCAACGCGGAGATTAAATTCGGCGGGATAGAAATTACTTGCCGCACAAGCAACACGATAATCACGCCAACGACAATCGTGTTGAGCAGCAATAGAACTAATACCGCTAAGCAAAAGGGTCGAAACCAGAAGTTCCGACGCTCAGTTATCTCTTGTGACCTTTCGATTTTTTGTACAGCCATGCTTCCCCCTTCACAGCCTTAACGCCGTGGTAAGATTAACCAGTTCCCTATCAAATTTACACATACTCAGCGCGACACCTTCCAGGAGGCTCCCTATGGCCGTTGCCACGACGATTGCCGCAGCCGATACTGAGCGGACATACCGCCGCAAGATACTCGCGTGGTCATTTTACGATTGGGCCGATCACGCATTTATCACTTCGACCAGTTCAACCTTCTTTCCGCCGTACTTTATCGCCATTGCCGCACCTGCCTTTCTGGAAGCGGGCAAAGCAGCCAGCGCCCCAGCAGCGCAGGCATTAGCCCGTGACAATGCATCGAATATCTATGCAATTGCTGTCTCAATTGCGCTCTTTCTAGCCGCGCTGTTAGCTCCAATCATTGGGACATTTGCCGATATCACTGGAACACGGAAACGGCTGCTCGTCACAATAACGATTATTGGCGGCGTGATTGCGTCACTCATGTTTACGTTGGTCACAGGCATGTGGTTGCTCGGTTTGCTCCTGTTCATGGGCGCACAGGTGGCGCTCAATGTCGCTCTCGGTCTTAACAGCAGTCTACTGCCGCATATCACCCGGCCCGATGATCTGGACCGTGCTTCGAGCTTAGGCTATGCAATGGGCTATTTCGGCGGTGGTGTCCTGCTTGCGGTGAATACGGCGCTCTATCTTTTCGCTGACAAACTTGGCATCGAACCGGGAACCGCCGTTCGCATCGCCTTCCTGCTCGTCGGCCTATGGTGGATCGTCTTCACACTGCCAGTAGCATTCAACGTGCCAGAACCGCCCGCCACGCCGCTAGCCCACGGCAGCACGGGCAAACCCGCGATTGACGCCTTCAAACGGCTCAGGAATACGCTGCGGGATCTTCAGAATTACCGCGAATTGTTCAAGATGCTGATTGCCTTCTGGCTGTACAGCGAGGGTATTGGCGCGATCATCCTGCTGGCAACAGCTTACGGTGCGGCGCTTGGCCTGACCACCAGTGCCTTGATCACTACGTTGTTGATGACGCAGTTTGTCGCTTTTCCTTTCGCGCTTATCTACGGGCGGATTCCGGATCAAAACAGCAGGTGGCGTAGCGCTTACGTATCGATGCTTATCTGGACTGCCTGTACGATGCCACTCCTGGGCTTATATGCCAACCAGAATGGCAATGTTGGCATCGGCCTGACGTTTGGCCTGATCGCCGCCGATCAAATTCTCGGCATTCTATTTTCGATCTTTATCGGACGCCGCGTGTTTGCCCGCTTTACCGAGCAGCTTACGCCACAACGCGCGATTATTCTTGGTCTGGCGATTTACACGATCATCCCGATCTGGGGCTTCTTTTTGAAGACACAGGCCGAATTCTTCATGATCGGCTGGCTGGTTGCCACGGTCCAGGGCGGAACGCAAGCGCTCAGCCGGGCTATCTACGCCAAATTATCGCCGCGTGCCAAATCAGGTGAATTCTTTGGGCTGTACGGGCTGAGCGAGAAATTTGCCGGGTTACTTGGCCCGCTACTGTACGGTATCGTGGGTGCGTTGACGCATACGCCGCAGGCCAGTGTTCTTTCGGTCAGCGTGTTCTTTCTCATTGGCATTTATGCCCTGTCGCGGGTCGATGTAACGCGTGGAACCGAGATTGCCAGCGCGGAAGACGCCGCCATCGTTGGGGCGCATGTGGCAGATTGATTGAGTGAGTATTTTACGGGAAGGGTGGACGCTAATTAACCTCACCCCGTCCTTTGGGGTCGCTTGACAGTTTGTTGACTCGATCAGTATCCGACCCCAAAGGCGACCCCCTCTCCGCAAACAGGAGAGGGGGACTAATCAGGTGAAAAATGGACTCACGTACTAAGAAAATGGCCGAGGTGATTGTCAGCTATTCCACGGCGGTCAAGCCCGGTGAACTGGTGCTGTTACGCGGAACCTCTCCGCTGGCGCAGCCATTGATACAGGCGCTGTATGAGGAAGCGATCAAGGCAGGCGGCAAGGCCTTTACCTATATCCACATGAGCAAGGAAGACGAGATCGTCATGGCGAATGGCACGCTGGAGCAGATCGCGGCGGTGAACCCGATGCTCAAGTTGATGTATGACAGCGCCGACGTGATTGTGCGCGTTGATGCCGAGGAAAACACAAAGCTAAACTTTCCGCCCGACAAAAGCCAGGCACGAATCAAGGCCAAAGGGGCGCTGATGAACATACAAAGTGAGCGGGAGGGTGCGGGATTATTGCGCCGCTGCTCGACGCTGTTTCCAACGGCAGTCTTTGCCGCCGACGCCGGAATGACACTACCAGAGTATGAGACTTTTGTGTATGGCGCGTGCATGGTGCAGCTAGACGATCCTATCGCCTACTGGAAGCAATACGCCGCCGAACAGCAAAAGCTGTGTGATTATCTGCGAGGTCACAAAAAGCTGGTGGTTCGCGGCAAGAACATCGACATGGAGATGAGTATCGAGGGTCGCATCTTCGTGAATGCCGATGGAACCGCTAACTTCCCCGATGGTGAAATATTCACTGGCCCCGTAGAAGATAGTGTCGAGGGCTGGGTCCGCTTCACCTACCCGGCGATCTATCACGGCAACACGGTAAACGGGATCGAACTGCATTTTGAAAAAGGCCGCATCGTCAAGGCCACTGCCAAAGAAAATGAAGCCTTTTTGCTTACTATACTGGATACTGATGCCGGATCGCGGACGCTTGGTGAGTTTGCCATCGGCACGAACAAAGGCATAGACCGCTTTACCGGGCAAATCCTGTTCGATGAAAAGATCGGTGGTACGGTGCATATGGCGGTGGGAAGCTCCTACCCGGAAACGGGCGCGGTCAATAAATCCGCCATCCACTGGGACATGATCTGCGATATGCGCGACGGCGGCGAGATTCTGGTCGATGGGACCCGCTTCTACGAGAATGGAAACTTCTTAATTGGGGCATAGTGATGTATCGAAAAGCAAAAACCGTCGCTGCAGATCGGCTGGATGTGGTCATGGCGCTGGTTATTACGGTGCTGGTTGCCGCCATTGGCGTGGTCATCGTGCGTGGCGATCAGATCGGCATGGGTGTGCAGAGTTTCAGTCCAAACAATACCGGGTCCACTCACGCAATCATTCGACTGACCATGGACGAGTCAATAGTCGCCTCGTCCGCTATCGCCAATTATTTCACCATTACGCCCGGCGTGCGCGGGACGCTCAGCGTTACGCAGAATCAGATCATGTTTCAGCCATCCGAACCGCTCAAGCAGGGCCAGGATTACACGGTCAGGGTGCGGGCAGGCATTCAGGGCGGCGCGGGCCGAACGCTCAAGCACGATGTGCAATGGCAGTTTCGCGTCCTGCCCCCTCTGATTTTGTACATGGGTCCCGTCGATAAGATCATTCAAAATCTTTTTGTTGTCGATCCGTCTCAACCGCAAAATCCGCGCCAGTTGACCAACGCGTCACAGGGCGTGGTCGGCTATGATGTCGCACCGGACGGAACCAGCGTCGTCTATTCGGAAATGCAGGCAAGCGGTGCAACGCCGCTTAAGTTATTGGATACCACCACAGGCGAATCGCGCTTGCTGTACGATTGCAAAGACGCCTCGTGTACATCGCCCGCGTGGCGGCCCGACGGTGGCGCAGTCGCCTTCGAGCGGATTGACCTGAACTCAGGAACGGGTATGGCTCCCGGTGCACCGCGTGTCTGGGTGCTCGATATCGCGTCGGGCATTGCCACGCCGCTGTTCAAAGACAACCAGCAGCTTGGCTACAGCCCACACTGGTCGCCGGATGGCAGCAAACTGGCTGTATTCAATAACAACGCAGGAGCCACCAATAGCCCCGGCGGGATCGTGATCCACGATTTCAAGGCCCAGACCGACCATACAATCCAAACCGTTCAGGGCGAGGTGGGCGATTTTTCGCCAGATGGCAAATGGATGCTGTTTCCCAAAGTCGTTGATCAGGGTGGGGGTGTTTTTGTCACGCATCGTGTGCTGGTCGATGTGTCTTCGGGGCAGTACGTCCAACATGACCTGCTTCCAGACTCCGACCCGGCTAACGATGCTGAATCGGCCTGGATGCCCGACTCAAAGCATGTGATTGTGGCCCGTCGCCCCGTCAGTGCAGATTCAAACGCAGTCGCAGGAACTCAGTTGTACAGCATTGATATCGACAGTGGCGAGGCCACGCCGCTTGTGGTAGACCCGGCCTATAGCAATGGCAGCGCTGAGGTTAGTCCGGCGGGCGATACGATTCTGTTCCAGCGCTACCCGTTCAATCAACCCGGCGCGCGTCTCCAGTTGTGGACTTACAACCTGAAAACGCAAGAACTCAAGCAGCTTGCCGATAACGCCAATTACGGACGCTGGTTGCCGTAAAGACAACGGCTAACCTGCGTAGCTCGCCCCGAAGACCTGATTTAGCAGCGGTCCAAGTTTGGCACGTTCGGGCACGAGCACATCAGCGCCATTGTAATTCAGGCCCGTGACATCGTTGATGTCGATAACGCCCTGGTGAATGTTCTCCTTGGGAACGTCCTTGAGATACACCAGCAATTGCAGAAGCTGATCAAGGCTCAGATCACTGTGAATATTGTTGCGAAGCTGGTTCCAGATATCGGGAGCATGGAGGAGCAGCGCGGGGATCAGCTTTGCGTTCAGGATTTTTTCCCGCGCCGCCATGACCACCTGCTGCTGCCGTTTCACGCGGTCAAAATCGCTGGTCTGGTGGCGGGTGCGGGCGTATTTCAGCGCCAGTTGTCCATCCATGTGCGTCATGCCAGCCGGAATATATAACGGATCGTAACCGTAATACATATTGGGATAGGCCGAATCATAGATCGTGGATGGGACATTAATGTCAATGCCACCGATCATATCGACGCCACTGATGACGGCGTTGAAGTCGAACACAAAATAGTTATTGATGTGCATTCCGAGGTTGTACTGGACCGTTTGCATGGCAAGCTGCGGGCCGTAACCCGGACGCGCTAATTCTCCGATGACATACGCCGCATTGACGCGCTGGAGTCCGTAGGAACTACCCACGACGGTATTCGAGGGAATATCAACGAATAGATCGCGGGGAATGCTGAGAATGCCTACGTTCTTCGTCCCCGGATCAATGCTCACAATGATCATCGAATCGGTACGAAAGGCCGTGCCCGGATCGTTGGGGCGCTTGTCAATGCCCATCATCAAAATCGTGAGCCGATGTTGACCGTCCCACGGTTGAATACCTAATCCCACAGTTGGCGTTGGCGCGGGCGTCCCCGGTGTTCCTGTAGCGGCGGCAACGACTGGCACAGACGTTAAGGTAGCAGCATCGCGCGAAATCGTGGCGACACGCAGCGCGAGGAACAGGACCAGGCTGCCCAGAACGGTCATGCCGAATATCGCACCAACCAGTGCAATCCAAACCCAACTTAACCCGTTCGGCTTAGGTTGCGGTGCAGGGGCATATTGTTGAGGTTTGGGCGCAGCAGCGGTAGGAACGGGTTGTTGTACAGGCGCTTCGACTCGTGGACGCACGACGGTATGTTCCGCTTCAGGAATGGCATACTCATATTTTGGCGGTTCCTGTCGAGGTGTAGGCTGTGTGAACTCGGATTCGCTTGCGCCAGGCCTGGGTGGCTGTTCGCTTCCCTGCATACGCCGGGTATGGTCGTCCGGCGTGTTTTTCTGAGTAGATTCGTCCATCTAACAATACAACTCCAGAATAATCTCGAAATTGTATTATACAGCCAAGCAATTTTATGTACTTAGACGATTGGATTACGCTTGACAGACGGAGGGAAAAGAAGGGGGAGTTAAGGGCGAAGGCGGAGCTTCGCCCGATGGTAAATTAGTTGTGTTCGGCTGTTTTCTCCGGTTCCGTAGTGGAAGCAGCTTTTTCGACTTTTTCCGCCACTTTGTCTGGCAGCCGGGAGCGTTGATCGCCATTGCCATTAAGACTGCGGCGTGCATCGGCGCGGAGGGTTGGCACATCCGATGTCTTGGTGGGCGGTCCCTTGAGAAATGCTTCTACGCGGCGGAAAGTCCGCATGATCCGTGCCCGCCAGAACGCAAAGATGTACTGTGCCTCGCGGCGTCCCTGTGACACCCGGAACGGAATACCAACGGGAACCTTTCGCGGCACGCCCTGCCACTGGATGACCGCCGATGCCCAGGTCAGGCCACCGCCGAAACCGACCAGGACGATATTGTCATTCGGCTTGATGCGCTTATCGCGTTCGGCCTCACATAATGCAATCGGGATCGAAGCAGCCGAGGTGTTGCCGTAACGTTGCAGATTGCTGTAGAAAAGACTTTCAGGCACACCCAGGCTGCGCGCTGCTGCGTTGATAATGCGCAGGTTCGCCTGATGTGGAACGATCAAGGCGATGTCGCTCATGGACAAATGGGCCTGACTAACGGCGTCACGAATGCTCTCGTTCATGATGTGCGTGGCAAACCGGAAGACCTCACGCCCATTCATGTAGATTTTGTGCATCTGCTTGCCTTCAGGCACCACTGCATAGCCTACCGTAGGAATGCCAAGCAGTTCCGCCCCGGAGCCATCCGAGCCGAGTACGCACGACATCAGGCCGCCGGGTTCATCGCTGGCCTGCAAGACCACCGCTCCTGCACCATCGCCGAACAGAATACAGGTGGCGCGGTCACTCCAATCGAGCACCCGCGAATTGACTTCAGCGCCAATGACCAACGCCGTTTCGATGCTGCCCGAACGGATAGCCTGCGCAGCCATGTTCATGCCATAGACAAAGCCCGAACACGCCGCACTCAGATCGAATGCACCGGCATGAGTCGCGCCAAGCAAGTTTTGAATCTTGCAGGCGCAGCTTGGGTAAATCTCTTCGGGTGTCGAGGTGGCAACGATGATCAGTTGAATGTCAGTGGGCAGCACATCGGCGCGATCCAGGGCAGCACGCGCGGCCTCGAAGCCAAGTGTCACCGTGGATTCGCGGTCATTGGCAATGCGTCGCTCTTCGATGCCGGTTCCCTTGCGAATCCACTCGTCTGTGGTGTCGACGACAGCCTCAAGATCGAAGTTGGTGATGACAGCATCAGGAACCTTCATGCCCCAACCAACGACATGGGCATAGCGAAGCTGACCGTGCGCACTTCTGCCACGCGGCGCAGCACGACCATTCTTGCCATTCAGCCCAGGTTCGTGCAGAACATGCCCATTACCATTCGCGGCAGTTCCGCCGTTACCATTTTTACTTACCATTTTCTGAATATTTCCCAAAGATGAGTACTGCGTTATGACCACCGAAGCCAAAGGAATTGCTCATGACGTTCGTGATCTTGTGGGTGACTCCCTTGTTGGGCGTGTAGTTCAGATCACAATCCGGATCAGGTGTGAAGTAATTCATCGTCGGCGCAATAAATTGATCGACGATGCTCATGATGCTAAAAACTGCCTCTACACTGCCCGCGCCGCCGAGCAGATGGCCCGTGACGGATTTGGTGGAGCTGATCGGCACATCATAGGCACGCTCACCCAGCAGCGATTTGATCGCTCTTGTCTCGCTGGCGTCATTGAGCGCCGTGCTGGTCCCGTGCGCGTTGATGTAGTCAACATCGTCGGGTGTCAGGCCAGCGCTGCGGATAGCTTTGCGCATCGCCATCTGAGCGCCTTCGCCGTTTTCCAGCGGCGCAGTTACGTGATAAGCATCGTCGGTGTTGCCGTAGCCCAGCACCTCACCATAGATTTTTGCGCCGCGTGCCTTGGCATGTTCAAGTTCTTCAAGGACCAGCACTGCCGCACCTTCGGCGACAATGAAACCGTCCCGGTCCTTGTCAAAGGGACGAGATGCAGTTTGCGGATCATCATTCCGGCGTGAGATCGCACCCATGTTATCAAAGCTGGCAATCGCCAACGGCACAACTCCGGCCTCGGTGCTGCCGCCGAGCATGACGCTGGCTGCACCGCGCCGAATCATTTCAACAGCTTCGCCGATGGAATTATTGCCAGTCGCACACGCCGTCGATATACCCATATTCGGGCCGCGCATTCCGTATTCCATGGCGACACGGCCTGTTGGACTGTCAGGCAGCAACATCGGGACCAGCAAGGGACTGACGCTGCGCGGGCCTTTATCTCTGGCGACATTTGCCTGCTCAAGCGTGGTTTCGATGCCGCCAATGCCCGAACCGATCAAACAGCCGACCTCATACGGGTCTTCGTTTTCCATGTTCAGTCCAGAATCGCGCACCGCCTCCAACGCGGCGGTCATTGCCAACTGGGTGACACGATCCATGCGCCGCACTTCACGATGCCCAAATAAGGCTTTGGCATCGAAGTTTTTGACTTCACCGCCGAAGTGTACCTGAAGGTCACTTGTGTTAACACGCTGGATAGTCGCGATACCCGATACCCCTTCTCGGGCATTGCGCCATGCTTCTTCAAGACTGTTACCAACCGGGCAAATAATGCCCATGCCCGTGACGACCACTCGCCGTCTGTCCATGCAAATTCTCCTTAGCTGTGTACGTCTAAGCTGAGATCATCATACCACATGCGTTGACGCTATGGTGCAAACACTACTTACAATCACACACGTATTGTTGAGCGCTATGCTTTACATATAACACGATAGACCGGGATAGGTTGCTCTACGTATGATATAATTTCCCTTCTGGAAGGTGAACGAGCATGATTCTAGTAACGGGCGCGACGGGATTTATTGGGCGGCATCTGGTGCAGCGGCTGGCGGATGATGGGTATCCGGTGCGTGTTCTGCTGCCGCCAACCAATCGCGTTGTCAAGGCACCGTGGGCGGGCAAAGTCCCGATAGTTCACGGCTCAATCCATAACGCCGAGAGCCTCCATCAGGCGATGAGCGGCATCCATACCGTGTTTCATATGGCAAGCGCCCAATGGTGGGGTCGCCGCCGCGATCTCGAACGCATCGATCTTCAGGGGACGAGCAACGTGATTACGGCAGCACGTTCAGCGCGTATCGGGCGGTTGGAGATTGTCAGTCACCTGGGGGCTGCACCGTCCTCGGCGTACTTGCTCATGCGAATCAAGGGGCAGGTTGAGGAATTGGTGCGGACCAGCGGTTTAGCTTACACAATCTTCCGCAGCGGCGTTGTGTTTGGACCAGAAGACAGCTTTGTAAATGGGATCGCGATGTTGCTCCGCGCCAATCCGTTGATTTTTCTGCAACCCGGCTCCGGTGATGCGCTGCTGCATCCGATCTTCATCAACGATCTGATCGAAGTCCTGATACGCAGCATGGAACATCTGGATTCAGTGGACCAAACGCTGGAAATTGGCGGGCCGGAATATGTCACATTCAATGAGATGACCCGTACCGTGATGCGTGTTACACAGGCGCAACGGATGCTGGTGGGCATTCCGCCGTACCTGATGCGCACCCTGACCGAGTTGATCAATCGTGTCGTGCCGCACTGGCCGATGACGCCGCAATGGTTGGATATTCTGGCAACCAACCGCACTGCCTCGCTTAGTAATGTGCCGAATATCTTTGGCGTTCGTCCGGCCCGTTTTGAGGATACGCTTGTGACCTATATGCCAACCCGGCATTACTTGCCCGAACTGGCCCGAACATTGCTGCGCAGCCGTCCCAGGTATCAACAGGCATGAGCTGCGACTATTTTGTATGGCGAGGGTGAAAGTAGCGATCTTATGCAAATTGAGAATGTAGAAATCCGGGCGTTGACCGGAATAGACGAACTGGCCCAGGTCGAGGACATACAGCGCACCGTATGGGATGATGCCAGCGCCGTGATCTATCGAAACGCGCTGATCAGCTTTTCGCGCAATGGAGCGCCAGTGTTAGGCGCGTTTGACGATGGGCGCATCGTCGGCTTCCTGCTGAGCTATCTAGGCATTGAAAGTCCGGAGTCGCAGCGCCCGGCAATGGCGAATCTCAAGCTCGTCTCGCAACGTATGGCGGTGCTGCCCGAATACCGGGATCGTGGGATCGGTTATGCGCTCAAATTGGCGCAGCGCGATTATGCTCTCAAGCAAGGCATCCGGCTCATCACCTGGACCTACGATCCGCTACTATCCCGCAATGCTCACCTGAATATCCGCAAGCTCGGTGCGATTGTCCGCGAATACTGGCGTGATTACTACGGCACGACGCCCTCGCCGCAGGTTGTTTTAGGATCATCGGATCGCTTCGTGGTCGAATGGTGGGTCACGGGCAATCGTGTCGAACAGAGGATGAGCGGCAAACGCGGCGGGCTAACCTTGAGCCAGTACACCGATGCCAATGCGCGTGTG
>WNFI01433643.1_pt1 | contig 11652 bp, 9 predicted proteins | sample 5400471 | NCBI WGS metagenome assembly WNFI01 (sample SAMN13153348, study PRJNA577476) | soil metagenome | isolation source: 100 cm saprolite on Douglas fir-dominated hillslope | place: USA:California | collected 2013-09-17
TTTGGTTCAGCCGTTGCGCGAAGACGCCCTGGTGATTTGTCAACGAGTCGTATGCGATCCAGGTCCCGCCGGTCTTGCCGTCCACCGCGAGGCCGGGGAAGTAGACACAGCACGTTTTGGGCCCGATCTCACGCTCCGGATGGCCGACGTGGACGACGGTGAGAGAGTCAGTGCCGGTGAAGGCGACCCACGGTTTGCCGTCTGCGCCAGTTGTCGCGCTGTCGCTGCTGCTCTCAAAAGGGATAGCAGGCAACGGGGGCACGCTAGCGGGTGCTGACCAGCGCCCGCCCCGAGCCGGTTCGGTGGCTAGGAACGTGCCGTGCGGACCCGACGGACTCGCGCTCTGGTCTCCGTTCCAGATGGCGTAGATCCGCTGCCCGACCACGATGGCGTCCGGGTCGGTGATCAGGTACTGGCCCGCGCGCACCGTAACCGTACGACCAACAACACCGCGCGCGCTGACGGTGGTGTCGTGGACGGTGCCATGGCCGCCGGAGGTCTGCCCGCTGGACCAGATCACATTAAGCGTCCCGTGCGCACCCACGGCGAGGCCAGGGTCCGCGAAGTTCAGCTGGCCGTTGGGGGTGACCTGGGCCCAGTGACTGCCTGGACCGCGCAGAGCCGCGCCGCCAGTTGCCGCTGAGGCCGCCGTAGTAACAGCTGTGATGCCGACCATCGCGGTTACCGCCGCCAGGGCGGTTACCCTGGGGCTGACCCGTACCCTGGAGCCGAACCTGACCGCTCGCATGCGAAATCCTTCCGTTGCTGTCGGAGTGTCGAGGTAGGCGCGGGGGGACCTGTCCTGCTTTAGCGCTCCATACGGTAACAGGATTGCTAGCGGAATCGCTGCTGGCTGACGGATGAACGGCTATGGCCGAACTAATTACTAGCGCTGCTAACTCACTCATCAAGCGTGTGCGGCAGCTTTCCGATCGAAAGCACCGTCGGCGCGAGTCGGCGTTCGTGGTGCAGGGCATCCAGCCGGTCTGGCAGGCAGTAGAGGCCGGTGCCGATATCGATGTGCTTGTCGTCGCGCCCGAACTGCTCCGCCATCCTGGCGCCGCCGCGATGGTGGCCGGTCAGGAAGCCGGAGGCGTCAGGGTGGCCCGGCTCACCGCGGAGCTATTTGGCCGGATCGCCGACCGCGATGGGCCCTCCGGGCTGGCCGCGATCGTGCGGGCCGCGCCGGTGTCTCTAGCCGGCCTGGCGATTGGCCCCGGCTCGCTGTTCGCCGCGCTGCACGAGCCCGGCAATCCCGGCAACATCGGCACGATCGTCCGAACGGCGAGCGCAGTCGGCGCCGGCGGAGTGATCCTGCTCGGCCCGTCCGCCGATCCTTACGACCCGGTGGCGGTGAAGGCGAGCATGGGTGCGCTGTTCAGCGTGCCGGTGGTGGCCGGGGTCTCGCCGGAGGAGTTCCTGGCGATCCCGATGACGGGCACGGTCGAGTCGCTCAACCTGGCGGTGGCGGCGGGGATCCTGCTCTACGAGGTAAGGCGCCGCGCCAGCCTGGCCGGTTGATGGGATCCTGGTCTGGACCGAATGCCGTTCCAGTTGACAGGATCAGGGCAGAATCACTCAGCATTTCGCGGCAACACATCACGGCGATGGAGGCTCGACAAGTATGGGCGGACTGCAGATCGAAGTGGACCCGGCCGAGGTCGGATTCGATCAAATGCGGCTGGACCGGATCGATAAGCACTTCGCGCGTTACGTCGATGAACAGAAGCTGGCAGGCTGGCTGATCACCATCGCCAGGCACGGCAAACTCGCATACGTCTCCAGCTACGGGCAGCGGGACATTGAGGCCAGCCTGCCGGTGGAAACGGACACTATGTGGCGGATCTACTCCATGACCAAGCCGATCACCTCGGTCGCCGCGATGATCCTCTACGAGGAAGGTGGCTTCGAGCTGACCGATCCGGTCTATAAGTACATCCCGTCGTTCCGCGACGTGCAGGTATTCGCCGGCGGCAGTGACGTCAGCTACAGGACCGTTCCCGCCACCGAGCCGATCCGGATCTGGCACCTGCTCAGCCACACCTCCGGCCTGACGTACGGCTTCATGCGCAACCATCCCGTCGACGCGATCTACCGGGCGCGCGGGTTTGAGTGGGGCTCGCCACGCGGCGCCGACCTTGCCGCGGTCTGCGACCAGTTCGCCTCGATGCCGCTGCTGTTCCAGCCGGGCAGCGAATGGAGCTACTCGGTGGCCACCGACGTCCTGGGAAGGGTCGTTGAGGTGATCTCCGGCCAGCGACTCGATGAGTTCTTCGCTAGCCGGGTCTTCGGCCCGCTAGGCATGACGGACACCTCGTTCTTTGCCGGCCCGGACGACGCCCCCCTGCTAGCGGCGCTCTATACCCGAAGCCCTGAGGACGGCAAGGCCAGCCGGCTGGATTCTATGGGTAACGCAGCCTTGCGCGAGCCGGTCTACCTCAGCGGCGATGGCGGCCTGGTCAGCACGGCCGGGGACTACCACCGGTTCACCCAGATGCTGCTGCACCGGCCGGACAGCCCGGCCGGCGAACTGGACGGAGTCCGGCTGCTCAGCCCGCGCACGGTTGCCTACATGGCCAGCAACCACCTGCCCGCCAACGCGGACCTGGAGAGGTTCGGCCGGCCCTTGTACGCGGAGACCGTGTTCGCCGGCGTTGGCTTCGGCCTGGGCTTCGCCGTAGTGATCGACCCGCTCGCGACCAAGTCGCTCGGCTCGGCCGGCGAGTTCAACTGGGGCGGCGCCGCCTCGACCACTTTCTGGGTGGACCCAAGCGAGCAGGTGACGGCCACCTTTTTCACCCAGCTGCTGCCCTCGAGCGCGTACCCGATCAGGCCGCAGTTGCGCCAGCTGGTGTACCAGGCGCTGGTCGACTGAGGATCGTGTTCGACTGCCGGGGGGCAACCGCTGGCAGCGTTAGCTCGCCTCGGTGCGCAGCCAGGCAGCGGTGTCGGGCGGCAGGCGCCCGTCGTCGAGCGGGCCGCTTGCCAGCAGCAGTTCCTTGTGGGGCGGCAGCGGAACAGGTGCATTGGACAAGTTCAGCACGCAGCTGAAGCCGCCGGGCCGGGTAAACGCGAGCACGCCCTCGGCTGCCGTGGCTTCCCAGCCTTCGGCGGCATGCGCGGCTATCCCGGCGGTCTCGTGCCAGCTCAGCTGGTCGTCGCTGAGCTCGGCGCGGTCCTTGCGGATCCGCAGTGCTGCCCGGTACAGCTCGAGCATCGAGCCACCGTCTGATGCCTGCTGATCAGCGGCCAGTTGCCGCCACTGCCCGGGCTGCGGCAGCCAGGGATTCGCGCCATCGGCTGGCCCGAAACCGAAGCCAGGGCTGTCCCCGAGCCAGGGCAGCGGGACGCGGCAGCCATCCCGGCCGCGGACGAGATGGCCGGTGCGCTCGAAGATCGGGTCGGCGATCAGCTCATCGGGGATGTCCTCGACCTCCCACAGCCCTAGTTCCTCGCCTTGGTACAGATAGGTACTTCCCGGCAGGGCGAGCGACAGCATGATCGCAGCCCTGGCCCGCCGGGTACCGAGCGCGAGGTCAGAAACGCCTGGGTTGTCCTGCCACTCGTTACTGGTATTGGCCCGGCCGTAGCGCGTCAGGTGCCGGGTCACGTCGTGGTTGGACAGCACCCAGGGCGCCGAGGCACCGATGCTGGACAGCGTCGTGTCGATTACTTCGCGCAGCCGGGCTGCGTTCCACGGGGCGCCCATGAAGTCAAAGTTGAACGCGGTATGCAGCTGATCGCCGGATAGGTACGGTCGCAGCCGGGTGAGCGGCTTCAGCCAGATCTCGCCGACGAATACCCGGTCTCCGGGGTAGGCCGCGATCACCTGGCGCCAGGACCGGTAGACGTCGTGGAGTCCATCCTGGTCTTCCCAGGGCTTGCGAGCTCCTGCTGGCAGGCCGGCCACGTCAGGCAGTGCGGGGTCCTTGACCAGGAAATCTGCCACGTCGATCCGGAAGCCATCGACCCCGCGGTCGAGCCAGTACCGCAGGATGTCCTCGAACTCTTCCCCGACTTCGGGGTTCTCCCAGTTCAGGTCGGGCTGCTCGGGCGCGTAGAGATGCAGGTACCACTCGCCGGCACCGCCGTCAGCTTCAGGGACGCGGGTCCAGGCCGAGCCGCCGAACATGGACGGCCAGTCGTTCGGCGGCAGGCTCCCGTCGGCCCCGCGGCCCGGCCGGAACCAGAACCGTGCCCGCTCGGCCGAGCCGGGCCCGGCCGCGAGTGCGGCGGTGAACCAACGGTGCTGGTCGGAGCAATGGTTGGGCACGATATCGACAATGACCTTGAGCTGCTGCTCATGCGCCGCGGCAATGAGCGCCTCGGCCTGCGCGAGCGTGCCGAACAGGGGATCGATATCCCGGTAGTCGGCCACGTCGTAACCGCCGTCTGCCATCGGCGAGACGTACCAGGGGGTGAGCCAGATCGCGTCTGCGCCGAGATCGCGTAGGTACGGCAGCCGAGCCTGTAGACCGGCCAGATCGCCGATGCCGTTGCCGTTGCCGTCAGCGAAGCTGCGCAGGTAGACCTGGTAGACAACAGCCGTGTGATGCCAGGCGGGCTCGTCGGCCACCCGTGCCGTCCTAGCGAGCGCGGTGCCGGGGCCCGGTCACCGGCGCGGCTGGCCGACCGTCAGCCTCGGCAAGGGCGTCGGCTGCGCGCTCTTTCCTCAGCTGGTGCCACTTGTGCACGATGAGGGCAACCAGCATGATCACGACACTTCCATGAAGCCGGCCACTAGCCCGGTGAAGGCGCGCACCAGCGGGATGACCCGGCCGATAGCGACCGCCCATGCGCCCCGGCCCGCGAAGAATCGCTCGACCCGCTCGACGTCCCTTCGTGTCATGAGCAAGTACCTGCGGTAACGCTCCACGGTGTGACGACCGCCCAGCCGGCCCAGGCCGTATGCGGCCGTAGAGCCCAACAGCTCACCTAGCGTGCCGAGGATGATCACCAGCACGAGGCTGAGGTGACCTTGGTAGGCAAGCACGCCCGCGAACCCAAAGGTGATCTCAGACGAGATCGGGATACAACACGCCTGGACGAAGGCAAAGACGATAAGGGCCCAGTACCCCGACTGCATCAGGAAGGTCGTCATGGACCCATGTTCTACCAGCTAGCGCGACATGCGTTAGCCAACATTGCGAGGCTGTTGCCGCATCTGTGCGCTGGCGGTGCCACTGCGGTCTCGCGACACGACTGATGAAGTGCGGCGGCGTGGCGAATAATGACAGCCAGATGGAGAAAATTCGGCTGCCGAGATGGTTGCGCTGCCGCTGTCTAGCTGGTGAAGGACAGAGTGTGCCCCGCCCCCTCGGGGAGGGCGGGGCACATGAGGCCGGCCGAACCGGGTGGGGGGATGCCCGGCGGCTGGCGGATCCGGTTCGCCCCAATGGGGGGAGAAGGCCGCGCCGGACGTTAGGTGCTGGCAGGCCCCAGCCGGGTCGCGATTTGCTTGACGAGCGACGCGGCCTGGGCTTCCCATTTGGCGTAGGCGTAGGGGAACGCTGATTTCTGCACGCCCTGCGCGGCCTGCCACAGTGGCTGCGCGGCCCAGCTGGGGTTGCTCGCCTGGTACTGCTGCAGCGCAATCAGGAACGCGTCCGCAGCATGGCGCGGGTTCATGATCTGGGCCGGCGTGCCCCAGCCCATGTTCCACTGCTGCTGGAACAGGCCAAGCGAGTTGTACGTGCCGTAGTTAACGTTGACCAGCTGGGACTCCTGGATTGCCGTGGCGACCGCGATGACGGCCGAGCGGATGCCCATGTTCATGGCCAGGGCCTGCTTGACAATGGTGCTGGCATTGGCCACCTGAGCCTGGTTGAGCGGCATCCAGCTCTGCGGGCCACTGACTCCTACCGGAGTCAGCCGGTCCGCCAACGGCAGCTGGCGATGCGCGGCGGGCGCCGGGTTGGTCTCTTGGTTCAGCGCGTTGCTCACCTGCTGCCAGGTGACCGCGTGCTTGTCCGCACTGGCATGCTGCGTGCCGGCGGACCGGGCGATGGCGTGGGCCAGGCCAGGCCGGGCCGCGGTGCGCCGGGGGAGGACGTTCGGTGCAGCGGTAGGTCGAGTGACCGCGGGTTGAGCGTCGTAGTCGACCGTCACGCTGCGCTGGGCCAGGGGGCCTGCTGCGGCGGCGAGTGGAGCGACGGCGCGTGCTGCCGCAATGGGATGGGCGAGCGGGTCTCGCACGGCGGCGAGGGGGGCGACGGCGCGCGCTGCCGCGATGGGATGGGCGAGCGGGTTTGGTACGGCGGCGAGGGGGACGACGGCGGGTGCTGCCGCGATGGGATGGGCGAGGGGATCTGTTGCGGCGGCGAGCGGGGCCACGGCGCGCGCTGCCGCGACGGGATGGGCCAGCGGGGCGACGGTCGGGCCATGCACAACTGGAACGGGCCGTCCGGCCGCAACGACTAGCGCGGTGAGTTGGATGGCCGCAGCTTCGCCGCCGGCCACTCTGACCCGGGCTGAGGCGGAGTCGGCCACGGTGGCACCGGTCGCAGTGCCGACCCCGGCGAGGGCCAGGGCTGCGCCGAGATAGACAAGGGACTTCTTCCGGCCTTGGCCGGCACTGGTCAGGCGGTCAGTTCCGGAGTTGATCAGGGCTTCGCCGTGATCGCGGGCGCTGCTGGTCGGCCGATCAGTCATCAGGTTCCTTTCCCGGGTGCCCTCGCCGCCCGGCCGACCGGAAGCCAGCATGAGTTCACCTGGCTGGGCGCAGGCGTTCTCGGGCACGCGGGGGTTGCGCGCCCTGCGGGTTACAGGCCGGCTAGACCGGGTCTTACTGGCAGCGCCCGGCAGCGACCCGTAGCTCGGGAGCCAGTGATCGCGCTGGTGGCTCCCCGGTGAGGATCACGACGTATAACGCCTGGCCAGCCAGGGGCGCATCCCGATATGAGCCTTGTCACTACCAATGAGTAACAGGAATAAATCGCTCAGTAACCGGCATCCGTCCTACGGACGGGACTTCTGCTGCTTGGCCATGACGGTGACCGCTGGGTATCGGGCAAGATGCCCGGTTCGTCCTCTACAGAAGCCACCCGCTGGCGGCGGCGCGCAGACCACAGGCCGCCCAGGCCAGCGAGCGCGGCGAGGGCGGCGATGCCGACGGCCGTCCAGGGCACGTAGTCGCCGAGCCGGTCATAGACAGTCCGGTCGGCAGCCGGCGGCAGCTCCAGGGGGACGATGACGTCACCGCGGAAGCCGGTACCGACCCGGGCTAGCTCGCGGCCGCGTCCATCAAAGGCCACCGAGTCACCCGTCAGCGCGGCCTGGACTACCGGCCTGCCAGTTTCGGCAGCGCGTACCGCACTGAGGGCGGCATGCTGAGCTGGCGCCCAGCTGTCCTGGAACGTCGTGTCCGAGGTCTGGTAGACGATGAGCTGGGCGCCCTGGTCGGCATCCACCCTGGACATGTCGGGGAACGCGGACTCGAAGCAGATCAGCGCGCCAATGGTGAGCGGGTGGCCACCGGGCATCGTTACTGGCATGACGCGCGCGCCCGTACCTGGAACCACGTTCTGTGGTGCCGCCCGGCTGATCTTGGTGAGCCAGCCGAGTGCCGACCGGAACGGGATGTACTCGCCGAACGGCACCAGCCGGGTTTTGACGTAGCTGCCCGCCACTCCCCGCGGGCCGATAAGGGTGGCTTGCTTGGACTTTGCGCCTGCGGGGTTAACCGCATCCTGACCCACCAGAATCTCGGCGCCGACCGTTCGTGATAGCCGCTCTAGGCCCGACATCAAGGCTGGATGCGCGGCAAGGTCATATCCCACGCTGCTCTCGCCCCATACGAATAGCCCGGCGCGGCCGGCTTGCGCGGTGGTCAGTTGCTCGTTCCTGGCCACCCTGGTGGCAGGCGCGGACACGATGCCGGGTTGCACGAGCGCGACTGCAAGGGGACGGGCAGCCGGCATCGGCGAGGTCAGCGCGAACGCTATAGGCCCCGCAGCGATGGCCAGGCTGGCCACAGCCAGGCCTGCCAGCCGCAGCGCAACGCTGCCTGCCACCAGCGCCAGCAGCAACCCGGTGTTCGCCGCGACCAGAGCGAAGCTGACCAGCCAGACCCCGCCGACTGCAGCGAGCGCCAGGACCGCCGGGTGCTGCCACTGGCTGGTGCCGAGCACCGCCCAGGGTCCGCCGATCGCCTGCCAGGACCGGACCCATTCGGTGACGAGCCAGGTGCTGGGCACTACGACGAGCGCGGCGATGGCGGCAGGGGCACGCACCGGCGGCCGGAGCAGTGACCACACGGCGATCCCGACGATGCTCGCGTATCGCTGCCTCGCGCCTGGTCGCCGCGTTCCGCATGAGTGCCAATCCCGGCACCAGCCCAGCCCATGCCAGCAACTCCAGGTTGGCGGAGGGGAAGGCAAGTACGGGGACGGCCCCTGACAGCAAGACCGCAAATCGAGCGGGCCGCCAGAGTCGGCTCCAGAATCGCACGTTTCTATTCTGCTGCCTGGCCGCGGGTCTGATGATCAATTCGCCTGCGCCGAGCCACATTCTGCACCAGCGCCCAGCCGAATACCGCGACAGTTCCGAACGTGAGCAGGCCCTCCGGCCAGCCGCCTGCCTGCTGGGCCAGGGTGGTAGTGGTGAGTAGCGGCACGGCCGCCTCGATTTCTGCCTGCCGCCAGGTACGGGTGCTGGTTACCAGCGACCCGTCTGGCGCGATGATCGCGCTGACGCCCGTCGTAGACGCCACGACGACCGCGCGGTCGTACTCAAGGGCGCGAATCCGCGCCATGGCCAGTTGTTGCAGCGTCTCGCTCGCCGAGGCGGATCCGGCCGACGCGGAAGATGACAGCCCGATGACCGGGCGTGAAGTTCACCGGCTGGAGCGAAGGCAGCGAGGTGAAGGTATCGAGGAACCCCCGGAACGGTATGACCTCGCCGAACGGGACGAGCATGCGCTTCACGTAGACAGTGGATGGCCCCGTTCGCGGCAGCCAGAGAACGCCAGCGTTCCGCACGGGATGCTGCAGGACCGCCCCCACCAGAACCGGCTTGCCGATGGCGGAGACGGCGCCGGCGATTGTGTCATAGATGTAGGCGTTGAATCGCGGATCCTGGTCGGTGGAGTTCTCCGGCCAGATGACAAGGTCTGGCACGGCTGCTCCGCCACGCCGGACCCTCGTCGCGAGCCGCTGGGTAGCGGCGGCATGGTTTTGCGTGACAGTCGTCGCGCGCAGCAGGTTGGGCAGGTTTCGGGTATGAGGGACGTTGCCCTGGACGGCGGCCACGACGGCCGTTCGCGCTCCGGCCGCGACGTGCCCGGCGGGGAGGAAAGCGCCGCCCATGGCAACCGCCGCCGCTGCCGCGAATACGACCGCGGGTAGCTGCCAGGCGCGGGCCTGCCAGCCCGCGCCACGCTGCGGGTTCGCGGCTTGCCCGCGGGTCAGGGCCAGGACCAGCCACGCCAGGCAGGCTGCAGTCAGCGCTATCAGGAAGGTCAGGAACGGCGGACCGCCGATGGCAACCCAACGGGCGGTCGGGGCCTGCGCCTGGCTCATCACCAGGCGCCCCCACGGGAAGCCCCAGGGCCAGCGGTCCCGGACGGCCTCGACAGTCACCCACCAGCCCGCGACCCAGACCGGCCACGCTCGTAGCCGCAACAACAGCCACTGGGCAACGGCGAGGACCGCGAAGATGACCGTTTCGGTGACGGCTAGCGCGGCCCAGACGTACCAGGCCACGTTGACCAGCCAGGACAGCAGCGGGAAGAAGAAGGCCAGGCCAAACACCGCTCCAGCGGCCAGCGCGAGCCGCAGCCGCTGCCGCCACAGCGCGATCACGAGCAGCGCGGGGCCGCAGGCCGCGAGTTCCTCGGCCGCGCGTGCGGCCGCGCCTGGGCTTGTCAACCGCACAGTCCCTCCGTACACAGTCCCTCCGGTCACGCCGCGGCCGCAGTCTCTCCGCAGACCGGGCATAAGGTCCCCGGTCCTGCGAGCCTAGCCCGGCCTGGCTGGCATCCGGACAGGGCCGCTGCGAATGTCCACGCCGAGCATGTCCGCCTGCAGATCTCACCGGTCCGCCCGCGGCTCTCACCGGTCCGCCCGCGGCTCTCACCGGTCGGCCTGCGCGTGAGCATCTGAGCTGAGCCACCAGTACCGCGACTAAGCTCAGCTCGGCCGCCTGGGCCGCAACGATGCGGGACGGGCGGCCAGCCCGTCGCAATTGCGTTCAAGACGAGAGGGCCGGCCCGTCAGATCATGGGTGCGAGACCGTTTCCGACGAAGGAGTCAGGGTGAGCCGGCGCGGCTGGTTGTTGTTCGCGGCGATGAGCCTGATCTGGGGCGTGCCCTACCTGCTGATCAAGGTCGCGGTCGGCGGTGTTGCGCCGCCAGGGCTGGTGCTGGCCAGGGGCGGGATCGGCGGGGCCCTGCTGCTGCCGATCGCGGTGCGAAGGCGAGAACTCAGTGCGCTGCGCCCGCACTGGCGCTGGCTTGCGCTGTTTGCCACCGTCGAGATCATTCTGCCGTGGCTGTTGCTGTCGTACGCCGAGACCCGGCTCTCAAGCTCCCTGAGCGGACTGCTGATCGCTTCGGTGCCGATCCTGGTAGCGGTTCTGTCGGTACTCACCGGAGGCCATGACAAGCTCACCGTGGTCCGGTGGACCGGGCTGCTCCTCGGTTTGGGTGGCGTTGCCGTGCTCGTTGGCGGCGGCGCCCGCGGCGCACCGAGCTCAGTCGCAGAGGTGCTGGCTGTCGCGTTGTGCTACGCAATCGGCCCGCTGATAGCGGCACGCAAGCTCAATGACCTTCCCCCGCTGGGGATGACAGCCGCTTGCCTGGCCTTCGCCACGGTGGTTTACGCGCCGTTCGCCGCGCTGACCTGGCCGTCAGCGCTGCCCGCCGGCAAGGTGCTGGCCGCGCTCGGTGGACTTGCGGTCATCTGCACCGCGGTCGCGTTTGTTGCCTTCTTCGCGCTGATCGCCGAGGCGGGGCCAGCCAGGGCGACTGTCATCACCTACGTCAACCCCGCAGTTGCGGTGACCCTAGGTGTCCTCGTCCTCGGCGAACGACTGACAGCGTCGATGGCTGTCGCATTTGTTCTCATTTTGGCAGGCTCGGTACTCGCGACGCGGGCGGGCGGTGCCGCTAGAGGTGATCAGGACTTGGAGACGGACCGGGAGCGAGCTCTGGCCGGTGGTTATCTGAGCGCGCCGTCGGAGGCGCACGACTAGACTCGCGCGGGTGATCGACCTCAAGGCTGCCCGACAGGATCCCGAAGGCTACCGCGCCGCCCTGGCCAGACGCGGCGCGGCCGACGACTTCGACGCGCTGCTGGCCGCCGACGCCCGCTGGCGTTCGCTGACTGAGCGGTCTGAGGCACTTCGCGCCGCGCAGAAGGTCTCGTCGAAGGGCAAGCCGACGCCCGAGGAGATCGAGCAGCTGCGCGGGCTCCGCGACGAGCTGGCGGGGGCACAAGCAGAGCTGGCCCGCGCGGCCGAGCAGCGCGACGCGCTCCTGGCCAGGATCCCGAACCTGCCGGATCCCACCGCTGCGGACGGCATGGACGAGGAAGACGCCCAGCTGGTACGGAGCTGGGGGGAGCAGCCGAAGTTCGGCTTCGAGCCGCGTGACAATACCGAGATCGCCTCGGCCCGGGGCTGGATTGACATGGCCCGCGGTGCGCGGCTTTCCG
>WNFI01667918.1_pt1 | contig 11651 bp, 13 predicted proteins | sample 5400471 | NCBI WGS metagenome assembly WNFI01 (sample SAMN13153348, study PRJNA577476) | soil metagenome | isolation source: 100 cm saprolite on Douglas fir-dominated hillslope | place: USA:California | collected 2013-09-17
CATTTACAAAATGTGGATGGATCGAACCCCTTACGACGCCGAGCTCCATCACCGCAATCAACTCCAACACGGCTCCTGGATCTTTCAGCTCAAAGCATTGTAGCCACTATTTTCCCTTGAAGACCGATAGAAAGTCTCTGGTTGCTCGCAATGACTCTGCTTCTGATCATGGTATATGGCGAAAAACCTGATTGGGCACAGCCGTCTCGAGAAGAAGAGAAAACCAAAATCACGCGAAGGAGAGCCAAAGAAACTAGTAACCAAAGGAAATAACTCCCTTATGTACAAATTCACTGAACAAGACGTCCGTCTCATTCGCGAAGTTCAACTTCGATTCGACGAATTTATTTCCGAGCCGGAGCGAACCGATATTTGGTGTCACCGCTGCCAAACCTACGTTGAGCAAGGCCGGATGCCGACAAAATCCATTGTCGTGGCGGCCCGGAATCATCAATGCGATATGAAACGGTTCCCTGCTTAGGCAAAGCATGGAACCCGCTTCCGAGGAGTTGCCTTCGCCGTACACGCGCGCTGCGTCCAGGCCCAAGACCAGCCGCTGAGACACCCGGACTTGGCCGCCGAGCCCTGGACCGGCGACGACCAGCTTCGTCAACCCGTGTTCCTCGGCCTGCGGACTGACAAAGACCCAAAGGATGTCGTTCGCGAACAGAGATCCAGTCAGTAACCTACTAGAGAACAGCCATGGCATTCGACGACGACGGCTTCCTATCTCCTGACCTCGTGGCATGGACGGCCACGATCCGAACCGAGTTTAAGGATTGGTTTGAGCTGGTTGAAAGTTTTAACCGCGACGCAATGAAAGTCCTCTGGTCCATCAAGCCGTCACTGTCCAAGAACCAGCAATTGGTCGCCGCCTTACTTTACGGACGAGCACTGCAATCGTTCCAAGGGGCGGTCTTGATGGCTGAACGGGGCATGATCGCCGATGCACTCACGCTGGTGCGCAGTTGCGCTGCGACGGCGATCGCGATAGGCGGTGTTGCTGTCGATGAGAAGTTTGTGGATGACCTCATCGAAGCCCATGATAGTCACCATCTGAGTTACGCTAATGTCATTCTCAATGACCCGGAGTCCCTCCGAGAGTTGACGCCAGAGCAGATCGACAATCTTCAGCAGGTTATAGCTCAGGTGACCGGAAAGTACAAAGCACCGCGTCCCCGGAGGATCAAATGGGATCGGGCGGCGAAAAAGGCGAAAATGTCTGCCCTCTACGACACTATCTACCGAATGACATCCGGCGACGCTGTCCACACTACTGTGCTTGCACTGGACCGCCACATTCAACCGGACGATCACAGAACAATCGGGCACTTGACCTTCCGTCCCGAGAGCCGCGACCCCGTGCAGACCCTTTCTATGGCCGCAAACGCCCTACTGCACGCGATGGAAGCCATGGCTCGCATATTCCCAGAAGAGGGATTCGAACGGACAGGGAAGTCGTACATGGACCGGTGGCAAAAAACTATGCATCCGCTGCAATGACTGCTCGTTTGCGCAACTACGCGGTCGGCTACGGGCTAGCCTTCATCGTGCTAGAGAGCGGTTGCCGAATCTACACCAGCCTGATGCAATGAGTGAGTCAATACAGAGTAACCAGAACAGGTGGATTATTTCGGACTTGGACGAAGAGGACCGTACCGCTAGGCGTCAAGCAATTAGGAATGACACCTGGATTGTGCGATACGTGCGTTTAAGCACCTTGTTCCATTACTTGAGTGGCCGAGCCTTTATTCCCAGCCTTCGTCTACTCCGTAATCTGGACCCACAGGAAGGCTTGCTGGCTAAGGAGGTTTACTTTCCCGCCTACGGAAGCCACCATTTACGGGATCTCTTAACAACTGCCCAAGATTGGCTTCGTGAAGAAGCTCGTGGCCCAAAGGTGCACCCAAAGCCGGGGCAAGAACTAAATGCGGTCGAGTTACGCTTTCTGGCTCAGGTTTGGCTCGATGAACTGGCGCGGAGACGCTCTGTCTGGTGCTGGAACATATTTGAGGGGCATTCCAACGCGCTCTGGAGTCTTTATGGTCAAAAAGGCGTCGCAATTCATAGCACCATTGGAGGCGTCAAAGCTGCGCTCGAAAAGGCCGGTCCGCTTCGCTGTCTAATCGCACCAGTGCGTTACGCCATTGATCGGCGCATGTTCATCCAAGGAGAGGATTCCCGGCCCACGGCAAAGATGATTCAAGGCCCCAATCTGCTGCGCCCATACATGTTTAAGAATCGGGCCTACCGTTACGAAGAAGAGGTGCGCTTCGTATTCGGGACTCACCCCGATCTGGTCTACGAAGACGCAACGCTGATCAAGTCTAAGAAGGGAATCGTCATCGAGATAGATCCGCAGCCCCTTGTCCAGGGCATCTCCGTTGCGCCGGAAGTCCCCCCTGATGAAGCCGAGCTGGTCGCAGATCTTTTCGAGCAAATCCAAAAGGCCAGTTCCCTCGGCCCCAATACCCATCCAAGCACGCTGAGGAATGGCGCATGCGATGGGTTGCGGTGGGTGGAACTCCGTTCACGATGGAGGATACTCCATCCGGGCTCTTCCCTGACTTGGACTCCTAGGTATAGCGGCCCGTTAAGCCCAATTTCCAAAGAAGAAACCCTCGGACTAAAGCCGATGTTTTCCTCTCAACCTAAACATTCTCTTCAGCCGCAGCTCTGCGGTCTTCCCAAAGCTGCCTCATCTCTCGTCCCAGACCATCGAGATCGGGATAGATTACGGACTCGGTAACCCCGCAATCTCTCAACTCCTGTCTGATCTTTGAGCGCGATTCGGAAGCAATCGTGATTGGCTTTATGGTGGAATTTACCTTCTCCAATTCTTCGGAGAGCCAATTACGGTCGATTCCAAACACGATGAATCGGCTGCGTTGAGCAGCGATGCGTCGGGTGATGACGTCAAGATCCAAGAGTAAGGGCGGCCCGGGTAGGTTCATTTCCGCGCGGTCTTCCTCATCAGTAGGCAGATAGGCGTCCTCCCATTCATGCTCTGTGAGTTCATAGGACGGGTGCTTTGCAACGTAGGCTTTCCAAGCCCCCTCAAGGATTTTCACCTCAGGAAGTTGCTTTAGTTCTTTGGACAAGCGGTAAGATTCAAGCACATAAACTCGGGCATCGTAAGCGTCATCTGCCTTATTACGCAGCGCAAAATGCAAGGCCATCAGCGCACCGTCTGACCAATCAAGCAAGCGCGTTGGTTATGATGCTGCATCAGAAAATATGAGTCCCACTCCCAATCTTCCTCAGAGTCTTTTCGTTCGAAAGGTTAACCGCGTTGCGCTGGAATTCCCTATGCAAATCGTTTTCTATGTTGAGCAGCTTAACGACAGGTTTGAGCTGAGCCTCAGCGCTCGCCGGACGATAAAGTTCGGGACGAAGAATCGTTTGGCCGTAGTCCTTGCTTTCGCCCCGAAACCAAAGCTCCTTGTGCTTAGGAAGCCCCCACGACCGGCGAATCTCACTTATGCGGTCGATGAATTTGCCGAGGCAGTCTATTGGTTCTTCTGCGGTGGCCATTGCCTGTAAAACTCCATCCCAGAGCTAACCTCCGTCAATACGCAAGAATACGTATTCCCTGCGGGATGCGCCGGTGAGACGCTTCGTTTCATGAGTCGTATATACCGCATAGAAGTCCCAGCGCGCGATAGGTTTGGTTCTACGGATGGCCTGCCGCGATTCGCCGTCATTGTAGAAATTCCTGATAAGATCATTTCCGCGTCGGGGAATAACTCGCCCGGATTGCAGGTGAAAGCATACGAGGTTGCAAATGACGCGACCCGAGAGCAGCGATTTAATGACCCGAACGTTGCCTTCAGGGGTTGGTCAAATACGGTGATGGTCGACGCGAATCTGGCTGATCACGGGGAGCCTAGCTTTACGTCGGCCGACGGTTGTCGAGCGTGGATAATAAAGACGCCCTGATTCACCGCCCGAAAAGCCACCAAAGGATTCATGAATGGGATTGCCAAAACCACGCGCCAAAGCTCATCATTGCGCGGTGTTGGAAATCCCAACGGCCACGCTTATTGTTACCGGCGCACTTTTCTTGGCCGCCGATACGCCAAAAACATGGTCGTTTGGGATGGACGGACCAACGGCTACGCTAATTGCGGCCTTCATCGCGATCGTGCCCACTCTTTTGGTGGGGATCGCCACCCTTATTTTGAGCGCCAGAATCGCCCGCGTGAGCGCCGACCTCTCCCGCGTGAGCTCTGGCATCGCCTCTCAGCAATTAGAGACGGCCAAGAACAAGCTTCGGCTTGACCTTTTCGAACGTCGATACGCCGCCTTCGAGTCCGCACTGAAGTTGGTCTCAATCACAGTCCAGAAAGGGGACGTTCCCGACGAAGCGCGGCGAGAGTTTGTGATCGCAACCAGAGGCGTCGAGTTCTTGTTCGACCGGGAGCTGCAAGACTATTGCGACACGTTGGCAAAGGAAGCTCTCAACGTACGGTGGGGCGAACGAATGCTGGAAACCTTGCCTTTAGGCGAGCAGCGTACCCGGACTGCGGAGGCGTGGCCAGACCGCATGAAGTGGTTCACCGAGCAAATGGAGGAGATACCGAAGCGGTTCGGTCCATTCTTGAAGATCCGTGGATAACTCTTTGCTACTTTTAAGCGATTGGCAGACGCGGCAGCTTATCGCACGAACAACCACCAAAGAACCCAAGGGCGAGCGCGACCGGTCTAACCGCGGCGGATTCTAAGTCCGGTACGATATTTTGATTATCAGCTACTTACAAAACGAGTGTCAAGAAAGTGTCGAAATAGCGAATTACTGGAGTAGTTCAGTCTATCCCGGAGCCTCGATGGCCCAAACATCCCAAGCCGGTTAGAATGAGAAAGCTAACTTTGGCAGACTACCTTCCTTGGCGGTTGGTATCATGATCGGCTTCGCGGTCTGGTCCTGGATATCCGGGATGCGCTGAAGCCCAGCGATATTGCCGCCGGCTAGCGTCTCGGCCGTCGCTTTTTCTGAGTTTTACTCGGCATCTTGTTTTAGGGCCACAAAAAGGTCATTGGCTTGTTGCGGATTAATTTTAAAACAGCTCTGCAACATATTCACAAATCTGGCCAGGACTTCTCCTTCATTGACTTGGCTCTTTGGCTTTTCCTTTTCGAAAGATATCGCGTCTCTTAATCTGCCATTACTCCTTCCGATTCGTGCTTGGCTCTGGCATGACTAACAATCGTATGCAGAAACGCATAATTGGGATCAGTATTCGGGGTATCCCCAAGTACTTGGTCCCCCCACCCGTAAAATACTTCTCAAGATGTCTCTGATGTGGCTTTCCATAAGAGTGATCTACCCATCGCCGGAGCAACCTCGTCAATACGCAGAACGACGTATTGTTTGGTCCTTCTTGGTTCCGGCACTCTCTTAGCTTCTTATGACAGAAGAAGAACGCAAAGCACTCCAACAGATCAATAATCATGAGAACGAATTGCGCGAGTTAAGAAGGGACATCCACGCGCTAGCTATCATCGAAATTTACCACGCTTCTGGCGCTGTTGTCGCCAGCTCACAAACGCCTTTAACGACCACTCAACTCAACGAATGCAATTCGGCCAAGGAGCGGTTCAGTCGTTATGCCCAGAGGTCTTAGGCGCGTCATCAAAAAGGTGCTCGATGGCCTATCATAGTGTCGGCAACAAACTGGCAACGCAGACTTTTCGAATGGGCGGAAGAACTTAGGACGATGGGCGATTCTTCGTTAATCTAATCAGAATCTCGCAGGCTTTCTGAGTGTCCCGCACGAGGTTGCTTGCCTCATGCGAATCTATGTTCTTTTGTCCGTGGTGAAGAATAGCGTTTCGGAGTTCAATAAGCCGCTGACAACTGGCCAACAATTCTAACGACATCAGCTCCTCCGGGAGCAATATTGGGAGGAAATAGTTAACAGTTACCCTTAGACCCAAGTGATCTATCTTGGCTCCAAGATTTTGCCAATCTACACGCGTGGCATGAGAAAAGTTTGCGAATTTGCTTGGGTCAGGGTTTCTCGAGAAATTCGTTATAGCTATTTCTAATGCTGAGGCCGCCTCAGCTACGGCGCTCCGAAGGTATCCAAGGGCAGCAAGATACATCGCGTTGGAAACGAATTCTCTGACGGGGGTTGTCCGCGAACTACCTACAACATGTTCCCGAATCTTTTGCCAATCGGATTCTTTCAAATACGGATCGGCAGCGCCTATGACAGCAACTATTTCGACTGGAAAGTCGGTGGCCCAGCGGACGGGATCGCGATTTCCACACCGAACCATAGCACCGGAGCCAGCATGGAAGGAAGACATCGAACCCTCTTCAAACTGACGCATCCTGAGCCAAAACTGCGCTTTTTCTATCCTCGCGTACTCGATGAAGCGGTTATACATCTCCAGCGTAAACTGGAGAACATCGCGCGCTAGCGCGTGATATTCCGCCCTAAATTCTTCATAGCTCTGATCACCAGGCCTTGACCCATGATGGATCTGTCTCCCACAGTCACGCTCGTCGTAAATGAAGTTCGATAGTTCAATACGAACATCTCGGACTTCAACTTCCAGTTTTACCCTATAAACGCCAATGTTGTAATGTCGCCGGATCTCCTCCTCTGATACATCGGCACAATCTTGATCGATCCATAGAGCGGCAGAAAATTTGTCTTCGTATCTACGCAGCGCCTCGTTCTTCCCGTCGGGAAGCCATTTGTGAAAAATGACTCTCGTCAAATCCCAGGGACTTTCACCCAGAGGTATTGTAAAAATTATGGTGAGCAGCTCGGTTTTCGGTGCGCTCATTTCTGGGAATAAGATTACTTGGGAGGTCAAGTATCATCGGTCGAGTGGACTGGCTAGCATTAAAAGAAAACCAATTCAGCGCATGGGTAGCTTTTCAGTGTGCCCTACGCCGATCCTCTAAACCGCGCCGAGTGCGCTCGGAAAGCATGCCGCAGGTACTACCTAAAAATATCACGCCAAAGAACTGCAGCGGGCCGCCCATTATCGGCAGAGCAACCGACGTCTAGTCCGCAAACGGCAACGCCAATGGATGCGCCGAAAGCTCCTCGAGGATGCGACCTGGCATTGTCGCATCGCCTTACAGGTCGACCCGAAGCGCAGGTGCCGCCGCAAAGGGGTCTTTCACAGTGAGCCTTTCCTCGAGCTATTAGGAACGGCGTGGGAGCAGTTTACGCGGCGTCTTGAGCGTCAGTTCAAACGCCGCGGCTGGGATTGGTCAGATTACGGCTCTCGGAATTTACGATTGACCATCGATTGCCGTGCTGTGCTTTCGATCTGCGTAAAGCCGAGCAAAGGGCGATGTGTTCTCACTGGAGCAACTTGCAAATTCTTACGCCTGAACAAAACCGCCGAAAGAACGGCAGCTATAGCAAAGTCGAGTTTCGGCTGTTCAAGAGCCTATGGCGGGATCGATACAGCCGCGAAATTGGCAAGATTGCCACACCTTCCTCTGTCGGCTAAGCGGCAAAGAAGCGGCTGCGTGGCTTCTCGTTAACGGCTATTCGGTTCCGCGAGGGCCGGCAAGCGAGGCCAAGTGAGCCCGCAACACTGGCTCAGCTTGGAACCAGCCCCCAACGAATCGCATCGAGCGGGCGTTCATTGCTTTCCCGGATTGTACCGTATCGCCAGGACATTTTGATCAGACGCGAAGTTGTCAGAAGATGGGAAGATTGAGCTGCGGAGAACGTTGTAGCGCCGAGCGAACTTCTCGTGCGAAGTGTTCGTCGGTGGCGACCACACATCCCCTTCTACTCTGAACCAAGTCTCACACCGAGTGGAAGCACGATTTCGTCGATTACTCGGTTCAACAATTGCTCTTGCGTCTCTTCGGCTATGCGGAATTGAATTCCAACCGTATCTCGCGGGATACCCGGAAATACCGTATCATCAAGATAAATGGGAATGACAGCGCTATCCTCTATCCTCGGCAAAAAGCATTCTCGTTCGAACGTTGGCCAAAGCTTGTCTAGACAGTGTTTATCGAGCACGCAAACTACAAATCGTGCGTCCTCTTGAAAGATCTGCCGAAAGTGTTTGCGCCATGCGCCGCCCAAGAAATTGTCTTCAAATAGCTCGTCAAAAAAATATGCGCAGTCCAAAACCTCGAACTGGGAGGCGATGAGCCTGGCTAGGTCTCTATGCTCTCCCGCGAAGGACAGAGCAAAATCGTATTGAAATTCGTTGTCCTGGGCGCGGAAGCCGCAATCCCGTTTCAGTCGGTCCCAGTCAAGATACTTTAGGTAATAAAAAAGAGCAGGATCCTCGATGGCGAAATTCTTCGTTTCCGGGTTGTAGTAGAAGTACCTTTCGCATAAGGGTTTGCTTTCGATCAAAGCGGTGAGTCGCCTTTCCTTAATATTATTTATGCTGCCTCGGACCGAATCGTTTGCATTTGCCAGTTCAGTCAAATCCACTATGGAACTTTCTTGTTCTCCAACGCACCGCAAAAGCTTTAAGTAAGGATCGTTCGTTGGCCGGAACCTTTTCCCCGGCAGAATTGTTTAATCGGTTCCAGATACGTATGCTCCAAGCGCTGAACAACCCGTGTTCGAATTTCCTTTACAGAAAAGGAGATTTCTCTGGGGTCCTGTAGCGTTTCGAGGACATCGTTGTAAAGACATGCTGTATGACAGAAAAGTTGTGTCAACCAGTAGTCGCCTCGCGACTCAGCGAATATCTCGTCCTTATTTGCTATTCGAATGTTTAGTCCGCTCTCGCCCTTACCAATTAGCTCTTTCGTTGTTTTGAGATCAGCTGGCAATACCTGGTGAATGCCGCATCGCTTTGCTAAATCGTGAACAAGGCTAATAAGTTCACTCCCCACTTTATTGATCCCGACGATGACGACCTTTGGATATTTCTTAGAGTCCCATAGCTCAGCAGTTGTCTTAACCAGATTTCCAAGGTCGGCTTGCAGGTGATCATCGAGTCGGTGAAAATCGTCGATTATAAACGAACCAAGAGTCTTTCCTTGAGAAAGATTAATAATTTCCGCGACATCTTCAGGTCTTCTGGCCGTAAGATACCGGTACGAAATGCCGTCGGGCAATGTTTCGAGTATTTTGCGAACGGTTGTTGTTTTTCCGGTGCCCGATTGGCCTTCGACGACCACGGGTTTTCCAGGTGTGCGAATGTCGACCAATATCTCGTTGTAGTTGGGGGCTTTGACGAACGTGTATTCTGGCACGCCCTCAGTCCTGTATACTTCCTCCAGTTTTAGGTTGATCGCCATACCTCTAAAGGGAGATACCAGAACGAATGCTGCATTGAAAAGCCATTTATCTGGACGGGACCATACTGACGCCAGAACTATTCCGGGATACCGCTTCTCCGATTTCTCGGACCAAACGCAGCACGGTCGTCTCCGCCCAGACGACTACGGATTGCTTGTCCGTTGCCACTTCATCCGTGTATTCAGGGCGGACTCTCTGGAGGGCCTTGAACACATCGCACCTTTGGTTAATCAATTTCTTTAGCTCTTTCTCTTGAGTAAGCGGTTGCATTATGCGCCAAGGAATTTCGTAAAATCCGTAATAACGGCTGGCTCTGCACTTTCGTACGCAACGCTGACGACTCTTATACGACCTACACTTGGACAATCGTCAACGGGCTCTATAGCCAGCTACAACTTAAGCCCAGAAAACCGGAAGCGCTTGCGCAATGACGAGCGTCAATTGATCAAGCGGAAAAATTCGATTGGCTCTGTTAGCGCGAGAGCCCAAGAAGTCGAAAACCGCAGTCTCTACCTGCAGCAATTCGCTACCAGGTAACACTTGCAAGCAAAATTCTTCATCACCCGCAGCCACGGCTGTCGCTTCCTAGCGCAGCAGCCGAAAGGGGGATTGAGTCTACAATGATCAAGGCCGGACCGTGGACTACACTGGTGCCCGCCATTGGTACTGCGAGCGCAACCCCTTCCGAGACAAAGGCTTTGAGGTCGACCTGTTTAGAACGCGAATCCCTGGCCACCGCACACTGGCGCTCAAGTCACAGGTCCGCCCCAAAAACGGCTTTCTCGATATACTCGCTAAGAGAAATTCCAAGCTTGGCGGCGCGCTGCCTTATCAATCGTCTAGCTTGGCGCGAGAGTTTTATCTGCATCCGGACTTTTCCGGTGCGCGGTCGACCACGGGGACGCTTCTTAGCAGGTTTCTGCACTCCACGAGGAGTTTAGCAAATGCGCTGCATGCACGCAATAACGTGTGTACGCAATTGATTTAATCGGCAATCGTAATATATTCGTACACACGAAATTAGATGAGCATCTTTATTCCGACCAACACAGGAACCCAAAGGGAGTCGCCAGAGCAGATTGAGTTCCGCCGCCAGCTGGACGCCATTGTATCGTGGCCGGTACGTGCTCAAAAGGTCGAAGACAGACTGCAGGAGACCGCGAGGGCGCTTGCAGCGCGTGATGAGCAGCTCTTTGCCCTGCGTGGGGATTTTGATGCGCTTATCATGGACTTCTGGAACGCATTCGCTCGGAGCCTGGGCTGCGAAAATCCCTCTGAGACGATCGCCCGGCAGCAGGCGTGGCAACGATCTGTTGGGCACATAGGCACGATCCTGTTTTTCATTGTTGCGACCCTCTTGTTGGTTGTCCACCTCCAGACCCTTGGCAGTACCGGATCAGCGGTATCCATTGGCGTGCTCGGGGCGGTCGTGATCAGTGTCGTCGTCATCTGGCCCGTGGTGGAGATCGCCCGGGCTCAAAGAGTTGCCGAGATTCTCAGGAACGAACAGGAGCCGTTCTGGCTGACGGCTGGCCCAGTTGCGTTATCGAATTTGGGCATCACTCCGCCGCCGGGAGCACAATGGTGGTGGACTGGCCGGGTCGCCTTTGTTTTCGTTCGATCGCTCGCAGCCCGATTTTCGGTTGATGCGCTCGGGCACTCTCTCATTTGGGAGGATTCCCTGGCGTCCAACGTCGTAAGCCGGAACACTGGATTAACAGGTCCGGCAGCTGCAGAAATTCTGCAGAATTTGCTCACCGCCGATTTCCGTTACCGGCGATTGGTAGAGACATTCCACACTCTCTCCTCGCTGGATGGAGAATATTTTTTTTTGGAGACTTTGAAAACCGAAGTCGAGCAGAAGGTGTCCGAGGAACTTCGTGCAGCGGAATTGCGGGTAGAAGAATTGCGCTCCACTCAAGCACGAGGACGACGCCAGCAGGAGGCCCCTCAGAACGCGCAAGAAGCCCGCACACCTCGTCCGACACCAGCCGCCGATACAAAAAGGCTTCCTGGGACACGTTGGTCATCCAGCCGAGCCTGAAGGAGACGCTGCAGGCCTATTGCAAAATCCTGCGCAATTACAAAGACTACCAAGCTCAGGGAGTCCATCTGCCAAAGGGCCTGCTGCTCCATGGGCCACCGGGCTGCGGCAAGACTCAGATCGCAAAAACCCTCAGTGCAAAAGCCGGCCTACACTTCATTGCACTTTCCACTAGCGACTGCAAAGCCATGTGGTTAGGACATTCGGCTGCCCGGCTGGCCACGGTCTTTGGCGAAGCGCGGGCTATGCAGCCGACTTTGCTTTTTATCGATGAGTTGGACGCTGTTTGCCCGCCCCGGGGAGCCTATGCAGACGCCATCAGCCAGGAGTTTACCGCGCAGCTCCTGCAGGAGGTC
>WNFI01153649.1_pt1 | contig 11650 bp, 13 predicted proteins | sample 5400471 | NCBI WGS metagenome assembly WNFI01 (sample SAMN13153348, study PRJNA577476) | soil metagenome | isolation source: 100 cm saprolite on Douglas fir-dominated hillslope | place: USA:California | collected 2013-09-17
CAGGTCTTAGGGTCTCAGCTCTCAGCTCCAAGCTGTCAGGAAAAGCACGCGGGCCGGTGCAATGCCTTTCCTGAGAGCTGAGAGCTTTGAGCTGGGAGCTTTGACACGCACTCTCACCCCTGCCGATAATCGCTATGTGGCCGAATCTACTTTGACTCACCAGGATCTCCGAACGCCCGTTCTGCGGCGTTCCTTTCGCAAACCCTATCCGGTGGCGGTGCGCGGGGAAAGCGTCTACGTCTGGGACGCCGACGGTAATCGCTATCTCGATTTGTCGGGATCTGCTGCCGTTAATTTTATTGGACATGGGGTCCGCGAAATCGGCGACGCCATGATCGAACAGGCGAGGCGCCTCGAGTTCGTTCACACCAGCCAGTTCACCACTCCAGTAGCGGAAACTTTCGCCGCCGAGTTGCTGGACTTTGCCGGCGCACATTTCCGCGGCGGCGCTGTGTATTTCACCTGCGGCGGATCGGAAGCGATCGAGACCGCGTTGAAACTAGCGCGTCAGTACCAAGTGGAAATCGGTCAGCCCAAGCGGCATCAGATTCTCAGCCGCCAGCAGAGCTACCACGGCTCGACCTTAGGCGCGTTAGCCGTTTCGGGCAACAAGAAGCGTAGAGAGATGTATCTGCCGATGGTGCGCGAGTTCGCGCACATCGGGATGCCCTACTGCTATCGCTGCGACTTCGACTGCACCGACGGATGCCACAACTGCGGGCAGCAATATGCCGCGGACCTGGAACACGCGATTGAAGCCGCCAAGGGAGAAACGGCAGCCTTCATCTTTGAACCGATGAGCGGAGCGACCCTGGGCGCAGTCACCCCGCCGCCGGGATATCTGCAGAGCATTGCGGAAATCTGCCGTCGCCACGGCCTACTGCTGATCGCCGACGAAGTCATGACCGGCATGGGCCGCACCGGGCGCAACTTCGCGGTCGAGCACTGGCAGGTCGCGCCGGACATCATTGTCGCCGCCAAGGGTCTGTCTTCTGGATATGCGCCCCTCGGCGCGGTAATCGTCAGCGAGAAAGTTGTCGACGCGATAGCGGACAGTCCTGGCGCCGGCGCGTTCATGCATGGGTTCACTTACAGCGCGCATCCGGTTTCCGTCGCGGTTGGACGCGCGGTGCTGCGGTGGGCGCAATCGTTGAAACTAGTCCGCGCTGCGGATTCAAATATTCTTTGGACGGCGGGGTCGGCTTTGAAGGCTAGCCTTGAGAGTTTGCGCGATCTTGACGTGGTGGGCGATGTTCGTGGTCTGGGTTTGTTGTGGGCGGTGGAATTCGTCCGTGACAAGAAGAGCAAGACGCCATTTCCGCCGGAGAGAAATTTTGCCGGACTGGTCGGCCAAGCCTGCCTGCGCCGCGGACTGCTGGTCTATCCGATGCAGGGATGCGTGGACGGAGTCTCGGGAGACCATTTGCTGATTGCGCCGCCAGCGGTGATTACGGCTGAGCAGATTGAGTGGGCGGTGGAGCATTTGCGGGCAGCAGTTCTAGAGTCGGCCTAAGGGACGTCGCTCCGTTCGACTCACCCACCGCGGAGCGGAGCAACGCATTCCCCGCTGGTCGCCAAGGCGCGACAATATGAATGGCAGACGAGAGTACCAACGACATCCAGAAGCCGATCTTTCGCCGCCACGAACTGCTAAGGACTGCGATGAAAACCGACGCGAACATCACATGCACAGCCGCTTCCTGCCAATCGGGTTTCATATGATATCGACTGGGCAGCGCCAGGTATGTGAACGAAATCAGGGCAATGACTAGCAACCCCCAGAACAGCTCAACCCACGAGCGTCGGTCCGTCCGGGTACCGAATATTTTCTTGCGTCGCCTCCTTGCCTCACGCTGCTCATTGCGCTGAACGAATTGCTGATATTTGAGTTGGTCGGACTCCTTGAGATTACGCCGACGCAATTCAGCATCCAGAGCGACTGCAGCTTCTGTCGTCAAAGAGGCACGATTAGTTCCCAACAGCAAAAGCTCGTCATCGCTCCGCTCGGAGTAGTCAACAGAGAAGTCGCTAAGCATCTTCGTTCACTGAGCTTACGAAAACCATATCTTAGCCCACTGGGAAGTCTGGTGCGGGCGTTGTTGTTGATACCACGATTACACTCACACGTAAGGAATGAACGCTTACCGAGGAAAATGCCGCCAATCCCTCTTCTGGCTTGACCTCCTCCGCCAACCTATTATTAACAATAGAGATATTGCTTGATCCGCCTCTTACCACCCGTGCATTGTCATTTCACGTCTGCGGCCCCATTCTGCCCCCAGAACGGAGGCACTCATGGCCACCACACTCGCCGATTTTGCCGAACAAGCCAATCCTAGAAGGCTCGCCGAAGCCCGCCGCGCCGGATTCAAGCAGGCGACCCGGGTTCACGGCAGTTTCCTGGCCACCGCTGAAAAGCGGACTCTTATTTGGATAGCGGAGTGTCTGCCGTCCTGGGTCAGCTCTGACCAACTGACGGTGCTCGGCTTTGCCGCCCAGATCGCGACCGGAGTCTGCTATGCGCTGGCGGGACGGGACCGCCGCATGTTGCTGGCAGCTATCCTCTGTCTGGCGGTCAACTGGTTTGGCGACAGCCTGGACGGAACACTGGCTCGCGTTCGTCAGCAGCAACGCCCGCGGTACGGATTCTACGTAGACCACATCATCGACTCGATCGGCGCCGTCGCCATGATGGGCGGGCTGGCGCTCTCCGGATACATGCACCCGGTCATTGCCATCGGATTGCTGATTGGATTTCTGCTGCTGTCGATCCAGTCGTATCTCGCGACGTATACGCTGGGTGAATTCCATCTTTCATTCTGGCACTTCGGTCCGACGGAATTGCGGATCCTGCTGGCCATTGGCAACCTGGCCCTGTTCCGCTGGGCGTGGGTGATCCATGGGCATTACCGCCTATTTGACATTGGAGGAGCCATCGGACTGGTGGGCATGACCGCCATGCTGGTTGTTGTCACGTTGAAAAACACGGTTCGTTTGTATCGGGAAGAGAGAATCTCGTGAGGAGTTCTCCATTCCCGGTTCTCAGTTCTCAGACTCCAGTGGCTAGTTCTCAGAAAAAGCAAATCTTTTTTCGCTGGATGAAGTTCAACGCCGTCGGCGGCATCGGGATCGGCGTGCAGCTGATCGCCCTGGCAATCCTGCGTTCCTGGCTGAACTTAGACTATCTGCTCGCTACCGGGCTGGCGGTCGAGACAGCCGTGATCCACAATTTCCTGTGGCACGAGCGCTTCACCTGGGCGGACCGTCCAGCTGTGCGATGGACCCATTCGCTTGCCAGGCTAGCCCGGTTCAATGCGACGAACGGGGCCGTGTCGATCCTCGGCAACCTGCTGCTCATGCGCTGGCTGGTTGGCCAATTGAGGTTTAATTACCTGGCTGCCAATGTTCTTGCAATCGTAACCTGTTCGCTGGTCAACTTTCTGCTGAGCGATCACTTCGTGTTTCAGAGACAAAGGAATAGCGTTCCCGACGAAGGCGTTACACTGGCGCGGTGAAGATCCTCTGGCTGAGTTCAGGGTTCCTGCATCCCACCACGCGGGGCGGCCAGATCCGCACATTGGAAATGCTGCGGCGGTTGCGGCCCCGGCACGAGATCCACTACCTGGCCTTGCATGACGGATCGCCCGAGGCTCTGGCCCGCAGCTCCGAATATTGTTTCAAAGCCTGGCCTGCGCCCTTCACGCTCGCGCCCAGAGAATCGACCCGCTTCTGGATTCAGACTGCTCGTGCGCTGTTCTCCCGATTGCCGGTGATGGTTGCGCGGAAACAGTCGGCGGGGGCGCGGCGGATGATCAAAGAGTTATTGTCGGCCGAAACCTTTGATGTGGCGGTCTGCGACTTTCTGACACCTGTCGTGAATCTGCCTCCGACTCTCCCGTTCGTCTTGTTCGAGCACAACGTAGAGACTGTCATCTGGCGCCGTTATGCCGAGAGCGCGCCAGATCCGGTGCGGCGCGCTTTCTTTAGCAGCCAGGCAAAGCGCCTGCTGGCATTCGAGCGTGCCGCTTGCCTGCGCGCCGCTCACGTGGTTGCGGTGTCCGAGGCGGATGCCAAACTGCTGCGCCAGTTGTTCGGGATCGCCCACGTATCGATCATCCCGACCGGAGTTGACGCGGAGCATTTTTCCCGCAGCGGTCCTCCTCCTGACGGTCCCAGCCCCGGCTTGGTCTTCGCGGGCTCCATGGACTGGATGCCGAACATCGACGGCTTGCTGTGGTTCGCGCGGGAAGTCTTGCCTTTGATCCGTCGCCGCCTCCCGCAATGTTCTTTGACCATCGCAGGAAGGCGCCCAGTGTCGGCGATTCGCGCGCTTGCGGCCGACACCCTTATCAAGGTCACGGGTACCGTGGAAGATATACGTCCGTATCTGTGGAAGAGTGGGGTTTCACTCGTGCCGCTTCGCATCGGAAGTGGTACGCGGCTGAAGGTCTACGAATCGATGGCAGCCGAGATTGCGGTTGTCTCTACCACGATTGGCGCCGAAGGTCTGGAAGTCTCTGCTCCCGAAAACATTCGCATTGCCGACCCACCGGAAGCGTTTGCCAGCGCCTGTATGGAGTTGCTGACGGATCCGGAAGCCCGCGACCGCCAGACGGCCGCCGCTCTTCGCCTCGTGGGCGAGAAGTTTTCGTGGGAAAGGGTGGCCGACTGCTTTGAAGAAATTCTCGTCAGGCATTCTTCAGTCACAGGTGAATCGGGCCCGCCCCGTCTCCGCGGGTCAGGTGAGTGAGTGGAAGTTTTTGGTCAAAGGGCAGGAGCAGGCACGCCAGCTCGGGAGACGGAGTAAAGAAACGGTTGGTCGGCCCCGAAAGATATCCCGCATGATCGAACGCCGCGCGCCAGTTCCGGTGAGACTGGTTGCTGACGATCAAGTCCACAGCAAGGCCTTCAAGGAAATCTGTTGCGGCGGAAATCACTACGTGTTCCTTTCCCGGAACGGCCAGACAATCCACGATCGTTCCCACCTGGAGATTTCCGAAATGCCGATGGTCGCGCATCGACGTAGCGAGTACAACAGCCCAGCCGCAGACCCCGGATTCCGAACGCACAACCAGACGTCGGAAACGAGCGTCGGTGGCGGGATAGCGGGCGCGGAGAAAATCGCGACTTCGATCCGCCAGCAGGGAGTAGGCGTTGCACGCTCGAGTCCACAGCTCGTCGGCCCAATCCCCGAAGTCGCCGGTCACGGTTGTGGCGCTTTCGCTTGAAGGTGCTTGCGTCCGAATGCGCTGAAGGGCCGCGATCGCCTGCCACCCGCCGGTGCCAGCCGCCGCATCCATCAGAAGTCTTCGGATTGGGCTGGTGCGCAACCAAGTCAGATTGCGCAACACTTCCCGGGGGTGGATACATCGGAAGTAGAACGGGGTCTCCATGATCATCCAATTTTGACCGGCGAGCATCCGCGGAAGAGGGCGGCCCTGGTTGCCCAGTCCCAGGCAGTACAACCGGGGGCATTTTTGTAAAGCATCGGATAACAATGCGCGGCCTGTCCCTCGATACCTGGTATCAACAAAGCCCTCCGAGAGCGGCAATCGGAAATTGGCGACGCGGTGGTGTTGGCGGTTGGCGACCCAGGTCTCGTACGTTAGAAAATAGGCACCACGGACCTCGCGGCCCTCAACGGCCAAAAAGTATTCTCGGGAAAGGGCGGCCTCAAGACCGGCGTCCCGTTCTACAGGGCATGGCTCGGGAAAGCAGAGTTCTTCCTCCAGTCCGCCTGCGAGCATGCGCCCGTTGAACGCGCGCACGCTGCCCGTCCATTCTTCGGTGCAAGAAACAAACTCCAGCTTTTGGGGCATAACGTTGTCAGAAATGAATAAAGGCCTCAGTTTTGCCGGAAGGATACCGGTCTTGCCCCAGTTAGTCGGACAGTGTAGTCCAGATGGGGGAGGGAAGCCCACCATCAAGAAAGGCAGGTAATCCCAAATTGACCTCACGGTAACCTGGTTTGGGGTTCCGCAGGCGCCCAATCCAAGCTATAATCACTGTGTAATCATGCGCTCGAATGGCTCCATTTCGCGGATGTGCTGGATTGAGGGACGCGCCTGTCCCCGCCGCTATCTCTGCGTTCTACCCTCGAATGTTCGCGCCGGCCTCTTCGGCAGCGACTAGTGGTTCTCCTCTCGACTGCTCCCGACCGCAGGGGCTGAAGCCCAATCAGGATTTTGGGCTGACGCGGCCCTGAAGGGCCGCTCTTCCACGGCCGAACGCGGGGAGCGAATTTTCAGCATCCGTGAAGCGTAGACAGCGAACAACGGACGGCGAATCTACTAACCACTCATCACTATCCACTGGTTTTAGGAGGACTGCCATGACCACGAAGACTCTAACTGCCGGCCCCAAGCTGAACACCGCGATTCCGGGCCCCAATGCCAAACGCATAGTTGCGGGCGACGATCAAATTATTTCGCCGTCGTATACGCGCTCCTATCCGCTGGTCGCCAAGCGTGGACGCGGCATTGTGATTGAAGACGTGGACGGCAACGAGTTCTTCGATTTCTCGGCGGGCATTGCCGTGACTTCCACCGGACATTGCCATCCCGAAGTGGTCGCCGCGATTCAGAAGCAGGCGGGCGAGCTGATCCACATGTCGGGNCGGCGCCTTTCACGGGCGCACGATGGGCGCGCTTTCGCTCACCGCTTCGAAGCCGCAACAGAAGCGCCGCTTTTCGCCGATGGTTCCGGGCGTGACGCACGTGCGCTATCCCGATGTGTATCGCGGTTGTGAAGGCGGCCCGCAGAACGCCGAAGCGTTCGCACTCGGCTGTGCGCGCTTCATCGAAGACAAGCTCTTCAAGACGACTCTCGCGCCGGAAGAAGTAGCGGCGATTTTCGTCGAGCCAATTCAGGGCGAAGGCGGATACGTGGTCGCTCCCAACGTCTTCATGCAGGAACTGCGCCGGATTTGCGACAAGCACGGCATCCTGCTGGTGGTGGACGAAGTACAGTCCGGCATCGGCCGCACCGGCAAGTGGTGGGCGGTGGAGCATACAGGCGTGCAGCCGGACATTGTTTGCAGCGCCAAGGGAATCGCGTCCGGCATGCCCCTCGGAGTGGTCATCAGCAAGGCAGAAGTGATGGACTGGATTCCCGGCTCACACGCTTCCACGTTCGGCGGCAATCCGATCTGCATCGCGGCCGCGCTCGCCACGCTTGACGTAATCGAAAAAGAAGGTCTGCTAAGGAACTCTCAGGATGTAGGCGACTATATGCAGCGCCGGATGGCGGAATGGCCGCGCACGCATAAGATCGTCGGCGACGTGCGCGGGCGAGGGTTGATGATCGGAGTCGAAATCGTAAAAGACCAGAAGACGCGAGAGTACGCTCCCCAAGAACGCGACCGCATCGTCGAGCTGGCTTTCGATCGTGGCATTCTCTTTCTTGGTTGCGGACCGAGCACGGTGCGTATCTCGCCGCCGCTGGTCGTCTCCCGTGACGAAGGGGATGTCGCGATCGACGCGCTGGAAGAAGCGATTACTATCGTCGAGAAGAACGCCTAGAGGAGGCGCGCGATGTGGACTGGAAAACTAGAGTCGATCCACATCGCCTCCACCGCCACTGGGCCCACACAGCCCGTGGATCAGGCAGTTCTGATACCTGGAGTCGGGCTTGAAGGAGATCGCTACGCCCTTAAGCAGGGGACCTTCTTCAAGCCCGAGCCGGATTTTGAACTTACGCTGATCGAGGCGGAAGCGATTGAAGCGCTGCGGCGCGAGTACAACGTGGAACTTACTCCGGGCGAGGCGCGCCGCAACATCGTCACGCGCGACGTGCCCCTGAATCATCTGGTCGGCGAGGAGTTTGTGGTTGGAGACGTTCGCATCCGCGGCATTCGTTTGTGCGAACCCTGCGACCACCTGCAGCGAGTCACTGGCAAACAGGTGATCAAGGGCCTGCGCCATCGCGGCGGATTGCGGGCGCAGATCCTAACGCAGGGGACGATTCGCATTGGGGACCCAATAACACCCTTACCGTAGAGACGCGCCTTGCCGCGTTTCTTGTGGCCGAGAAAGGAACGTATGGGCGACACGACAATTCGCGAACTCGTGTACGGCAAAGGCGCCCACGTCGATCCCATGGCCTGCGTGGAAGACATTGCGGCTGACCTCGCGACTCGTACGGTGACGGGCTATCCCCATTCGATCTGGCAGATCGTCGAACACATGAATTACTGGATGGAATACGAAGTTCGCAGGGTCGATGGGAATATCCCTTCCTATCCGGAGGCCGCGATCGAAAGCTGGCCCGCGCATCCCGATCCCGCGGGCGACGCGCAATGGTCGGCAACGCGGCAGCGATTTTCGGATTTGCTAAAGCGGCTGGCGACCCTCGCTGAGTCCGATGGGTCCACGTTCGAGAAAGCCGTGCCGCCGGATAAATCCAACTTACCGTCCTCGACGGTGGGCGCGATCGTGAAGCAAACCACTGCACACAACAGTTATCACGTCGGCCAGATTGCCATGTTGCGCCGCCAGTTCGACGCCTGGCCTCCGCAACGAGGCGGCGATACCTGGTAGGCCGCGCCTTCCGCTTTCGACTTTCATCTAACCGATACCCAGACGTACTTACTAAGTTGAGGAACTCACAATGCCGCGTTTTACAACTCGCACTCTGTTTGCTCTCGGGGCGGCTTTGGTGTTGTGGGCGTCGGCATTCGCGGGGATTCGTGCCGGACTGCGCGCCTACTCGCCCGCGCATCTGGCGATTCTGCGCTTTCTGGTGGCGTCGCTCCTGCTGGCGATGTACGCCGGGATCGGCCACTTCCGCCGTCCGGCCCTGCGCGACCTGCCCGGCTTGGTTCTGGCCGGCGCGCTCGGAATCACGTTCTACAACATCGCCATCAACTACGGCGAAACCCGGGTGACGGCGGGTGCGGCCAGCCTGCTGATCGCATCAGTGCCGATCTGGACGGCGCTTTTGGCCCGATTCATCCTGCATGAAAAACTTACGGCTCTGGGATGGTTAGGCGTGCTTCTGAGCTTTGCCGGCATAGCACTGATTGCCAGCGGCGAGGGAGAAGGCATTCGTCTCTCGCTACAGGCGCTGGTGATTCTTTCCGCTGCGCTGACGTCCTCGATCTACATGATCATGCAGAAGCATTACCTGCGTCGCTACAGCGCGCTGGAATTTACGGCATATTCCATCTGGTTCGGAACCTTACTGATGCTGCCGTTCGGCGGTGGTTTTGTGCACACGCTGCGAGCGGCACCGGTAGCGGCAACGCTGTCGGTGATTTATCTGGGAATTTTCCCGGGCGCGCTGGCGAGTGATCGCGCTGGCCGGCGTGGTGCTGGTGAACGCTAAAGGGAAAGAACTTCCCGATGAGATGGATGAAAATGTACCCGACGCCGCGTGATGGCCGTCACATCGTGCGAGTAGGGTTGCGTCTATAGTGGTCGCCGCCCTATTCCACCTTCTATGCTGGCTGGCCGGCTCACCCAAGTCACGCTGCGCGCGCTCGATTGGCTTGCGTCACGCACACTGGCGCCAGAGGCCGGCCCCGCGCATCAGCGCACTGGCCGACGCGGCGAAGAAGAAGCCTACTTCTACCTCCGGCGCAAGGGCTACGTCATCATCGCGAGGAATTATCGGTCGCCACACCACCGCGGCGAACTTGATCTGGTCGGGTGGGATAAGGATGTCCTCTGTTTCATCGAAGTGAAGACCCGCACCACCCACGACTTCAAGCCCGCCGAAGCCGCCGTGGATCGCGACAAGGAACGGGAACTGCGGCTCGTGGCGCGCGACTTCCTGCGACAAATGCCACCCTCGTGCCAGTGGCGTTTTGACGTACTGGCCATATACTACGAGGGTGGCCGGGGAGCGTCGTTTGAGCTGTTTCAAAATGCCTTTTCCGTGTCGTACAATCGCTGACTGCGAACCTCATACGCCCGGAAGCCCCTACTGAAAGGATTTAGTGCGTGCCTGAGTTAAGAAAAGATCCCATCGTGGGACGATGGGTCATTATTTCCACGGATCGCGCCAAGCGCCCCACCGATTTTGTTCGCGAGCCAGTAAAGATCAAAGGTGGCGGATTTTGTCCGTTCGACTACGGCAACGAAAGTAAGACGCCCCCGGAAATTCTGGCGTATCGCCCGAGCGCCAATGGAGCGTCGGCGGGGAAAGACAGTCCCGGCTGGACAGTGCGCGTGGTGCCGAACAAGTTCCCGGCCCTGGGCATCGAAGGCGACCTGAACAAACAAGCCGAAGGCATGTTCGACAAAATGAACGGCATCGGCGCGCACGAAGTCATCATCGAAACACCCGACCACAATGCCACGCTCGCGACTCTGCCCTCACGCCGCATTGAAGATGTTTTGTGGGCTTTCCGCGACCGCATTCTCGATCTGAAGAAAGACCGGCGGTTCAAGTACATCCTGATTTTCAAGAATCACGGGGAAGCCGCCGGGGCTTCGCTCGAACATTCCCATTCGCAGCTCATCGCGCTGCCGATTCTGCCCATTTACGTCGTTGAAGAAATTCAGGGAGCAAAGCAGTATTACATGTACAAGGAGCGCTGCGTGTTCTGCGACATCATCCGGCAGGAAATGGACAACGGGATTCGCGTCGTCGCTGAGAATGAAGACTTCCTGACCCTCGCTCCGTACGCTCCGCGCTTCCCGTTTGAAACGTGGATACTCCCCAAGCGGCATGAGTCGGCGTTTGAGAACGCGTCATCGCACATGTTTGAGAATCTGGCGAAAGCGCTGAAGTTGCTGCTGATGAAGGCGGACCGCGTGCTCGACAACCCGCCTTACAACCTGGTCATCCATTCTTCGCCAGTGCAGGATCCGAACAACGAGCACTATCACTGGCACATCGAGTTCATGCCGAAGCTCACCAAGACGGCAGGATTCGAGTGGGGCACCGGATTCTATATCAACCCAACACCGCCGGAAGAAGCGGCGAAGTTCTTGCGCGAAGCGAGCGTGGAAGAGCCGGTCCCCGCCGCCGTAAAGTAAGAACGCCGCAGCACCTCGCGGTTCTCCGGTGTATTCTTGACGAGCCTCGTCGCCACGCTCATGCGCTTACTTATTCTGGTTGTTGTCCTCGCCCCTTTCTTTTCAACGCCCGCCCGAACTCAAACCGCACCGGACGCGGCGATGCAAAATCCTTCCGCGCGACAGACCGTCAGCCTGAATGGAGCCTGGCACATCATTGTGGACCCGCTGGAATCGGGCGTGGGCGCGAAGTATTACCGGAATCACAAGCCGAAAGATTCCACAGACCTGGTCGAGTACGACTTTGACGCTTCCGAAACGCTGAACGTCCCTGGCGATTGGAACACGCAAAAAGAAAAGCTGCTCTTTTACGAAGGGCCGCTCTGGTACGAGAAGTCGTTCGTCTACAAGAAGCGCGAGCATACCCGTGTGTTCGTCCACTTCGGCGCGGTGCACTACGTAGCGCGTGTTTTTCTGAATGGCGAGAAGTTAGGTGAGCACGAGGGCGGCTTCACGGCTTTCGAGTTTGAGGTTAGCGACAAGCTCAAGGATGGCGAGAACTTCCTGGTGGTGGAGGCCAACAACGCCCGCCGTCCGGACGCCGTTCCCGCCTTGCACACCGACTGGTGGAACTACGGTGGCATTACACGCGATGTGCTGCTGGCGGAAACTCCTGAGACGTTCATTCG
>WNFI01040248.1_pt1 | contig 11648 bp, 10 predicted proteins | sample 5400471 | NCBI WGS metagenome assembly WNFI01 (sample SAMN13153348, study PRJNA577476) | soil metagenome | isolation source: 100 cm saprolite on Douglas fir-dominated hillslope | place: USA:California | collected 2013-09-17
CTTAGAGGAAAAAAGTCGAGAATTCAAGGTTGATTCACAGCACACGCCCTTCTCTGTGCGCAAGGTGAAGATGAGCGTTGGTTGTTCTGTCATGTGACCTGTCCGATCTGACGGCGGTCTTTCGACTGCGGGCCCTGGGGTGACTTCCTTCAGGGCAACCAGAGGCGACAACCTAGCGGCGCCTGGCGATTACGACAAAAGTAATTATAGCACAAGTGACTAGCGGTTGTCAAGACCTGATTTGGGGCAATCTTCCAGATCGTTCCGCCCGGCGATACTCAGCCAACCACTGCTATTCTTACCATCGAGTCATTCGTAAGGCTAGTTGCGAACTCGATAGCGTCGGTGATGAACGGGTGAGTTTGATAGACGACGAAAAGCATACCCTGGCATTTCTTACGGTATTTGTGAATATCCGCGAGGATGTCATCCACAATTTGGCTGCGTTGGCTACTTTCCTTGAAGAGCTTCAATTCCAGGAACACCCCCGATTCGGGGAAGGAATAGTCGGGCCGCGTCTTGACTATTGAGAATGAGAACTGTGGCGACTCGGGTTCGATTTTGTAATCCGCAGCACGAAGGATGATTCCCGACTCCCGTTGAAGTTCTGCCTCATCGCTCGGTTGCTTTTGCGCGAACGCTTCGCGTAGCCGAGGCAAAAGCTTGGACTCAGTTTCCTCGAGGAATTCCACAATCCGGGGCCGTAGATGAACCCGAGAGCCGACTAAGCCAATTAGACTATCGGCTGGAAGCTTGCCGGACAGGAAGTCACTGTAATACTGGTTGTGTTTGCATTTTACTGCTTTCTGCACTTCCTCCGCGTTCCGCTGGTACATGTCATAGATAGCTCGTGAGTTGCTTTGCGAATCTCCCGCAACGCTTCTGAGAGCTTGGTGCAGTTGCGGGAATCTCTGAAACAAACCCTCTAGTGAAAAATCGCTGACTTCAAGGTTGAATTGTAGCCAGTCAATTGCATTTCCTCGCTCGTCACCTTTGGCCAGGCCATCCCGGAAGATATCTTTCACGTAGTCATCAACTGGGTCGTGATTCTCCGCATCTGCGGCAACGACTGCAAATCTCCGGGTCAAGCACTGGAAGCAAACGCCGCAATGCCTTTTACTCTTTTCGACAGCGAAGGTGCGAGTACATGAGAGCGATTGTGCAATTAGGATCTCGTATCCTAGCTCGACCAGTCGCGCGACCACTTCGGTCTTAGTTTTGAGTAGAAACGGATTCTCAAACATCAGCTTGGTCTTCAAGAGCCGCTCAATGAAGCGTGAGAATAGGGAGACCACGCGGGGATGGTCGTACGCGTAGACCTTGTTCCGACTCTCTGCTCAGACAGCGGAAGATTAAAGGTTGTAATTCCGTTCTCGCAGAAGAAGATTTTCTCGATTTTCAATTCGGTGGCTGCTATCGCCGCGAGTGACATATAGAGGAAGGACCGCAGTCGTTGTGTGTTGTCAATCGCTTCCTCACCCTTCCTTGTGACCCAGGCATAGATGAGCGGCAGGCGCTTTCCAGTCTTCTGCCGAAGACGCTCGGGAAGCGATTCCTGCAATTGGGTTCTCGTCGGAGAACTGCGGTGACTAATCAACAGAGGTACTTCACCGCTTGAAAGCACGTTGGCTGCGCCAGCGAGAGAGTCTAATCCGCCCGAGAAGAGCACAATTCGGTCCGCTCCCTGGAACCCCGGCGCAGACGCTGGAAACTCCAAGTATTTCTGACCCTTTTCGCTCTGCGTGTGTCTCCGAAAATCAAATGTAATGCTCGCGTCCCCCGAGAGGTAAGTCACCAGTTCCGAAAGTTGTGAAGCGACCTTTCGCCACTTCGTTACTCGGCGCACGGGCAAGATAAAGTGGATACTCCGCTGCCAGTCGCGACCGTAAACGTCGGTTTGTCCCCGACTAATGGACGTGTCCGCGACGTATAAAGCGGCTGCGACCTCAAGCAAGTCCTTCGTTTCCGGTTTGAGTTTAGCGATGATTTTTTCTTCTATATTTTGGAACCGGATTTCGACGTTTTGCTCATCGCCCTCAAGATGAAGGTCCACCACTTGGTCAAACTTCTTCCGTTTGATGCGTGGCAACGCTCCCGCAAGGCCGGTATGCACGATGACGAGCGCCTTCTTCATGCCCCTTCGTGCTCCCGGCCAATCTCTGCGGAGAATTTTTTCAGCGTAGCCCAGGTGAAGTTAGAGAAATCCTCAAAATCCAGCTTTTCCTGCCACTTGTATTTTGAGAACCATTCCTCTGCAAAACTGTCAATAATTTCCGAGCTTTCCCAACAGTAGCGTTGCAACTCTCCCGAGAATCGCTGTAATGAATCCGGGGAGTCAAATCTTTCACCCTTCCCGAGAGTGTTTACCGTTTCTTTGCTGAGGAAGTAGGAGAGCGTCCGGTGAAAGAAGGACGTGAAAAAGAGCCGAGCAGCCTTCGCAAACCCGCGAGGCGTTCCGTTGGCCGCCAGCGCCTTCTCTGTTTGGCCTCGCTCGTCTGCAAAGAGGTCAAGATTAGACTCCGTCATCAACTTGGCCAGAGTTTCCTGGAACGCACTCTGCGCGATTTCGGTGACGAAGCTCGGTTCGGAGTTGTTGAAGTTCTGCCGTTGCAAGAATGCGCTCACTTCGTCTATGAGCAAGGTAGGGGAAGTGAGCGCATCGGGTTCGATTCCAGCGCCCGCCAGAAACTGCTGCGTTTTCTCTTGTCTTGCGGCCAGGGGTAAGTGTGCCAGAAGATAGACTGCGTGAACGAGAACTACATCATCGGAATGGCGTCTGAGGGCGGTTCGGCATGCTTTCGCCGTCGCACCGGCAACTTGCGCGACGGAAGTTTTCGGTGAAGACAGTACTGCAACTACGTTTCGCCAGTTCTGGCTCTTGGGAAGCCTTTCATAGCGGGACTGACCCATTCACACCTCCCAACCTTCTCGTTGCTCCTCAATATCCAGACTGTCTTCGGCAATGACTTCCCTGTACTACGGCGCAGTCATTGACTTGTTGCCGACGTCCCATCCAAGGGCTTCAAAGAGGGGGTCGATTAGCGGCTGGCGGATGTGAGCTTCTTTGACGCCGGGAGCGAGAAACGCCTGGCGATTTGTAGTGAAGTAGCCCTACAGCTTCGTGACTACTTGTTTGCCTTGGTCAGCGGACTTAGCCGGAGTTGGGTCCATGTGACGATGATTCTACCCGGTATTGCCCAAATTAGGACACCACCACCGGTATCTGTTTCTCGCTGCTTACACCGCCATGGCGCCGAGACCTGCTTTGACCGAAACGGGTTCGTGCTACAGTTTGCGGCTACAGGAGGAGCCGGTGGCGTACGCAGATTTGCGGGAGTTTGTGGAGAAGCTGGAGAAGGAAGGGGAGCTGAAGCGGATTCGCGCGGAGGTAGACCCGGTGCTCGAGATTGCCGAAGTGGTGCAGCGCGTGATGCGGGGCAAACAAGGAGGATGGGCAGGACAAGGCGGACAGGCAGGAATGCCTGTCCCACCTGGGAGCAACGCGGCGCTACTGTTCGAAAAGCCGAAGGGGTCGCGGTATCCGTTGCTGATTAATGCGTTTGGAAGCGTGCGACGGATGGCGTTGGCGTTCGAAGTGAATGAGCTGGACGAAGTGGCGGAGCGCATCCAGGGCTTCCTGAAAATGGAGACGCCGCAAGGGTTCTTCGACAAGATCAAGATGCTGCCGAAGCTCGCAGAGCTAGGGTCGTTTTTTCCGAAGAGCGTGAATTCCGGCCCTTGCAAGGAAGTCATACAGAAGGGAAGCGACGTCAACCTTTTTGATTTTCCTATTCTGAAATGCTGGCCGCAGGATGGCGGACGATTCATCACATTTCCGCTGGTGTTTACGAGGAATCCGGAGACGGGGAAGCGGAACGTGGGGATGTACCGGATGCAGGTTTACGACGAGCGGACGACGGGAATGCATTGGCAGACGCAGAAACATGGGGCGGAACATTTTCGACGAGCGCGAGCGAAGAATCCCGAAGGCAAAATTCCCGTGAGCGTGGCGATTGGCGCCGATCCAGCAACGGCGCTGGCAGGAATGCTGCCGATTCCACCGGACCTCGACGAAATGATGTTTGCCGGGTTCCTGCGGCGCGAGCCGGTGGAGATGGTGACTTGCGAGACGAATGATCTGGAGGTGCCCGCCAACGCCGAGATTGTGCTGGAAGGCTACGTCAATCTGAACGAGATGCGCACGGAAGGCCCGTTTGGAGACCACACGGGATTTTATTCGCTGGAAGGGGAGTTCCCGGTTTTTCACGTGGAATGCGTCACGCGCCGGAAAGATCCGATTTACTTGACGACGGTGGTGGGCCCGCCCCCGCAGGAAGATTTTTATATGGGATATGCGGTAGAGCGCGTGTTCCTGCCGGTGATGAAGATGCAGTACCCGGAAATTGTGGATGTGGCCATGCCGGCGGAGGGAATCTTTCACAACCTGATGATCGTGGCCATTCGAAAATCGTATCCCGGGCATGCGCGGAAGATCATGAATGCGATTTGGTCGCTGGGGCAGGCGATGTTCACGAAGGTGATCGTGGTGGTGGATCACGACGTGAACATCCACAACTACAATGAAGTGGTTTGGAAGACGCTCTGCGCGCTGGACCCGGAGCGGGACGTGCAGTTTTCGCTGGGCCCCGTGGATACACTGGATCACGCGGCGCGGATGCAAGACTTTGGATCGAAGATGGGAATCGACGCGACGCGCAAATGGGCGTCGGAAGGTTTCACGCGGCCGTGGCCGGATGAGATTCTGATGGACGAAGCCACGAAGAGGCGGGTGGATGCCCTGTGGAAATCGCTGGGAGCGGAGAAGAGATGAGGAAGTAAGGAAGTAAGGAAATGAGGAAGTGAGAAGAGAAGAAGGAAGGCGATCGGGCGGGCGAAAGAAGGAGAGGCAGGTGCGATGCGGCGGAGATGAACTCAAAGGATAACCGTCCCTGGGTACAGGGTGCGGTAGGATGCGAAACCACAACGAATGGGGGTGATACCGGGCGCACCCACAACAGGAACGGGTGCGATCGGCCAATAACCCCCCGAACTGCCTAGAACTACCCGTATTATTAGGACAACACCCCTATAGATTCCCTTGACGCTCGGAGTCATTGAATGTCATAAAGCACGCACGGGCTGCTCACCCCGGGAGCCGCAGCGCAGACGGGGAGCAGCGAGCGGTCGGTATTTCGAGTGTGTTCGAATGCCGGGGTGGCGTTCCTCGTGAGCGAATCGCGCGAAGTGATGAATGTTCGGCAGGCGTCGCAATACCTGGGCATCTCCCCGGACACCCTGTACCGTTACATCACGGAAGGCGAAATTCCCGCGTTTAAACTCGGCAACCGTTGGAAACTGCGTAAAACAATCCTGGACCGCTGGATGGAACGCAAGATGAGCCAGGCAACCGCGAGACGGCGGTAGTCAGGTGCGGGCTAAAGGGACGTTGGCAAGAAAAGGGGCCGCGAAATGTTAGGACTGGGAAGAAAGAGCCGGCAACTCGTGGGACTGGACATCGGATCCAGTTCGATCAAGGCCGTGGAATTGAAATCGGCCAAAGCGGGCTATGAGCTCGTAAGCTTCGGAATGGAAACGCTGGCGCCGGACACTGTGGTGGATGGAGCCATTATGGATGCGCCGCAGGTGGCGCATGCCATCAGCAAGATTTTTGACGCACAGCGGATTAAGACAAAGAACGTGGCGACGTCCGTTTCCGGGCATTCGGTGATCGTCAAGCGTGTGCCGCTGCCGTTGATGACCGAAGACGAGCTCTACGACCGCATTCCTTCGGAGGCCAGCCAGCACATTCCCTTCGATATAGCAGACGTCAACTTGAGCTATCAACTGCTGGAGTCGATGGACTCGCAGATGGACGTTCTGCTGGTGGCGGTCAAGAAAGACAAGATTTTGAATCACACCAACGTACTGGCGCAAGCGGGGAAGACGCCGGTGGTGGTGGATATCGATGCCTTCGGTTTGCAGAACTGTTTCGAAGTCAATTACGAACCGGACGCGGGGCAGACGGTGGCGCTGTTGAACATCGGCGCGAGCGTCATGAACATTAATATCGTGCGCGGAGGCGTGCCGTTGTTCACGCGCGACGTCAGCGTGGGAGGCAACCAGTATACCGACGCGCTGCAGAAGGAACTGGACCTCAGCTTCGAGGATGCGGAGCGCTTGAAAAGGGGCGATTCGCTGCCGAGCGTCACCGACGAGCAGAAGCAGCAGATCCTGCGCAGCGTTTCCGACATTCTGACGCTGGAAATTCAAAAAACGTTCGACTTTTTCCGGGCCACCGCCAGCGGCGAAAATATTCAGCGAATCGTGGTGGCGGGCGGCACGGCGCGGGTTCCGGGGCTGGTGGACCTGCTGCGAGAAGAATTCGCCATGCCGGTGGAAGAATTGAATCCGTTCCGCAAGGTGGCGATCGATCCGGGCAAGCACAGTGATGACCAGATTCGCGAAATGGCGCCGCGACTGGTCATTGCCGTAGGTCTGGCGCTGAGGAGCTTTGACTAGCCATGATCCGCATAAATCTTCTTGGACAACTTCGACCGAAGGCCGCGCGGCGTCCTGTCGACACAGGGGCAGCGTTGCCGGTGGTATTCATCGACGGATCTGGAGCAGACCAAGCTGCAAGTCGAATCGTTCGAAAAACAGAAGGCCATCCTGCAGCAGCGGGTGGCCACAATCGAGCAGTTACAGCGCGACCGGACGGGCGGGCAGGAACTGCTCGACATGGTGGCTAACACGGTATCGCGGACCGAAAACCTGTGGCTCAACGAGATGATCCGTAAAGGCAACACGCTTTCATTCCAAGGTTCCTCGGCGTCCGTCAACGCCGTCGCAAACTTTATTACCGCGCTGAAGAGGTCCGGCTATTTCCAGAAGGTTGAAATCAAAGAAGCGAAGCAGGACGAGAAGAACACGGGAGTGCAGTCCTTCGGGTTCCAGATGACAGCCGAAATCGCTCCGCCCCCCGCGGCACAGACACGGCCAGCCAACGCGCCGGCTCCCGCTGCGGCTGCGAAGGCGCCGGCGAAGAAAGGATAAGGGGTCAACGTGGCCAATCCATTACGAGACATGTCCGTGGTCATGCAGGCCCTGGTGGCTGCGGCGGTAGCTGTGGTGCTGGTATTGGTGGGTGTTTACGTGCCGGGCTCTCCGATCGCGCGGGAACGGGAAGAGGTGGACAGCGCCGCCCAGCAGCGCAAGAAGCTCAACCAGGAAGTCACGCAACTCCAGGTTTATGAGCAGCGCAAGGCAGAATTGAAGCAGCAGATGGACGCGCTCAACAAGCAATTGGACACGCTAAAGACCATCGTGCCCGAAGAAAAGGAAGCCGACGAATTTATCCGCTTGATGCAGGGAGCGGCCAGCGCGTCCAGCGTGCAAATCCGGCGCTTGACTGCGCTGGCCATCGTTCCCAAGGAATACCACTACGAAATGCCATTTGAGGTGCAGGCCGATGGCCCGTACTTCAACGTCCTGGATTTCTTCGGGAGGCTGGGGCGGCTGTCGCGAATCATCAATGTGGGCGACCTGACGTTCAACGATCCGGAGAGGGCGAAAGGCGCGAAGTACCCGACTCGTCCAGGAACAACGGTTTCTGGAATTTTTACAGCCACAACATTCTTTAGCAAGCCCGCCGACACAGTGGCGGCTCCGGCAACCGGAGCCACGCCGCAAGCCGGCGCGGCTGGGAAACACTGAGCGGGAATGAGCGAACTATGCGTTCAGCGATAACTCTCGGAGTAGGAATTTTGATCGCAGTAGCGACGCCTGGCTTGCGTGCGCAGGCGAACCCGTCAACGCCTACCAGTGCGAAGTCCGCACCGGGGGGCGCGGGCAAGCCCGCGCCGCAAGCGGCCAAACCGGCAGCACCAGCTCCGGGCATACCCGCACCACAAGCTGCCAAGCCGGCCGGCAAACCAAAGGGGAAGCCGGCGGCAAAGCCTGCGGCGAAGGCAACGGCCAAGAAGTCTCCTGGCAAGCGGACTGCCAAGGCGGTGGAGAAGCCCGCGACTCCGGGCTCCAGGCCGGCAGCCGAAAGCGAAGTGAGACAGGCCCGGCGGGATCCCTTTGAATCCTTGCTCGGCCGCCAGGGGAGCAAGACGGCAGGTCCTCTGCCCCCGGGAATTCGCGGACTGCAGGTGAGCACGTTGCGGCTGGACGGCCTCGTTAAGGCGCCGAACGGAATGATCGCGGTGGTTTCGAATCCGCAAGCGCGCACCTATTTCCTGCGCGAGGGGGACCATCTGTTTGACGGCAGCGTGGAAAAGATTTCAATGGATGGCGTTTCCTTCCATGAAGAGGGAAAAGATGCGTTCGGGAAGCCCGTCGAACGCCAGGTGAATAAGCGAATTTACTCCACTCCAGGAGAACTGCAATGAAGACGAATTGGCCGGCCCTTCGGCATGGCTACCTGATCCTTGCGAGCATGACACTGGCGAACAGCCCGGTGCTTGCGCAGACGCCGGAGCCCGCTGTCGCTACGGCAACCGCAGCGGTCATCTCCAGCGTCGCTATTACACAGGCGCCGGAACGGTCGACGGTGCGCGTGGAAGGCGAGGGGCGTCTCGATGTTCATGCCGGCCGCATGCAGAACCCGGATCGCCTGGTGCTGGATTTTGCGGGGGCCCGGCTGGCGGTGCAGAAGACGGTGATCCCAGGGATATCCGCTCCCGTGCGCGCAGTGCGCATCGGACAATACCGGCCGGATGTCGCGCGCGTAGTTGTCGACCTTACGACAGCGACTCCTTACCAGGTTTCACGTGATGGCGAGGCCGTGGTCATCTACTTCGAGAATCCGGCAACGACACCAGTGGAGAGGGGGTCAAGTGCGAAAACTTTGGCGTCGCTGCAGAATGATAGGCCTCGGCCGGAATTCCATTACAGCGAAGCGTCGCCCCGGCCGATGGCGCGCCGCTCGTCCAAGGATTTGAAGATTTTCGCTCCTCGCTTCGCTTTGCCAGGCGAACTGACCCAGCCCTCAGTCACACTGGCATCGTTCAGCGGGAAGAAGGAACCTGTTCGTCCGGATTCCACCACGCAACAGGCAGCTCAGCAAGCCGTGCAGCAGGCCAACACGGCTGCCACGACCTTAGCAACAGCGCCACCGGCGCAGGCCCCGGCAGAAGCGGCTCCGGCGGCGGGAAAATATACTGGTGAGCCGATTTCCGTGAACCTGAAGGACGTGGACCTCAAGGATTTCTTCCGCCTGATTCACGAGATCAGCGGCCTGAACGTGGTTCTGGATCCCGCGGTCAAGGGAAGCCTCACCATCGTTCTGGATGAAGTGCCATGGGATCAGGCGCTGGACATCGTGTTGCAGAACAACAGCCTCGACAAACAGCTGAGCGGAAACGTGTTGCGCATCGCCACGCGCTCGACTCTCAAGTCTGAGGCCGAATCGAAGCGCGATCTGGAGAAGGCGCAAGCCGAAGCGATCGCTCCGGTGACGGTTACTCGCGTACTCAGCTATTCCAAGGCGGCTACGATGGCGGCGACGCTGAAGAAGTTCCTCAGCTCGCGCGGCGATATTTTGTTTGATGACCGATCGAACCAGGTGATCATTCGCGATATTCCATCGGTCATCCCAATTCTTGATGACCTGATCCACAAGCTGGACCGCAAGTCGCAGCAGGTAGAGATCGAGGCACGCGTAGTTTCCGCGTCGCGTTCCTTTGCCTTGGACATTGGCACACAATTGGGCTTTGCGGCAAGAACCCTTGTCGGAAGCGGAAGTTCAGTGATTGGTGGCGATTCGACGGTCGGCACCAGCACTGTCTCGAGTACCCCGGCTCCGTTTCTTACCAGCGCGGGGACCAACAACCTGCCGTTAAACACCAACCTTGCAGCTGGTGCTCCGACAAGCGGACTATTCCTTGGGCACCGTTCACCGAACTTTGCGGTCGATTTCTTCATCTCCGCGGCGGAAGCCAAGGGCGTGGGCAAGCTTCTTTCGAAGCCCAAGCTCACTACGCAGAACAACGAAAAAGCGACCATCAAACAGGGTCAAAAGATTCCGATTCAGACGACAATCAATAACACGATCTCCGTGCAGTTCATCGACGCGGTGCTGAAACTGGAAGTCACTCCGCAAATCACCGCCGAAGGAACGGTATTCATGGACGTGCTGGTGGAGAACACCACGATCGATGCAGGTATTCCCCGCGTGCTGGGAATCCCGGCACTGGATACTCAGTCGGCCGAAACCAAGGTCACCGTCGCGGACGGAGGCACTGTGGTGATCGGGGGTGTAATCGTTTCTACGCAGCGTGTGGACATCACTCAGGTGCCTCTCGTGGGGAGCCTCCCCTTGATCGGGCATCTCTTCAAACGGACTAACACATCAACTTCGTCGCAGGAATTGATATTCTTCCTAACACCGCGGATTATCCCGGGGTAGATTCGGAAACTACCCTTTTGACTGAGGACACTAACGAGGAGACGATGGTCTCCTCGTTTCATTTATGAAGATTTCTTTGCAGCGCCGACGCCAAAGCTTGACCTCAGGTTTCTCTGACGCGAAGATCGACTCGCTCCTGGTAACCAGCCCGGCCAACTGGTTTTATCTGACGGGGTTTACCGGGGAGTTCGGGGCCCTCGTTGTATCACGGAAGGGCGCTACCCTCATCACCGACGGCCGATTCACGGTGCAGGGCCGAGCAGAAACCTCCAGAATCCGCATCCTCCAGCAGAAAGGCTCGTTGTATGAATCCGTCGGCCAATTTTTGAAGAATTTGAGAGTTCGCCGGATAGGGTTCGATCCTGCGCAGGTTACAGTGGGCCAACTACAGAGTCTTCGCAAAGCGGCGGGCGCGCTGGTGCGATGGGTTCCAACTCTCGGTGCCGTAGAAAGCCTGCGGATGTGCAAAGACGCGGCAGAGCTCGCACAAATGCGACGGGCGGGCATCCTGGCGGGTGAGGTGGTGCAATCAGCGATCCGTCTACTGAAACCGGGGGTTCGAGAGTTTGAGGTGGTAGCGGAGATCGAATATCAAATGAGGAAAAGAGGTGCGTCGGGACCGGCCTTTGAAACAATCGTCGCCTTTGGAGAGAGAGCCGCCCTGCCGCATGCTCGCCCCACGGCCAAACGACTGAGGAAAAATGAGTTGGTCGTGCTGGACCTGGGTGTTATACTCGGCCACTATTGCAGCGACATAACCCGCACAGTATTTGTGGGGCGGGCTCCAAAACGCATCAGAATGTGGTACCAGGCGGTTTTGGAGGCCCAGACGGCAGCGATTGCAGCGGCAAAGAGCGGCGCGGCGTGTGGGGACGTCGATGCGGCGGCAAGGCAAGTCCTGGCGGGGCATCGCCTAGATCATCTCTTTGTTCACAGCACGGGTCATGGGCTGGGACTCGAAGTGCACGAGGATCCCAGGGTGGCGCGGGGGCAGAAGAGACGCCTGGAGCCGGGAAATGTGATCACCATCGAACCCGGCGTGTATTCGGCGGGCACCGGGGGAATTCGCATCGAAGATGATGTCGCCGTTCACGCTGGCCGTACGGAAGTACTGACCCGCGCACCGCGGGATCTCATTGAGATCTAGAGCAGGCATGAAACGCAAAAAGCCGACCAAATCCAGTCCGTCATTCGCCAATCCGGAAATCCAGCAGATCGAACAGCTCCTTCAGTTCAT
>WNFI01270339.1_pt1 | contig 11648 bp, 12 predicted proteins | sample 5400471 | NCBI WGS metagenome assembly WNFI01 (sample SAMN13153348, study PRJNA577476) | soil metagenome | isolation source: 100 cm saprolite on Douglas fir-dominated hillslope | place: USA:California | collected 2013-09-17
GTGAGTTCCACCTGTTGTTCGCCAGCGACAATGTCGGTTGCCATCTCTGCCAGGCGTGCCTCGATGAGTTTGTGCTCTCGCACACGATCAAGAGTGAGTCGGGCATCACCTTTGCGCAGGGCTGCTGCGACCGTGCGTACGAGCCATTCTTTGAGTACTCCGATACATCCGAGACAGCCCGCGTAAAACAGCGGGCGGCATGCGCCCGTGCCGACGGACACAGATCCGTAAGATCATCATGGCTGAGCGATACGAGGGAGGGTCAAAGGTGAGATAGACCGCGAGCAATCGACGACTGAAAGCGTCCATGAGAAAGGTTGCCCAGGGACGCCCAAGATTGCGTCCAGAAGCCTGCGCCACCAGTTCAATATCAAGTAGTGTATGATCGAGATGAACAATGGCAAACGGGCAGTCGCCATGCACAGGAGTATGGTACTCCAGATACTGGTAGGGAAGTTGCTCGGCATACATGGCACGCGTCCTCAGGCGCTGTGTCTCGATCTCCGTGGTCGCAGCCACCTTGAGATGTCGGTAAAACGTGCGTAAGGTGAGGGGAGCGACGCCCCGCTTCTCGCACGCTTGCGCGTAGCCTTGATAGACCGCGATCTTTTCCCGCCGACGAGGCTCGCCGTACTCCTGCTTGATGGCTTCCTCTAACAGTTTGCGTGCGACGGCATCAGACTTCGGGGTTCGATTGCCGCGCTTGCTCGTTTGAGGGATGAGACCGAGGTATCCGCATCCATATTGAACCTCGGCAGCCTGGTATTGCGCTTTCCAGCGGCGAAGGGTTCGTGCCGAAACCGTGACGGCGATCTCTGAGAGACTTCCATACAGCAACGCTTGGACCGCCATCAGGCGAGCATCAGCTACTTTCATGGCTTTGGGCCCGGTTTGATTGAGGATCTTTCGGATTTCTAACCGAGAAGGCTCGGCATCAGCGGAAGTAATCTGGTGCAAAGCTCCCTGTTCCATCAGACGGTGGAAGAAGGCACGCGGGAGGCTGATCGGCTCGCCAAATTCGCCCTGGAGCAGGACGTGATCCGGGTTCAGTTCGATCAGGACATAGACGCGCCCACCAAAGATCAGAGAAGTGTGCAGGAGCGAGGGTGCCCGCGGAAGGGAGATATGGGGAAGGTCACCCAGTAATCTTCCAAGAACATGAGATTCTGGACGAAGACCGCTGACAACTCACGGGAAGAACGCACACGATAGAGCAATCCCAACGCTTCGGCTGCGGCTTCCCCAGGAGCAGACCGATAGCCCCTGTAAACTACGGTCTCCGATTGGGTCTCACGCACTTTTGATGATTCGAGAGAGGGTGGTCATGAAGCGGATTTTTGAGGGTTTTTGACTGTTCTTCGCCACAGATGGCCGATCCTTGAATCCGCTTCCCATACTACCGCATTCCTCTCTCTCCGTCAACGAACACCTGTTCTTCATCAAATTGCCGGAAGACCCAGAAGCTTCTTGCACATATACTGGTTCAAGACATCGGTAACCTCTCTGGATCGTCGTCTCTAGCGAGTTCGCATTTGGGTTCTCCCTGGAAACAGGAGAATCGCATCCTCACTGATTGGATTGCCTTGTGGCAGAGGGCCTTGACAAACAAACGGCCAATCGGACATAGTAGAGGATATAGAAAGGAAGAGATAAATTTTGCTATCATCAATCGACCTCCACACTGTTCTCTCCACGAGCCCCCTTGGGCTCGTTTTTGATATTGATGGCACGCTTTGTCCGATGCCCTCTACACCAGATGCAGCACAGCTCTGGCCAGGAGTCGCAGAAAATCTCGAACGAGCCAAACGATATGCTCATGTCGCGATGCTAACTGGACGTGCTGCCCAAGACGGTGGCCGTATCGTAAACATCGAAGGACTGACCTATATTGGTACGCATGGTCTCGAATGGAGTAGTGGTCTACCCACAGCACAAACGGTCCAGCTTCTTCCAGAAGCGCAAAGCTACACAGAGCCAGGAAAGCACCTATTTGATCTGCTAGAGCAGCATTTACACGAATTGCCAGGCGTGATTCTCCAGCGCAAGGGAGTCGGAGGATCAGTTCACTATCGTCTTTCTCCCAACCTTGAGCAGACAAGGGTACACCTTTTTCAGCTTCTCGAAGAACCAGCCAGACATCTTCACATGCGCCTGGGCGAAGGCAGAGGAATCATCGAGATTCTCGCTCCGCTCACCGTTAACAAAGGAACAGCCCTCCGCAAATATGTGCAACGCTTTGAACTGCAAGGGGTCATCTTCGCTGGTGATGACCGCACTGATCTTGATGCAATACTGGAGGTCAAGCAACTCCGTCAAGAGGGGCTTGCCGCTCTGTCTATTGTTGTGCAACACGCCGACACGTTGCCTGCCTTGCTTGAACATGGAGATATGATTGTGAATGATGTGGAAGGGATGGCAGAGCAGTTACACACCATTGTAGTGTTGTTAGAGCAACAGGCGTAACGAAGTTGTTCACGCAAATATGAGTTTATAGAGTGAAGCTAAACGAGTACGGGGCTAGGTGGTTTTTACTGCTTCGATGTTTACATATCAACGACGTTGATTGAGCGGGAAATGGGGAAAAGTCGAGATAATAGACTGAAGACACTGACAGGCGCATGGTGTCAGGAAATTCCCCTCGTGAAGCAGAAAAATTGACTCATACCCAACCATATGATATATCATCGCTAAACGTTCAGGAAGGATATCATCTCTATGTCTTCTCTTTCTGCCTTACTCCTGGTGAGCCTTTCCCTCGGCCTCAGTAACTTTGCTGCCGCGATTGGCATTGGCCTGGGAGGGGTTGATGCCAAGGCTCGTTGGCAAATAGCCTTGGTCTTTGGTTTTTTTGAGGCAGCCATGCCCATCCTGGGATTGCTCCTGGGGCAAGGACTTGCTGGCGCGGTGAGCGGGATCGGGCATTTCTTTGGGGCCGGATTACTTATCCTGACGGGAGCATACACGCTCTGGCAAGCCTGGAAAAGCAATCAGGAAAAGGAAGGAAAAGCAGCGAGCAACCCACAGACCCGCTTCAGTCGTTTGCTTCTTGCTGGTCTTGCCCTCAGTCTGGATAATCTCGTGGTTGGGTTTGCCCTCAGCTTCTCCCATATCTCCTTCCTGCTAGCAGGAGGGGTGATTGCGCTCGTCAGCGTTGGCATGTCATTGGTTGGCTTAGAGTTAGGAAACCATGTCGGCAAACGGATTGAGGGGTGGAGCGAAGTGTTCAGCGGGATCATTCTCATTCTCGTGGGCTTGGCTATCGGGTTTGGTCTTCTCTGAGAAGTCGGAACGTTCGCCGAAAAAACAGCCCAACTAGTCGGTGCTGTTCGCGGTCTGGAGTTACTACTTCTATCGCACATAGTATCTGGCCGTCAAAAATGCTCTTATGGGCCGCCATTACTTCAAACAGTTGGTTTTATATGGTATTATTCCATTAACGAAAATGCTCTTTTTACTTTCTTGACTGATATGAAATGGGAGGTCTGACATGGATGATTTCTCTACACATGTATCGAAACAACCAGCCCAAACAGTATCTACTGAACTGCAGTTCGAGACTCCCTTACCTGTCACCACACCAATCCCTCTGCCCTCCCCCCGGCTTTCCCAGCAAGAAAAGCGGCCAGAGAAAAGAAAGCTCTATAGTATCTGCCAGCCCTATGCAGAAACAGTCAAAATCGTTCTCCAGATGATCATAGGCGGAATTCTTGTCTTGCTCCTTCTGCTAAAAGCGCTCAATCTTCTCGGAGTTCCTGTGCTCACCTCGTTAGCAAATAAGAATCCCCTTGAAATAGTGAGCTACGCATTGTTTTTCGCCTCCGGTATCGAATTGGCTTATATGCTTTTTACACCTGGTCCAGACGAAGCAGTCGAACCGCTTATTACAGGCTTAGCCGCTGCGATCCTCCTCAGTGTATCGAACATGACCACCTTTCACATAGATGAAGGAGTAGCGCTGCTGCTTGCGGTAGCAGCTCTTGCTGGGCTTTTTACCATCAAAAGAACCTTCTTCAAAAGAAAAGCATCAAACGGCCAGGATTAAGGAAGAGGATTATTTTATCAGCAGGCATAACAGGCCTATCCCATTAATTTGTTGAGCTCTTGCGCATACAACTCGCTGTATCCACATGTTGTGCAGACAAGTGCCTGGACAGAAGAAACCGGAGAGGAGTTAAAGCGAGTACCCAAAGAGTTGCGTTGCGCACCGCTTATAAAGACGTTCGTAGGACGAAGGATGCGCGCCCCCTGGCACTTAGGGCAAGACGTCAAAGTTGTTGAATCTGGTTTTAGCTCCATTTTATCCTCTTTTCTGGTCGCTTCCCCTTGCAGCATGATTGAGTTTATCTGTTTCCTCGGATCAATTTTGTTTGTAAAACAATTGAACCTCTGTTATAATTATAAGGAAAAAGCAGATAAAAAATCCAGCAGATGATGTTTGATAGTTTTTTTTCTCTCAAAATATTCATTGGGGTAAAAAAATATTGTTATATAACAACGGCTTTTTGGGTTCAGCGCTTGCTGAGAGTGTTTCCCTTTAGTAAACTTTTCTGGAGAGAATGTCATGGGTCGGAAAGATAAATCAACAGGGCACGATCGTCACAATCCTGCCATAGGTACCCAATTGAGACATAGCCGCCAAGCAAGAAGCATTTCCCTGACCGAGATGGCCAAACGCTTAGGATATACAAAGGGTTATTTATCCGGTGTGGAAAATGGAACGTTGCGTGTCTCTAAAGAATTAATAAGCCGCTACAAAAAGGAACTCGTTTTAGGGCCAAATGAACTTGTACTTCCTCCAGACTTTCCTTCTCTTGATAACGTTTCTGTCGAAGAACAACCTTGGAATATTCCTTACCAACGTAATCCCCTCTTCACGGGGCGTGATGAGATACTCGAGCGCCTCCATAGGAGACTTACGGGAATAAGAAAAGCTGCCGTTCTTGCCATCACCGGTCTGGGTGGGATAGGGAAAACACAAGTTGCCCTTGAGTATGGATACCGTTACCGTACTTCTTACAAAGGGATATTCTGGGTAAAGGCAGATACCTCTGAAGTGTTAACTGCTGAATTTACAAATATCGCGAATGTTCTTCGATTTCCAGGGAGTGGGGGATCAGATCAGCTAAATATTGATGATGTGAAGCGCTGGCTCAGGGAAACACCACCGTGTTTGATTATTATTGATAGTCTTGACCATCCAGAAGATCTGTCTGCCGCTGCGAAGTTGCTTTCGCGTTTAGGAGAAACCCGCATTATTATCACAACTCGTTTACAAGGTGTAGGAGCTCTCGCTCAAACCCTTGAATTAGAGAAAATGGAGATAGACGAAAGCGCCTTGTTTCTCCTTCGGCGCATCAACGTTCTTGCCACTGATGCTCCCCCCAGTGATGTTCCCGAAACTCTCTATACGCAAGCCAAAGCGATTGCAATAGCGATGGATGGCCTTCCTCTCGCACTCGATCAAGCTGGCTCCTATATTGAGGAAACGGGATGTGGCCTTGCTCACTATCTTACTCTTTTCAACAGACAACAAGCGAGATTGCTGCGAGAGCGCGGGAAATTCATCATTGATCACCCTGCTTCTGTTGCCACTACGTGGTCTCTCGCTTTCACAGAAATTCAGCAGGCAAATGCAGCAGCAGCAGACCTGCTTTACCTGTGCGCATTTCTTCATCCAGATAGTATCCCGAAAAACATTTTCCTCGAAGGGGCCTCGGTCCTTGGCCCCACACTCCGCACTGTTGCAGTTGATCCCATAGAGTTGGATCAATGCATTGGAGAACTGCGTAAATATTCCCTCGTACAGAGAAATCCCGAAACCGAATCCCTGACTATTCACCGTCTCTTGCAATCAGTTGTCAAAGATACTCTGGATTCGAAAACGCAACGCCTCTGGGCGGAAAGAGCGGTACGAGCGATGGATAGCGCCTTCCCCCGTATTGAAACAACAACCTGGATGGAAGGCCGAGAAAAAGGAAGAAAGTACTTCGCACATGCACAGGTTTGCATTGAATTAATCAAGCAATGGGATATGACGTTTAGCGAAGCGACACGCCTTCTCAGTAAATTTGGAAAGTATGCAGAGGAAGTATCAGCGTTTGATATTGCAGAACAGTCGTATTTGAGCGCACTCAAGCAGGATGAGCAAAGAGAACGGATCGAGGTCAACCAGATTATTACAGATTTCAATGATCTTGCGCTTTTTTATCAAAAGCAAAAAAGGTATCGGCAAGCTGAGGCTTATTACAAAGAAGCAATAAAAATTCAGGAAAAGCAATTGGAATCCGAGCCACTCAATGCCTCTATGGCCGAAATCTTCAGGAATTACGCCGCTTTTTTACGAGAAATAGAACGAGAAAGCGAAGCGATAATCTGGAAAAAACGGGCGGCACAGCATCTCCAAAAAGAAGTGAGGCATACTACCATTAATGACGATCATCCCGCAATCATCTATGAAGGCCCCTGGATTTCTAAAAGCGGCGAACAGCGTGGTCTCCTTGATGGTGATTATGGAGGAGATGTGCATCTAGCAAACACAGAAGGTGTTTCTTTCCGATATACTTTCGCGGGCATTGGTATAGCTATTCTTTCTGATACTCAACGCGCTCGGGGAACTGTTGAAATCTACCTTGACGACAGTTATATTCAGACAATCGATACTTCTTCTGCTCAAGATCGACAACCACAAACAGTCATCTTTCATACGACAAGTCTGAAGCCAGGGCTCCATACGCTCAAAGCGCAACTTATCCTTGGTTCCTTTATTCTTGATGCCTTGGTTATTTTTCACTATGACGAAGACTAAAGCAAGCTATGCGTCAGGGTCATTTTGCCTCCGAGTGAGGACGAAAAGAGATGAAAGCCTCTCTGCATAAACGACGCATTGAGTCCAGCCGAACAAGCAGAGATATTACGGCCCCTTGGGCCGTGAGGAGAAGAAACTCATGGAAAGGGAGTTGTTTCCCGAGCCCTCTCTGAAAGGAGAGACGCCGGCTTTGGGGATCGCTGAAGAAGAAGATGAGAGAAGAGCCTCTCAACGGGAAGAGACCTCGACCTTTTCCCATCACGAGGCAGGACAACAGAACAACGGACTCACGGGTGGAAAGGGCCAGGTGGGAGCGCCTCGCAGCGTCTGGTCTCTGTTCCGCCCTCTTGGTCACCTTGGCCCAGGATTAGTGGGGGGATTATCGGGCAACGACCCCTCGGCTGTCACCTCCTATGTCCTCGACGGCGCCCAGGTCGGGTTTGGACATCTTTGGCTGTTGTTGCTTTCCACCGCGTTCTATCAAGCCGTCTTATACGGCTGTGCCAAAGTAGGACGGGTCACCCAGCGCTCCTTCACCGCGATTCTGCGGGACCACTATGGCCCTGCTGTGGCTTTTCCTGCGACGCTGGTGCTCCTGCTTGCCAATGTCGCTCTCATTTCGGCTGACCTGGTGGCGATTGGAGCGGGGGGGAGCTTGCTCACCGGTCTGGATTACCGTCTCTTCCTGCTCCCTGTGGCAGGGCTCCTCTGGTCGCTAACCGTCTTTGGCAGCTTCCGAACCCTCAAACGCATGCTGTTCGTCCTCAGCCTGGCCTTTGCAGCCTATTTGCTCACGACGCTGATCGAGCGTCCCCGGTGGCCTGTCGTGCTCCTGGACACGGTCTGGCCTCATCTGGACGGGAACTGGGCCTCGATCAGTAGTGTGGTGGCCTTGCTGGGAGCCACCATTTCACCCTACACCATGTTCTGGCAGGTCCAGGGGGAAAGGGAGGTACAGCGTCCCGGGTCACGGCGTCATCAATTTCGTCTGGCCGCCTGGGATATGGCGACAGGCGTGCTGATCGGTAATCTGGTGGCTTATTGTATCATCCTCTCCAGCGCGTCTGCGCTCTTCTTCCAGCAAGGCCAGTCTCGGCCAAACGTCCAGACGGCGGCCGATGTCGCCAGGAGCCTGGCTCCTCTGGCGGGTCCGTACGCGTCCGAGCTCTTTGCCATTGGCCTCATCGGAGCAGGTCTGGTGGCTATCCCCATTTTGCTTGCTAGTACCTCTGACGCGGTTGCCGGCGCTTTTGGCTGGTCTTCAGGACTTTCCAGGCATCGCTGGGAGACGGGAGGGTTCTACGTTACCTTGACCGTGGCCCTGTGCGTGAGTCTGGCACTCGCACTCGCAGGAATACATCCCATCCAACTCATGTTCTGGGCCAATGTCCTGTGTGGCCTGCTGGCGCCTGTCCTGGTCGTCTATCTGCTCCTGGTGGGAAATAGTCGAAGGATTATGGGCGCAGACCGCCTCGGGTGGCTCACCAATAGCTGGCTCGTCCTCACGGTGTTGGTGATGGCGGCGGCGGCTGTGCTTTTGTTTTATCATCTCTTCACGGCGTAGCGCGTAGATGATAGCACTTTCAGTCACACATTACACTTGATGAAGAGAAGTGTGTCTTGTCATCTGCGTTGTGTTAAGTACGAACATTGTATTGACTTTCAACAACACCTTCTGCTACACTGAAGGGGTAGAGAAAGTATCTTGCACAGTTTATTTCCCCGAGGAGGGTGTAGCCGTGACGATTTCTTGTAAGCTGCGGCTGTTGGTTGCGCGCGTGAACGTTGAGCGGGCGCAAGAGGGCAAAGAGCCACTCAGCCTGCGCCGTCTGGCCGCAGAGAGTGGCGTCTCATTAAGCGCCCTGGCAGCCTTGAATACTGGTAAAAGCCAGCGCATCGATTACACGACGATTGACCAACTTCTCACGTATTTTAATTCATATTTTCAGGTGACGACCAGCGATTTGCTCGTGTGGGAAAGGGAGCCAGGAACGGGCGAACAGTTTGTTGAGGCCTGTGGCTGAGGGGAATGCGTGCAAGCAGAACCGTTGAAAGAGGATAAGAGCATATGGCAGTAATATTAAAATCGCGCCAGGAGATCGGACATCTGCGCGAGGCGGGGCGGCTGGTTGCCGAAACCTTTGAAGTGCTACGTCCATACGTGGTACCGGGAACCAGCACAGCGGAACTGGATAAGATCGCGGAGGATTTTCTGCTGAGCCGGGGTGGAAAACCGATATATAAAGGGTATGGCGCGCGTCCGGCGCGTGGAGGACAGCCAGCAGTGCCGCCTTTCCCGGCGACAATCTGCGCCTCGGTGAATGACGTGATTTGCCATGGTATCCCCAACCGCGAGCAGAAGTTGAGCGAAGGCGATATCATTGGGGTCGATATCGGGGTACTGTACAAGGGCTGGGTGGGCGATTCCTGCGTTACTTATCCGGTCGGCAAGCTGAGCGAGCAGGCCCAACTCCTGATGGATGTAGCATACAAATGTATGGAACTGGGCATCAATGAGGCGCGCGCGAACAAACGGCTGGGTGATGTCGGCGCGGCTATCCAGACCTACGCGGAGTCGCATGGCTTTTCGGTGGTACGCGAACTGGTCGGACATGGCGTTGGGCGCTCGTTGCATGAAGATCCCCAGGTCTTACACTACGGCAAACCAAATACGGGCGAACGGCTACGTCCAGGCATGGTGTTCACTGTTGAGCCAATGATTAACGTTGGCACGTTCGAGACAAAAACCCTGCCCGATCGCTGGACTATCTGCACTAAAGATGGCAAGCTCTCGGCACAGTTTGAGCATACGCTGGCCATCACTGATGGAGCACCGGAGATCTTGACGCTTCCCTGAGCATCGTTATGCTCAAGGCATGGCAGAAGCCCTGACGTAATCCACGTCAAAATACCCTGGAAAGTGGGTCGAGGCATCAGGCGATCCCGGCCAGTTGCCTCCCACGGCCAGGTTAACTAAAAGAAACATTGGCCCATGACAGATACTATTCGTGACAGTAAATTGGGGCGCATTATCGAAATAAAACGTAATGGAATCCGGTACCTTTTTGCGCAAGCCCGATTACATTTCTGCGTTTGAGCTTTTCATTGGGATGGATCACGGTAAGAGGATCGGTAGAGTTGGCGTCTCTCATGATTTGTCCTGAACGCGAAAATCCTTCAGCAATTGCGCGAGCGTTTCCAGGTGCTCAGGCGCAAGTAGAGCGAGGAGTGGCTGATATGGCGCGAGCGCTTGCTGTTGGGCGGTGAGTAGTCTGTGCTCCAGAGCCGCGAGCGCCTGTGTCCATTCCGACATGGTTTGCTCGGTGAGCAAACGCTGTTGCGCGTAAGGCAGTAGCGGTAAGAGTTGAGCATGCTGATCAAGCTGCGTCTGCTGGCGCTCTAACACACTGTCCACGTTCTGATTGCGGGTCGTTATGCTTCGTGTGAGTTGTTCTGAGGATTGTTGGGCTAGAGAGAATTGTTCTGTTACGGTCGTTAGGCGCGCATCTAACTTCTTGACATAACTTTCCAGGCTGCTCGTGAGTTGTTGTTCGTATGCTGTCTGCCGCTTACTCGCGTCGCGCTCTGCTTGTTGGAGTCGGGTATCCACGCTTTGCTGGTAGGTTTGCATGGTCTGTTGTTGTGCTTCAACAAGCGCTGCCTGCGAGCGTTGCACCTCTTGTTGAGAGGCGGCGAACTCCGCTTGCTGCGCGTGTACTAGTTCACGGATGCGAGTTTCGCGTTGGAGGGACTCCTCCTGCGAGCGCGTCATATCCTGGCGCAGCGTTTGCTGCTCCTGTATCAGGCGTTGCTCTATTGCTATAAGTCCCTGTTGTAATTTCTCCTGGCCCTGGAGAAGATGTGTTTCCAGGGCCGCGAGCTGCTGTATCTGCTCCTGGCGTAGTGCTTGTAAGCCAGCCTGGCTGTCTTCCCTTTGCTGCTGGAGGTTGGCGTGAACCTGGGCCTGATCGTGAGTAATAGTCTCTTGCAATTCTTGCAGACGCGCCATGAGTTGTTGGTGATCCTGTAGAATGCGTTGCTGCTGGCGAGGAATGCTGAGAATATCAGCCTTGCCAATCTCGGTGGTGATTGCCGCGCTTTCATCAATGATCGGGAAGCCTACGTGTGGTAAATCGCTGGCTCGCACAAAACGCGTGCGTTTATTCTGACCAGCTCGCTGACGCCGCACAGGCAAAGCGCCTCTGGCAATGGCTCGGCGAATAGAGACATCTTGCACGCGACAAACCCTGGAGGCATCGGTGATCGACAGCCAGTAGTCTCCTTCGCCGCCAAGTTCCTCGACGTAGACAGTCTGATCCGCTTTTTCGCTCTCTACCTGAACCGTTTGTGGGGCAGAAGAAAATGGCTCCATGCTCGTATGTCTCCAGTCAACTCTCTAGAGTAGAGCAGAGGGGTAGCCCTGCTCCTGCACAGGATACCATGGTCCAGAGTATCCGGCAACACCTGCACATCCATTTCTATTTAGGACACCTCGTCATATGATGCCTGAAAGGGGTGCGCAGTTAGTAAATGACCTGAAGAGTGGTTCTGACACACTCTTGGTGAATGATGAGGTTATACCGATGACACAAAAGTGTAGCCCTCCCCACCAATCTGGTGCTGCTCGCCGCTTGGAACGAGAGAAGGGTGCCAAAGGCATGTATGTCAGAACAATCGCTCTGAGGAGTTCAATGAATCAGTAGACACGCTCCCAAGCCAATGAGTGCGCCAAGAGGAACGATGACCCACGGGATACGCAACGAGTGAGCCAAAGGGGGGAGAAAGCCCTGAAAAACTAGCAAAAACGGCGGAGAAGTGGCTACCTGAGAGAAAACTCTCTCTT
>WNFI01037204.1_pt1 | contig 11647 bp, 11 predicted proteins | sample 5400471 | NCBI WGS metagenome assembly WNFI01 (sample SAMN13153348, study PRJNA577476) | soil metagenome | isolation source: 100 cm saprolite on Douglas fir-dominated hillslope | place: USA:California | collected 2013-09-17
ATTGTTATTTCTTTTGATTATTCCTTACGCGATCTGCCGTTGCGACTGCGAGGCGACCTGGGGTTCCTTGTGGAACTGGCCATCCTTCATGATCATCAGCAGCTTGCTGGCGTCCTGGAGCAGCTTGACGTTGGCGACCGGATTGCCATCCACCAGGATCATGTCGGCGAGATAGCCCGGCTTCACCTGGCCCAGCTCGTTGCCCGCCTTCATGATTTCGCCGCCCAGCTTGGTGGCCGACAGGATCGCATCCATCGGCGAGAAGCCGAGCAGGTTGACAAAGTGCTCGATGTCGCGGGCATTGGTGCCGATCGGATTCCAGGCGAAGCCATAGTCGCCGCCGGGCAGGATGCGCACGCCGCGCTTCTTGAGCTGCTTCATGTTCTTGATGCCGGTGTCGAGTTCGATGCGCATGCCCATGCTCTCGGCGATCTGCGTGGTGATACCCCATTTCGCCGCTTCGTTGAGCGTGGTGTAGTTGATGCCCAGCGTCGGCGCGACGAAGCACCAGTCCTTCGCCGCCTCCAACGCAGCACTGGCTTCGTCGTCCACCAGTGTGGCGTGATAGATCACCGCAACACCGTGCTTCAGGCAGAGTTTCACCGACTCGGCGCTGCGTGCGTGGGCCGCGATGCGCTTGCCATGCGCATGGCCGACGTCGCAAACCGCCGCGATTTCGGCTTCCGTCATCACCGTCTGGTGGGCGCGCGCGTGCGGGATGAACTCGTCGCCGGACGGGTTGATCTTCAGCGTGTCCACGCCTTCGCGCACCATCAGGCGCGACATCTTGCGGAATTCGTCCGGCCCGTCACAGATGACCGCAAAGGTTTCCCGGTGCATGTGCATCAGCCGCACGTCGCCCAGTCCCGACGTCACCGTCATCTCCGGGCTCGCCGCCAGGGTGCGCGGGCCGGGGAAATCCCCGGCATTGATCGCGTTGCGCAGCACGATGTCGAGCCTGGGTTTTGCGGACGCGGCACTGTTGCACGCCGTGAAGCCCTGGTCGAGCATTTTCTTCGCGTTCTTTACGGTCCGGAGCATGTGCTCCTCGGGGGGCACGAATCCCAAGCCTTCGAGATCCGGCGTATCCAGGAAGGACAGGTGGGAATGCGATTCGATCAGGCCCGGCATCAGCGTCGCTCCGCCGCCGTCTACAACCTTCGCTCCCTCGGGGGGAATCGTCGAGCCTTGCGGCGCGACAGCCTTGATGCGGTTGCCGTCCACCAGCACCTGGCCCGCAAAGGGCGGCGCGCCGGTGCAGTCCAGCACATTGACGTTCTTGAACAGAATCTTAGCCATTTGTCTTCTCCTCGCCGTAGTACAGGTTGTTGCCGCTGCCGGGTTCGAAAAAATGCAGCTTTTCCTGTTTGAATGAAAACCGGACGGCCGAATCGATGCTCAGTTCCAGCCGGGCCGGTACGGTGGCCTTGATCAGGCAGCCCTCCACCCGCAAGGTCACCACTTTTTCCACCCCCTGATTCTCTACCCCATGCACGCGCGCTTCAACTGCTTCGTTTACCCCGACCGCAACATCTTCCGAGCGGATGCCCAGGGTCGCCGGTCCGGCGAGCTTGCCCGCCCTTCCGCCCGCCGCCCGATCCACCGGTAGTTCCAGCTTGCCGGGCAAAACCACCGCGCGTCCGCCGCTCACATTGGCCTGCAACAGGTTCATGGCCGGCGACCCGACGAACGTGGCGACGAACACATCGCGCGGCTGGTTGTAAATCTGCTGCGGCGTGCCGACCTGGATGATGCGGCCCTGGTTGAGCACGCCGACCTGGTCGCCCATGGACATCGCCTCCACCTGATCGTGGGTGACGTATAGAAACGTCGCGCCGAGCTTCATCTGCAGGTCCTTCAGTTCCGAGCGCAGGATCTCGCGCAGCTTGGCATCGAGGTTGGACAGCGGTTCGTCCATCAGGAATACGCGCGGCTCGCGCACGATGGCCCGGCCGATGGAGACGCGCTGCATCTCACCGCCGGACAACCGGTCCGTCTTGCGCTCCAGCAGATGCTCGATGCGCAGTGTCTTCGACGCCTTGGCGATGCGCTGGTCGATATCCTGCTGCGACATGCGCCGCACTTTCGACTTCAGCGGAAATTCCAGGTTCTGGCGCACGGTGTAATGCGGATACAGCGAGTAGTACTGGAATACCAGGGCGACATCGCGCTCGGCCGCACTCCAGCCCGACACATCCTGGTCGCCGATCGAAATGCCACCGCTGTTCGGACTGTCCAGGCCGGCGATCAGCCTCAGGGTCGTGGTCTTGCCCGCGCCGGTCGGCCCGAGCAGCACGAAGAACCCGCCGTCGGGGATATCCAGGTCGAGGTTGTTCAGCGCCGTGTGGCTGCCGAATTTCTTGGAGATCTTGTCGAGTCTGACGTGGGCCATGTCTGCTAGAGCCGGATATGCAACGATTCGCCGGTGCGGGTGCTGAAGAAATGGGTCTGGGTTTCATCCAGTTTCGCCCAGACGATGTCGCCGGCCTTCGCCACGTAACCGGATGGCGTGCGCGCGCGCAGCATCTGTTTGCCGATCTTGAGGTCGACGATGTCGAACGGTCCGAGCGGCTCGATGATGTGCGCCTCCACCGCAATATAGCCGGCGGTCTGGCTGCGCGCGACCAGCACGCCTTCCGGGCGAATACCGAGAGCCAGTTCATCCTCCGCGTGTTTTTTGGCCACGATCATCGGATACAGACTCTGCGGAAAAGGCAGAGAAGCGTCGTCGTCGCCGAGGATCACCTGGGTATTTCCGTCGCCCGGGCGCACTGCGCCTTTGGCCACGTTCATGATCGGGCTGCCGATGAACTGGGCGACGAACAGGTTGGCGGGGTGGTTGTAGACCTCGGTCGGGGTTCCGACCTGCTGCAGCACGCCGTCGTTCATGATCGCGATCCTGTCCGCCATCGACATGGCTTCCACCTGGTCGTGGGTCACATACACGGTGGTCGCTTCATTTTCGATGTGCAGCCGTTTGAGTTCGGTGCGCATCTCTTCGCGCAGCTTCGCGTCCAGGGCGCCAATCGGCTCATCCATCAGCAGCGCCTTGGGCCGGCGCACCAGCGCGCGGCCGATCGCCACGCGTTGCAAATCGCCGCCAGAGAGCGCGCCCGGCCGCTTCTTGAGCAAATGCTCGATCTTCAGCGCCTTCGCGGCATCCAGCACCCGCTTGTCGACGGTCTGCGCGGATTCGCGCATGGCGCGCAGCGGGAACGCGATGTTCTCGTATGCAGTCAGGTGCGGGTAGAGCGCGTACAACTGGAACACGAAGGCAATGTCACGGTCCGCAGCCTGCAAGGTCTGCACCGGTTTGCCGTCGATCAGGATGTCCCCGGTGTCGATATCCTCGAGCCCGGCAATCGCGCGCAGCGTCGTGGTCTTGCCGCAACCGGAAGGTCCGAGCAGCACCACGAACTCGCGATGCCGGATCTCCAGGTTGAGTTTCCTGATGATGTAGTTATCGCCGAAGTATTTCTCGACGTTTCGTAAAACTATATCGGCCATTGCCTTCGCATGCCCTTTTCCGTGACGGCGTGACGGTCGTGACGATCGTGCCGTCGTGATTATTTCGTTAAAGCCCGAACCAAAACTCGCATCTGCCTTTCGTCACGATCGTTATGGGCGTAGCCCGGTATCCCGTGGGCACGGATCACACGCTAATGCGTGTGATCCTTCACGCGCATCCACTTGCCACCGGCGGCATTACTTTCCAGCGCGGTCTCGATGAAGGCCATGGTTCGCGCGCCGTCGATCGCCGTCGGGAAATCCCGCTCCACCCGGGCACCCTGGCGCCGGGCGAGGATCGCGTCAGCGAAGTTCCGGTACAAATTGCCGAACGCTTCGTAGTAGCCCTCCGGATGGCCAGGCGGGAGGCGGCTTGCGCGCTTCGCCGCGTCGCACAGGTACGACTCTCCGCGTCGTAACGTCCGAACCGGCTGCCCGGGCTGGCGGTGAATCAGCGATTCGGGTTCCAGTTGCTTCCATTCGAGCGCGCCGCGCGTGCCGTAGATGCGGAAATTCCGTCCGCCCTCTTCGCCACCTCCAGTCCCGTTACGGTGTGCATCATGTGCTGGGCATGCGATCCGATGTCGGCCAGGCATCCCGCCGCGCCGGATTTCGATGGATCCGTGCGCCACGCGGCACCTTTGTGACCTTGCTTCTCGATGGGCTGCAACAGCCAGCCCTGCGGGTAGTCGATGACGACCTTGACCAGGTCGCCCAGTTCGCCGCCGGTGATCATATGGCGCGCCTGCTTGACCATCGGGTAACCGGTGTAGTTGTGGGTCAGCAGGAACACGATGCCGCTTTTGTCCACCACGCGGCCCAGATGCCTGGCCTCTTCCAATGAGACGCCTATCGGTTTGTCGCAAGCCACGTGAAATCCACTTTCGGCAAATGCCACCGACACCGGCACGTGCAGATGATTGGGTGTGGCCACCGTGACAAAATCGATGCGCTCCGTCACCGGCAGCTTTTTCTCGGTGGCCAGCATTTCCTCCCAGGTGCCGTAGCCCCGCGCCAGGCTCCAGGCCCTGGCAGCGGACCGCGCCCGCTCGGGAGTCGAAGACAGCGCGCCTGCCACCAGGTCCACGCGGCTGTCGAGCGCGACCGCACGACGGTGCAATTCGCCCGCCATCGCATCCAGCCCGCCACCGACCATGCCCATCCTCAGCCGCATTACTGGCCTTCTTCCTTCGGCAGGGGTTTGATTTTGGAAAATACCGAGAAGCCGATCAGGCCCACGAGCGTAATCGTCACGCCATAACGGTGCAGTACCTCGATCCACGGCTGACACAGCGCGACGATGCCGAAGATCATGGTGTACATGGATACGGGTTCGAGGACGCGGACGCTGAGTTCGCGGAATGTCATATGCATTGGTATGTGTTGCATCGGATGACCGTGACGACGTGACGCGCGGGCGTACCGGCTTCGCCATAATCGTGACGACGGCTACCGCCTTGTCTTTTCTCTCCCTCTTCGCCCCTTGGGGGGGAGAGGGCTGGGGTGAGGTGGGGGTAGCACTTCATTTCCTTATCGCTCCGAACGTCACACCCCTCAACAAATGCTTCCTGAGCAGAAACGTAAACACCGCAACCGGCACCAGGAACAGGAAGGTGCCGGCTGCAATGACGGTCCAGTCCGTAAGCCCCGAGCCGAGCTGGGACGGAATGTAAGGCGGGGCCGTCTGCGCCCTGCGATTGGTCATCATCAACGCAAATCCCTTCATCAGCCAGACCGAGAACGACAGATTGAAAGCGGTATAGAGGATGATCAGGCCGATATGCGTATCGACCAGTCCCACCGCCCGGTACATCAGAAACATCGGGATCGCCACAACGACCGGCGGAAGCATGCGCGTCGAAAGGATGAAGAACAGCCAGTCCTGCTCACCTGGCATCCTGAAACGCGAGAATCCGTAGGCCGTCAGCGTGCCCATCGCCACCGCGAGGAAGGTGCTGATCACCGCGATGATGACGCTGTTCAAGAAGCGGCTCAGATAACCGGAGCTTTCGAAGCTGCCGTCGGCATCCTTGATGATGCGTTCGCCGCCGTCGTATACCCGCTTCTCGTACCAGGGCGCCTTTGCGTACACCTCTGGTTCGACTTCGCCGCGCATCTGCACCCGCGAAGTAAACAGCTTCACGAACGGCGTGATCTCGGGCTGATAGAAAACCGTCGGCGGCACCGTGGTGGCGGCGCTGCGCGGCTTGAATGCGGTGGAGCTGATCCAGTACAACGGAATCAGGTAAAGGAACAGGACGACGAATACCAGCGCGATCAGCAGCCGGTTCGTAAGCTTGTGGCGCTTCGACTGGACGGCAGCCATGTTAGCGATCCTTGACCTGGTTAAGGTACTTCACGTAAATATTGGTGATCGCCAGAACCATGATGAGGACGATGTAGGCAAGGGCGCAGGAGCGGCCGGTCTGCCATTCCTGGAAAGCGAGCTTGTAGAGCCGGATGGCGATCAGTTCGGTGGAATCCAGGCTGGTCATGATGAAGGCCAGGTCGAAGGTCTTGAATGCTTCCATGGTGCGGAAAATGATCGCGATCAAGAGCAATGGGCTCACCAGCGGCAGCGTGATGCGCGTGAACGTATACCATTTGCTGGCGCGATCGATCGCGGCAGCTTCGTACAGATGCTGTGGGATCGCGGACAGGCCTGCGAGGCAGAGCAGCATCACGAACGGCGACCACATCCAGATGTCCGTCAGCGCCACGGCGTAGAGCGCCACGTCGGGATTGGACAGCCACGCAAAATCCTCGAGGTGGAGGATGTAGTTGATGATTCCCCAGGAGGGGCTGTAGAGCAGTTGCCAGAACAGGCCGACGACGGCCATGGACATCATCATCGGCAACAGCAGCAGTGTGGTGAGCAGGCCCTTGCCCGGAATCTTGCGGTTCAGCAGCAGCGCAACGCCGAACCCGACCAGCACCTGGCCTCCCACGGAAACCAGCACATACTTGGCGGTGACCGAGAAGTTGTTCCAGATGTGCTCGTCACCGAGCAGGTCCCGGTAATTGTCCAGGCCGATGAAGTTCGCGGGCTGGTTGCTGGAGGCGCGGAAATCGGTGAAAGAATAGCCGAGCGAATAGATCAGCGGAAAGATGTTGAAGACGACCAGAAAGACGATCGTCGGAATGATGAACAGATTGCGTATGGCGACGTCGCTCAAACCCCGTCTCGCCGCCGCAGACCTCGGATCGAGTCTCGCAATCATCGAAGCCCTTCTCCTCGTTGCGAAGGGTCGTCCCCGCAGGGCGGCCTTCTGTTTTTTATGTGCCCGTATGCAATGCACGCGTACAAGGCCGGCGGAGGCAGGGCCTCCGCCGGACGGACAGCCTACTTGTAGCGCTTGTACTTCTTGAACGTGGTTTCCCAGTCGTTGGCGAGGCCATTGAGGGCTTCTTCCGCCGTGCCCTTGTTCCCGACGATGAACGGATGCAGGCGTTTGTTCATCTGGTCAAGCAGTTCCGCATATTCTTCCGTTGCCCAGAAGTCCTTCACCATGAACATGGTTTCGTAGAAAGCCTTGTTGTACGGCGTCGCCTTCTGGAAAGCCTCCGATTTCAGCACGCTGGTATTGCAGGTGTAGCCGCCCAGCTCGCCCCACTTCTTCTGCACGTCGTCCTTGATGAACCACTCCAGGAACTTCGTGGCTTCGGCCTGCTTCTTCGAATACTTGATGATCGAGATACCCTGGCCGCCGAGTGCAGCGTAACGTTTCCCCGTTGGGCCTTCCGGATTGGCAAAGTAACCGGTGACTTTGGCGTTCTTGTTCGTCGCCGGATTGGTGAGCGCCGGGAAGAAGGCGAAGAAGTTCATGCTCATCGCCGCCAGGCCTTCGGTAATCGCCTGGTTGTCTTCCATGAAGAACACCTTGCCCCAGCCCGGTGGCGTAAATCCGTAGAGTTCCTTGTAGAACTTCAGGGCTGCGATCGCTTCCTTGGAATTGACCATGCCGCGCACTTTGTACGTCGAGTAATCGCCCAGGTCGCCGCCATAGCCGAACAGCACATTCTCGTAACCCATTGCCAGGGCATCGTAAGTGTTGTCAGTGTAAATAGCGATGCCATAGCGCTTTTCGGCCGGACGATGGAAAAACTCCGCGATGTCGCGCAGGTGCGCCCAGGTCTTCGGCACCCCCAGGTCATAGCCGTACTTCTTCTTGAACGCGGCCTTTTCCTTCGGATCTTCGAACCAGTCCATGCGATAGGCCCAGCCGGTCGCGTCGCCTTCCAGCGGCACGGCCCAGTATTTCTTGCTCTTGGGCGGATACTCGGCGTAACCCACGACCGTGGCGGGGGCCATGCTCTTGTCGAGCCCGTTTTTCACGACGAAGTTAGTCAAATCGACATAGTGGCCGCCGGACGAGCCTGCACCGAGCCACTGGGAATCGCCGACCACCAGGTCGTAGGCGTCGCCCTTGGCATTGAACTCGGTAAAGGCCTTGGTCTGGAAATCGGGCCATGGCACCGTTTCGATGACAACCTTGGTACCGGTTAGCTTTTCGTAATCCTTGACCAATTCCTGCAGATAGTTCGCCGGGTCCCATTGGGCCCAGAGGATGGTCAATTTTTCCGCTGCCGACGCCGAACCGCACGCCAGCGCGAAAACTGCACCGGCCAGCAGGCCGGACCATTTTTTCTTGCTCATCGTTCTCTCCTCCGTATTGGTCTTTGTTATTGCGACCATCCGCTTCGGATTGCAAACGGCCGGCCGCTCCCAGACGCCGAACCCTGCCACGGTCTTGTTGCCGCGTTCCGATCAAAACTGCCGTATCTAGCTTAACTTTACCCGCGTTTTGCGTTTCGGCAACGCGCTCGCGGCGTGCGCGCCGTTCTTCCCCCTTCCCGTCATTGCCGGACGCCTCGCCGCGGCCTTGCCGTCTTCGACGACCGCCGCCTGGATCAACGCGTGGCACGTCCACAGCGCCACCTCCTCGGCACGCTTGCGGTCCAGACCCCAGATGTCCTTCAGCACAACGAAGGCTTCGGTGCCGAACACCAGCGAGAGCGATTGCGTCAGCCGTTCGAATCCCGGGCGGGTCAGCCTGCTTTTCAGAGGCTTCACCGCGGAATTCAGTAAACCAATGCGATGCCCGCGCACCATCGGCGCTTCATCTCCGAACAGCCCGGCATGCCGGCGCGCCCACTGGTCCAGCGCCAGCCGCAACGCCGCCTTCAGCGTGGCCTCGTAACTCTCCATGCGCGGGTAGGCGAAGGTCACCAGTTCGGTCACCCGGGCCTCCGCATCCGTAGAATCGGATGTCCACGCCAGGATCGGCCCCAGCGCCTCGTCGACCGCGGCCTGGATCAACGCCGACTGGGACGGGAAATAACGATAGGCCGTCGCCCTCGACACCTGTGCCGCTTCCGCCACGTCGCTGACCGATGGAATCAAGCCATCCTGCATCAGGCGCATGGCCGCATCCAGCATGATCCTGCGCATCCGTGCACGCGGTCCCCGGTCCGTGGATGCCTTGGACTGAGTTTCTTGACCTGAGACTAGCATCTCACTACGATACCAGCGTCTTACAACAAAAACATTCGCCGGGACGATTTTTTTCGCGCTGCGATGCACAAGCGCAACGAGCCCGGATATTTGCGGGGGAGATGCAATGAAGTCCGCCATGAAGTTCGCAGCGGACGCGCGTGCCGCCGCGCGGCTGCCTCCTTCGCCATTCATTCATCGCCTGGCGCCATGAAGCGGGTTTACGTCGTCGGCACGGCTGACACCAAAGGCCTGGAGCTGCAATACGTCAAATCGTTGGTCGAAGCGGCCGGCGCCGCCGCGACCCTGGTCGATGTCGGCATCAAGGCCCCGCAGGTTCCGGCGGACGTTGCTTCAACCCAGGTCGCCGCCTGCCATCCGCGCGGCGCGAACTACGTGCTCGGGAGCGACGACCGCGGTCTCGCCGTCGCCGCGATGGGCGAGGCATTTGCGCATTACATTGTTCGGCGCGATGACATTGCCGGCGTGATCGGGCTGGGTGGCGGCGGCGGCACGTCCATCGTCACCGCCGGTATGCGCAAGCTGCCCGTAGGCCTGCCCAAGCTGATGGTGTCCACGCTGGCCGCCGGCGACGTGGGCCAGTTCGTCGGCGCCAGCGACATCACCATGATGTATTCGGTCACCGATGTCGCGGGCCTGAACCGCATCAGCCGCGTCGTGCTCGGCAATGCCGCCCATGCGATTGCGGGCATGGCGACGCACAATCTGCCGGATGCGAAGGCCAGGCCCGCAATCGGCCTGACGATGTTCGGTGTCACGACGGCCTGCGTGACCCAGATCGTCTCCCAACTCGAGCACGACTTCGACTGCCTGGTGTTCCATGCCACCGGCACAGGTGGACAGTCGATGGAAAAGCTCGCCGACAGCGGCCTGCTGGTCGGCGTCATCGACGTCACCACCACCGAGGTCTGTGACCACCTGGTCGGCGGCGTGCTTTCCGCGGGTCCCGACCGGCTCGGCGCAATCGCCCGCGACCGCGTTCCCTACGTCGGCTCGGTCGGCGCGCTCGACATGGTGAACTTCTGGGCAATGGAAACCGTGCCCGAGCGCTTTCGCAGCCGCAAGCTCTACAAGCACAACCCGAACGTCACGCTGATGCGCACCACAGCCGAAGAGTGCCGGCAGATCGGCCGATGGATCGCGGAAAAACTGAATGCCTGCGAAGGCCCGGTGCGTTTTCTGATTCCCGAGAAAGGCGTGTCCGCGCTGGATGCGCCCGGAATGGCGTTTCACGATCCCGAAGCCGACGCGGCCATATTCGATACGATCGAGGAAACATTGAAGCAAACCGCGTCGCGCCGCCTGACGCGGCTGCCCTTGCATATCAACGACCCGGAGTTCTCCGCCGCACTGGTGCAGAACTTCCGGGACATCCTGAAATAGGAAAAAGGAATCCGAAGCCATGCCTGCCATCGAAAGAAAAAAGATACTCGAGAAGTTCCGGGACATGGTGGCGAGGCACGTGCCGATCGTCGGCGGCGGCGCCGGCACGGGACTGTCCGCCAAATGCGAGGAAGCCGGCGGGATCGACCTGATCATCATTTACAACTCGGGCCGCTACCGCATGGCCGGGCGCGGCTCCGCTGCGGGACTGCTCGCTTACGGCAACGCCAACGAGATCGTCAAGGAAATGGCCCGTGAGGTATTGCCGGTGGTAAAGAACACGCCGGTGCTGGCGGGCGTGAACGGCACCGACCCCTTTATACTGATGCCGCAATTTCTCGCCGAACTGAAACACATGGGCTTCTCCGGCGTGCAGAACTTTCCGACCATCGGCCTGTTCGACGGCGTGATGCGCGCGAGCTTTGAAGAAACCGGCATGGGCTACGGGCTCGAGGTGGATATGATCCGGCAGGCGCACGAGCAGGATCTGCTGACCAGCCCTTACGTATTCAACGCGCAAGAATCAAAAGCAATGACTGCAGCCGGCGCGGATATCGTAGTCGCGCACATGGGTGTGACAGTCGGCGGCAGCGTCGGCGCGTCCAGCGCCAAGAGCCTCGATACTTGCGTCGGCGAAATAGATGCGATTGCCGAAGCGGCCGTGAAAGTCCGCAAGGACATGATCGTGCTCTGTCACGGCGGACCGATCGCTTCGCCGCAGGATGCCGATTACATCCTGAAGCATGCAAAGACCTGCCACGGTTTCTACGGCGCCAGCAGCATGGAACGCCTGCCGACCGAAATCGCGCTCACCGAGCAGACCCGCAAGTTCAAGAACATCCAATTCTAGGGATGAACCACGGAGGACACGGAGAACACGGAGGAAAAACAGAAACGAGGAAACGCAAGTCTGGGATAAGAGCGGGATCACTGTTCGCTAATCTTTGCCGCCAATCTTCGCCGCGACGGATCGTGAACCAAAGAATGATTGTCACCCGAACCGGTTTTCTTGTTCTTGCCTTTCCTCCGTGTTCTCCGTGTCCTCCGTGTTTCAAGAACTGGAATTCAGTTCAAGGAGGGGGAAAATGATCAAGGTGTATCGAAGCGCAATCATCAACGCGACAGCGGACAAGGTGTGGAAGCTGGTGCGCGACTTCAACGGGCTGCCGAAATGGCATCCGGCCATCGCGACAAGCGAGATCGAAGGCGGATTGCCGGCCGACCGGGTCGGTTGCGTGCGCC